>Ga0208884_100061_pt1 | contig 100261 bp, 88 predicted proteins | sample LakWasMet68_HOW9_2_FD_183898 | JGI IMG/M metagenome (GOLD analysis project Ga0208884, IMG submission 183898) | Freshwater sediment methanotrophic microbial communities from Lake Washington under simulated oxygen tension - Sediment Metagenome... | ecosystem: Environmental > Aquatic > Freshwater >... | reverse complement strand
GACTTGGTGTAGTTGGCGCTGCTAAATCAGGTCCCGTAGTACCTTCAAATCCTTCAGTTCCGGGTGTAGGAAACTGAGAAAAACCTGCTACCGAGAAAAGTAAAGCAATAATCAGTAAAGTAATTTTTTTCATAAAATATAAATTGATTGTTTTTTGTTTGTTATGAAATAGATAATTATCAAAAATATAAAAAAAATAATAAATACATAGTTAAATTTTAAAATTTAACCCAAATGAAATGATACTCTGAATAAACATAAAGTGTTGCGATGCTTTTTCAGATTTATTATAAGTAATCTGAATATCGGGCATATTTATATAACCGCCCTTTAAATCAGTTTGAATAAAAAAGTATTTGAAAAAATTAAAATTTAAACCTGCTCTTGCTGATAATCCATATCCAGCAACGTGAAATTCATCATGTTCTTTGTTTCCAAGTACTGTAGCATCTGTTCTAGGATATAAAAAACCAACGCCCAATCCTTCCGTTAAACTGATTTGAAATTTATCAGTATTTCCGATGCTAAAAAGTTTTGAAATATCATCATATCTTGATATTTCTGTGTTTACATAATTTAATCCGTTAGTATGTTCAAATTTTAAAAAGGTTCCGTCTGTAAAATCTACTGGAGTGTTATTGTAAGAACCATTATAGACAGATCCACTTTCTGTACTTGGCATATTAATATATCCAGTTACGTTGGCAGTTTGATTTTGAGTAAAAACATATTTCATGTGATCTACGCCAATTGAAATCGCATAATGATCTGAAATGAAATAACCAAATTTCATATTAGTTTGTGGAATTGTAAAACGTGTTGGATTTATGTAATCTATATTCCAGCCTTTTGGTTTATCATCGGCATGAGCATCTTGAACCGTAAAGTCAAAATTTGATCCTTGAAAATGAATATCTGACTTGGTAAACTTTTCTCTATTTCCTCCAAAAGAAGCAAATACTTTTCCTTTGTTGTGAGCAGTATATTTTTCAGATATAGGTTTGTCTTGTGCTAGTATTCCTTGTGAAAGTATTACAAAAAGTAGTACAATTGGAATTCGTAATTTAATTAACATTAGTGTAGTTTTAAAATTGATTTATGGTTCTACGGATTGCGACTAATTTAGTCATTAAGTCTTCAAAATAGTCTAAGTGCAGCATATTAGCTCCGTCACTTTTCGCATTTGCTGGATCAAAATGAGTTTCAATAAAAATACCATCAACTCCCACAGCAATTCCGGCTTTGGCAACCGTTTCAATCATATCGGGTCTTCCGCCAGTTACACCGGCTGTTTGATTCGGTTGTTGTAACGAGTGGGTAACGTCTAGAACCGTTGTAGCATAGTGTTGCATGGTTGGAATACCTCTGAAGTCAACAATCATGTCTTGATAACCAAACATGGTTCCTCTATCGGTAACCATAACATTTTCATTGTGACAATCTAACACTTTTTGAACGGCATGTTTCATGCTCTCGGGACTCATAAATTGCCCTTTTTTCAAATTAACCGTTTTTCCGGTATTTGCCGCAGCAACAACCAAATCGGTTTGTCTGACTAAAAACGCAGGAATTTGTAACACATCAACATATTCGGCAGCCATTGCAGCATCTTCATTAGTATGAATGTCTGTCACAGTTGGAACATGAAACGTTTCCGAAACTTTGCGAAGTATTTTTAAGGCTTTCTCATCTCCAATGCCCGAGAAACTATCTATTCTAGAGCGATTGGCTTTTTTAAAAGAGCCTTTAAAAACGTAAGGAATTTCTAATTTATCCGTAATTGTGATTAGTTTTTCTGCAATTCTCATTGCCATTTCTTCACCTTCAATAGCACATGGACCGGCTAATAGGAAGAAGTTACCACTATCAATATGCTTGATTTGTGGAATATTTTTTATGTTCATTATAATTTATATTTTGACAGGCAAATATAAGAAGAAAAACCTTCTAACGAGCGTATTAGAAGGTTTAATATGTGTTAAAAAAGTAAATTATGGCATTATTTCGAACCGAATTTCTTAATTGAAAACCCTTTTGGACAAACAACTTTACTTCTTTCGTATATATTAATGTATAAAATAATTTTTTTGTCAGAACCTTCAAATTTCACTTCATATAAATCTAAAGTACCTGCTCCCATCACACTTTTCTTACTTGGAAAAGGACAGCACGTGTCTATTTTTTCAAAAGAAATTTTCTCACCATTTGGACCAGTAATCGCATTGAAAAAGTAAATCACATTTTTTGGGGAATACTTCTCATTTTCAAAACCTAAATTGATGGGATAGTTTTTATCGTAACCATATTTAGAATCTTCAGCATATTCGGTTAAAATGAACTGATTGGCTATTACTTGGGGCTTTACAGCTGAATCGTCAACGTTCATTAAGGTAGATTTAATGCTTCCACAAGAAGTAAATAGTAATATGATTAAAATGAAGGGAAGTAGGCTGATTTTTTTCATTGCAAACTATTTTTAGTCAAATATGTCAATTTATAATCAAATATCAAACCACTATCTTTATTTTTGTAAAAAAAATATTCTATGGAATTTATAACTCATACTTGGCATTGGTCGATTTCTGGTTTTATCATCGGACTGGTTATGCTAGCGCTCATTTATTTTGGAAAAGTTTTTGGAATGTCTTCCAACCTCAGAAGTTTGTGTTCGATGACAGGTATCGGAAAACGGGTTTCATTTTTTGATTGGGATTGGAAGTCGCAACGTTGGAATTTAGTAGTGGTGTTAGGTGCCATGATAGGAGGTTATGTTGCCACTCATTATTTAAGTGATGCTTCGAATGTGACTATAAATCCTGCAACTATTCAGAAATTACAAAAAATAGGAATTGACGCTCCCAATTCAAAATTACTTCCTGATGCCATTTTTGGTTCCGATGTTTTTCATTCACCTCAAAAGATTTTGCTACTCATAATAGGAGGAATCCTGATTGGATTTGGTTCTCGTTATGCTGGTGGATGTACTTCTGGACATGCCATTTCTGGATTGAGTAACTTTCAATTACCTTCTCTAAAAGCTGTAATCGGATTTTTCATTGGAGGATTAATCATGGTCAATTTTATTTTCCCTCTAATTTTTTAAAAAGATGAATGTAGTAAAATATTTAATTGTAGGATTTATATTTGGTGTTGTTCTTACCAAAGCAGAAGCCGTTTCTTGGTATCGAATTTATGAAATGTTTCAATTTGATTCGTTTCATATGTATGGTATTATTATGACTGCTATTGCTACTGGAGTTCTTGGAATTCAAATTATTAAACGTACCAAAATGAATGACATCAAAGGACTTCCAATAGAAATTGCCGATAAAGAAAAAGGAACGTTCCGCTATTGGATTGGCGGATTGATTTTTGGATTAGGCTGGGCTATGGTCGGTTCCTGTCCTGGTCCCATCTTTATACTTATTGGTGCTGGATTTATGAGTATTGGCTTTGTTTTATTCGGAGCTCTATTTGGAACTTTTTTGTACGGATTGATCAAAGATAAATTACCTCATTAATATAACTCCTGTGTGACTTTTGTCACATTATACTAGTTTCAATCGCAGTAACTTTGTGTCATAAAATATGATGTTATGAACACGAAAGTTTTTATTCAAAATTTAAAGTGTGGCGGATGCGCTAAAACCATTATCAAAAAATTAAGCGATTTGGATAATATTGCCGATGTTAAAGTAAACGTTGACGAAAGTTCAGTTGCTTTCAATTATAAAGATGAATTGGATTTGGCCGTAGTAATTGAAACCTTAAAAGAAAATGGATATCCTGTTGATGGTGACGAAAATTCTTTAGGCACAAAGGCGAAATCATTTGTGAGTTGTGCTATTGGTAAAATGAGTTAGACAGAAACTAAAGAAGATAGTTATTAATGTTACTGTTTAAATAATTTCAGCACTTAAACCGGCTTCCAACAATTGTGTGCATTGTGGTTCCAATTCGTCAAACGAGCCTGTTTTAACCGTGCATTTCCCTTTGTAATGTACTAGAATTGCGCATTGTTCGGCTTGTTCGGCATGGTGTTTACAAACCCGAATTAAAGTTTCAATTACGTGATCAAACGTATTTACATCGTCATTGTAAAGAACAATTTCATTGTTTTTACTGGTTTGTTCTTCCACTAAAACTTCTTCCTGAACTTTTTCAATTGTACTCATAATTGTCACAATAAATTGATTGTACTAATTTACATATTTCAATGAAACCCAATTGTTTCTTTCAAACTTTTTAACATAAGTCAAACCTTTCTCCGTGCAACAAGCATCAATAGACGAAATGTCTTCGTTGTAAAATCCACTCAGGAGTAAAATACCACCTTTATTTAAACAATCGACATACGCTTGCATGTCGTTTAGTAGAATATTTCGGTTGATATTAGCGATAATTAAATCGTAGTTTTTATCTTTTAATAATGCAGCATCTCCTTCATAAACTGATATTTCGTGACAATTATTACGTTCGGCATTTTCAATAGAATTCAAATAACACCAATTGTCAATATCAATAGCATCAATCGGTTCGGCACCTTTCATTTCGGCAAGAATAGCTAAAATAGCCGTACCACAACCCATGTCTAGAGTTTTCATTCCGGTTACATCAGTTTCTAACAAATGCTGAATCATCATGTGAGTGGTTTCATGATGACCGGTTCCAAAACTCATTTTTGGTTCTATAACAATGTCAAATTCGGCTTCTGTTTTAGGATGAAATGGTGCACGAACATGACATGTTCCATCTACGTCAATGGGTTCAAAATTCTTTTCCCATTCTTCATTCCAATTCACTTGATCAATTTCTTCTACAGTGTAAGATACTGTAAATTCTGGTGAACTTAGAATGTAAATATCGTCCAAAACATCTTCACTCCATAAATCTTTTTGAATGTAGGCTACCAATCCTAAATCGGTTTCAATAAAACTTTCAAATGGTTTTTCACCGAGCTCAGCAATTAAAATTTCCGAACCTAACTCTTTTGGCTCAACTGTAAAATGGTATCCTAAATAGATGTTTGACATGGAGTATGTTTTTTGCAAAGGTAAGAATCCAAAAGGAATTCAATTAATATATAGTTCAAAAAAAACCAGCTCGAAAGCTGGTTTTTTTATTTTATTTTTTTCCTTGACAAATCTCAACAATTCTGTGAAACACATCATGAAGGTTTTCAAAGGCTCTCATAATTTCTGCATCGGGTGCTTTTCTTTGTACCAAATCATTAACGACTTTGGTTTGTTTTTTTAAAACAGCGATAGTTTCATCTATTTTAGAATTTCTTAAATCTTGAGGCATTGTTTTTACATCCAGTGCTTCAGCCAATACTACTAAATTTTCTGATGAATTTTTGATTGCATTAAAGTTTCCTTCTTCAGCAGGATGAAATGTTTTAGACAGCAATTCGTGATAATCATGCATTTGTTTCCATTTATCAGTAATTGACTGTGCAGAAACAGTATTGATTGCAAATAATAAAGCAAGCGCTAAGAAAGATTTTATAAGTTTCATTTGTTTTGAATTTAATTGTTATGCAATAATAGTAATTTATTTTGAATTGAAAAGTTAAACCCTTCAAAATTACATCAACAATTCATCCCTAAATATCTACAATTCGGTAAAGAATAATTTTCTACTTTTATAGTTTGATGCAACTTTGCTTCATCAAAACAAATAATTATGAAGACAATTAGTACTTTTTTATTCTTCGTTGTATCAATCTGCGGTTTCTCTCAATCCAAAATTTCAGGTATAGTTATCGATGAAAAAAACAATCCCATTCAAGGTGCAAACGTATTTATAGAAGGCTCTTATGATGGTGCCACAACCAACGAAAAAGGCGAATTCTTATTTACATCTTCTGAAAAAGGAACTAAAATTTTAGTGGTTAGTTTTTTAGGATACGAAACCATCAAATTACCTTTTGAGGTTGAAAAAGGAAACCTCAAAACCATTAAACTAAAAGAAAGTATCAACACGTTAGATACGGTTGTAATTACTGCTGGAACGTTTGATGCTGGTGAAAAAGCCAGGGTTTCGGTCTTAAAACCGTTAGATATTGTGACCACAGCGGGTTCTAATGGCAATATTGTAGCTGCTTTACAAACCTTACCTGGAACGCAAACTGTTGGTGAAGACGGACGTTTGTTTGTACGTGGTGGCGAAGCCGATGAGACACAAACGTTTGTTGACGGCATTCGTGTAGCACAACCGTATGGTGCAACTACACAAAACTTACCTACTCGCGGTCGATTTTCTCCTTTTCTATTCAGCGGAATGTCGTTTTCTACAGGTGGCTATTCGGCAGAGTATGGGGAAGCTTTATCAAGTGTGTTATTACTCAACACCAAGGAAGAAGAAGCTCAAGAAAAGACCGATATTTCATTCATGACGGTTGGTTTGGGATTAGCAAATACACAAAAATGGGGTAAAAATTCGATTAGTGTCAACACGGCCTATCTAAATTTAGCTCCTTATCAAGCTTTGGTGCATCAAAACGTAGAATGGAACAAGCCTTTTCAATCGCTTTCGGGTGAAACGGTATTTCGTCATAGTTTTACCAACGGAATGTTCAAATTATATGCAGCTTTCGACGCTTCCCAATTTGATATTAATCAAGAAAGCATCAACAGTCCTTCTAAAATTAGAGTCGATTTGAATAATAATAATTTTTATTTAAATTCTTCGTACAAAGGAAGTTGTGGTAATGGTTGGCAACTTACAACAGGTTTGAGTTATGGGTACAGTCATAACAAAATTGGTTTGGATTTGGATAAGGTCAACAATGCCGAACATTCATCGCATTTGAAATTAAAATTCAGAAAATCATTCTCCGATCGAGTGAAGTTGTCTTTTGGTGGCGATTATTTTATTACAAAATTTAATGAAGATTTTAATGGAAATTTAGGAGTTAATTTTTCAAGTGGGTATCAAGCAAATATAGCTGCGGTTTATAGTGAAGCAGACATTTTCTTTTCTAAAAAATTAGCGGCTAAATTGGGTGTTCGTGCTTCTCATAACAATTATTTGCATGAAGATGCCGTTTCACCACGTATTTCAATGGCGTATAAAGTGAGTAAAAGCGGTCAGTTTTCGGTTGCTTTTGGAAATTTCACGCAAGCACCCAAACAAGATTATCTAAAATATGCCGATTATTTAAGCAGTGAAAAGGCATCACATTACATTTTGAATTACCAATACAGTAAAGAAAAACGCACGTTCCGTTCGGAAATTTATTTCAAAGACTATTCCGATTTGGTGAAATACAATACTTCTTTAGTGCAATATAATACGGTGTTTAATAACAACGGAAAAGGCTATGCTAAAGGATTGGATGTCTTTTGGAGAGACGGTAAGTCGTTTAAAAATTTAGAATATTGGGTTTCCTATTCGTACATCGATACGAAAAGAGATTATAAAAATTATACTGCCGAAGTGACTCCGAGTTTTGTTGCCGATCACAGTTTGTCGGTAGTGGGAAAATATTGGATTGACCAATGGAAATCGCAGTTGAGCATTACCAATAGTTTTACCACAGGTCGTCCGTATAACAACCCCAATGAAACTGTTTTTATGAATGGGAAAACCAAGACGTATAACAGTTTGAGTATGAGTTGGGCCTATTTAATTTCGCAACAAAAGATCTTGTATTTTTCGGTTTCCAATATTTTAGGAACTCAAAATGTGTATGGTTATGAATATGCCAATTCGCCAGACAGTAATGGGTTTTACAACCGAAGAGCTATTACACCAACCGCTGACCGATTCTTCTTTGTAGGCTTCTTTTGGACGATTAGCGACAATAAAAAAGACAATCAATTGAATAATTTGTAGGGTATAGGTGTTTAGTTCTTGAGGTTCTAAGGCGCTGAGTTTATAAGTTTCTGGAGCTTTAGTTTCTTAGCATCTTAGAACCCTAGAACCTCAGAACTTAAAATACAATTCATCATCAAAAATCAACAATTCAGTAACAATAAGTTTTACAAGTAAACCAACCGTGATACTTTTACATCAGAAATAAAAACAAGAAGTTTCAATCATCAAAAAATATTAACTAAAAAATTAGAAATCATGACAAAAATTATTACCGCAATTACATTTTTTATTTGTTCACTAGCCATCGCTCAAACCCAATACGAGCAAGGAATGGGAAAAGCTTTAGGATTATGGAAAGAAGGAAAAAGCACTGAAGCATCAGCGTTGTTTGAACGAATAGCTGCTGCCGAAAAAGACAATTATTTGCCTAATTATTATGTAGCCTTAATCAATACGACTGAAGCGTTTAATCCTGCGAATAAAGATAAAATCACTTCGCTATTAGCAAAAGCAAATGCAGCATTGGATATCGAATTAGCTAAAACGCCCAACAATGTAGAACTTTTAGTAGTTCAAGCGATGGCAAAAACAGCTTTATTGGCATCCGATCCAATGACCTACGGAATGACATTATCTCCTAAAATATCTGAAATATACATGCATGCCAGTTTGTTGGCACCAGAAAATCCGAGAGTAGTTTTGTGTAAAGCCGAGTTCGATATGGGTGGTGCAAAATGGACCGGTGCCGATGTAAAAGAAATATGTAGTAGACTTCAAAGATCATTAGATTTATTTGCTAAATTTAAACCAGAAACGCCATTTTCACCAAGTTGGGGATTGGATAGAGCACAAGAAGCCGTACAAAACTGTGGAAAGTAATTTCAAAAATATAAAAAATACAAATCGAGACAATATCTGTAGAATTGAGTTTATGGTTCTCTGTTTATAGAAATTGAAGCAGCCTTTATCAAATAAAACGTTACTAATTAATTATTACAACATGACAAGTTTCCTAAAAGATCTTCCTAGAAATATTTTTTTAAGTATTGTTATTTTTTTGGTGATTCTACTTATAAATGTATTGCTAGGTGCAACGGTTCGTTTGGATAAAGAGTTGCTAACAGCATTTGGATATACCGTTTTATATACGTTTTCTCTCTCAACGGTTAACGGATTGATTTTTGATTACTTAGATAAAGTTTTTGGAGCTAATAGATTTTCAAAGAAAAGAATTGTAGTAGGTTTTTTGAGTTCATTTGTTTTATCACTCTTGACTATATTTTTATTAAGAATTTTTCAAGAAGTCTTTATAAACGGAACTGTTTTTCAAAAATTTATTGAAAACGAAAGTCCAAATTATTATGTAGTTTCAATACTTATTACATTTTTTGTGACATTATCTTTCTATGCTTTTCATTTTTATAAAGCTTATCAAGAAAATAAAGTTAAAGAACAAAAAATTATTGCAGGTACCGCCAACGCAAAATTTGAGAGTTTAAAAAACCAAATCGACCCTCATTTTTTGTTCAATAGCTTAAACGTACTGAGTTCGTTGATTGAGGAAAATCCAGAAAATGCCCAACGATTTACTACGTCATTGTCTAAAATTTACCGCTATGTTTTAGAGCAAAAAGACAAAGAATTGGTGCCGGTTTCAGAAGAATTAGCTTTTGCTAAAACCTATATGAACTTATTGAAAATGCGTTTTGAAAACAGTATTTCATTTGAATTACCGGAACACTATGAAAATACAGAGGCTAAAGTAGTACCACTTTCCTTACAACTGTTACTCGAAAATTGCATCAAGCATAATATTGTTAGTGAACAGAAACCATTACACATTAAAATTTTTGTAAAAGATAATTATTTGGTAGTTCAAAACGATTTGCAAAAGAAAGAAGTGCTGCAAGATAGAAGAGGAGTTGGGTTGCAAAATATTGTAAGCCGCTACGGAATTTTAACCCAAAGAAATGTCTTGATAGAAGAAACAGCCACTGTTTTTGCAGTGCATTTACCCATTTTAACCAAACAAATAGCCCTTATGGATGCAACACTAAATTATACCGAAAATACAGCTTATTACAGAGCCAAAAAACGAGTAGAAGAATTAAAAGGATTTTATGGAAATTTAATTTCGTATTGCACTATAATTCCGATTTTAATATTCATTAATCTTAGATATTCTCCCGAATTTCAATGGTTTTGGTTTTCAGCAGCAGGTTGGGGATTCGGAGTGTTAATGCACGCATTTAAAGTATTTGGTTACGGAACCAATTGGGAAGAACGCAAAATAAAAGAAATTTTAGATAAAGAAAAAGCAACTAAAAATTGGAAATAATCATGGAAGCAAATTATAACGAAGAAGAACGCTATTATCAAGCTAAAAAGCAAGTCAATGACATTAAAGGTTTTTACGGAAATCTTATAGCTTACATCATATTTAATGGATTTTTTCTAATCTTAAATTTAATGACTTCACCCAACGAACTTTGGTTTTTTTGGCCTTTATTGGGTTGGGGAATTGGAGTGTTGTTTCACGGAATGAAAGTCTTTAATTATTCACCTTTCTTAGGAAAAAACTGGGAAGAGCGCAAAATAAAAGAGCTAATGGAGAAAGAAAATCAATCAAAAAAAAACTGGAACTAAGATGAAACGAATTGACGAACAACGACTATTTGAAAAATTTCAAAACGAAACGGGAGTTTCAAACGAAGATTATTATGCTGCGTTCAAAAGAGTGAAACGCATTAAAAGATTTTACACACATTTAATTGTTTACATTTTAGTGAACACGTATCTAATCGTAAATCACTGTTTTGAAGCCAATTCAATGCAATCACTATTTCAGTTGCATACCTATTCTACGGTTTTTTTCTGGGGAATCGGATTGGTAACGCATGGTTTATCTGTTTTTGGACATGATATTTTCTTCGGAAGCAATTGGGAAGAAAAGAAAATCAAAGAACTCATGGACAAAGAAAAAAAGAATAGATTTGAATAATATTTACTAGCCACTTAACTTTTTCAAATGAACATCATCATCATAGAAGACGAAAAACCAGCAGCACGACTTTTACAACGAAAAGTCGAAAAATTAGGCTTGCAAGTCAATCAAATGTTGCATTCGGTAGAAGAATCGATTACTTGGTTTCAAAGCAATCCGCATCCCGATTTGATCTTTTTAGACATTCAATTGTCGGATGGCTTGTCGTTTGAAATTTTTGAAACTATTGCTATAAAAAGTGCTGTGATTTTTACTACTGCTTATGATGAATATGCGTTGCGCGCTTTCAAATTAAACAGTATTGATTATTTGTTGAAACCCATCGATGAAGAGGATTTGGAAATGGCGGTAAACAAATTTAAGGCTAGAAATGCAACCATTTCTAATTTATCATTGGATTTTGAAATGATAAAGAAAATGCTAGTAAATCCGATCGATAGAGAGTTTAAAAAGCGGTTTACCATAAAAATGGGACAACAACTTAAGATGGTTAACATAGATGAAGTAGAGTGTTTTTTCAGTGAAAATAAAGGAACCTATCTCCACACTTTTGATGGTCGTGATTATCTTTTGGATACTACTTTAGAACAATTGGAAAATGAGTTAAATCCTAAAGAGTTTTATCGCGTTTCTAGAAAGTTCATCATTCCAATGAAAGCCATAAGAGAAATTCAACTCTATAGTAATTCACGACTTAAAGTGATTTTACCAACCTACAAAGACGATGACGTAATTGTAAGCAGAGAAAAAGTAACCGATTTTAAGGAATGGTTGGGTTAAGGTATACATTGCTTTCGAATGCCAATAAAAGCAAATAATAATAGCGTATAAGCAATGAAAAAAGGAACAATGAACTCAATCCAACCCAAAGGCAGCATCAGAGCTATTATCAATAACTGAAATCCTAATCCGTACAACGAAAGTAGCGTCATAAACCAATTTGGAAACGTTTTTACTTTGTAAGCATTGGCGTCAAGCGCATGAATAATTTTGTCAAAGCCGCCATACACAATCGTATAAATGGCAAATAAAATAGTTACTGATCGCTGACTTTCGCCCGGCAATGCTTTTGGCGTCTTGTATTCAAAAACTTTACTTGTGGTATCACCACCCACTGATTTATTTCTCAAAATCACATAGTAATAATTGTACAAAGTGCCTTGCAATTGAATGCCAATAAAGGCTAAAAGGGTAAACCAAAAAGTAGTTTCGGAAACATAACAAATAGCCATTAAAAGTAGAAAATTCAAGACGATATCAAATACACTATCTAAATACCGACCAAAGTAGGAAGGTGTATTTTTCAATCGTGCTAATTCGCCATCTGCCGCATCGATAGCCGATTTCAAAACGATGAAAAAACCAGCAAAAAGATATTGATGATGGAGTATGCAGTACATGGCAACCAAACCCGAAATTCCGAATAAAAGAGTAACATGGACTGGAGTAAATCGGGTGTTTTTAAGTTGATTAGCAAGAAGTTTTCCAAAAGGTCTTCCGTAATCGGATAGGTCAAGAAATTTGTCCTGAGCAGTAAGTTTTGACATTAAATGTTAGTAATCAAACGAAATGTGACAATATAGTCGGCAAAATTTATTTGGTAAAACGATGTGTTGTGTAGGTTATCGCTGCTAGTAAAAAGAAAGCAACCGCTTGATGCGTTACGCCCAACCACAAAGGAACATGGTTTAACAAGGTTAAAACACCCAATGTAAATTGTATAAATACTACAATTAATAAGGCATTCAACCCATTTTTTTGTTCTTTAGAAAGGGTGTATTTTTTACTTCTGAAGAATAAGAATAAAATCAATCCAACCACTACATAAGCCATGGTTCTGTGTACAAACTGAACGCCACTTTTACCTTCTGTAAATCGTGTTAACCAGGAATCTTTTTCTAAAACGATACTATCATGAAAGAATTGTCCGTCGCTCATCATTGGCCAATGGTTGTGAATAAAACCAGCGTCTAAGCCGGCAACAAATCCACCATAAATGATTTGTATAATGATGAAAAACAACGTAATTCGTGCAAGTTTTCGCAACGGAAATATAACTTCTGATTGGTTAGGGTAAATCAAATCTAACGCAATCCAAAGCGTGTAAGCAAAGGTTATAAAGGCAAAAGTTAAGTGCAATGCCAATCTAAAGTGACTTACATCGGGCATGTCTTTCAGTCCACTTGCCACCATAAACCATCCTAAAAAACCTTGAAAAGCTCCCATTCCAAGAAGAATTCCACATTTTTTTATGGTTTCGATATCAAGTCTTTTTTTAACTAAGAAATAAATAAAAGGAATAAGGAATACAAATCCAAGAATGCGACCTATAAATCGGTGAAACCACTCCCAAAAGTAAATAAACTTGTAGTCAGAAAGTTGAAAATTATTGTGAATATTTATCAACTTGTATTCTGGAAATTGTTTGTATGCCTCAAAAGCTTGTTGCCAAGCGGCTTCCGTTAGCGGCGGAAATGTATCGGTTACCAAATGCCAATCGGTCATGGACAATCCAGAACCAGTTAGGCGCGTAATTCCACCTACAACAACCATTACAAATACTAAAAAACAACCTGAAAGTAGCCAATAAATGACCGATTTATCCTTCTTCATTTTTATAAAATAGGTTACAAAATTACGCATCAAAAATTAACTTTAAGTTGAACAAAAGTTAATCTGTTGCTTAATTTTAGTTTACTTTTTCCAATCCTAATTTTGCGGCACGTTTCAAAACAAAATCATATGCCGCTTGATACTCATTTGGAATATCACCTTCTAAAATAGCTTCTTTTACGGCTTCTTTTAAAATGCCAATTTCTCTGGAAGGCTTTAAATTGAATAATTCCATAATTTCTTCACCCGATATAGGTGGTTGAAATTGACGCACATGATCGCGTTCTTCCACTTCCACAATCTTCTTTCGAACAATATCAAAATTGTTGTGGTATTTTTTGAATTTTGCTGGGTTTTTAGTCGTAATATCAGCTTCACATAACGTCATTAAATCGTCTACATCTTCACCTGCATCAAATACCAATCGGCGCACTGCCGAATCGGTTACAATATCTTGTGCTAGCACAATAGGACGAGAACTCATAGTAACCATTTTCTGAACAAATTTCAACTTGTTGTTCAACGGCATGTGCAATCTCTGAAAGATTTTCTTTGCCATTTTTCCGCCTAAAAACTCATGACCGTGAAACGTCCATCCTTGTTTTTTACTGAATTTTTTGGTGGGTGCTTTTCCAATATCGTGCAATAATGCTGCCCATCGCAACCAAACATCATCCGTATTCGGGCAAATATTATCCACCACTTCTAGGGTATGATAAAAATTATTTTTGTGGGTATGACCTTCAATCTCTTCGACATTATTTAAGGCCGTTAATTCGGGTAGAATAATGTCTAAAAGTCCGGTTTTGTATAAATGTAAAAAGCCAATCGATGGTTTATCTGTGGATAGAATTTTGTTTAATTCATCTACAATTCGTTCGCCAGAAATAATGTTAATCCGTTCTTTATTGCGTTTGATTGCCGATAATGATTCAGTTTCAATCTCAAAATTCAACTGCGTTGCAAATCGAATCGCGCGCATCATTCGCAAAGGATCATCCGAATAGGTAATGTCGGGACTTAATGGTGTTTTGATTATTTTGTTTTCCAAATCGGTCAATCCGTTAAAAGGATCCACTAAAGCACCATAATTTTTCTCATTCAAAGAAAAAGCCATCGCGTTAATGGTGAAATCGCGACGGTCTTGATCGTCTTTTAAAGTGCCGTTTTCCACTATTGGATTGCGGCTAGCGTGTGTGTAGGATTCTTTTCGAGCACCTACAAATTCGATATCAATTTCTTTGTAACGCAACATTGCTGTTCCGTAGGTTTTAAAAATTTGAACCTTGGGTTTGTTGGGAAGTAATTGCGAAACTTTTAAGGCCAAATCAATTCCCGAACCAATAGCGACAATGTCGATGTCTTTTTTAAAATCGCGTTGCAGTAAATAATCGCGAACAAATCCGCCAATGACATAACTTTCAACGTTATTTTCTTGGCTGGCTTGCGCTATTATTTTAAAAATGGGATTTTGAAGTGCTTTTATGTAATCGTTTTTGGCCACGAATTCACGGATTTTTATTGGGACGTTACTATATAATTATTCTTCTATATTCTAATGAATCATTATTGAAATTTACTATGATAGCCAATCTATTTCCAGATACTTTTAAATAATTCATTGCTTGCGCAATGTGCGAATCAGAAATAGAACTACATGATTTTACCTCTAAAATCCCTAATAGTTTATAACTTTCATTTTTGTGTATTATATCTGGCATATATTAGTGCATTCGTGGCTTGTATTTTTTTATTTTCGTATAATCTTAACCTGATTATCCAATGAAAGTTTGATAATCGTTGACGGATTTTTACAAACTTTATCGTGCTGCAAATTTACTACATAGTCAACACCTTTAATAATTTCGGGGCTAATTTCTTTAAAAGTTTTTGGTGAAAACATACCCGAAATATTAGCAGAAGTAGAAACTAATGGTCGTTTCATGCGTTCCATTAACTTGAAGCAAAAAGGTTCTTTAACCAAACGAACTCCAAGCGTATTGTCTTCGGCAACTATGTTTTTGGCTACATTTCTAGGATTGTCTAATATTAATGTGGTTGGTTTTTCAGATAAATCCCAAATTTCCCATGCGACATCCGGAATTTCTTTGAACACATTGTACATCATCTTTTCACCATTCATTAACACAATCATGCTTTTAGAATCGTCGCGTTGTTTTAAAGCATAAATTTTTGCAACTGCCTCGGCATTGCTGGCATCACAGCCAATTCCCCAAACGGTATCAGTTGGATATAGAATGATTCCGCCGTTTTTTATAACTTCGTAGGCGTTGTGTACTTCGGTATTAATATCGCTCATGTTATGAGTTTAGCATTTTTTTCAAAAATAAATAATCTTTTTCTTGAAGTGATTCTCTTCTAATTCTATATTTTTTGATTCTTTTTTTAATCAAACCAAACAAATATCTTTTTCGCGTGATTCCTTTGATCGCAAAGTTAATTTGCTCTTTGTCAAATGTTTTTGGCGTAAAAATATGCAAGTGATTGTCTTTGCAATAATAGTTTTTACCAAATTTAGCCGCTATGATTTGCATGGCTTTAGGCGAATAAAAAGCGATGTGTTGTCCTGTTTCTTGCGCAATGTAGATCCAATTTTCAATTTCTTCGTTGGTATTCGGAATCAAATCCGTAGAAAAAATGGCATTTTCAGAATACTTAAAAATAGCTTCAATTTCTTCTAAAGGATGTTGTAAATGTTCTAAAACTTCAAATCCTGTAACCACATCAAATTTGGTTTCTTTAATATCGGTAATGTCAAAATGCTTGGCAAAAAGATTTTCACAATAGGTATCTTGACGGTAAAAATTATACCCGATATCTCTCATTAATCGCACGAAATTTCCGTATCCACCAGCAAAATCCAACATTATTTTTGCTTCTGGAAAACAGCAATCAATCATTTTAGAAACATCTTCGGTAAGTACATTGTTTCGGTATAACAAACCAATATCCAACGAAGTAATAGCACTATCGTAGGCTTCGGCTAACCAAGTTGGCTCGTCCGTTTGGACGAAATCACAAGAGGTACATTTATAATATCCTGTGTTGTATTTTTGTAAAACGACTTTCTCAAAGATTTTTTCGGATGGGCTGTTGCAAATTTTACAATTCATGATGCTATTTTATCAGTTTTAGGTTGGGTTTAAATATTTATATTTGTGCCAACATAAATATCAAACAAAATGCAAATGTATTTAAAATAATACAGAAAATTTAGCTTGATGAAATGAAATGCACTCAAAACTAGCTTATATGTCAGATACACTTGGAATCAATATCATTGGATATATCAAAGGTGAGTTCGGAATTGGTGAAGCAGCACGATTGAATATAAAGGCAGCTCAAGAAGTGGGTTTGCCTGTTTCTTTGGTGAATTATGAAGCCATTACTGTACATCGAAATGAAGATACAACTTTTACCAATTTTTCTAAAGAGTTTCCGTATCCTATTAATTTGATTCAAATTTCTCCTTCTGAAGTTGGAAATTTTATGCTAGACGAAATTGCTAGCGGTTTAAAAGGAAAATACAATATTCTATATGTAGCATGGGAATCGGAATATTTCCCGGAGGAATACATTAAAAACATCAGTCATTTTGACGAGATTTGGGTGCCGTCTAAGTTCTGTCAAGAAACCCTTTCTCGCGTTTCAAAAGTGCCGGTTATCAATATTCCGCATCCTGTTGAAATTCATTTAGAACCCACTACCGATGTTGATGCTTTGCATTTTTATGAGGCATCACAATTCAATTTCTTATTCATCTTTGATTACAATAGTACGTTAGAACGAAAGAATACTTTAAATTTGATTAAAGCCTTTCAAAAAGCGTTTGACAAAGACAATCAACAAGTAGCTTTAACAATCAAAACTTCTTCATCCAAAAAGTTTGCTGCTGAAAAAGAACAATTAGTTGCTACAATTGGAGCGTATCAAAATATTAAAATTGTAGAGAAAATTTTTGATAAGAATTCATTAAACCACATCATGAACGGCTGTGATTGTTATGTTTCCTTACACCGTTCGGAAGGCTTCGGATTAACGATGGCAGAAGCCATGTGCTTGAATAAGCCTGTTATTGCCACCGGTTATTCGGGCAATATGGAATTCATGGATTTTCAGAATAGTTTTTTAGTTAATTACGAAAAGACAACAGCTGGTGAAAACCGAATTAACTACGACAAAAATACCATTTGGTCGGAACCTAATGTTGACCATGCGGCTTCATTAATGAAGTATGTTTTTGAAAATAAAGTAGAAGCGACTTCAATTGCACTCAAAGGAAATGCTACCATTCGAAACAATTTCTCGTTTAAAAGTATAGGTTCTTTAATTAAAAATAGAGCAGAATTTATTCTTCAAAATAAAGTAAGTTCAAGTGGCAAACAAGTTGATATTGAACAACAAATAGAAAACGAAAAACTTCGAGAGGAACTGCGAATCATCAAAAAAAGTAAATTTATTATGATGATTATCAATTTTAAAATGATGCTGAGAAAACGCAACGAACAACGCAAAAAAGATCGTTTTAAAAAACAGTATGAGTAATACCAAATTAAAAAGGATTGTTACTTACAATCCTTTTTTTTATTTCTTCTTGAAGAACTTATTTATTTTTTTTCTGATTTTAGCATAAATCGTATTTTCTAAATATTTTACTCGTTCTTTCAGAACGGAGTTTTCTAACAAAGCATTTTTATATTCGTTATTTTCTTTACTTTCTGCCGAACCAATGAAATTTTTGGCAATTACATCCAAACGAATTTTCATCTGACTTCCAATGGTGTGAATGGATAAATTGGTTTGAATGTCTTTTTGAGCTCGTAATCCAATTTTTGTGGCATTATCGGTATTAGAAACAATTGATTTAAGCAATTCTGCAGCTTGGTTTACATCGGGTTCAGCCATCACAAACCCTTTTTTAAGTATGCCACAATCGTCTTTCAATTCGGTGAAATCATATGGCACTAAAAAGCTATTGTTGAGGTTCATATAATCAATGTTTCCCGAATAACCAGTGCCAACCACAGGTTTTCCATAACTCATCGCTTCTGCCATGGTGAGTCCGAAGCCTTCAGAACGGTGCAACGAAATAAGCGCATCACTGTTTTGTAAAAGCGATTCCATTTTCGATTTATCGTAATTTTCATTAATTAAAATGATGTTTTCAAATTTCGAAATGGATTCGTTTAGTTGTTTCATCAACGCTTCATTGCGTTCTAAATTGAAGGTTTTGATGATGAGTTTTACGGCTGAATTATCGGAAGGAAAAGCTTTTTGAAACGCTTCAATAGCGCCAAAAGGATTTTTTCGTTCCGTGGTACTAATCGAATCAAAAATGGTTAAAAAGTTGAAGGAATCGTTCGGAATACCTAATGCTTCTTTTGAAAATAAATTGGTGGTATTGGAATGAATAGGGTGTAAGAAGCGTATCACAGGAATAGCAGCTACGTTGGCAAACGCTTCTACACAAAAATTACTCGGAACCCAAATTTCGTCAAAAATAGCCAAGAAAGGTAAAATTTCATCCGGAATTTCTTTGAATTCCCAAGCCCAGTAGGCAATGTTGTATTTGTCTTTTAAAATGTCATTCGAATTTACTTCAAAAAAATTAGTCAACGCATTGAGGTTTATTTGAAATAAATTGATATCGTAATTGGTTTCTAACGTATTGAATTCGTGCAGTTCTTCGTCTTTTCTTATGCCACGACGTTCTGCATAATAATTGTGAAACGAAATGGCCACACAAGCACTTTGAAGCGCTAAAGCATTCAATCGTGATGCTTCTGCGATGCCTGAAATGTCTTTAAAAAATCCATGATAATTAATTCCCATCGTTTTATTTTAAAAAGAATTGATACTGTTTTTTAAATTTTGAATGGAAAACGGTTCCAAACTTTGTTCCGAATTATTTTGTAATTCCAACCACAATTCTTTGTTGGTATACAGTTCGATTATTGCGGCAGCAAATCCTTCTTTAGTGTCATCAATTAAGGCATTTTTTCGGTCGATTAACTTCATTCCTTCGGCACCGATTGTTGAAGTAACCAACGGCAAATAATATTCGAAAGCTTGTCCAATTTTTCCTTTCACACCAGCACCATAGCGCAGTGGAGCAATCATGATTTTGTTACTGATAAAAAACGATTCAATAGACGGCACATATCCTTGAAAAATAAATTTAGGGTCATTTATATCCGAAATTTTCTCGTTTACATTGCCAATAACATTCACTTTTACATTGGGTAATTTTTCCCAAACTAACGGCATAATGTCGTTATAAAGATAATATAAGGCATCAATATTGGGTGTATGTGTTGATCCTATAAAAAGTAAGTCGGCTCTTTCTTCAAAGGATAATGTGGCTTCTTTTTTTATTTTCGGATAGTGAATGTTGGAAATGGTGATGAGTTTTTCGGGAGCAACATAGGCTTTCATAATTTCTTTTTCAACATCAGAAATAGCAATAATATAATCTACCTGTTGCGCCAGTTTGGTTTCAATTTCAAAATATTTCTTATATCTTTTTCGGAGTGAAATGCGAGTTGGATCAAGCTCAATTGCACGTTGGTATCTCAAAAAGTGAATGTCTACCATGTCAAAAATAGATTTTGAATTGGGTAGTATTTTAGATATTTTTTTCAGGTTGTCTTTTAAGGTATTCGGACTGTAATACCACACATAATCTACTTTAGGAATGGTTTTTAGAAAGTCAAAATAATCTCTAAATTGATTGGTTTCTACATATACCATAATTCCTAAATCGGCATAATATTGAATGTAACGATCGGTTCGATAAGCGTTTTCGGTACAAATAATGCAATTAAAACCAAGTTCTTTGTAGGCGATGATAATTTCTTTCAAGCGATTGGAACCCGAATCTTTATCGTGGGTTGGCATGCCACCATTAACAAAAACTATGGTTTTTTGGGATGGGTTGTAATTTTCAAAATTAGGAATAGAGTGATCCAATTGATTTTTAATCAACGCTTTCTTTTCAAAATAAAGTTTTATTTTCTTAAATAATCCCATAGTTATTCTCTAATTTTCTGAGTTACTTTCAACGATTTAGAAAGCGGTGCACCAGCCAAAAGTACTTTTAATAAATACCCGTATTTTGGTTTGAATAGCGTACTGAAAATATAGTTGATTCGTAAATAATTCAGTAAAAACCAAAAGCTTAAATAGCCGTAATGTTTTCTAATGATGTATAATAATGAGATTTTGAGTTCCGTTTTAATCGCAATACTTTGTGGAGTACTCGCTCCATGATAATGCACGTATTTGGCATCCGGAATTAAGTAACTTGATTTTCCTATTTTTTCCAAACGTTTGCACAAATCGGTTTCTTCATAATACAAGAAGATGTTGTTATCAAATCCGCCAACTTCATTAAAATAGGAAGTTCTAACCAGCATAAAGCTGCCTTGAACATAGTTTACTTTTACTGGCGAAGTGTATTCTAATTTGCGTTTTGGATATTTTTTTGGATTAATTTTTTCTAGAAAATCACGGCCAAATAATTCTTTGCTAATCGATGCAAAATGATCAAAAGCCATCATGCGTTTTCCAGTTTCAGAAAACGATTGACCACCAACGACAGCAATAGAACTGTCTTTTTCAATGGCCGCTTTTAGAATAGAAAAACAATCATTTAGAAATAGCGTATCATTGTTTACAAAAGCTACATATTGTGCATTTGAAAAGTGAAATCCGGTCATATTTCCGCCTCCAAACCCTGTATTTATTTTACTTCTAACCAGTTGTAGGTTTTTAAAAGGATGTGTGTCACAAAATTGTTTTAACGACAAATAATCCTCTTTTTCAGAAGCATTGTCCACTACCACAATTTGGAAGTTTAGAGTAGAGGGAGTTTTTTCAATAATGCTGTCAACGCATTCTTGAGTCAGTTTACTCGAATTGTAATTAATAATTATAGCGGCTATATCAAACATTCGAATCTTTTGTTAGTCAATTTTTCTATACATCATCCAAAGTTGCAAATACCTTTTAAATACCGAAAAAGAATGCACATACGCTAGAATAAAACCTTCTTTGCCATCAAAGGCTCCCAAACGAAAAACATATTGCCACAAAAAACGATACATGGGTCGGAAAATAAGGTGATAAGCACTAGGTTTTATTTTTTTGTTGTATAGGTTTTCGGCTTGTAACTTGCTGTATAAATTGAGTTTATCGTTATAATTATCAAAATTTTTATAACTGTAATGGTTTAATCCATTCTTTAAAACGCCAATAGAACCATTAGCTTTTACTTCTTCATGTACTAAGTTTCCGTTGTATTCGCAGAAGTTTTTATTGAAAAGTCGGATGGCTTTATCGTTTTGCCAACCTCCGAATTTCATTTTTTTGCCCATAAAAAAGAAGTTTCTTTTGACAAAAAAAGCCACTTTAGAGTTGGGTTTTTTGATGGTATTTTTGATTTCTTTTTCTAAATCTTTGGTAATGATTTCGTCCAAATCGAAAAAAATAATCCAATCGTTTTTTGCCTGATGGATGGCATAATTTCGTTGTTCAGAGAAATTGGTAAATTTGCGTTCAATCACGGTAACGCCCATTTCTAAAGCAATTGCAACCGTTTTGTCAGTACTTTGTGAGTCTACAAAAATAATTTCATCAGCAAAAGATAAGCTTTCAACATATCTTTTTACGTTTTCTTCTTCGTTAAAAGTAATGGCTAAGGCAGTAATTTTTGGGATTCCGTTATTTTCAGACATAGAGTTAGATGAAATAGAAGACAAATATACTATTTTTACCGAAATACCATTTTAGAAATGAGCAAAGAGTTGGAGTTGTCTAAATTCCTACTAACAAACCATGTAATTATTCTAATTTATTGTGCAGCATCCAAAGTTCTAAATACCTTTTGAATACAAAAAAAGAATTGATACGAGCCGATAAAAATCCTTCTTTTCCATCCAGTAATCCCAATCGATAAAAATATTGCCAAGCAAAACGATATGAGGGTTTTATGATAAAATGATAGGCGTTAGGACGTTTCTTTTTTCGGTAGAGTTTGGTGGCCTGTAGCTTGCTGTAAAAGTTCAATTTGTTGCAATAATGCTCGAAATTTTTATAACTGTAATGATCGATAGAATGTTCTAAAGTTCCTATTTTGCCTTCGGTTTGAATTTCTTCATGAACCAAATTTCCGTTGTAAGTGCAATATCTTTTATGAAACAAACGAACGGCTTTGTCGTTTTGAAATCCACCGTGTTTTAAATGTTTATTGAACAGAAAAAAATTGCGTTTTACAAAAAAAGCCACCATTTCTTGAGGATTTGAAACGGTGCTGATGATTTCTGTAGCAATCTCTTTTGAAATCATTTCATCCAAATCAAAAAACACAATCCAATCATTACTTGCCTGTTCAATAGCAAAGTTACGTTGGCTGGAAAAATTATCAAATTTACGTTGAATGACTTTAACTCCAAGTTGTTCTGCAATAGTTACGGTTTGATCATCACTTTGCGAATCGATAAAAATAATTTCATCTGCAAAAGACAAACTATCCACATATCTTTTCACGTTTTCTTCTTCGTTTAACGTGATAGCCAATGCCGTTATTTTCGGATATTTATTATTTTGTATCATAGAAATTATCGTACTTTGAGCGAAAGTATTACTTTTACAATCCTGATTTTCCCAAGCAAAAGTTAACCTTAACTTAAACAATTATAAAGTATGTTAAAACTGCCAATTCTGATGTATCACAACGTATCTACAAGCGATGCTAAAAGTGTTGGGTTAACAATTTCGGTTGCTAAATTGGAAGAACAACTGAAATATATTAGTGAAAAAGGATATACTTCCTATTTTGTTTCTGAAATTTATAATAAGACTCAATTACCTCAAAAAAGTTTAATTATTACGTTTGATGATGTTACCGAAAATCAATTGTTGTATGCGCTTCCATTATTGAAAAAATACCATTTAAAAGCTACTTTTTTTGTGCCGTTTTCGTACCTAGGACAATCCGATTTGTGGAACCAAGGAACTGATGCCACAGGTGAAAAAATCATGACAGTAGCCCAGTTGAAAACATTAGATGCTGATGTGATTGAATTGGGACATCATTCATTTTTTCACAGAAAATACGCCACGTTAACAGCTTCTGAAATTCAAGAAGATTTGGATAAAAGTTTCGAATTGATTGCCCAAAATAATCTGAAAGTTTTTCCAGCGTTGGCCTATCCGTATGGAAATTATCCGAAAAAAGGAATTCAAAAAGAAATATTTTTTCAACTTTTGGAAAAGAATAATATTCAAATGGCTTTTAGAATAGGGAATAGGGTAAATCGTTTTCCTTTCAAAAACAAATATGAAATACAACGAATCGACATCAAAGGAGACGATAGTTTGCTCACGTTTAAATGGAAACTTCGAGTAGGAAAACTGCGTTTATTTTAGACCGCGATCAATCAAAATCATTTTGACATATCTTGAAAAAACGCCGTAAGCATCAATAGTGGCTACCGCTAATCCGGGAACGCCATCAAGGAAGCCTTTTCGAATAATGTAGGTGTGAAAAAAACGGTAAAAAGGCTTGAAAACCAAGTTAAAATAATTAGCCGTTTTGTTTTTATCCTTGGCCATTTTGGCTTGAAACCAAGCATAGGAATCTTTCTTTTTAATGTAATGAAACAACCCTTTGTAGGTGTAATGAATCATGAAGTTTTTTAACAAACCGACAGTTCCTGGATGCAATAGTTTTTCATGCACTTCACCTTCAAAATGAATGTCCTTATTTTTTACCAAACGAACCACTTTATTTTCGGTATGGTATAAAAAGCGATTCATGTAGAAATGTGGAAACTTAATCTTGTAAGCATTGTGCTTCGGATTATTAATGGTTTCCAAGATTTCAAATTTCAATTTTTCAGTAACACGTTCGTCAGCGTCTAAAAATAAAATCCAATCGCTTTTTGCAAGTTTAATTGCCTCATTTTTTTGATTGGAAAAATTGTCAAATTTACGTTGAATTACTTCGCAATTAAAATTTTCAATAATCTTTAAAGTCTTATCACTACTGTATGAGTCGATGATAATGAGTTGATTAGCAAAAGAAGCCGAACGCAAACAATCTTGAATGTAATTTTCTTCGTTATAAGTAGGTATGATAACTGTAATGGTTTGCATAGGGTAAACTTGTAGAGTTCAAACATAGAAAAAATATTTTATCTTTGCAACGCAATGAAGAAAGATATTTCAGTTATTATAAGTACTTACAATTCGCCCGAATGGTTGAAAAAAGTACTCTATGGATATAATACTCAAACGTATAGAAATTTTGAAGTTGTGATTGCCGATGATGGTTCGGATGAACGCACCCAAAAATGCATTGAAGAAATTCAAAAAGAAGTTTTTTACCCAATTATACATGTGTGGCATGAAGATAATGGTTTTCAAAAGACTATTATTCTCAATAAAGCCATTCTTGCTACTAATACCGATTACATTTTAATGACCGATGGCGATTGTATTCCGCGTGAAGACTTCGTAGAACAACACATCAAACACCGTGAGGAAGGCTATTTTTTATCGGGTGGATATTACAAATTGCCGATGAATTTATCAGAACAAATTACCAAAGAAGATATTTATTCGGGAAAGTCATTTGATTTAGAATGGCTCAAAAAAAACGGGATTAAGCAATCGTTCAAGAACAATAAATTAATTACAAACGGTTTAAAAAGTTGGCTTTTAAATTACACTACACCAACAAATCCTAGTTGGAATGGTCATAATTCTTCGGGTTGGAAATCCGATTTTTTAGCCGTAAATGGTTTTGATGAACGCATGCAGTATGGTGGTGAAGATCGTGAATTTGGTGAGCGACTTATTAATTTAGGTATTCAAGCCAAACAAATCAGGTATTCTACAGTTTGCATTCATTTAGATCATACGCGTGGTTATGTAAAACCCGAAATGATTGAAAGAAATCAAAGCATCCGCAGGGAAACCAAACTTCAAAAACGCACTTGGGCCGATTTTGGTATTGAAAAAAAGTAATTATTTCAAATGTTCTTTTAAGAAACTATCCAATTCAGGGATGATCATTTCGGGCGTTAATTTCAAATACATTTCAAGCGGATTTTTCTCAATTTCTTTGTTTTGTTCATAAGATAATTCCGAAATAGCATTCGGTAAAAAGTCTAATAAATGAACTGATTTGTGGAATGTTCCATCTTCAAAACTACTCCAATCGTCTTTGTTCACATAAGGTGAAAATAGGGTAAAAGTAGGTTTGTTAATGGCTTTGGCGATATGAACGGTGCCACCTTCATTGGAAACTAAAACGGCACATTGGTTCATCAAAACTGCAAAATCGCGAATGCTTGGTGCGTAAACATCCAAAATAATATTGGATTTATTTTGACATAAGGCATAGATTTTATCGGCTTCTACTTTTTGATTGGGCGCATAATTGAATAACATATAGCAATCAAAAGTGTTGGCAATATGGTCTATAATTTGAGCAATATACTCATAAGGCATTGATTTTTGAGGCGTACTTCCCAAAACTCCAAGCATGATTATTTTTTTGTCTTGATACCGCTCTGGAACCTTAAATTGTTCTTCTTCTTTAGTCAAGAAAATCTTCGGCTCATAGTCGATAGTTTCAAAAGTATCTACTTGTTTTAAGAGGTGAATTCGATCTTCAATGGCTTTTCCGCAAATATGACTTTTCGATTCTAAAATACCAACAGGATGCGTGTAATAGCCCAAATTTCCAATCTTCTTTCTGCTTTTATGTCCTACAGTTTGTAGTGCCCCACCAAATTTACAAATCAATCGACTTTGCAATTTAGAATACGGATCAAAAATGACATCGTATTTTTCGTTCCGAACTAAATTTATGGTTTTAATTAAATTTTTAAATTTCTTAAGTTCTTTTTCGTTGATGGAAATAATTTTATCAATATTTGGATTGTTCTGAATAACGCCATGTGTGAAGTCGTATGCCATCAGATGCACTTCACTATCAGGATATTTTGCTTTGTAATTGTTGGCAATAACCGAACTAATCAGCACATCGCCAATTCGTTTGTTTTGTATGATTAAAATTTTCTTCATAAAACTAATTGTTGGTGCAAAGTACTATTTTTTATACTTTTAACCCAAATAATATAAAATATTGTGCGAATCACTATTCATCCAAAATATAAAAATCAGGAAAAAGCTATAATTCAGTTGGTTACAACTTTTTTTGGAGAAGGTGATTTGATTGTGAAAGGATCTCGCAACATTATAAAATCAAATGTATTAGGTAACGAAAAAGTCAATATTAAGTTTTTTCAGAAGCCAGGCTTTATAAAATCAATTATTTATTCTTTTTTCAGAAGTACCAAAGCCAAACGGTCTTTTGATTATGCTAATTATCTAGCAGCGCACAGTATTCCAACGCCTTTTCCAATTGCTTTTGTAGAAGAGCGAAATGCTTTCGGATTGTTGGGCAATAGTTATTACATCTGCGAACAGATTAATTACGATTTTACCATTCGGGAGTTGATTCATAATCCGCAATTTCCAGAACGTCATACTATTCTGGAACAATTTACCGAATTTACTTTTAAGATGCATGAGGCTAAAATTAATTTCCTAGATCATTCGCCAGGAAATACCCTTATTGTAAACGAAGGAAATGGTCGTTACAAGTTTTATTTAATCGATTTAAACCGAATGCGATTTGAAAATTTATCTATTGAAAAACGCATGGATAATTTCAAAAAAATGTGGTTATCAAAATTAATGGTTCAAATTGTTGCTAAGAAATATGCCCAATTGAGTCAACAGCCCGAAGCTAAACTGCAAGCTGTTTTAATGCAAAAAACACAACAGTTTAAGCTAAAAACGGCTCGAAAAAAGTTCTTAAAACGAAAAATCGGGAAATAAAAAAATCCGAAATAACTTCCGGATTTTTATTTTTTGGTTTGTGAGTAACATTAAACTGCTACGTCATATTCTCTCAAAGCATCGTTCAAAGATGTTTTTAAATCAGTTGACGGTTTTCTTTTTCCAATGATTAATGCACACGGCACTTGATAATCGCCTGCAGCAAATTTCTTAGTATAACTTCCCGGAATTACAACCGAACGCGCTGGAACAAAGCCTTTATATTCAACAGGTTCATTTCCCGTTACATCAATAATTTTGGTGGAAGCAGTTAAACATACATTGGCACCTAGAACGGCTTCTTTTTCAACACGAACACCTTCAACTACAATGCAACGTGAACCAATAAACGCACCGTCTTCAATCACTACAGGTGCTGCTTGCAAAGGTTCTAGAACGCCACCAATACCAACACCGCCCGAAAGGTGAACGTTTTTACCAATTTGCGCACAACTTCCCACAGTAGCCCATGTATCAACCATAGTTCCTTCATCAACATACGCTCCGATATTTACATAACTCGGCATCAAAATAACACCTTTAGAGATGTAAGCGCCATAGCGAGCAACGGCTGGCGGAACCACACGAATTCCTTTTTCGGCATATCCGGTTTTCAACAACATTTTGTCGTGGTATTCAAAAATGCCTACTTCATGGGTTTCCATTTTTTGAATAGGGAAATACATCACCACTGCTTTCTTTACCCATTCGTTAACCTGCCAACCCGATTCGGTTGGTTCTGCAACGCGCAATGTACCCGAATCTAAAGCATAAATTACTTCTTTAATCGCATTGATTGTGTTTTCTTCTTTTAATAATTCTCGGTTGTCCCAAGCTGCTTCTATATTTGATTGTAAATTGTTCATGATAATTTGATTTGTAGCAAAGATAATGTCATTTTGTGTAATAGAAAAAGATGTTTGATAATAAAAAAAGAGTGTGCTTAAAAAAACACACTCATTTGAAAAAACTAAATCAAATCAAACAAAAACTATTTTTAAGACGTTTCCCAGATTAAGGAGTTAACGTTCTTTAGTGACAAATTTTGAGAAGAATTTATCAAAAATGAAATGCCTATAGTGACATTATTTAGTTGACTTTATTCTTGTTTCAAAAGTAGTACCAATTGAAATACAAAAATTTAAGTTTTGATTAATATTAAATTAAGGTTGCCTTAATTTGGATGATGCTTCTCCAAAAGAATAATTAAAAAGTACTATTTGAAATACTATCTTTGTAAAAAATACAACAAATGTCAAGAATTTTAGCCATCGACTACGGAATAAAACGCACTGGAATTGCGATTACCGATGAATTGCAAATCATAGCTTCGGGTTTGACTACCATTCCTTCAGAAACTGCTATCGCTTTTTTGAAAGACTATTTTGCTAAAGAAAATGTAGGTAAGGTATTGATTGGTGAGCCCAAACAAATGAACGGTCAACCATCAGAAAGTGCTGAAATCATTGAAAAGTTTGTCACAAAATTCAAATTAGAGTTTCCTGAAATGAAACTCGAACGTTCAGACGAGCGTTTCACTTCTAAAATGGCATTTCAAACCATGATTGATAGTGGATTGAATAAGAAACAGCGCCAAAATAAAGGTTTAGTTGATGAAATTGCAGCAACGATAATGCTTCAAGATTATTTGACTAGAAAGATGATTTAAAATAAAACATGAGCAATATCAAGTTAATAGTAACCGATTTAGACGGAACCTTACTCGACTCCAATCATAATTTGCCTCCTAATTTTTGGGAAATTGAACAGCAATTATTTGACCACAATATCGTTTTAGCCATCGCAACTGGTAGGCAGTTTTACAATATTATTGAAGTATTTGACAAGAGTAAAGATCGAATAGTTTTTTTGGCCGAAAATGGCAATTTTGCTTATTATAAGGGAGCCGAATTATTTGCAAATCCGCTGATGAGAGAAGAGGCGAACACGTTTGTTAAAATTGGAAGAACGGTTAAAGACGCTTTTGTTATTTTGTGTGGAAAAAATGCCGCTTACGTCGAAAATACCGATGAAAAGTTCTTATCGGAAGCTCGAAAATATTATTCGAGATTGGAAATTGTAACCGATTTGACGCAAGTATCCGATGCCATTTTGAAAGTAACTTTGTGCGATTTTAATCACGTTCCAACCAATAGTTATTTGCATTTCAAATCGTTTGAAAATGAGTATAAAATTGCCATTTCAGGAACGGTTTGGCTCGATATTACTGGGTTTAATGCCAACAAAGGCGTCGCTGTAAAAAACATCCAATCGATGTGGAATATCACTGCAGAGGAGACTATGGTTTTTGGCGATTTTCTCAACGATTATGAAATGATGCAAACTGCAAAGTACAGCTATGCTATGAAAAATGCGCATCCAGAAATTATTAAAATATCGAATTTCACCACCCAATTTGACAACAATAACGGAGGTGTTATCGATGTGATTTCGCAAGTAATTATATCTAAATTATAGTTAACACGCCCAAATAAATGCCTTTTTTTGTTACTTTTGTCAAAAGTTTCAAACTAAACATGAAATTTAAAAATTAGAATTTTATAATGATAGTACCAATAGTTGGCTACGGCGACCCGGTTTTGAGAAAAGTAGGCGAAGAAATTTCTGCCGATTATCCTAATCTAAATGAAATCATTGGCAATATGTACGACACCATGTACAATGCTTATGGTGTGGGATTGGCGGCACCTCAAATAGGTTTGGCGATTCGTCTTTTCGTAATCGATACCGAACCTTTTAGCGACAGCGAAGATTTGTCGAAAGATGAACAAGAGCAATTGAAAGGCTTTAAGAAAACGTTTATCAACGCCAAAATGATTAAAGAAGAAGGTGAAGAATGGGGTTTTAACGAAGGTTGTTTGAGTATTCCTGATGTTCGTGAAGATGTGTATCGCCATGAGAAGATTACGATTGAATACTTTGATGAGAATTTTATCAAAAAGACTGAAGTTTATGATGGCTTGATTGCCAGAGTAATACAGCATGAATACGATCATATTGAAGGAATTTTATTTACCGATTTGATTTCTACGTTAAAACGTACGTTAATCAAAAAGAAATTGCAAAATATCATGGACGGTAAAGCCAGACCCGATTATAAGATGAGATTTTGCAATAAAAAAGGACGATAATTACAACAATTAAAATATATTTGCCACCGCTTAAAATAATTTTTAGAAAATGAATGTAGAAAAAATATTAGCCATCTCAGGAAAACCAGGTTTATTTGAATTGAAAGTTCAAACCCGTTCTGGTTTCGTTGCAGAGTCATTACTAGACGGAAAAAAAATCACAGTTGGAATGAGAAGCAACGTGAGTTTGTTATCTGAAATTTCGATGTATACCCACAGCGAAGAAAAGCCATTGGTCGAAATCATGCGTGCCATTGCTGTAAAAGAAAACGAAGGTCCTGCTATTTCTCACAAAGAAGATAATGCTAAATTGATAGCTTATTTTACTGAAATTGTGCCCGATTATGACGAAGATAGAGTGTATCCATCCGACATTAAAAAAGTGTTGAATTGGTACAACATGTTGCAAGCTAAAGGTTTGGTTTCCAAAGAAGAACCAAAAATCGAGAATGCTGAAGCCGTTAAAGAACAAGTAGTTGAAGAAGTGAAAGAAAAGAAAGCTCCTAAAAAAGCGGCCAAAAAAGAATAGTTAATTACTTTCTAACAAAATACAATCCTATTGCTCCATTCGAGTGGTAGGATTTTTTATTTTTACGATAAATCTATATAAAATGAATACCAGATCACAACAACTCGACGCTTTTAGCAGATTACTAGACATTATGGAAGATTTGCGTGAAAAATGTCCTTGGGATAAAAAGCAAACTTTAGAAAGTTTACGGCATTTAACCATTGAAGAAACCTACGAATTAGGCGATGCTATTTTAAACAACGATTTGCAAGAAATCAAAAAAGAGCTGGGAGATTTGTTGTTGCACATTGTTTTTTATGCCAAAATAGGAAGTGAAACCAACGATTTTGATATGGCTGATGTGTGTAACGAAATTTGCGACAAGCTCATTCACCGTCATCCACATATTTATGGCGATGTAGTGGTTGCCGATGAAGAGGAGGTCAAACAAAATTGGGAAAAACTCAAACTAAAAGAAGGAAAGAAATCGGTTTTAGAAGGCGTTCCCAAAGGATTACCCGCACTAGTGAAAGCCAGTCGCATTCAAGATAAAGTAAAAGGAGTCGGATTTGATTGGGAAGAACCGCATCAAGTTTGGGATAAAGTACAAGAAGAATTACAAGAACTTCAAGTTGAAGTAGCGGCTGGAAATCAAGATAAAATAGAAGCCGAATTTGGCGATGTATTGTTCTCCATGATCAATTATGCTCGATTTTTGAAAGTCAATCCTGAAGATGCTTTAGAACGCACCAACAAGAAATTCATCAAGCGTTTTCAATACCTGGAAAGTAAAGCAGGCGAACTCGGAAAACCATTGATGGATATGACTTTGGCTGAGATGGATATTTTCTGGGAAGAAGCAAAGAAATTATAATTAAAAACGGCTTGAAGTACATTTCATGCCGTTTTTGTTTTAGGCGATTTCCAACTGTGGGATTTCTATGTTTAAAATTATATTTTTGTATTCGTGCAATTGGTTTTGAATTTTTACAAAATCAGTTTTAAAGAATTTGGTCTCCGTAAATAGCGTCACATAATACGCAATTCCATGCAACAAATTATTTTTAAACGATTGCAACTTCTTGATTTGAGCCGATGAGATTTCATTTGAAACTTCTTCCACTTCATTTTTCAAATAATCGACATACATTTTCAATTCGTTAATGAACATATTCGGTCGGTTATTTTTATCCAAAACAGACGTATTTCCATAAATGTGTTGTACCATATCGAAAAGCGTAACTTCTTTATCGAAGTATGCCAAGTTGGGACCCGGACAAATAACTACGCCTTGTGCTTCGCCTTTTATTTTAATATCATTTTCTAAATAAGAGGCATTGGCTAAACCCACACACAGACAGGATTTATCGGTGATTTTGGTCTTCTTTTTATCAAATTCTGCGGCGGATAATTGGTTTTTGATAGCCTCTAATTCTTCCAATTTAATATCTTGGTATTTTCTAGAAGCGGTGCATATTCCTTGTTCGGAAAACTCTTTGCTTAACGCTAATAATTTCTTTGGACACGAACTTCCGGCTTTATTTTGTGCAATTCGATTTATTTTTAAAGTTTCGTTGGTTGTGCCTTTTACTGTATTGAAAGGCACTCCTAGAGGCGATATCTGACTGATGTAAAAATCGTCTTCTTTCGATTTTGCTAATAAATTTCGAGTAGCTACATCTACCGAAGTAGCTTCTGGAACTAACAAAAATGGCGAACCCCAACCCACAGCATCCACTTGATAATACTCTAAAAGAAACTCATGTTCTTCGGACGTACCAACACCACCTTGAACGGTGATTTTTAGTTCTAATGGCTTTTCGGGTACTGACATTTCTTTTTGTGTTAAGGCTTTTACCATTAATTCGTGTGCCGATTGGATCAATTGCTCTTTCTTTTTTTTGAATTCCTCCATAATCGGGCCGAGTAAATAACCATCCGTGGCAAAGGCATGTCCGCCGCAATTCAATCCCGATTCGATGCGGTATTCTGATACCCAAAGTCCTTTTTTTGCTAAGAAATTCCCTTGAATCATTGCCGAACGAAAATCACTTACTTTCAGAATGATTTTCTTTTTTAAATCACCATTACTATCGGGAAAAAAATCTTTAAAATGTTCAAAATAACTGTACAATCTCGGATTCATTCCTGCCGAAAGTACCACACCCGAAGATAATTTACTATTGGCAAATCCGCGTAATGAAGCATGAGCATCCTTAAAAGTTACGGGCAATGGGTCATTTTTGATGAAATTATCCTTATCGACTTTTGTCATGATATTGACATCAATATTTCCAGGACTTAAATGAGTTTCAAGGTAGTTTTTAATAGTATCTTTGAATTCAATACCACCTTCAATTAATTGCTGTAATCCCTTTTTTAATTCCGATTTGTTGGGAAGCATCGCAATGTAATGATCCAAGGCTTCTTTGCTTTCGGTCAATTCTTGTTTGAAAGCTTCAAATTTTTGTTTGACAACATCGTCTACCATATTGAGGTAAGCGGTAATTCTTTCGGCACGATAATCATGAATTTTAGTGGATATACCTTCGTAATTCAAGTGAAGTTTTTTACTGTAAAACGAATGTATTTTCTCAATTAGTTCGTCGTCAATTATGGAAATAACAGAGGATATTCCATAGTGTGCTACTCGAATTGGGCTGTCGATGGTATATGCCAATCCCATAACGGGAATGTGGAAAGTATGAACGGGTTGATTCGTATTCATAGATTGTAGATATAGTTTATATAATTTACAAATATTGGAAACCTGTCGAGTTTAAAAACTGATAATTATCATACCTATGAAATTTCTATTAAAAAAATGTATATTTGGAATGAATAAACTTTTCAAAAAACACATATGTCGGAAGCAAAACACGAATTGAAACGCTCTTTAGGATTGATTGATGCCACAAGTTTGGTTGCAGGTTCAATGATAGGTTCCGGGATTTTTGTAGTAACCGTTTTCATGGCACGTGATTTAGGTTCGGCAGCTTGGATTTTAGTAACCTGGTTGCTTACAGGATTATTAACCATGTCGGCAGCCTTGAGTTATGGCGAATTGGCAGGCATGATGCCTACGGCTGGCGGACAATATGTATACATCCAACGTGCTTATGGAAAACTAGTTTCGTTTTTATACGGATGGACGGTTTTTACCGTAATACAAACCGGAGTGATTGCAGCCGTTGCGGTGACTTTCGCGAATTATGCCGCAGTATTTTTTCCAGTTTTAGAACATAAAATTTTTACAGTTGGAGATAGTTTTTCGTTTACCAACAGTCAAGTTTTAGCGATGTTTAGTATTGTTTTGCTAACTTACATTAATACCAAAGGTGTTAAAAATGGGAAAGTAATTCAACTCGTTTTTACTTCGGCTAAGTTGCTGGCACTTTTTACCTTGATTATTTTTGGATTGTACATCGGATTTCATACCGATACGTTTCACAACAATTTTACCAATACATGGGAAGCAAGTCAAACCGTTTATGATGAAGCAACTAAAACCGCTACTGTGACTAAAATATCTGGAATAGCTTTGGCAGGTGCTATTGGATCTACTATAATCAATTCGTTGTTCTCGAGCGATGCATGGAATAATGTGACGTTTATTGCAGCCGAAATTAAAGATCCCAAAAAGAACATTCCAAGAAGTTTGTTTTTAGGAACATTAATAGTAACTGTGATTTATATATTGGCTAATGTGGCTTACCTAGCGTTATTGCCATTGCACGGAACGTCTGACGGTTCGGTAACACAACACGGAATCATGTTTGCGAGTCAGAATAGAGTAGGAGCGGCAGCTGCTAATATGATTATGGGAAACATTGGTGTTTTTGTGATGGCGGGTTTAATTATGGTATCTACTTTTGGGTGTAATAGTGGCTTGATTTTATCAGGAGGTCGCTTGTTTTATGCGATGGCAAAAGATGCGTTGTTTTTTAAACAAGCTGGTGAATTGAACGCCAATGATGTTCCAGCTAAAGCGTTGTGGTACCAGTGTATCTGGGCTTGTATATTGTGTATTTCCGGACGATATGGCGACTTGTTGACCTATGCTACCTTTGCATCGTTGCTCTTTTACATACTAACGATTTACGGAATTTTTATTTTAAGAAAAAAAGAACCGAATGCTGAACGCCCTTACAAAGCTTTTGGATATCCAATAATTCCAATACTGTATATTGTTGTTACGACTTTAATTTGTATCGCGCTATTGATATATCAAACGACTAGCACCGGTTTAGGATTAGCGATTGTAGGGTTGGGAATTCCAGTATATTACTTGTTTTTAAATAAGAAAGAAGTATAAAAAAGAATGGCTGAAGTATTATTCAGCCATTCTTTTTAATTTATTTCGATCGATAATTGCGATTTTTTTCCCGACTAAGTCAATTAAACCATTTTTGTTCAATTCAGATAATAATCGGATGCAACTTTCGGTTGCAGTGCCAATCATACCTGCCAGTTCTTCACGCGACAATTGAATGTGTAAAGTGCCGTCTTCATTTTTACCAAAGGTATCTTCTAATTGTAATAAGGTTTCGGCTAATCGTTCTTTGACGCTTTTCTGAGCCATAGAAACCATGTGGTCATCGGCTTCTTTCAAATCGCCACAAATGGTTTTCATCACATTCATGGAAAACTGATTGTTCTCATTGAAAAATCCCATAATTTCCGATTTTGGAATGAAGCACACTTCCATATCTTCAAGGGCAACAGCACTTAAGTTGGCCGGTTCGTCACTGATTAGGGAACGTTGACCTAAAAGTTCTCCTGGTTTAACCAATTTTACAATTTGGTCTTTACCATTAGCACTTAGTTTAGACAGTTTGCAAACACCATCTTTCACACAAAAAATGCCATTAACACTTTCTCCTTCTTCAAAAATAGGTTCTCCTTTTTTAATAGTATACGACGTTTTGCAATCAGCCATACGCAAAAGTTCGTCTTTGTTAAGCGCTTTTAAAGAACTAAATTCTCTAACGATGCATTGTTCACATTTGCTCATAAGGCTATTTCTTTAATGGTCTTGCAAAGATATTAAATAGTATGACAAATATCATATTTTAAAATTAAGAATTGTTCAACCTTTGTTCAAGGTAAAATGAGCAAATTTATGGACACAACAAATTGTTTCCATTGTGGTAATGAAATCATAAAAAAAGAAGAGATTGTATTTGATCAAAAAAGTTTCTGTTGTAACGGTTGTAAAACGGTTTACGAGATCTTTAGTCAGAATGACATGACTTGTTATTATGATTTTCAAGCATCGCCAGGTGCTACTCCATTGGATATTAACGGAAAATATGACTTTTTAGAAAATGAAAGCATTGTTTCAAAACTATTGGAATTTCAAGAGAATTCAACGCACATTATTTCATTGTACATTCCTCACATACACTGTAGTTCGTGTATTTGGATTTTGGAAAATCTACAAAAACTTCAACCAGGAATAAGTACGTCTATAGTGAACTTTCCTGAAAAGAAAGTTCGAATAACATACAGTCCAAAAACTACCAATTTAAAGCAGATTGTAGAATTGCTTTGTTCCATTGGTTACGAACCTTACATTAGTTTAGAAAATTTTGATGAAGGTAAAAAAGCAGTCGATAGAAGCCTTATTTACAAAATTGGAGTGGCTTTTTTCTGTTTCGGAAACATTATGTTGTTGTCGTTTCCAGAGTATTTTGAGGTGAACGAATTTTGGATCAATCAATATAGAGGTTTTCTCAGATGGTTGATTTTTGCATTATCATTACCTTCTTTTTTATATTCGGCTAGTGGCTATTATGTTGCCGCTTGGAACAGTATTAAGGCCAGAATGTTGAATATCGAAATTCCAATAGCACTCGGAATCGTAGTGATGTTTATTAGAAGTACGGTTGATATCATTTTTGATTACGGACAAGGCTTTTTTGATAGCATGTGTGGACTCATTTTCTTTATGCTGTTAGGAAAGTTATTTCAAATGAAAACCTATAGTTTTTTATCTTTTGAAAGAGATTACAAATCCTATTTCCCGATTGCAATCACAAAGATTTTACCAGATGGAACAGAACTTCCAGTGCAAGTATACGATATTGTAAAAGGCGACCGATTGTTAATTCGAAACCAAGAATTAATCCCTGTTGATGGGATTCTAATTTCAGAAAAAGCTTCCATCGATTATAGTTTTGTTACTGGAGAAGCTGTGCCTATTGAAAAAAAATCGGGTGATAAAGTCTTTGCTGGTGGCAAGCAGCTCGGAAAAGTCATCGAAATGGAAGTATTGTTTTCGGTTTCCAATAGCTATCTAACACAGTTGTGGAGTAATGATGTGTTTCAGAAAAAAGTAGAAATAAAGCACAAAACCATTACCGATACAATCAGCCGATACTTTACACCAGCGTTATTAGGACTTGCGGTAGTATCATTTTTATATTGGATTTTTATTAGTGTGGATACCGCTTTTAATGTGTTCACTGCCATTCTCATTGTAGCCTGCCCGTGTGCTTTAGCTTTGACAGCTCCTTTCACACAAGGAAACGTGTTGCGCATTATGGGAAGACGAAAGTTGTACCTGAAAAACGCTATGGTTATTGAGCAATTGGCCAAAGTAGATACGATAGTTTTTGACAAAACAGGAACAATAACCACTAATAAAAAGACCTCAATAACTTATGAAGGTACACCATTAAATGATTTCGAATTAAAATTATTATACAATACGTTGAGAGGTTCTAATCATCCACTTAGCAGACGCTTGTATGATTTTATTCCGAAACAAGAGCGAACAGAACCACTACATTTTGAAGAAATTATTGGAAAAGGAATCCATGCCGAGTTTAAAGAAGGAACGGTAAAATTAGGTTCTTCCCAATTTTTGCAACACATGAGTGAAAACACGCATAAGAAAACCAAAGTTCATGTTGAAATAAATGGCGTTTACAAGGGAAGTTATGTGTTCAATAATCAATATAGAGCTGGTTTAGAACAATTATTTGAACGATTAGCCAAAAGCTATAATCTCGTTGTTTTGTCTGGAGATAATGATGGAGAACGAAAAATATTAGAAAAAATGCTTCCAGCTACGACTACTTTGGTATTCAACCAGAAGCCCGAACAAAAACTAGAATACATTGAAAATCTTCAAAAGCAAGGAAAAAATGTCATGATGGTCGGTGATGGCTTGAATGATTCTGGTGCTTTAGCGCAAAGTAATATTGGGATATCCATTTCCGAGAATGTCAATGTGTTTTCTCCTGCTTGTGACGGAATATTAGACGCTTCCCAATTTCAAAAGATTGCTTTTTTTATGAAGTTTTCCAAAAATGCTATGAAAACCATTTACATGAGTTTCGCTCTTTCATTATTGTACAATGTAGTAGGGTTGAGCTTTGCGGTTTCGGGTAATTTGCTTCCTATTGTAGCGGCTATTATTATGCCACTAAGTACGATTACCATTGTAAGTTTTGTAACGATTATGAGTAATCTATATGCTAAAATTTCAAAATGAACGCTCCCATTTTGAAACAAAAAATCAAGTATGATAAATATCATATTTTATAAAAAGGAGCAGAAGTAACTTTGTTAACACAAATATAAGGTATGAGTGTCATTTATCTATTAATCTCCATCAGTATAGTAGTAGCCATTGCGTTTCTATATGCTTTTATAAGAGCAGTGCGAAGCGGTCAATTTGACGACGATTATACACCTTCCGTCAGAATGCTTTTTGACGATGAATTGAAAATTAAAACCACAACAAATACAAACAAAAAAGAAGAACAAAAACCAATTTAATTATGGAAATGCAACAATTTTATTACGACAACAAAATTGTAAAGAAATTTCTCTACGCCAGTATAGTTTTTGGTGTAGTAGGAATGTTAGTAGGGCTTATTCTGGCCGTATTGTTTCTCTTCCCAAACATGACAGACGGAATCTCGTTTTTAAGTTTCGGACGATTAAGACCTTTACATACCAATGCAGTTATTTTTGCCTTTGTAGGTAACGCTATGTTTGCAGGGATATATTATTCTCTTCAACGTTTACTTAAAGCAAGATTATTCAGCGATTTTTTAAGTAATCTTCATTTTTGGGGATGGCAACTCATAATCGTGGCAGCAGCTATTACTTTACCTTTAGGATATACCAGTTCTAAAGAATATGCCGAATTAGAATGGCCAATTGATATTGCCATAGCATTGATTTGGGTGGTATTCGGTATCAATATGATTGGAACTATCTTGAAAAGAAGAGAACGTCATCTTTATGTTGCTATTTGGTTTTATATCGCTACTTTCGTTACCGTTGCGGTTCTTCACATTTTCAACAGCTTGGAGTTACCAGTTTCAGCAATGAAGAGTTACTCGGTATATGCAGGTGTTCAAGATGCTTTAGTACAATGGTGGTATGGTCATAATGCGGTTGCCTTTTTCTTAACTACTCCATTCTTAGGATTGATGTATTACTTTGTTCCTAAAGCAGCCAATCGCCCAGTATATTCTTATAGATTATCTATCATTCACTTCTGGTCCTTAATTTTCTTATACATCTGGGCTGGACCTCATCACTTGTTGTATTCTGCATTACCAGACTGGGCACAAAATCTAGGAGTTGTATTCTCTATTATGTTGATTGCTCCATCTTGGGGAGGTATGATTAACGGACTTTTAACGCTTCGTGGTGTTTGGGATAAAGTAAGAGAAGAACCTGTTTTGAAATTCTTCGTAGTAGCAATTACAGGTTATGGTATGGCGACTTTTGAAGGTCCGATGCTTTCTCTTAAAAACGTAAACGCTATTGCACACTTTACCGATTGGATTATTGCTCACGTTCACGTTGGAGCCTTAGCTTGGAACGGATTCATGTCGTTTGGTATCATTTATTGGGTAATTCCTAGAATGACTAAAACCGAATTATTCTCTAAAAAGTTAGCCAATTTCCATTTCTGGATTGGAACTCTTGGAATTATTTTATACGCGCTTCCAATGTATGTTGCTGGATTTACTCAGGCTTCTATGTGGAAACAATTCAAACCAGATGGAACTTTGCAATATGGTAACTTCTTAGAAACTGTGACGCAAATTATGCCAATGTATTGGATGAGAGCCATTGGTGGAACGTTATACTTAACAGGAGTTATTGTTTTAGTATACAATATTATCAAAACAGTTAAACAAGGCGCTGCCGTAGAAGATGAATTGGCAGAAGCTCCAGCCTTACAAAAAATCTCAAGCGGTAGACTAAAAGGTGAAAAATGGCACGGATGGTTGGAAAGAAGACCTATTCAACTGACTTTATTGGCAACGGTAGCAATTTTAATTGGAGGTATCATTCAAATTGTACCAACCATTATGGTAAAATCTAATATTCCAACCATTTCTTCTGTAAAACCATATACACCACTTGAGTTAGAAGGACGTGATATCTACATTCGAGAAGGATGTGTGGGATGTCACTCACAAATGATTCGTCCGTTCCGTTCAGAAGTGGCTCGTTATGGCGATTATTCTAAAGCAGGCGAATATGTATACGATCATCCATTCTTGTGGGGTTCAAAACGTACAGGTCCAGATTTGCATAGAGTAGGTGGTAAATATCCAGATACATGGCATTTCAACCACATGTATAATCCGCAAAGGGTAAACAAAGCCTCCATCATGCCAGCCTATAAATGGTTGTTTGCTAACAAAGCCATGGATCATTCGTTGATTGACGCTAAGATGAAAGCCATGAGAACACTAGGAGTTCCTTATTCTGATGTTGAAATTGCCAATGCTATGAAAAGTATTGAAGAACAATCTACGGCAATTGAGAAAAACCTTAATTCTGATCCAGATTATGTAAAATCGTATGATGCTAGTAAAGCAGAAATTGCTAAAAAAGGAGAAACTTTTGTTCCGATGAAAGATAGAGAAATTGTTGCTCTAATAGCTTATTTACAAAGACTTGGAACCGATTTAAAAGTTAAAAAACAATAAGTCATGTTAAAATTTGTAAAATATACTTTAGAAACTATTGATGGTGTTGCTGTATATCCGGTGATATCATTACTCATCTGTTTCACATTCTTTGTAGGTCTTTTCTTTTGGGTTTTTACCTATAAAAAAGACAAAATCAAAGAGTTAAGTGAATTACCAATAAAAGAATAATCATCTTAAAGATTTAATCCAATGAAAAAATTAATTCCATCATATGTAAGAGTTCCATTGATTTTCGCCATTGTATTTGGTGCTATGGAATATTTTATCGACTCAGGAAACCAACCAGCTTTTATAAAGTATCCAATGGTGCTGCTGTTTCTGGGTGTATTTCTATTTCTTTTAATTGCGATAGAAATTGTTGTTAGTGCGGTTGATAAAGTAACATATCATTTGCTAACAGACGAACAGAAAAAACAATTAGAGGAAGCACAATCGTTGCCATTTACAGAAAGTGCTTTTTACCAAAACATTATCAAAAAGCTAACACGTTCTAAAGAAATGGAACAAGAAGCAGACGTAATGTTAGATCACAATTACGACGGAATCAGAGAATTAGACAATGTGTTGCCTCCATGGTGGGTTTATTTGTTCTACGGTTGTATTATTTTCGCTGGAATCTATTTGGTTCGTTACGAAATTTTAGGTGCCGACAATCAAGCTCAAGAGTTTGATAAAGAAGTAGCCGAAGCTAAAATTGCAGTTGATGAATACAACAAAACGGCTCCTGATATGATGAATAAAGAGAAAGTAACTTTACTAACAGATCCAGCGAGTATAGCTGCCGGTAAAACAATTTTTATGGCCAATTGTACTGCGTGTCACCGTCCGGATGCTGGTGGACAAATTGGTCCAAATCTTACCGATGATATGTGGATTAATGGTGGCGGTATCAAAAACGTATTCAATACCATTATGGAAGGTGGTCGCGACGGAAAAGGAATGGTTTCTTGGAAAGCGTCTATCAAACCTTCAGATATTCAAAAAGTAGCCAGTTATGTTTTGTCGCTTCAAGGATCTCATCCAAAAGAGCCAAAACCAACAGAGCCAGAAGCTAAAAAATGGGTCGACGAAAGTGCACCAAAAACAGCCGCACCTGCTTCCGATACAACTAATGTCGCCACTAAAGTAGTAGCAACAAACTAAATAATATATACAAGTCCCGATATTATTCGGGACTTGTAGGTTAAAAATAAAAATAATGTCAAAGTTGCCAGATGAAAATTTTAGAGATAGCATAGGAACTATCAATAAAGAAGGAAATCGTTCCTGGATTTTTGCAAAAAAACCAAAAGGAAAACTATACGACCGCAGAAAATGGCTCAGCTACTTCTTATTGCTTTTTCTTTTCGCATCTCCATTTATTAAAATTAATGGAAACCAATTCTTATTGTTTAACGTTATCGAACGTAAATTTAATATTTTCAGTTTTCCTTTTTGGCCTCAAGATTTCCACATTTTTGTCATCATCATGATTATTGGTGTGGTAAGTTTGGCATTATTTACAGTGGCTTTTGGTAGAATTTTTTGTGGCTGGTTTTGTCCGCAAACTATTTTTATGGAAATGGTTTTTCGTCGAATTGAATATTGGATTGAAGGCGATAGAGGAGCCCAAATTCGTTTGGATAAACAATCTTGGAATGCCGAAAAAATCAGAAAAAGAATAACCAAATGGTTTGTGTTTTATGTGATTTCGTTTCTAATTGCCAATGTGTTTTTAGCCTATCTTATCGGAAGCGATGCCTTAATTCAGTTTGTAGAAGAAGGGCCAACCAAAAATACCAAAACGCTTATTGCGCTCATTATCTTTACGTATGTATTCTATTTTATATATGCATGGTTTAGAGAACAAGTGTGTATAATAGCTTGCCCTTACGGAAGAATGCAAGGAGTGTTGTTGGATAATAAAACCATCAATGTTGCCTACGATTATGTTAGAGGTGAAAAAGAATTGGGTCGCGCTAAATTCAACAAACAAGAAGACAGAGCCGCTTCAGGTAAAGGCGATTGCATCGATTGTAAGTTGTGCGTTCATGTTTGTCCAACCGGAATTGACATTCGAAATGGTGTTCAATTAGAATGTGTTAATTGTACCGCCTGTATCGATGAATGCGATTCTATAATGGAAAGTGTTGGGTTGCCAAAAGGATTGATTCGTTATGCTAGTGAAGATGAGATTGCCAAAAAAGAAAAATTTGTTTTCACAACCAGAATGAAAGGTTATGCTTCTGTTTTATTAATCCTGACAGGTGTATTTATCGGAATGTTATTTTTAAGAAATGATGTAGAAACCACTATTTTACATCTTCCTGGGCAATTGTTTGAGCATAAAGGCAATAAAATCAGTAACGTTTATACTTTTAAAGTAGTCAATAAAACATCAAAAGATTTTGATAATCTGCATTTCAAATTAGTTTCACCTCAAGGAGAAATCAAGTTGGTGGGTGAAAAATTTGTCAAAGTAAAAAAAGATGCTTTGTCGGAAGGAACTATGTTTGTTGAAATCAATTCTTCACAAGTTGAAGGCGATAAAATCAAATTGAAAATTGAAGTTTACAACGGCAACGAATTAATCGATACCGAAACAACCAACTTTTTAGGACCAATACGTTTTAACTAAAAAAAATACTATTATGAAAATTAATTGGGGAACAGGAATTGTAATTGCGTTTACACTATTTATGAGTTTTATTTTATACTTCATCATAAGAGTGCAAACCAATACTAAATACGATAACGAATTTGTAGTGACCGAATATTACAAAAAAGAATTGCTGGCACAACAAGATTTAGATAAAGAACAAAATGCTTACGATTTAACAAATAAAGTCGTTGTTAAAGCCGTTGCAGAAGGAATCACGATAGATTTTCCATCTGATTTTGATTGTAAAAATATAAAAGGAATAGTGTCCCTATATAGACCGTCCAACCAGAAGTTAGATTTTGAAGTCCCTATTTCATTGTCTAACCCACATTTGCTCATACCTAAAAGTAACCTGGTTGGCGGTCGTTGGGGCATTACTATCGATTGGAACTATCAAGGGAAAAAATACCTGAACAAAGAAGAAGTTTATTTTAACCAATAAATTACAACTTTAAAATGCTTTATTCTGCTTTTATATTTGGCTTGATTAGTAGTTTGCACTGCATTGGTATGTGCGGACCCATTGCTATGATGTTGCCTGTAGATAGAAGCAATCCAGCTAAAAAAGTGATCCAGATTTTGTTGTACCATTTGGGTAGATTGTCTGCTTATGCTTCGTTAGGATTGGTATTTGGTATTTTAGGAAGAGGATTTTTTATGGCTGGAATGCAACAGCAACTTTCCATTATCGTCGGAATTTTGATGATTATCATTGCTATTGTTCCCGAAAAAATCTTTATGAAATACAATTTTTCTAAACCAGTATATAAAGCCATTTCTAAAGTGAAAAGTAGTTTGGGAAGCCAATTCAAACGCAAATCTCCTGATGCTTTGTTTACCATTGGTTTGCTTAATGGGTTTTTACCTTGCGGATTGGTTTATGCCGCTTTGTTTGGCGCTATTGCGATGCAAAACATTACTTTGAGCGTAACCTATATGGTGTTGTACGGATTAGGAACCATTCCGATGATGAGTGCTGTGGTGTATATTTCCAATGTATTGTCCCTTCCTATTCGAAGTAAATTGCAAAAAATGATACCAGTTGTGGCCGTTTTTATAGGAGTTCTCTTTATTATCCGCGGACTCGGATTGGGCATTCCGTATCTGTCTCCGAACACAATGAGCTTATTTGTAAAAGCCAATGCCACTTGTCATTAAATTTAATTAATCAAAAACTAAATAGCATGGAAAAACACAATTTACTCCACGAGTTTCCTGAATATCAGGAAAAAATAGCTTATCTAAAACAACACGATGCTGATTTTAAATTATTAGTTGACGATTACCATCAAACAGAACAACATGTTCATAAAATTAATTCGGGTGTAGAGGTAGTTATAGACGAATTTGCTCACGAGTTGAAAGCAAAATTACTTCATTTAAAAGATGCCATTTATACCTATTTGAATAAGGAGTAATTTTAATTTTGGGTTTAGAGAAAAGCACGTTTTTAAACGTGCTTTTTTGTATTAAAAAAACCAACTAAAGTAAGTCGGGATTATGTTTGATCGTGTTTTATACGGTCATCGAAAACAGTTCGGTTTGTGGTGCATTGCGTTTCAATCGCAAGTCAAATGCCATGCACAAATTGCGCACAAACGGTTTTCCTTTCTCGGTTACTTTAATTTTCGTACTCGAAATTTCTAGTAAACCATCGACTTCCATTTCGTGTAATTGATTGATAATATCGGGTAATTCTTTGAAAAATTGAGTATCATTTTCCCAAGATGTTTCAAATTGGCACATCAAATTTAGAATGTGTTTTCTGATGATTAAATCTTCATCGGTTAATATATGCCCACGAAAAACAGGCAATTCATTTTGTTCTAATTTTTTATAATAAGCTTCGATGGTTTTTTCATTTTGAGCAAAACTGTACCAGCTATCGCTAATGGATGAAACCCCTAAACCAATCATCAATTGCGTTTTAGATGCCGTATATCCCATAAAGTTGCGGTGTAATGTACCTTTTTTAAATGCATCATACATACTATCAGTTTCTAAGGCAAAATGATCCATACCAATTTCATGATACTGGTTGGCCGCTAAACGTTTTTTGCCTTCTTCATATAATTTTCGTTTTTCATCATCTTTAGGCACATCTTCACCTTTAAATCCGCGTTGTCCGTTGCCCTTGATCCAAGGTACATGGGCATAACTGTAAAATGCCAATCGGTCGGGTTGTAGCGAATTGGTTTTGTCGATAGTATCAAAAACATCTTCTAACGTTTGAAACGGCAATCCGAAGATTAAATCGTGTCCAACTGATGTGTAGCCAATTTCTTTAGCCCAAAACGTTACTTTCGCCACATTGTGAAACGGCTGAATGCGATGAATGGCGGTTTGTACCTTTTCTGAATAATCTTGAACACCAAAACTGACGCGTCTAAATCCTAAGTCGAATAGCGTTTGTAAATGTCTTCGGGATGTATTATTCGGATGCCCTTCAAAACTAAATTCGTGTTCTTTGGCTTTTGTGGCTCGAGTAAAAATTCCGTTGATTAATCGTTCTAAGTTTTCAGGTGAAAAGAAGGTTGGCGTACCACCACCTAAATGGATTTCTTTAATTATGGGTGTATCTGGAAAAGCATCACAATACAAATTCCATTCTTTCAAAACGGCATTGATATAGGGATGCTCTACTTCGTGGTTTTTGGTAATGCGTTTGTTGCATCCGCAAAAAGTACACATACTTTCGCAAAAAGGCAAATGAATGTACACACTAATTCCTTCGGAAGCATTACTTTCATTGAAGGATTGAACAAAGGTTTGTTTCCATTTTTCGACAGAAAATAAATCTTCTTCCCAATAAGGTACGGTTGGATAACTCGTGTATCTTGGACCGGGAACATTGTATTTTTGAATTAATGAAAGTGACATGACAATATATCTTTAAGTTCCAAAAGTAGTTTGTGATACTTGTAAAAAAAATGATAATTATCATAATTAAAAAAGCCTACGGTTAAGTAGGCTTTTGTATTTATTTATTCAGATTTCGAATCTGTTTAAGCTTTTCTTTCCAAGAAATTAATTCTTCTTTATGTCGCTCGATAGTTTTTCTAACTTCGGTTACAATAGAATTTTCTTTCTTAGCATTTTTGGTGTTTTGGAAAAACTGAATGTTGTTTTCTAATTGGAAAATTTCATTTTGAACTTCATCAATCTTGCGCATGATAAAGATTTTCTCGTTGTCTAATTTTCTACTGTCTTCAGAGCCAGCTAGATTATCTAACTTGTTGGCAAATCGCAATTGCTCGCTTTCTTTTTTGCTAGAACTTAATTTTTCAAACAAGGCATCCAAAATTTTATTGAATTTACCTTCAATATGTCTTCTGTTAAAAGGAACTTTGCCAATGGCTTTCCACGCTTCAATATGCGCTTTTATAGCGTCTAAGTCGGTTTTGTGTTCTCCAATTAATTCAAAAGAGCGCAACGTTTCTAAATATTCTTTTTTCTTTTCAAAAGCAGCAACTTCTTCTGAGTTTTCTTCTTTTTTACTGTCTTTTAAACGCTCAAAATAATGATTACAAGCGGCTTTAAATTCTTTCCACAATTCGTCTGAAAATTTTCTTGGCACATGACCTACCAATTTCCAATCTTCCTGAATTTGCTTCATTAATGGAGTAGTGGCAGCAAAGTCTTCGCTTTCTTTCAACTCGTTTGCTTTTGCTACTAACGCTTGTTTTTTACTTAAATTATCGTTTTGATCTTTCTTAATTTCTTTGTAAAAAGAGTTTTTAAGTACATTAAAGTTTCTTACGGCTGATTTAAAAGCGGCCCATGTTGCTTCGTTTACGTCATTCGGAACTTTGCCTGTAGCAAAGAATTCGTTACGTAATGCTTCCACTTTGGTAATCTGATTCAACCACGCTTGGTGTGCATCTACTTTCTGTTGAGCTAATACTTCAAGTTGTGCAATAATGTTGTGTTTCTTTTCAAGATTTTCAGATTCTTTGGCTCTAAATCCTTCGTAAAACGATTCGCGTTTGTCGTGTAATTGTTTGGTCAATTCACTAAATTGTTTCCAAAGTTCTTCACGGTGTTCTCTTGAAACCGGACCAATATCTTCTTTCCAGATTTTATGTAAATCTTGCAATTCACGGAACGCTTTATTGATGTCTGATTCGTTTACCAATTCGGCAACACGTGCTATAATTTTTTGTTTGTGTTCTAGATTATTTTTGAACTCAATATCACGCGCTTCTCTGTCTAAATGCAAGAAATCGTAGAAGTTTTCGATGTGAAAATGATAATTGTTCCATACGTGATTGTATTTGTCTTTCGGAATTGGGCCTGCATTTTTCCAACGCTCACGAATGTCGTTCAACTGTTTTAAAGCATTGGCGATATTAGCACCTGGATTGTGAACCAAATTTTTCAATTCTTCCACAATAGCCATTCGGTTTTCTAAATTCGCTTTTAAACTATTTTGAAGCGATTTAAAGTGTGTATTTTTCTTATCTCGATATTGATTGTATAAGGTGTCAAATTTTGTTTTTAATGGAAAACTGTAATGAAAATCTTCGGTTGTATCTGGATTTTCAGCATGAAATTCGTCTTTTTTCTCATCCAAAAAATGATAAAATTTAGACAAAAAGGCTTTTTTAATTTCTTCAACATGTTCTCTAACCGACATGACTTGCTCAGTAGCCACAAGAGTTTCTAGTTCGGCAACCAATTGTTCCATAGGTAACGCTTCATAATCTTGAAGCGGAATATCATGTCGTCCTTTAAGGGTTTCGTCTTCGCTTTCTTCGGCATTGGCATCAGCAATGGCATTCATAGCAACATCACTTTCTGTAGCAATTACAGGACTTTCATCAGCCACTTGTGCATCAGTAAGTTCAATTACATTCTCTGATTCAACGGTTTCATCATCAGTTTCAACAACATTCACTTCCGTTTCAGGAGCTTCATTGGAAATTTCTTCACCCACTAAATCTTCTACTTCCAATACTTTTTCTTGTTCGGCTTCAGCTACTAATGGCGCTTCTACTTCCGTATCAGGCACTAAATCAGTTACGGCTTCAACTTCTTGACTTTCAGCTTGAACCGCTTCTTGCGATTCGTTGTTTACGTTTCCATCTGCCGCGTTTTCGTTAACTGACAGGTTATCATTCAATTCTTCTGACATTTTTAAATGTGTAAGGTTATACAATTTTGAGGGCGAAAGATACTAAAGTACAGCCAAAAAACCAAGAAAATCAATGGTTTCTGTTAATTTTATTTACCTAAAAAGAATTGAAAATATATTGTTGGAAAAAGTTTAGGAAAGAAATGATTTATTTATTCCAAATTTTCCAAGCCTTTTCCGCTTGAAAAACCAGCATTTCATAACCGTTTTTAATCACAGCACCTTTTTTCTTTGCTTTTTTCAAAAATTGGGTTTCTTCAGGATTGTAAATCAAATCGAAAGCGATATGTTTTGGAGTAAAAAACGCATACGGAATAGGTGGAAATTCTTTTATATTTGGGCTTGTGCCCAATGGAGTACAGTTGATTATAATTTGAAAATTATCAAAAGTAGTTGCGTTAATTCGATGGTAATCAATACTATTTTGTTTCGCCTGTTCGCTATCGCTCGGGTCAGTAGCTTCTCTAGAAACATAAGTATAAAAAATACCCAATTGTTCTAAGGCAAATGCTACTGCTTTGGCGGCACCACCAGTTCCTAAAATTAATGCTTTTTTGTGATGTGATTGCAGTAAGGGTTCGAGTGCTTTTTTAAATCCGTACCAATCGGAATTGTACCCTTTTAAATTCCCTTTTTTAGTAAAACGAATCACATTAACAGCACCAATTCGATAGGCTTTATCCGACAAAGTATCCATGTAGGGTATGATGGCTTCTTTGAAGGGAATTGTAACGTTTAGTCCTTTTAAATCGGGATTATTTTTTAAAATAGTTGGAAATTCTTCAATGTTTTGAATGTCAAAATTTTCATAAACACAATCTTCGAATAAATCTTGAGAGAATTTTTCAGTGAAATATTTTTTAGAAAACGAATAGGAAATATTTTTACCTATTAAGCCGTATTTTTTTTGTGATTCCAATGTGGTATTCATTTAAAAAACCATTAAGATACGGATTAAATCAAGATAATTCTTAATGTATCACAGGTCTTAATGGTTTATTTTATTTAATAAAAATGTTATTTTTTGTGTTTTGCAATGAATTTTTGAACGTTAGGTTTTTCCCAAACGGTAGGAAAAAATTCTTGAATTAAAGTGTGGTGTTTAAAGTTCAATCGCAAGCCATTGCTTAAATGAAATGTTCCTTTTTCTTCTTCATTTAAAGTGAAATACAAACCTGCTAAACGGTATTCTACTTCATATTCTTCTGGGAAATATTCGGCTGCTTGTAATAAGGTCATAATAGCATTGTCAAATTCTCCTAAGAATTGTAAAATATCTACCCAAAACAACCAAGTATCCAATTGATAGTCACCAAATTCAACGGCTTTTCTATAACCTTGTTCTGCCTCTTCATAGAAGTTCATGGCTTTGTTAATGGTAGCATAACGTTTCCAATAGGCGCGATTTTGATTGTCTATGGCTAAGGCGCGGTTAACATAATACAACGCTTTTTGGTAGTTTTTTAAGCGAACATAAAAATCGGTTATGGCGATCCATCCTTTATCCAATAACGGATCTTCATGAACCGTTTTGTTGAAATATTTTAAGGCCTCGGCTTTGTTGCCTAGTTTTTCATGACATTTACCAATGCGCAACAACGCATACGAGGTTGGATCATCCAATTCGATGGTTCTTTGATAACTTTCTATAGCATCTTCATAACGTTTTAAACGCTCTAATGCTTTTCCTTTTTCCATAAAGGCACCTACAAAATCATCGTCAATATAAGTAGCAAATTCAAAGGCTCGAACAGCATTTTCATAATCTTTCAACCCATAATATAAACGCCCTTTTTGGTGCCATGCAATTTCACTGTATGGGTTTTTATCAATATAGGTTTTTAAAAATTCAATAGCATCGGCATTTTGATCTAAAAATTCATAACAATAGACCACATTATAGAGTGCCGATTGATCTTCAATTTCTTCTTCCAAACATTTGATGAAGTTTTCTTTGGCTTTTTCTAAATTGTCCATGAAAAGATATTCCATGCCAATTAAGTTGTAAACATCACTATAATCTTCGGTATATTGAAGAGCTTCTTCTAGTAGTTGAACCGCTTTTTCGTGGTTGTCTCGTTTGGAGTAAATATTTGCTTTTTGGATAAAAATTTCTTCGTTGGTAGGCTCTAAGTCATACAGCTCATTGAGCATTTTTTCGGCAATCTCCAACTTGTCTTCATAAATCAACATCTCCACCTGAACTAGTTTTAAACCAATAGATTTAGGATGTTGTTCTAATCCTAGTTTTAAAGCTTTTTTGGCCAAACTTGCCTTGCCCATATCAAGGTAATGAAGAATGATTTCTTCAAATTCCTCTGAATCGAAAAAGAAAACTTTATTGGTTTTTAGCATCGATTCAAATTTTGATAAGGATAAATTGTAGTCTTCTTCGTCGTGTTCCAAATGCATAGCTTTTTATTTAAAATTATCCTTAATAAAAGTAATTAACTCTTATCGAATTGAGAGGAATTTCGTTTTTTGTTTTGAACAATTTAATTAACAGAAAATCAATTGTTATTTTGAATTACGCATTGTCATTTGTACTTCGTCCATTACGTCGAGTATAATTTGACAGCCTTCACGAATTTCATCTTCGGAAATCGTTAATGGTGGTGTAATTCGAATGGCTTTTCCTTCAAATAAGAGCCAAAACAAGATTAATCCTTTCTCTTGACAACGCAAAATAACTTCATTTGTTATTTCGGCATCTGCTGTCATGGCAGCAAGCATCAATCCTTTTCCTCTAATTTCATGTATCAAAGGATGTACCAAAAGTTCGCGGAATAATTTTTCTTTTACTAAAGATTGAGAAGCGTAGTCTTTTTCTAACACTTCTTGTAGTGTCGCTAAACATGCTGCCGCAATGACAGGATGTCCGCCAAAAGTTGTGATGTGTCCTAATTTAGGATCGTGACTCAATAAATCCATGTACTTTTCATTGGCAATGAATCCACCAACTGGCATTCCGCCAGCCATTCCTTTACCAATAATCACCACATCGGGAACCACATTGTAGTTTTCAAATCCGAATAATTTTCCAGTTCTACCAAAGCCTGGTTGTATTTCATCTACAATCAATAAAGCACCTACTGCTTCACAACGCTTTTTTACTTTGGCTAAAAAATCGTTTTGTGGTTGAATAAAACCAGCACCACCTTGAATACTTTCCAAAATGATTCCGGCTGTTTTAGTCGTGATTTTTTGAATGTCTTCTTCGTTGTTAAACGTAATGAAATCGACATCTGGAATTAATGGGCGAAAGATTTGCTTCCGTTCTTCAAATCCCATGACGCTCATCGAACCCATCGTATTACCGTGGTAGGCATTATGACACGAGATCAACTGACTTCTTCCAGTAACGCGTCGCACTAATTTTAAGGCACCTTCACAAGCTTCGGTACCCGAATTAACCAAGTAAACTTTGTTCAATTCTTTAGGTAGGTTTTCCACTAATAATTTACAATATTGAACCGCCGGACTTTGCGAATATTCGCCATACACCATCACATGGGAATACTTGTCTAATTGGTCTTTAATCGCTTGATTTACTCTGGGATGTTGATGCCCAAGCGAACAAGCCGAAACACCAGCTACAAAATCGAGGTATTTTTTGTTATTAGTGTCGTATATGTAAGAACCAATAGCATGTGACACCTCCATTCCGAGTGGGTAAGGAGAAGTTTGCGCTTGGTATTTTATAAAATCGTTATTCATTGTTTGGTCAATTGTTTGTACTTCGTACTTTCAATTTATTTCTTTCCTCTTTTCTTTTTATCGTAATTCAGTGTTTCTTTCCTAACTTTCATAGGAACGTTAGGTTTGGCATTATCGATTTTAGTTTGTTCCTGAATTTTTTGTTCTTCGGCTTCTTCTTCTGGTGGAAAAATTTCTTCTTTCGATTTTATTCGTTCGTCACCACGCCAAACAAAGCCTCTGAGTTTCCGAGCGTTTTCGGGTAAATCTTTGTCAGGATAGATATCACCATCCACTTCATTAAAAAAAGTTATGGTGTCAATTTTACTTTTATCATCCATCAACATGTTAATGCGACTGCTTACATTTTTGTTAATTCCGATGAGTTCGTTTTTGTCATTCCGCATGTAATACACTACTTCTGTGTTTTTTACAACATCGGCTTCATACATTTTGTTATCCTTAAATTTACCATACAAATTGAGTCCTTTAACTTGATTGTAACCTGTTCCGATGGTGTCTTTTGAGATGATAAATGTATTGTTGAGTACTTTTAAAGAATCGAGTTTTTCGGTGGTATTATTGCCAATAAGATGCATCACATCTCCAGTAATTTGGTTTTCGAAATTCCACAGTATGGGTTTGCCGATGAGTTGTGTGAGTGCTTTCTTTTGGTCCGAATGAATCGAATCACATTTGCCACTCATATCACTTTTAAAAAACCTCACGTTTGGAAAACCACGAACTATTCGTTCGCCTTGCTTACCTGTTACAATTAGTTTTTTGGCATGAACAAACATCGAATCTTTTTCCATCATGTAGCGAACCGAAGCGCGTTTGGTAATAAAAAGCGAGTCTTTTGCTTTATACACTTCGCCATAATGCCCACGAATAATGGCTTTATTTACAGAATCGGTGATTTTGACATTTCGAGTTCCTGATGAGAATTCTTTTTTTCGATCAAAATACAAACTGTCGCCTTCTATGAGTCGATCTTTGTATTTGATGTACGATTTTTTGAGAAAATGGCCTACATTGTTTTTGGTGTTGTAAAATCCGTTTTCGGTATAAATAAAATTGTCTTTTCCTACAATGGTTGACGGTCCGAATAAATAGGAATGTCCCGAATTGGTATAATAATCTAAATGATTCGATTTAATGGTATATTCAGGATTGGTCAATACTACAGAAGTCAAAAATTGATATTTTTTTTGTTGTACAAAATAACGTCCCGATTTACTTTTTAGGGTATTGTCTCTATTGGTAATGGTTCCACCCGAATTGTAATAGGCTTCTTGTTTGACGCGATCAAAATAAATGGTATCGGTTACCATATTGGATTCTGGCGAACGCATCACCACATTTCCAGTGGCAAAAGCTTGCTTTACATTGCCATTGTACTCGGCATATTTGCTATTCAAATACAACGTGTCGCCTTGAACCATTTGTACATCACCAAAAGCTTTGATGTAATTTTCAGTTTTAAAATAATAGGCTTTATTGCACGTCATGATTACACCGTCATGATTAACACGAACGTTACCAGTAAGCAATAAAGCACCGGGAAGTTCGTATTCATTTACGTCTTGATAATCGGCGTGTTCAACAAAAATTTTACTTGTTTTCTGGCCGAAAGACGATGTGAAACTCAACAATAATAAAAGGATATAAAAACTATATTTTTTCAAGGATTGTAATTTTGAAGCAAATTTATGAAAATAGAACCAACACAAATCTTTATTAAGATTTTTTTATTACATAAGAAAAATGACAGTCAAATTTTTATATTTGTTGACTCGTGTTATTAAACATACTCATCATGAAAAAAGTACTACTACTTGCAGTTCTAGGATTGTCATTAACGGCATCTGCTCAGGTCAAAAAACATAAGTCTAACGCCAAAAATAAAAAAGTTACCGTTGTGGAAAAGAAGAAAGTGGTTTATCAAGTTTTTACCAGATTGTTTGGAAATACAAATACAACGAATAAACCTTGGGGAACCATCGCCGAAAATGGAGTAGGGAAGTTTAACGATTTTACGGATAAAGCTTTAACTGAAATAAAAAAATTAGGTGTTACTCACATTTGGTATACTGGTGTTCCACATCATGCTTTGGTGAATGATTATACGAAATACGGAATTTCTAATGACGATCCAGAAGTGGTTAAAGGTCGCGCTGGTTCACCATATGCTGTAAAAGATTATTACAATGTAAATCCCGATTTAGCGGTTGATCCAACCAAGCGTTTGGAAGAATTTGAAGCGCTTATTGCTCGAACACACAAAAACGGATTGAAAGTAATAATTGATATTGTTCCCAATCATATTGCTCGAAAGTATGTGAGTTTGTCAAATCCTAAAGGCGTTCGTGATTTTGGAGCTGACGATAATGTTAATGTAGAATATGACCGAAATAATAATTTCTATTACATTCCGGGACAACGTTTTGAAGTACCAACATCCGATAGTTACAAACCCTTAAATGGAGAAGCAAATCCTTTAATCGACGGTAAATTTGATGAATATCCTGCAAAATGGACAGGAAATGGGTCGCGATTAGCAAAGCCAGACATCAACGATTGGTATGAAACGGTAAAAGTAAATTACGGAATTCGACCAGATGGTTCTAAAGATTTTCCGGAGCTACCAGAAGATTTCGGACACAAATCGTGTCAAGAGCATTTTGCTTTTTGGAAAGATAAGAACGTACCAAGTTCGTGGGTAAAATTCAGAGATATTGCCTTGTATTGGACGGCCAAAGGTGTGGATGGTTTTCGTTATGATATGGCCGAAATGGTACCTTACGAATTTTGGAGTTATATGAATTCGGCTATCAAAATGAAAAATCCAGATGCGTTTTTGATGGCAGAAGTGTATAATCCAAACGAATATAGAAACTATATTTTTAAAGGTAAAATGGATTATTTGTATGATAAAGTTGAAACGTATGACCATTTAAAAGCGGTAATACAAGGAAAAACAGTGCCCGATGGACTATCTGATATTCAATACAGAAATGCCGATATTTCTAAAAATATGCTTCACTTTTTAGACAATCACGACGAACAACGTTTGGCTAGTCCAGAATTTGCAGGAAGCGGTGAGAAAGGAAAACCATTAATGGTAGTTTCCACCACTATTAGTGCGGCACCAACGATGGTGTATTTCGGACAAGAAGTTGGTGAAGCTGGAAATGAAGACGCTGGTTTTGGTAGACGTTCTAGAACCTCAATTTTCGATTATGTTGGCGTGCCCAATCACCAACGTTGGATGAATGGAGGCAAATTTGACGGCGGTCAATTGTCGCAAAGCGAAAAAGAATTGCGTGATTTCTACCAACGTTTGTTGAATTTTTCATTGAAAAGTGATGCGTTGATGGGACAATTTCAAGAAATTCAAGGCATTAACCGACACGAAACCGCTAATTATGATGAGAAAGTATATTCGTATGTACGTTGGTCGGATACTGAAAAACTAGTAATTGTAGCTAATTTTTCACCCGATCACAATAGCACTTTCGATTTGAAATTACCCTCCGATTTAATTGCAAAATGGCATTTAAAAGAGGGTGTCTATACCGTTAAAGATCAATTGTATGGAAGCACTACCCAATTACGAGTTGAACATGGAGTTGGTTTCATGAAAGTGAGTATCAAAGGAAGTGAGAGTTTTATTTTTAAATTATAATGCATAAAAAAAAGCCCTTTCATGACGAAAGGGCTTTTTTTTATTCTATTTTTTTATACTGTATTTTCCGTTTTTATAAATCAATGTTTTATAGGTTGGCTTTAGTTCTGTTTTAGTTTCTATACAATCATCTTCATCTGTTTTAGAAGGCACCGATTTAATAATGGTTACTTTTGTTTTAACCGAAATATTATAAAATTCATTGGTTTTTTCTTTTTGTAACATGAATACCGAATTAGATTCTCTAGTATTAGAGTGGCATCTTAAATCAGTTTCACCATTATTTAATTTTGCTTCAAAATTGTCTAATATTTTTTCAATATGATTATTTTGAATCATGAATAGTGAGAGATTCTCAGATTCATAGGGATAAACTGCTGAACTTCCTATATAGTGACTTCTAATTCCAAAAGCTCTAATTCCTTCTTTTAGTTTATAGTTTGCCATATCTAAAGATACATTTGTAAGTGTAATGGCATCTGACCCATATTCATTTTTAAATACCATTTTTTGAAGTGTTTTACCAGATGAAACTTCAACTAATAGTAAAATTAGATCACAATCAAAACCATCACTTTCATGAACACCATTATATTTTACAAGTGCAACAATGGCATTTGAAGGATTATTTGGTAGTGTTTTGATTTCAAAACTAAAATAATCATCTTCGTTGTATTTGATTTCTTTTTTAATTTTTTCTTCTAATTGATTTTCTTGTGAAAAGACCGATGCAGTTAAGAACAGGAAAATAAAAATAAGGTATTTCATAATGCGGTTAAATAGAAAAGGCTGTCGTTACAACAGCCTTAATTTTTATCTTGTTATCGTCTGTTTTCGATCAGGACCAACAGAAACAATTTGTATCGGAACTTCGACTTCTTTTTCGATGAATTCGATGTACTCTTTCAATTCTATTGGCAAACTATCAAAAGTGGTTAAACCTGTTAAATCGGCTTTCCAACCTTTAAATTCTGTATAAATTGGTGTTACATTTTCCTCTTCAATGTTGTAAGGTAAATGATGAATAACTTCTCCTTTGTAGTTGTAAGCGGTGCACACTTTTAATGTTTCAAATCCAGACAAAACATCACCTTTCATCATCATCAATTGGGTAACACCATTGACTTGGATGGCATATTTCAAGGCCACTAAATCCAACCAACCACAACGTCTTTTACGTCCAGTTACCGAACCAAATTCGTTGCCAACTTTGGCCATAACATCGCCATCATTTCCAAAATCTTCCGTAGGAAACGGACCTGAGCCTACACGAGTAGTGTACGCTTTGAAAATCCCGAAAACTTCTTTAATTTTGTTAGGTGCAATTCCTAATCCAGTACAAGCACCAGCAGCAGTGGTGTTAGAAGAAGTTACAAAAGGATACGTTCCGAAATCAACATCCAATAAAGAACCTTGAGCGCCTTCGCAAAGAATTGATTTTCCTGCTTTTTGGGCTTGTGCCAAATATTCTTCACTGTCGATAAAAGTCAATTTTTTCAAATCTTCAATAGCATCAAAGAATTCTTTTTCCAATTCGGATAGATTGTATTGAATATCAACATTGTAAAAAGCAATCATCGCTTCATGTTTGTCGGCTAGTGAGCGGTAACGTTCTTTAAAATCAGCTAATTCAATGTCGCCTACACGAAGACCATTTCTACCGGTTTTGTCCATGTAAGTTGGGCCAATTCCCTTTAACGTTGAACCAATTTTGGCTTTTCCTTTTGAGGCTTCTGAAGCCGCATCCAACAATCGATGTGTTGGTAAAATTAGATGTGCTTTTCTAGAGATAATCAATTTTGATTTGATATCCAAGTTGAATTTGGCCAAACCATCAATTTCGCTTTTAAAAACAACCGGGTCAATTACGACTCCATTTCCAATAATATTGATGTTGTTTTTGTGAAAAATTCCAGAAGGAATAGTTCTTAAAACGTGCTTGATTCCGTCAAATTCTAAAGTATGTCCTGCGTTTGGGCCGCCTTGAAAACGAGCGATGATGTCGTATTTTGAAGTAAGAACATCTACAATTTTTCCTTTTCCTTCGTCACCCCATTGTAATCCGAGTAGTAAATCTACGGTCATTGTGTTGTTGTTTATAGTGTAGTTAGTTTATTCTTTTTTCTTATTGGCATAAAAATACAAGGAGTGATTGCTGATTTCAATTCCGAAGATTTCTTCCATGGTTTTTTTGATGGTTTGTATTCTTGGATCACAAAATTCAATTACTTCGCCAGTATCGGTCATGATAATATGGTCGTGTTGCTTATCGAAATACGACTTTTCATAATGCGCTTGATTTTGACCAAATTGATGTTTACGCACCAATCCGCAATCTAAAAGCAATTCAATCGTATTGTAAAGTGTAGCACGAGAAACACGGTAGTTTTTGTTTTTCATTTTGATATACAAGTTTTCAATATCAAAATGCTCTTGACTGTCATAGATTTCCTGAAGTATAGCATAGCGTTCAGGGGTTTTACGATGTCCTTTATTTTCAAGATACGCGGTAAAAACACCTTTTACAGTTTCTTGATTTTTAGTATTATCTGATGCGATTTGTGTCATAAGGTGCAAAGATAATTTTTTTGTTTAAGGTTTAAAAGTTTATAGACAAAACTTCCCTATAAAGTTATAACCCCGATGTTAATAATCTCGATTTCAAATCAATACTGTTAATTAGTATACACGCGAGATACTTTTTCAATACCATCAATTTTTTTGATGTTGTCCATTAGTTTTTTCAAAATGGTATTGTTTTGCACAATTACGGCAACTTGTCCGTTAAAAATTCCGGCATCACCACTCAATGAAATGCTCTGAATATTAACGTGCATTTGGTTGGAAATAACTTTGGTAAGTTCGTTAGTAAGTCCCAAAGTATCCATTCCTGTGATTTTTAAAATGGCTTTAAATTCTTGTTGTGACGAATCAATCCATTTGGCTTGCATAATTCGGTAGGCGTAGTTGGATTGCAATGAAATGGCATTCGGGCAGTCTTTTTTATGCACTTTAATACCTTCGTTGATGGTTACAAAACCAAAAACGTCATCTCCAGGAATAGGGTTGCAGCAAGTGGACAATTTGTAATCCAATCGGTCTTGTTCTTTTCCAAAAACTAATAAATCGTAATTGCTGGTTAATTCTTGTTTGTGAATATCATCAGGTGCTGAACTCGGCGAACGTTTGATCTTATTCTTGAAGAAATTAATCAGCGTATTGCTTTTTTGAGCCGCATAATCTTTCAATTGTTGGTTTTCAATGGCTCCAATTCCGATTCTGTAAAACAAATCCAAACTGGTTTTAAGTTTGAAGAAAATAACCAATTCGTTTACAACACTTTCATTTAACGTAATTTTTAAATGTTTTAGCTTTCTGGTAAGCAATTCTTTTCCTTCTTCGGCTATTTTCTTGGTATCTTCGTTAAGAACATTTCTAATTTTATTTTTAGCACGAGAAGTTGTTACGTAATCGAGCCAATGCATGGTTGGTTTTTGATTGGGAGACGTTATCACTTCAATTTGATCACCACTTTTCAATTCGTGATTCAACTGGACTAACTTTCCGTTTACTCGAGTTCCACGGGTTTTAATGCCGATTTCTGAGTGAATGCTAAAAGCAAAATCTAAGGATGTAGCGCCTTTGGGCAACGATTTAATTTCGCCTTTTGGGGTAAAAACAAAGATTTCTTTGGCATACAAATTCATTTTGAAATCTTCTACGAAATCAACGGCATTGGTTTCCGAGTTTTCTAAAGCTTCTTTCAGAAGATTCAACCATACGTCTAAACCATTTTCTTCCGTGGCACCTTGTTTGTATTTGTAGTGCGCAGCATAGCCTTTTTCGGCAATTTCATCCATGCGTTCACTGCGAACTTGAATTTCTACCCAGCGTCCTTTGGGTCCCATTACAGTAATGTGTAGCGCTTCATATCCAGTAGATTTTGGTGATGAAATCCAATCGCGCAAACGACTCGGACTCGGGCGGTAATGATCGGTTACAATCGAATAGATTTTCCAAGCTAAAAATTTCTCATCATGCATGTTGGATTTGTAGATGATGCGCAAGGCAAATTTGTCGTACACTTCATCAAAACTTACATTTTGAGCCAACATTTTTCTTCGAATGGAATAAATAGATTTTGGACGCCCTTTTATAGTATATTCAACACTTTCATCATCAAGCGATTTTTTCAAAACATCCGAAACCAGTTTGATGTAGGCGTCTTGTTCTTCTTTTGTTTCTTTTATCTTACTTACAATGTCATTGTAAACCGCCGGTTCGGTATATTTTAAACCTAAATCTTCTAATTTAGTTTTGATATTGTACAACCCCAATCGATGGGCGAGTGGTGCATAAATGTATAAGGTTTCGGATGCAATTTTTACTTGTTTGTAATCGGGCATCGAATCCATGGTTTGCATGTTATGCAAACGATCGGCTATTTTGATCAAAATTACACGAACATCATCGTTTAACGTCAACAGCATTTTACGGAAATTTTCCGCTTGCATGGAGATGTTCATGTCTTTTTTAACTTGAGAGATTTTTGTTAAACCTTCTACCAGTTGGGCAATTTTTGGATTGAATTGTTTTTCTAAATCTTCCACCGTAATGGGAGTATCTTCAACTACATCATGTAGTAGTGCAGCAGCAATAGCAGTAGGGCCAAGGCCAATTTCGGAAGCTACGATTTTAGCTACACCAATGGGATGGAAAATATAGGCTTCACCCGATTTTCTTCGTTGGTCTTTGTGAGCATCAACGGCTACGTCAAACGCTTTACGAATAAGCTTTTTATCTTCAGGTGTAAGTGTTTGATAACTAATGCGCAGCAATTCCTTGTATTCGCGTGCTAGTGCTTTCTTTTCTTCTTCTAAATCAATCTCTGTCATAGCAAATTCTTCAATTAGCTAAAAATAGGAAAAAATTTTGAAAGTGCAATAAAAAAAATCCAAATTTCGAGTAAAATAGTTCGGAATTTGGATTTGTTATTTTGGATTTGAAACGAACTATTCGCTCACTTTACTAAAATCTAAATCGTGGAAGTCGTAACTAAAATCGGTCAGCGGAGAGATGGCTTTCATTTTAAAATGAACCGCAGATCCGTTGGGGTTTAGGTCAAAATACACAAAAGCATCCGCATGAAAACTTCTGTTGTCCCATTTAACTGCAAAAGTATTGTCTTTATAAAAAAACAACGAACCAGTAAGTCGAGGCGAACGCAGAGAAGTAAAACGTAACGCACCTTTTCTATAATTGATAATGATGTCACCAAACCAAGGATCTCTATACAATCCGCTAAATTTTTGCGGATCTACTTTAGTTCGTCGCATCATGTTCTCGTCAACGGTAGCCCAAACTTCATCAGTAATTTTGTCGGCATTATTCTCTTTGGCTTTGCGTTCGTTGAATAAGGTTTCGACATGATCGGGATAATTAAAATGGTAATAACTATCTTTAATGGTGTTAGAAATCGAGTTAAAAGCCGCACCAGATTGTTGATTGGTTAACACAATAATTCCCAATTTTATATCGGGAAATAATATGGTTTGGGTTACAATTCCATCCAAACCACCGGTATGATGCACTTGCAAATGCCCATTAATATCGGATAATTGCCAGCCCAAACCGTAGCTTTTGAAATTACAACTGTAAGGATTCATTCCATAAATTGGTAAAATGGTTTGTGGCGTCCACATGTCTTCATGAACCGTTTCACTAAACAATTGATTTTGGTTGTTCTCACCATATTTTCCATTGTTCAATTGGGCGATTACCCATTTACTCAAATCGTTGGTGCTCGCATAAATTCCAGCCGCAGCATCAAAAATTGGATTCGTATATCGTTTGATAACTTCTAATTTTCCGTTGGTTGGCACATGCGGACTAATTACATTGGTGGTATCCTTCACTCTTTTAAAAGACGCCGCACTGTTGTCCATTTGGAGCGGTTTCATAATGCGAGTTTCTATAAAGTCGCACCATGTTTTGCCCGAAACACGTTCGATGACTTCACCTGCAATGACATATAACAAATTGTCGTAATCGTATTCGGCTCTGAAACCTGAAACGGGTTTTAAATATTGAATGTTTTTGATAATGTCTTTTGGTGTAAAATTATGTCCGTCGGGCCAAATCATTAAATCGCCTGCGCCTAAACCTAATCCGCTTCGGTGTGTTAGTAAATCTCGAATGGTAAATTCGTTGGTGACATAATCGTTATACATTTTAAACTCCGGAATGTATTTGATGACTTTGTCGTCCCAATTCAGTTTTTTTTCATCAACCAGCATTCCTAAAGCAGCTGTAGTAAAGGCTTTACTGTTGGAAGCAATTCCGAATAGCGTATTGCCATCTACTTTTTTTTGCGTATAGATGTCGGTAACGCCATATCCTTTTGAAATAACAACTTTTCCGTCTTTTACAATGGCAACAGCAATTCCGGGAACATTAAAAGTTTTCATAGCTCTAGTCACCACATCATCGAGTTTTGATTCTGATATTTGACCAAAAGAAAGGGTATAAGCCCAAAAGGTAATTGTAGTAAAAAGTAATTTTTTCATAAGTATAATGTTGTTATAATCAAAAGCCACGTTGTCTTTTTGCTTCAAATAATAAAATGGCTGCAGCTACCGAGACATTCATAGAATCGATTTCGCCTTGCATCGGTATGATGATGTTTTGGGTAGCATTATCGCGCCAAGCTTGTGTCAAACCTGTTGCTTCGGTGCCAACCACTAAGGCTGTAGGAACCGTATAATTTTGTGTATGGTAGGCGTTGGAGTTTTGTAAGGTAGCGCCAAATATAGCAATGTTGTGTTTTTTTAGAAAGGCAATCACATCCTCGGTAGTACCAGTTGCTATTTGATTGGTGAAAAGACACCCTACACTGGAACGCACAATGTTAGGGTTGTACAAGTCGGTTTTGGGATTAGCAATAATCACGGCATCAATATTAGCGGCATCACAGGTGCGAAGCATGGCTCCATTATTCCCTGGTTTTTCAATCGATTCCAAGACTAAAATCAATGGGTTTTCAGGCAGTTTTAAATCGGATAATGTTAGCGATTTGGTTTTGGCTACTGCCAGAATTCCTTCAGTAGTATCGCGATAAGCTAATTTTTGATAGACTTCTTTGTTGATTTCGATGAGGTCAATTTGCTTATTTGATACTTTGGAAATGTATTCTTCTGAAATTAATTCGGGTACAAACAAAATCGTTTCCAAATCGTATTTCCCTTTGATAGCCAATTCGATTTCGCGTTTGCCTTCTATTAAGAAAGTCCCTGTTTGCTTGCGAACTTTGGCTTTTTCCTGAAGTTGGACTAACGATTTAATCAACGGATTTTGTATAGAAGTGATTTGTTTCAAAGGAAAAAAAAGTTTTAGGTGGCTAATTTACAGAGATTTTTATGAATTCCAATTTACTTTATCAAATACAGCCATCCCACCAAAGGTTCTGGATAGTCGTTGTCGTTTAAATTGAGAATGTAATAATAGGTTCCATCGGAAGAAATGGAATTGTCAAATCGGGTGCCTTTTGTGGCAAATCCGTCCCAATCGCTAGTGTTGTTGTTGCCTGTCCAAATTAATCTTCCCCAACGGTTGTAGATTCCAATTTCAAAATTTATGAAAATATTTCGCAATCCATCAATAAAGAAAGTGTCGTTTATTCCGTCACCATTGGCCGAAACAAAATTGTACACGGTTGGAGGACAATTTCTAACCTTCAATAAAAAGGAAGTAATTGCTTCACAATGAGCATTTTCTAATCGGACAAAAATTTCTTGAGGCGTACTAGTTGCAAGAAAATTGGTTGTGTTTGTAATGGCATTTACCTGGTTTTGAGCATCTGTTAGTGTCAAATAAAAGGCGACTACATCACTTGGATTTACTTTTACTAAATCGGCATAATTAGAGAAATCAAATGTTCCTTTGGTGAATCCTTCATTACACGAAATTAAAGGTTCTAGCACATTGTATTCGGGAGAAATCCATTGTGAAATGGCTTGTGAAAAAGTATTGTTATTTTCTATTATTTCTGTAACAGTGCCAGTTCCTGTGCCGTTGTCGTCCACTACAAATGTTAAGGTGTAATTGTTCGGAATTGACGTTGGCAGTGTGATGGTAATTTGACCGTTTTCAGTTCCATTAATAGGAATAACTGTTGCAGTTTGTGTCAGTCCGATGAGTTGTCCATCGGCATAAATAGCGATTGGAGTTCCGGATGGAAGCGGATTGGTGCAGTTTAAATTTGAAACGGTATAATCTACTACAATCACTTTTGAATTACAACTTTGAGAAACTGTATTAGTAACAATTGTAGCATCGGGTAATTGACTGTTCAATTTGGTCACAACCACATTAATCAGCACCACATCTTGCCCCGATGTAAGCTGAATTTGTGCCGATGTGTCGCCAATATTAATGTTATTTTGAATGTTATATACATCCAAATCCATATTGTATAAAGTGGAACTGCCTGTGAAACTATTGGTGCCGTTAAAAGCATTGTTCGCTGGGTTTAAAGGCGGATTGCTTAAGATATTTCCATTAATAGTCAAAGTTTCATTTACGGATAAAATGGAATCACCTTCCCAAGCCACAAAACCTATTTGAGCTCCAGCATTATCTATAACATTTAGGCTACTTAATGTAATTGTTATGTTGTTTGGAATGCTTTCTAAGCCATCATAAATATTAATTTGATTGAGAGGCAAACTACTGTCTTCATATACAATAACCAATGCCCAACCAGCAAAATTAGTACGGTTGTCGCAATAACCGGGTTCGTCAATTAGGGTTTGATACACATCCAAATCGGAAAGGGTATAATTACCATTTCCAGTGGCTAAAATTTGATTGGTAACATCTGCAAAAGCACTAAAATAAGGAAGTCCTGAACTTAATGAGATGTTTGAAAAGGTGCGTTGTGCTGTGATGTTAACCGCATTTAAATTAACGTTAAAATCACCCAAACCCGAACCGGCCCAATACAAATAGGCACTTTGAATCACTTGATTGGGATTTAAATTTAAATTTGCCGAAGACGAAGTGACTAATAAAGTACCGCAACCCGGTGTGATGTTATTTTCTCCTAAATTCATCGTATTTCCTAAAAAAACAAAATCATACCGACCGTTAAATTGCTGGTATAACGAAACGTTTTGCCCAAAAATCGAACAAACTGAACACAGAAATATACCTAAAAATAGAAAAGAGAATTTTAATTTCACTTCAAATAGCAATTTGGATGTCTAAATTAGACATTTATTTTTAATTATGCCTATTTTTGAAATTGGAAATACTATTAAATAATTGTGTAATTTTCCGAAGTTTTATAAATAAGAGTGAAAAACTACCAAGTTAGACGATATCAACCACATGATTTTGAGGTTTGGAATGCTTTTATAAGTGTTGCCAAAAATGCTACTTTTTTATTTCATAGAAATTTTATGGAATACCATGCCAATCGTTTTGAGGATTATTCGTTACTCGTTTTTGAGGAGGATAAAGTAATAGCGGTTGTGCCTGCCAATAGGGTTGGAGCTGCTGTTTTATCGCATCAAGGCTTGAGTTATGGCGGTGTAATTGTTAAAAATGATATTCGAATTAAAGAATACGTTTCTGTTTTTAAAGTGCTCATGCAGTTTTTAGAGTCAAATGGTATTGCGACTTTTGAAATGAAAATGCTGCCTAAAATTTACAATCAAACTTTGGCAGACGAAATTGATTATGTGTCTTTTTTAATGCAATCACAACTTTTTAGAACGGATGTGTATTTAGCCATTGACATGCAAAAAGATTATGAACCCAATCGAAATCGAAAAAGAGCCTTAAAAGTAGCTTCCGAATTGGGAATTGAAATTAGAGAAGAAAAGGATTATTCAGGTTTTTGGAACACCATTTTAACACCAAATTTAAACGAACGTTTTCACGTAAATCCGGTGCACACGCTTGATGAAATTCAGCAATTAGCAGCATCATTTCCTGAAAATATCACTCTTTTTAATGCCTATCAAAATAACGATTTGAAAGCCGGAGTGGTGATGTTTATAACCAAAACCACGGCTCATTTTCAATACAGTTCGGGTGGAAACGATCGTAATGACACCGCAGCGTTAGATGTTTTGTTTGATTGTATTATTAAAAAATATGCTCACAAAAAATACGTTAGTTTTGGAAGTTCTTCTGAAGAGAATGGTTTAAAATTAAACGAAGGATTGGCTTATTGGAAAGAAAGTTTTGGTGCTACCACGACGGTTCAAAATTTCCTCCGATTTAAAACCTCTAACCATCATTTACTAGAATCCCTATAACATGATAAAATTCCTCGATTTACAAAAAATAAATGCGCCTTACCAAGAGCAATTTCAAGATAAAATGAAATTAGTTTTGGATGAAGGTTGGTTTATTTTAGGTGATGAGGTAAAAGCATTTGAACGTGATTATGCCCAATATTGCGGCACCAATTATTGTATTGGAGTTGGAAACGGTTTGGATGCCTTGGTGTTGATTTTTAAAGCCTACATGCAATTAGGAAAACTTCAAAAAGGCGACGAAGTGATTGTTCCAGCGAATACGTATATTGCTAGTATTTTAGCAGTTTTACAAGCAGATTTGGTTCCGGTTTTAGTAGAACCTGAATTGGAAACCTACAACCTCAATCCCAATTTGATTACGGCTAAAATCACATCAAAAACCAAAGCCGTTTTAGCGGTTCATTTGTATGGTCAATTGGCCCAAATGAGTGCTATAAATACAATTGCAAATCAACATCATTTATTGGTTATTGAAGACGCTGCTCAAGCGCATGGAGCCATTTCAAAAGCAAAATTAAAAGCTGGAAATCTTTCTAATGCTGCGGCATTTAGTTTTTATCCGGGTAAAAATTTAGGCGCTTTAGGCGATGCTGGTGCTGTGGCTACCAATGATGAAGCTTTGGCCAAAGTTATTTTTTCGCTTCGAAATTATGGCTCTGAAAAGAAATACCACAACGAATATATCGGAATTAATTCGCGTTTAGACGAACTTCAAGCAGCTTTTTTAAATGTGAAATTACCCAATTTAGATTTCGAAAATGATCGAAGAAAAGCAATTGCAAAACGGTATCTCTCTGAAATTAAAAACAACAAAATCGTACTTCCTTCTTGGGATTTGTCTGATAACCATGTATTTCATTTGTTTGTGATTAGAACCGAAAACAGATTGGAATTGCAAGACTATTTATTGAAAAATACTATTGAAACGATGATTCATTATCCGATTCCGCCGCATCAACAGAAAGCGTTGGCTACATGGAATTCACTATCATTCCCTATTACCGAAAAAATACACAAAGAAGTGTTGAGTTTGCCTATGAGTCCAGTGATGACAGAAGAAGAAGTTAGTTTCGTAATCCAAATTTTAAACAACTACTAATTGAGCTTTTTAAAAGAAATACGTTCTAAACCTTTATTCAAAGCAACTTCTTTGAACGGCATTAGTATTTTGATTAAAATTTTGATTGGGTTTATCACCTCAAAAATCATAGCTATTTTTGTGGGTCCAAGTGGCATGGCTTTGGTCGGAAATTTGCGTAATTTTCTAACGTCAACCGAGGCATTTGCTACATTAGGTTTTGAAAATGGCGTCGTAAAATATGTTGCCGAACACAAAAAAAACGATGATAAACTCAAGCAGACATTGTCTACGATTTTCATTTCGGTTTTGGTAGTTTGCATATTATTGAGTTTGGTTTTATTTTTCTTTTCCGAGTATTTTAATCAATCGGTTTTTGGAAAGCAATACTCATACGCCTTTATTTTCAAAGCATTAGCTGTTGGCTTGCCATTTTATATTGGAAATGTTTTCCTAATAGCCACGATCAATGGTTTGGGTAAATTTAAAAAAGTGATATACATCAATATCATTGGCAATTGCATCGGATTATTCGTTTCAGCGGTATTAATTTGGCAATTGAAAACCGAAGGCGCTTTGTTGGCAATCATCACAACACCATCATTGTTGTTTTTAGTTTCTTTTTTGTCCATCAACAAGGAAATTAAATTTTTTAAAGCTGTTAACAGGAAGTTTTATAAACTACTTTTTTTAAAAGATTTATCATCTTATTCCTTGATGGCATTGGTTTCGGCAGTTTTCGGACCTATGGTGTTTCTAGCCATAAGAAAAAATATTATTGCTACTATCGGAATTGATCAAGCTGGTTTTTGGGAAGCCATTACCCGAATTTCATCCTATAATTTTCTTTTTATAACCTCGCTTATTGGCATTTACTTTCTTCCTAAATTGGCCGTAGCCAAAGGGCATCAGGAAACAAAATTGCTTTTTTGGGAGTATTACAAAGGAATTCTACCACTTTTTGTAGTTGCTATGATGGTGCTTTATTTACTTCGTGATTTTGTGGTTCAGATTCTTTTTACCAAAGAATTCATGCCTGTTTCTAAATTGTTTTTTTGGCAATTGATAGGTGATACTTTTAAAGCAGCATCCTTCATTTTGGGATATCAGTTTTATGCCAAAAAACTAACAAAGGCTTTTATTTTTTTCGAATTGTTTTCCTTAACCATACTCTATTTTTCTAGCATTTATTTTGTTTCAATCTATGCTATTGAAGGTGTTGTTATGGCACATGCCTTAACCTACAGCATTTATTTTGCCGTGTTGAGTATGTACTTTAGAAAATCTTTGTTTTAGAAAATCGATTATTCGGTAAAAACTGAATCGGTGGGTTGTACTACAATTTCTTTATTGAAATAATCGGAAGTTTCTTGGTTTTTCCAATCGTTTTTATTGGTCGTTAATCCCATTATGATGGGTTTAAAAATGCTTTCTGGTTGGCTTTTCAATGCAGGTACTACTACTGTTTTATCTTTTGATGTTTCAATGATGTTTATACGATGAACCATTTCTTGGTTGTAATGATATGCTTTTTTATTAACTAAATCATAATAGGCTTTGTATATAGGCGTGTTGGAAAACATAATCAATACAATGATACAGCCCATGGCATATTTTGTAGGTAGATTTAATTCGATAATAAAATGGTATTTTTCTTTCAAATAATGAAGTAGACATACCATCCAATAGCCAACACTCAAGATAAAATAAAAGTAAATGGTATTTATAGCTCGATCGGGTAAAATGTCGTGGTTGACCCAAAAACCTGGGAAAAGTTCCAAAACAAGTATGGAAAACAGCATTAAAAAAGCAAGTATTGGGTGAATGAATACTGATTTGTTGGTGGTAAGTTTAATTTTTTTATAAATTGTTTGTACAAAAAATAAACTAACAATCATTACAAGAGGCAACCATTTGAACCAATAATTGATACTAGCAATAATGGCATGTGATAACGAATATAACAAATCGTGTTGCACCGGAATGGCTTTTCCACGTACCACATTTCCGGGCGCCAGGATTTCGAATGCTCCAAAAGCAGTTACAAATAAGCACAAAACTAGCATGGTAATATCGATTTTTTTTAAAGCAAAGAATCTATAAAAAATGATGAAATAAAAGAATAACAAATTGAAAATTACGGTTATTTCGTTACAACCTATACAAGAGAATAGTGCTATTATAGCCATTAAAAGAAAAACTACTTTTTTGGAAGTATAAAACCGAATTATGAGTGCAAAGGCCAAAAGATTTAAAGATATCGGAAGTTGGTAGGTAATGGAACCAGGCATCCAATAAAAAGCCGAACAAGCATCGGGTAATTGAAAAAGAAAAAGAGACAACAACAATCCTACAATTGCTGTTTTTTTTCTGAATGACATCGTTTCAAAAAAGCTTGAAACAAATGTATATAGAGAGAAACAGAATAGCGAAAGTAAAAGAATAGGGATTATTTTATACCAATAAGTACAACCAAAATAAATGGGACTAAAACTCAGCAAAGTATTCGAAAAGTAGCGGCCACCTAAGTTGTTGTAAAACCAAAATGGTGCTTCATGGATAGAATAAAGTTTTACATAATATGCATAAAAAAAATCATCAGTGGCTGGATTGTTAAAAAAAGACAAAGTGAAAAAAGGGACTAGTGCTATTATTCCAATGAGAATAAAAAGGTTGTAATCCTTTACATGGCTGAAGAGTTTTTGTATTTGTAATTTCATTTTTATGTTTAACTAGTTTGCCAAATTGCACAATATTTGGTTGCAATTTTAATATAATCGTGTTCTTGTTCTACAAAGTTTCGAGCACGAGCTCCAATCGCATGAATCCAACTCGGATTTTCTATTAAATGAGAAAGTTCGGTTACTAAATAATCGACATTGGGTAATGCATTTACAGCGACTTTTTCGGTTAATTTATAATATTCCTCAAATTCTTTTTCAGCGCCAGTAAAAACCACTTTTCCTTTTGCCATTGCTTCTAAGGCATTGTACCCTTGGTCAAAACCATAGATTTGGTCCAAAACAATATGGGCCTGATTATACTTTTTGATATAGGTATCATAAGGAAGATTTTCGGCAATGATAATTTCTACGTTATCTGGATATTTCTGTTGAATAATGTCTAATGCTTTTTCAAAAAATGAAATGCCTTTGGTGAAATACGTGCCGCGATTGATGCCTAAAAAAATGACAATTCTGTCCAAATTTTCTATTGGTATATTATTGATTTTAGTCGCATTTATTGGATTTGGAATTAACCCTAAAAACTTCGGATTTCCTTTCAGAGGCAAGACATAATCCATGTCAGAAGCGATAACTCCAACTATGTTTTGATACACCAATTCGTGAGTTTTGATGTGGTTTGGAGACAAATAATCCAAAATAAAAGCATATTCTTTTTTCGAATTTGGATTTTCAAAAAACGGATTCATAATCGAATACCGTTCTTTTTTTTCCATTAAATGCTTGGCCACGATATAATCAACGCCGCAACACAAAAGAAACGTTTTTTGGTTTTGTTTGAAGATTTTTTTTAACAGATATCGTTCTAATTTTGGTGTAGTTTGAATGGGTGCCTCATTAATCAATTGCACCACGTCAAATCCTTTTAACTGTTTTAAATGAAAATAAAAACGAATCCCAAATTCCAATTGTGCGATGTCTAATTTAGTCACTCGATGAATAACTTTTCGAAAAAAAGTTCCAATGGTGCTTTCGCTCCATGTGGCTTTGGTTGATAAATCAACTGGAAAATTCTTGAAACCGTCGCCGTTTCCAACAAGGGTTACTTCATGACCAATCGACACTAATCCTTCTTTTAAGGAATTGTGCAACCGACTGTATTCTCCAATTAATAAAATTCTCACTTATTGCTTATATTTGTTGCTAAAATAGTCAAAATTAGTGAACTCTTCTTCCGAGAAATATAAAATTTGTATCGTATCCGATCAGTTAGCAGGTGGTGGCGCAGAGCGTTGTTCGGCATTATTATCTCAGTTTTTCGAGAAGAATAATGGCTCAGTTCATCATGTTTTGGTTATGGATAAAATCGAATATGATTATGCTGGCGAAGTTTTAAATTTAGGTAAACTCAAGAAAGGTGGTTTTAATTTAGACGACCGATTCAACCGGTTTTTTACACTGTATAAATTCTTCCGAAAGAATCAATTTGATTTCATTATTGATACGCGAGCCAAGAACAAACAATGGCAAGAACTCATTATCACAAAATTCATTTACACAGCACCATCAATATTTGTAGTACACAGTTATTTAACCGAATTGTACTTTCCAAAATGGCACTATTTAGCCAAATGTATGTACCGAAATAGCTACAAAATCATTGCGGTTTCTAATAAAATTAAAGGTAAAATACTTTCAGATTATCATTACAATCAGGTGCAAACCATTTACAATCCTATGGATTTAGAAGCTATTGAAAAGCAATCCAATGAGGCTTTGGAAGTTGATTTTAAGTACATTCTCGCCGTTGGAAACATGCACATTGATGTAAAACAATTTGATAAACTAATTGCAGTTTACGCCAAATCAGATTTACCCAATCAAAACATCAAACTAGTAATAATTGGTGAAGGCATCTTGCTTCCGAATTTGAAACAATTGGCAAAAGACTTGAATTTGGAAGATAAAGTAATTTTTAAAGGAAGTATCGCCAATCCGTTTCCCTATTACAAAAAAGCACTTTTCACCGTTTTATCGAGTAAAAACGAAGGCTTTCCAACGGTGTTATTAGAATCATTAGCCTGTGAAACACCAGTGGTTTCCTATGATTGTTTGTCGGGTCCTAGCGAAATTATTACCGATAGACACAATGGTTTATTAGTCGAAAATCAAAATGAAAACCAACTCACTTTGGCTTTGAATGAAATGGTTTCAAATAATGAATTATATTTACAATGTAAAAATAACGCCAAATCGAGTGTAACAAAATTTGCATTGAACACCATCGGAGCAACCTGGTTGCAACTTTTTAAATCTCATACTAATGAACATTGAAATTATTTCGATACCTAAAATAGAAGATTACCGCGGTAATTTAGCCATAATTGAAAAAGATGTAGTGCCTTTTGACATTAAAAGGGTGTATTATTTGTTTGATGTTCCAAGTTCTGCACATCGTGGTGGTCATTCGCATATTGAACAGTTGGAGCTTTTGGTGGCCTTGTCGGGAAGTTTCGATGTAGTATTGAAAGACGGCACTTCCGAGCAAACGGTCACTTTAAACAAACCCGATAAAGGATTGCTTATTCATAAAAATATTTGGAGAGAATTGGAAAACTTTTCCTCTGGAGCGGTTTGTTTGGTTTTGGCTTCCGATGTTTTTATCGAAGAAGATTATATTCGAGATTACAACGACTTTTTAGCCAGTGTACAATGAGAATTCTCTATGTAACTCCACGAATAATTGGTGAAGGTGGTTTGGTTCGAGTACTATCAATCAAAGCCAATTACCTTGCTGATGTATTCGGAAATGAAGTACATATTCTGACGCAAAATGACAATCATATTGATCCATTTTATCATTTTAGTGATGCCATTACCTTACATAACATGACTTTAAATGGCAATCGAGTTACATTTCTAAAACAATACATTCAATCGGTCAAAGCTTTAATTTCCAAAATTCAACCCGATGTAATTATTGTCTGCGATGGATTGAAAGGGTTCTTTATTCCTATTTTTATCAAGACAGAAATTCCTATTTTATTTGAATCGCACGGTTCAATTTACAATACTGAAAATAAACCAAAATCATCTTTGGTATATAAACTCGGAATAAAATTTAAAAAATATGCCGCTTCCAAATTTGATAAATTCATCGTTTTATCCGAAGAAAGTAGAAACGAATGGCAGGTTTCGAATAGTGCTGTCATTCCCAACCCGAATTGGTTGCAAAATATAACGGTTTCTAATTTGTCAAACAAAAAAGCCATTGCCGTAGCGCGTCATAGTTATGAAAAAGGTATCGACCGATTGTTACAAGTTTGGAACTTGGTCTCTGAAAAACATCCTGATTGGTCGTTAGAAGTGTACGGTTCTTTTTTAACTAATTTCTATCAAAATCAGGCATCACAATTGGGGTTGACTTCGATTCATTTTCACCAACCTATTCCCAACATTGAAGCGCAATACAGCCAATCCTCGATGCTATTAATGACTTCTCGTTACGAAGGTTTTCCCATGGTTTTGATTGAAGCCATGACGTTTGGATTACCTTGTGTCGCGTTTGATTGTCCGTGCGGACCACGAGCTATAATTACCCACAACGAAACAGGATTTTTAGTTGAAGATAATGCCATTCAATTGTATTCGGAAAAAGTAATCCAACTTATAGAAGATCAAAATTTGTCCCAAAAAATGAGTGCGAATGCTATAGCAGCGGCCTCTACATTTGATTTAGAAACCATTATGAACACTTGGAATGAACTTCTAAAATCGCTAATTAAAACGTAATATGGCCAAAGAAATGAGCTACATCACCTTCGGAGATTTTTTAGATGTGTATCATAAAATTAATGAAAAAGGCATCTCTTTTTTGCTTTCAAAACTCAAAGTATTACCAAAGTCTAGAGTGGAAGCAAAGTGGGATTCGTATGCATCAACCTCTGATTTTTGGTTAGTTCCCGAGATTACCGAATTGTGGAATGAAATTATTTCTGGTGATAAGAATACCATTTACGAAGATTATGTGGTGGCCAACTATTTGAAAGGAAAATCGAATTTGAAAATGATTTCCATCGGTTGTGGTGAAGGATTACACGATCGCAATTTTGCAAAACATTCCTGTTTTTCTCATATTGATGCTGTCGATGTCTCCGGCGATAGTATTGCCAATGCTAGAGTTTTGGCAGATAAGGAAAATTTGAATATTCACTACCATCAAGGTGATTTTAAAAAGCTGAATTTCGAATTGGGTTCGTATGATGTCGTTTTGTTTTCTTCCAGTTTGCATCATTTTGAAAACGTAGAAAATACGTTATCCGATTTTGTGAAACCACTTTTAAAAGACGATGGATTACTCGTGATTTTTGAATATTGCGGACCCAATCGCTTGCAATGGACAAATGCTCAATTGCAAAAATCGAACGAATTATTACAAAAGTTACCGCAATCGTACAAGCAATTGTATCGAAGTACTTCTGTAAAAACAAAAGTATACCGACCTGGAATATGGCGCATGTTGCTGGTGGATCCATCCGAAGCGGTAGATTCTGAAGCGATTGTTCCAAGCTTGGCCAAGCATTTTCAAATTGTAGAACAAAAAGAATTGGGCTGGAACATTTTACATCTGTTACTCAAAGGAATTGCCCATAATTTTGTGAATGACACACCAGAAACCAAAGCGCTTATCTCCGATTTATTGAAAGAAGAACTAGATTTTGTACAATCTCAAAAAACTTCGGATGCTATTTTTGGAGTGTATAAAAAGTAACTTAGTGTTGCTGTTTTTTTGCTAAAACATAACACCCTAATTTATATAAATCAAATAGAAACAATGATGGTTTTTTAGAAACTAATTGCTGTTTGATTTTAGATTCAAATAATTGAAATATAAATCGATAAAGTCTAGTTAATCGATAAAAGTTTAGTTTTGAATAGGCTTTTAGAATCTTGTTTTCATATACCAGTTCTGGATTTTTTTGAGCTATCCAAACCAAGTTTTCTGTAGCAATTTTTGTTTTGTCTAAAAACTGTTTTGAGGTTTCCAATCCTTGATGAATGACTGTGTTTTCAATGTGTGTAACTGGAATAGTATACTTTTTTAAATTCAAAAAAAACAAATAATCTTCATAACCATAAGCTACTATTGCTGAATCAAACGAATGGGAAAGGAATACCTCTTTTTTAATCAATAAATTAGACGTTAAAGCGGTTTGAGTTGGATTTTTTTGCCGTTCTTGTAACGAAAGTGCTTCTCGTTTTTTACCATACATCCAGCGTAATATTTCGTCTCGCTGTGGTGGTTCAACTTGGTAAGTCAAGCCACCAAAAATAACATCAGCCAAAGGTGTAGCTTTGATGTAATTTTCTATAAATGTATCTGAAGTAGGAGTAGTATCACAATCTAAAAACAACAACCACGGATAATTGGATTGGTGGGCTAACGAATTCCGATTGTTACCACGACCTAAATTGTTAGGGTTGGTGGTAAAACGGCAATTTTCTAACGTATTGATTTTTTCGTTTTCAAGATTGAATTCCGAGTTGGAAGCATCGTCTTGAGCAATAATTTCAAAGGCTATTCCCAATTGACTACATTGTTTTTGCAATTCACAAACTAAGTTGTAAATGTTGTAGTGATAAGTAGGAATTAAGATGGAAAGCATTACACTGATCTTTGAACCACTTCAAAAATAGCGCCATCCTCACATTTTAATGTTTTGGATGGGAATTTCATCAATAAGGCATAATCGTGTGTGGCCATAACAATAGTTTTGCCTAACGCATTGATGTTTTTCAATACTTCTAAAACTTCTACACTGGTTTGTGGATCCAGATTTCCAGTAGGTTCGTCGGCAAGAATTAATTCAGGATCGTTCAATAAGGCTCTAGCAATGGCAACACGTTGTTGCTCACCTCCCGACAATTGGTGGGGCATCTTAGAAGCAAAACCTTTCATGCCTACTTTATCCAAAACTTCATCAATTTTATGTTGCATTTCGTCAGTATCGGTCCAACCAGTAGCTTTCAATACAAAAAGCATGTTGTCGCTTACATTACGATCGGGTAGTAATTTAAAATCTTGAAAAACAATTCCGATTTTTCGTCTCAAATACGGAATATCTTTTTCTTGAAGTGTAGCCAAATCGTATTCCACAATATGGCCTTCGCCTTGTGTTAACGGCAAATCGCCATACAACGTTTTCATAAAACTACTTTTTCCAGTACCTGTTTTTCCAATAATATAAAGGAATTCACCATGATTTACTTCTAGATTGACTTGTGATAAAATCACTCTATTTTCTTGATAAATTGTAACGTCTTTTAAAGATAATACAGGTTGTGACATAGGAAATTTTGTTTATCGGGTAAAAGTAATAAATTTTAGATATTAGATATTAGATTTTAGAAATATAAATTTTTGAGCTTGTTTTTAAATAACCTAACATATTGATTTTTATTGTTTACTAACGTTTTTATATCTGATATTTAAAATCTGACATCTAAAATTAAATTGTTAAGAAAAATGTTTATAATAAAACCTGACAATGTCTCGTTATACTTAGTAGAATGATAATTTTGAATGATTATAAAAAACACCAGACAATGCGAAAAATAGCAGCTTTTTTACTCTTAAATGTATTGGCTTCGGGCGCAACACTTTCGGCGCAACAATCGGCAATTTATACCAACCAACTTTCTGAATTTGACAGAGCGGTTGCCTTGTATAATGACAAACAATATTTAGCGGCTCAAATTCTATTTGACAAAGTACAACAAAGCAATAAGGAGCAAGACGTTCAAGCAGATTGTGCCTATTATATTGCCAATTGCGCCATTCGTTTGAATCAATCGGGTGCCGATAAATTGATGGAAGATTTTGTAACCAATTATCCCACCAGTACAAAGCAAAATCAAGCCTATTTAGGCGTTGCCACGTATTATTTTGAAAATGGAAATTATCCTTTTGCTTTAGAATATTTCAGTAAAGTGGATGAAAGTGCCTTGGCGTATGACGAATTGGAAAAATATAATTTTCAAAAAGGGTATGCGTTTTTCTCTGCCAAAAATAAAAAAGAAGCGACAACCTACTTGAATAAAGTGGCTAATTCTAAAGAATACGGTTCGCAAGCCAAGTATTATTTAGGGTTTATGGCTTACGAAGGCGACGATTATAAAGAAGCAACTAAGTATTTTGACCAAGTTTCGGGTGAAGAAAAATATAAAGAAAAGTTGTCGTATTTTCAAGCGGATATGAATTTCAAATTGGGGAATTTCCAAAAAGCCATCGATTTAGGGAAAGATGCTATGGCAAAATCATCAGCATTGGAAAAATCAGAATTGAATAAAATTATCGGAGAAAGTTATTTTAATTTAAAAAAATACGACGAAGCTTTGCCTTATTTGAAAGCCTATAACGGTAAAAAAGGCAAATGGAGCAATACCGATTTTTACCAATTGGGATATACCTATTACCAACAAAAAGATTATGAAAACGCCATTTCGCAATTCAATAAAATTATTGACGGAAAAGACTTTGTAGCTCAAAATGCCTATTATCATTTGGGCGAAAGTTATATGAAAACCGATCTGAAACAACAAGCATTGAATGCGTTTAAGAATGCTTCGGAGATGGATTTTGATAAGAAAATACAAGAAGATGCCAATTTGAATTATGCCAAAATCAGTTATGAAATTGGGAATTCCTATCAATCGGTTCCCGATGTGTTGTCGTCTTTTTTAAATAAATATCCGAATTCGCCAAGTAAAGGTGAGATTGAAGGCTTGTTGATCAATTCGTACATCACGTCTAAAAATTACAAAGAAGCCTTAACGTTATTAGAGAAAAATAAAAGTCCGGAAAATAAGCTAGCGTACCAAAAAGTGACGTTTTACCGTGGATTAGAATTGTATACCGATGGGAATTATCAAGAAGCTCAAAAAATGTTTAAAACATCTATTGGAGTTCAAAAAGATGCTAAGTTCTCAGCTCGTGCTACCTTTTGGAAAGCTGAAACCGAATATACGTTAGACAACTTTAATGAGGCGTTGTTGAGTTTCAAGCAATTTGAAGGCATGGCGGAAGCTAAGAACACACCAGAATACAAAAACATCAATTACAACATTGCGTATTGCTATTTCAAACAAAAAGAATACGACCAAGCCGGTAATTATTTCCAAAGTCAGATTGATGCGGTGAAAGACGATAAAATTCGTTTGAATGATGCCTATTTGCGTTTGGGTGACAGCCGTTTTGTTACGTCAAAATATTGGCCCGCAATGGATGCCTACAATAAAGCTATCGAATTAAAAAGTGTGGATGCCGATTATGCAGCGTTTCAAAAAGCCATCAGCTATGGATTTGTAAGCAAAAACGATAAGAAAATAGAAGATTTTAATAAATTTTTGCAAACGTTTAAAACATCGCAATATCGTGATGATGCTCTGTTTGAATTAGGAAATACGTATGTTGCCGATAACAAACCCGATTTGGCAATTAAAACCTACGACCAATTGTTGAGTGAATTCAAGAATGGATCGTATTCGTCCAAAGCTGTGTTGCGTCAAGGTTTGATTTATTATAATGCGAATAAAGATGAATTGGCGATTGCTAAATTCAAAAAAGTCGCTTCAGAATACCCAAGAAGTCCAGAAGCCTTAGAAGCTGTTTCTACCGCTCGATTGATTTATGTGGATAATGGAAAAGTAGACGAATATGCTACGTGGGTTAGAACTCTAGATTTCGTTGAAGTTTCGGATGCCGATTTGGATAACGATACGTATGAAGCTGCCGAAAAGCAATATTTGCAAAACAATACCAAACAAGCGATTTCAACTTTGAGTGGTTATGTGGCTAAGTTTCCTAAAGGACTTTATGCGTTGAAAGCCAATTTTTATTTGGCACAATCGTATTACGCCGATGGTTTAGAGCAAAATGCTATTCCGAATTATGAATATGTAATTGGGCAATCTAAAAGCGAGTTTACCGAACAAGCTTTGGCGCGTTTGTGTGAAATCCATTTGAAAAAAGACAATTTCTCTAAAGCGATTCCCGTTTTAAAACGATTAGAAACCGAAGCCGATTTTCCGCAAAACATCACTTTTGCGCAAGCCAATTTGATGCGTGCGTATTACGATCAAAAAGATTATCCAAATGCCGTAGTATATGCTGATAAAGTACTAAGTAATCCCAAAACGGATAACAAAATTAAAAGTGATGCGCAAATCATTGTAGCACGTTCGGCTATAAAAGCGAATGACGAAGCGAAAGCTCGTGTAGCCTACGCTAATTTATTAAAAATTGCTAAAGGTGAACTAGCCGCCGAAGCCTTATATTATGATGCTTATTTCAAAAATAAAGACGGAAAATTTGCCGATTCTAACAAAGCGGTTCAGAAGTTAGCTAAAGATTATTCGGGGTATAAATATTTTGGTGCACGTGGATTAATTGTGATGGCGAAAAACTATTACGGATTGAAAGACAGTTTCCAAGCTACTTCAATTTTGGATAGTGTAATCGAAAACTTTACTGATTTTCCCGACGTAGTTCAAGAAGCACAAACCGAATTGGACACCATTAAAACCGAAGAAAGTAAAACGAATTCGTCGATTACTAAATAGATTTTAAATTATAGACAAATAGAAAATAGACGAATAGATGATAGACTTTAAATACTATGAATGATTTTAAAAGACATAATTTTAAGAAACTTAAAGTTTGGCAAATGTCAATGGAAATTGCAAAAATGATTTTTGAATTAACATCAAATTTTCCAAGTATAGAAAAGTATGGGTTAATTAGTCAAATGAATCGATGTTCTGTATCAATGTCATCAAATATCGCTGAGGGTTCTAGCAGAACGAATAAATCATTTAGTCATTTTTTAGACATCGCATTAGGTTCATCTTTTGAACTTCAAACACAATTATTAATAGCTAACTCGTGTAACTTTATTTCTGATGATGTTACCCACAATATAGAATCTAAATTAGAGGAATTCCAAAAAGCAACCATGACGTTTCAAAATACTTTAAACTAAAAGAAAATGAATTTTATAAAAAATATATCTCAATTCACAATATTCGAAAGTCTATCATCTATTCGTCTATTATCTATTTGTCTAATAGTAACCACTCAAATTTCATTTGCGCAAAAGCAAGATGGTGATATCGGTACCGAAGTGGTTAATGTGGTTAAACCCTACACACCAACCATTTCGGATGCATTTAAAGTAAAAGAAACCCCATCTTTAGACGACGACGAAAACTCTAAAAAAGAAAATATTCAATACAATATATTTTCTTTTCCTGTGGCGTCCACTTTTACACCTTCTAAAGGAAAAGCCGCTGGTGTAGAAAATGGAGCGAAAGAAAAATTGTTCAACAATTATGCAACATTAGCCGCTGGAAATTATGGTAACATCAACGCCGAATTGTTTGTAACTCAAACCTTAGAAAGTGGTGATTATGTAGGTGCTATGTTGCGTCATTTGTCATCGCAAGGCGGTATCAAAAATGTAGCATTGGATAATAATTATTCTAATTCTGCTTTGGATGTAACGTACGGCAGTAGAACTCAAAAACTGGCTTGGAATGGTGATATTGGTTACCAACGTCAAACGTATAACTGGTATGGTTTGAACCCAATTTTGTATGAAGGTTTATCACCGTCAGATAAAGACTTATTTTTAAACGGAATCAATCCAAAACAAACGTATCAAAATATTTATTTAGGCGGAAGATTGGCAGTTAACGAGAGTGCCTTTAAAGAGGCAACATTCCGTTTCAATCATTTTTCAGATGGTTTTTCTTCTGGTGAAAATCGCTTTGTTGCTAAGCCTTCATTACAGTTTGATGTGATGGATGTAAAATTAAAAACCGATTTTGTGTTGGATTATATTAATGGTAAATTTCAAAAAGACTATTATGATATTTCGGGCTTGAAATATGGTTATACCAATGTTGGTGTTGCGCCAAGTTTCCAAATCAATAAAGACGATTTTTCGGTCAATGTTGGAGTAGGTATTTTCTATAGTATGGCAACTGAAACTGGAACTGTATCGGCTAAAAATAAGTTATTTGTCTATCCAAACATAACCGGTTCTTATAAAGTGGTTGGTGATTTGATGGTGGCTTATGCTGGAGCCGAAGGAAAGTTAAAACAAAATTCGTATCAAGAATTTGCACAAGAAAATTTATTTGTTTCACCAACTCTAGCTGTTGCGCCAACCGACCAAAAGTTTGATGTGTATGTCGGTTTAAAAGGGAAATTAGCCAATACAATTGGGTATAACATTCGTGGTTCGGTGATGAATGAAGATAATAAAGCATTGTTTTTAAGTAATATTTTTTCAAATTATAATACAAATAAGGAAGGATATACTCATGGAAACTCGTTTAATGTAGTTTATGATAATGTAAAAACAGTGAGTTTCTTTGGGGAATTAAAAGCCGATTTTTCTAAGAATGTTTCTTTTGGAATCAACGGAACTTTTAATAGTTATTCTACTAAAAATGAGCAAGAAGCATGGAATTTACCAGGAATAAAATTAGGTTCTACTATTGATTTTAATATAACTCCAAAATGGTATGCAGGAGCAAATGTTTTCTTTGTAGGTGAACGAAAAGAACTTAAGTTTGTTCAAACCGCATTAGCTATTTTTCCACCAACGTATTCTACAGAAACAACTAATCTAGACAGTTATTTTGATTTGAATGCCCATTTAGGTTACAAACACAATGATCGACTGACTTTTTTCTTGAAAGGAAATAACTTAGCCAATCAAAACTACCAACGTTGGATGAATTATCCCGTACAAGGAATTCAGGTATTAGTCGGCGCTAATTATAAATTTGATTTCTAGAAAATTAGACTTAAAGATTATTAGATTGTTAGAAATCTAACTAGTCTAACTGTCTAATAATCCAATTATGAAAGATAAAATTCTATATCAACACCAGCAGTTACTTCAAGACAAAATCGATGTTTTTCGTGATATGATTTCGGGTTTAACCGAAGATGCTCAAAATGACGCCAAAGGTTCGGCTGGCGATAAGCACGAAACGGCATTGTCTATGATGCATCTTGAGCAAGAAAAACTCAATCATAAGCTCAAAGAAATCCTTGATCAAAAAGCAATTCTAGATAAAATTGATGCTACCGCAAATCATACTAAAATTGCTTTGGGAAGTTTGGTACAAGCCAATGGAATGTTGTTATTTATAAGTGCTGCATTACCAAAAATAACAGTTGATAATAAAACCATTATAGCAGTTTCTCCACAATCGCCTTTAGGAAGTAAATTGATGGGAAATGAAGTGGGTTATGAGTTTGAAATTAATGGGACGAAGTATACTATTCAAACCATTCAATAAGAAATCAGAATTCTTAAATAACAATCTCAAATCCAAAACCTCAATTTAAAACAGATTTACTTTAAAATTATATTTTAAATCTTATTTTTAGTTGTAATTTATAACTAATTATTCTTTTTTGGTTTTAATAGTAGAAGTAATACTGCAATTTTGCTTCATCAAATAAATAATTAAAGAAGAAGATTATGTGCGGAATTGTATGCGCCTTCGATTTAAAACAAAAATCAGAAGTATTAAGACCTCAAGTGTTAGAAATGTCAAAAATCATCCGTCACCGCGGACCCGATTGGAGCGGTATTTTTAGTAATGATAAAGCAATTTTAGCCCACGAAAGATTAGCAATTGTCGATCCAGCTTCTGGAAAGCAACCGCTGTTTAGTGAAGATAAAAGTTTGGTGCTAGCCGCCAACGGTGAAATCTACAATCATAGAGCATTACGCAAACAATTTGAAGGAAAATATACATTTCAAACGGAAAGTGACTGTGAAGTTATTCTAGCCTTATACCAAGAAAAAGGTGTTCATTTTATAGATGAATTAAACGGAATCTTCGGATTTGCCATTTATGATGTTGAGAAAGACGAGTATTTTGTAGCTCGCGACCACATGGGGATTATTCCGTTATATATCGGTTGGGACCAACACGGCACCTTTTATGTCGCTTCCGAATTGAAAGCTTTAGAAGGATTCTGTACTAAAATAGAATTGTTTCCACCCGGACATTATTTATCCAGTAAAGATGGTGAGTTTGTAAAATGGTACCACAGAGAATGGACTGAATATGACGCCGTAAAAGATAATGAAACGAGTATTGCGGCCATTAAAACTGCATTGGAAGCTGCGGTACACAAACAATTAATGAGTGATGTGCCTTATGGTGTTTTACTTTCAGGTGGTTTAGATTCGTCTATTACTTCGGCTGTAGCCAAAAAATATGCCCAAAAACGAATTGAATCGGGCGATACAAAAGACGCTTGGTATCCACAATTACACTCCTTTGCCGTTGGTTTAGAAGGTTCACCCGATTTGGCAGCTGCTCAAGTGGTAGCCGATCATTTAGGAACCATTCACCACGAAATAAAATTTACCATTCAAGAAGGGTTGGATGCCGTTCGTGATGTAATTTATAATTTAGAAACCTATGATGTAACGACCATTAGAGCTTCAACGCCAATGTATTTAATGGCTCGAGTTATCAAATCGATGGGAATCAAAATGGTACTTTCAGGCGAAGGTTCCGACGAATTGTTTGGCGGCTATTTGTATTTTCACAAGGCTCCTAATGCTCGAGAATTTCACGAAGAAACTGTTCGAAAATTAAGCAAACTGCACATGTACGATTGTTTACGTGCCAATAAAAGTTTGGCGGCATGGGGAATTGAAGGACGCGTACCGTTTTTAGACAAAGAATTCATGGATGTTGCTATGCGCATCAATCCACAAGATAAAATGATTAACGGCGAACGCATGGAAAAATGGGTGCTTCGCAAAGCATTTGAAGATATGTTGCCAGCCAGTGTCGCTTGGAGACAAAAAGAACAATTTAGTGATGGTGTTGGCTACAGTTGGATTGATACCTTGAAAGAAATGGTAGCCGTAGAAATTTCTGATGAGCAATTGGCTAATGCCAAATACAAGTTTCCGCTTCAAACGCCAACGTCTAAAGAAGAATACTATTACCGTTCCCTATTTACAGAACATTTCCCAAGTGATGCTGCTGCATTGTGCGTGCCACAGGAAGCTAGTGTGGCTTGCAGTACCAAAATTGCTTTAGAATGGGATGAAGCTTTTAAGAACTTAAATGATCCATCAGGTAGAGCAGTGGCCCATGTGCACGACGATGCTTATGTTAAAATATAAATATCATTTGATAAAATGATGTTGAACGATTAGAATCAAGAGTAGTTTACTTGATTTTAAATTGAAGTTTAGTTTGTTTGTTTTAAAAACGCCTTTCTCTTTTGATTGGCGTTTTTTTATGTGTAAAGAATAACCAGTCAGCTAGTTAAGGTTTTTATATCTTTTAATTATCTAAAAAACGGCTTTAAATCAATTAAAATTTATTAAAACATAAATGTTGATAACTTGTGCTATAAATTGCTTAAAATCGCTTTAAAATCGTCTTTGCTTTTGTATATTTGCGTGTTAGACAAAAATCATATATACGATATAATTTATTATGAGCGACGAAATTAAAAAAAATAGCTATTCAGCCGACAGTATTCAGGCGTTAGAAGGAATGGAGCACGTAAGAATGCGTCCATCCATGTACATTGGAGATACTGGCGTTAGAGGTTTACACCATTTAGTTTATGAAGTTGTAGATAACTCCATTGATGAGGCATTGGCAGGTCATTGTGATACCATCAGTGTATTTATTAACGAAGATAATTCGGTTTCTGTAGAAGATAACGGTCGTGGTATTCCGGTGGATATGCACAAAAAAGAAGGTGTTTCTGCACTTGAAGTGGTAATGACTAAAATTGGTGCTGGAGGTAAATTCGATAAAGATTCCTATAAAGTTTCGGGAGGACTTCACGGTGTTGGGGTTTCGTGTGTGAATGCACTTTCAGATCATTTAAAAGCAACTGTTTTTAGAGACGGAAAAATATACGAACAAGAATACGAAAAAGGAAAAGCAATGTACCCAGTAAAGCAAGTTGGTGAGACAACAAAGCGTGGTACAATGGTTACGTTCCATCCTGATAAAACTATTTTTACACAAACAATAGAATATTCTTATGATACTCTTGCAGCTCGTATGCGTGAGTTGTCGTTTTTGAACAAAGGAATTAGCATTACTCTTACCGACAAAAGAGATGTGAATGATAAAGGGGAATTTAATTCGGAAATCTTCCATTCTAAAGAAGGTTTAAAAGAATTCGTTCGCTTTTTAGATGGTGGTCGTGAGCCAATTATCTCGCATGTAATTAGCATGGAGCACGAAAAAGGTGAGATACCTGTAGAAGTGGCGCTGGTGTATAATACGAGCTATTCTGAAAATATTTTTTCGTATGTAAATAACATCAATACACACGAAGGAGGTACGCATTTACAAGGATTCCGTATGGGATTAACTCGTACGTTGAAAAAATATGCGGATGCTTCAGGGTTGTTAGACAAATTGAAATTTGAAATTTCGGGTGATGATTTCCGTGAAGGTTTAACGGCTATTATTTCAGTAAAAGTATCCGAACCACAATTTGAAGGACAAACCAAGACCAAATTAGGAAACAGAGAAGTTGTTTCTCCAGTTTCACAAGCAGTTTCTGAAATGCTAGAAAATTATTTGGAAGAAAATCCAAACGATGCTAAAATCATTGTTCAAAAAGTAATTCTTGCGGCTCAAGCCCGTCATGCGGCTAAGAAAGCACGTGAAATGGTACAGCGTAAAACCGTTTTAGGCGGTGGAGGTTTACCAGGAAAATTGTCTGATTGTTCAGAACAAGATCCAGCAAAATGTGAAGTTTATTTAGTTGAGGGAGATTCGGCTGGTGGAACCGCTAAACAAGGTCGTGATCGAAATTTTCAAGCTATTTTACCATTAAGAGGTAAGATTTTGAATGTGGAAAAAGCGATGCACCACAAGGTGTTTGAAAACGAAGAAATTCGAAATATCTTTACGGCACTTGGAGTAACCATCGGAACTGAAGAAGATTCTAAAGCGTTAAATTTAGAAAAATTGCGCTACCATAAAGTAATTATTATGTGTGATGCCGATGTCGATGGTAGTCACATTGCTACTTTAATTCTGACATTCTTCTTCCGATTTATGAGAGAATTAATCGAAGGCGGACACATTTATATTGCAGCGCCACCGTTGTATTTGGTTAAAAAAGGGAATAAAAAAGAATACGCTTGGACTGATGATCAACGTGATTTAGCTAATGAAAGAATGGGAGGAAGCGCTGCTATTCAACGTTATAAAGGTCTTGGAGAAATGAATGCAGAACAATTATGGGAAACTACCATGGATCCAAGTTTTAGAACTTTACGTCAGGTAACCATCGAAAGTTTAGCTGAAGCAGATCGCGTATTCTCAATGTTAATGGGTGATGAGGTTCCGCCTCGTAGAGAATTTATCGAGAAAAATGCCGTTTATGCTAATATCGATGCATAATAGGTTTTGTAAATATACCATTTTAGGGATTTGCTTGTTTTTTACAGGCAGATCCTTTTCTCAAACCGCTCAAACCTTTGAAGAAATTGGCAGGTTTTTAAACGATGCCACTCTGTACTCAGAAAAATATATTACACCTGCCACTGATGCTGCGGTTTATCAGGCTTCTGCAGGTTGGATGACTTCTCCTAAAAAGAGAAAATTATATGACGTTACGTTGGGATTACACGGTAACGTTTTTTTTGTGCCCAAAAGAGATCGAAGTTTTGTGATTAATAATTCCGATTTTTCGTTTTTTACTATTGAAAATCAAACCTCTGCAACAGTTCCGACTGCTTTGGGAAGTGATACACAATATTATTTGGTAGGTCAAATTGACAACAATCAAATCAGAATGGCTGCGCCTAATGGAGTGAATCAGGAAAGTATTTTTTATCCTTATTTACAAGGCTCTATTTCGCTTTGGAAAGGTTTTGAAGTAGTAGGTAAATATTCGGCAAAGGTCAAGCTAAAAAGAGGCAATTACCAAGTGTATGGATTTGGATTGAAACACAATTTCAGTCAGTATTTTAAGTCACTCGAAAAACATAAAATCAATTTAGCCGCACTTTTAGCATATTCTAAAGAAGATATTAGTTTCGACTTTTTAGACACCTATACATCCTATGGTAATTTAGGGATTAATAGAATTACTGGTAAAGTCGATACTTGGCAATTTCAAGTCAGTGCATCTAAAGAATGGAAGCGATTTGAATTAATGGCGAGTGCTATTTCTAACCGAAGCGACTTCAAATATATGTTTACTGGCGAACGCGGTCAAATTGAAGATGTGATTCCTGTTCAGTACATTTTAAATGAAAAATTACGTGATATTTACAAAACCAAATTCAATTATATAGGAGAAATTTCAGGTAGATATCAATTTAGCAAATTTTATGTACAAAGTACCGTAGCATTTGGTAAATTTGTAAACACAAACCTATCGGTTCAATACGAATTTTAATTTATTATCAATATAACACACAATACAATGAAAGTTACCATAGTAGGAGCAGGAAATGTTGGTGCCACTTGTGCTGACGCTATTGCTTACAGAAGAATTGCGAGTGAAATCGTACTATTAGACATTAGAGAAGGATTTGCAGAAGGAAAAGCTTTGGACATTATGCAAACACAAACCACTTTAGGATTCAATACTAAAATGGTGGGAAGTACCAACGATTATTCGAAAACGGCAGGAAGTGATGTCGTAGTAATTACCTCTGGAATTCCAAGAAAACCAGGAATGACTCGTGAAGAATTAATTGGAATCAATGCTGGTATTGTAAAAGGAGTAGCCGAAAATTTATTAGCACATTCTCCAAATGCCATCGTTGTGGTAGTTTCTAATCCAATGGATACCATGACGTATTTAACCTTAAAAGCGACAGGTTTACCAAAGAATAGAATCATTGGAATGGGAGGTACATTAGACAGTTCTCGCTTCAAAACGTATTTATCATTAGCATTGGACAAACCAGCTAACGATATTCAAGGAATGGTTGTAGGTGGACATGGTGATACCACTATGATTCCATTAACGCGTTTAGCATCCTATAACGGAGTGCCAGTTTCACAATTCCTTTCAGAAGAAGAGTTGGCTAAAGTTGCTGCAGATACTATGGTTGGTGGAGCAACGCTTACGGCTTTACTGGGTACTTCGGCTTGGTATGCGCCAGGTGCGTCAGTGGCCTTTTTAGTGGACTCTATTTTAAACGATCAAAAGAAAATGATTCCTTGTTCAGTGATGTTGGATGGTGAATATGGTCAAAGTGATATCTGTATCGGAGTACCTTGTATTATTGGGAAAAATGGTGTGGAAAAAATTGTTGACATCAATTTGAACGAAGAAGAAAAAGCAAAATTTGCTAAAAGTGCCGAAGCAGTTAGAGCAATGAATGCCGATTTGAAATCGGTTTTAGCATAACATTTCAGTAAATAAATTAAAAAGACTGCATTTTTGCAGTCTTTTTTTTGATATTAATGTGTAAATAATTTGTTAATCTTTAGGTTAATTATATATTTGCACGTTTCAAAAAACGTGTAGTCGGGTATTTCTTTTGATTTAACTTGAAAATCAATAGTTTACTTGATATTAACTTGTTTTTTGAAATCCAACAAACAAAAATTAATTAATTTTTAGTAATAATGCAGAATAAAGGACTTATTAAATTTTTCGCAATTCTATTTGCATTGGTAAGTATTTACCAACTTTCTTTCACCTTCGTTTCTAACAGCGTAAAAAATGACGCTAAAGCTTTTGCAAAAGGGAATCAGCAAAAGGAAGTGGACTATTTGAATGATCTTAAAAACAAAAAAGTATTTAGCTTATTTGGGTTAGTAGATTATACTTATGCTGATGTAAGTGCCAAACAAATTAACAAAGGTCTTGACCTTGAAGGAGGTATTAACGTAATCCTTCAAATTTCGGTTAAAGATGTTTTGAAAGGTCTTGCAAACGATTCTAAAAATGCAGTTTTCAATAAAGCATTGGCGGATGCTAAAACAAATCAAAGAGGAAATCAATCGTATCTAGATGCGTTTTTTGAAGCTTTTGATACCAATTCAAAAGGTACAGTAAAATTAGCTTCTCCAGATATTTTTGCTAACAAAAATTTAGCAGATGAAATCAACTTCAAAATGACTGATGACCAAGTTAAAAAGGTAATCAGAAGAAAAGTTGACGAGTCTGTAGAAAGTGCTTTTGGAGTACTTAGAAAACGTATCGATAAATTTGGTGTAACACAGCCAAACATTGCTAAATTAGGGCAAACAGGAAGAATTTTAGTTGAATTACCAGGAGCTAAAGATGTAGATCGTATCAAAAAATTATTGCAATCTACAGCGCAATTGGAGTTTTGGGAAACCTATAAAATTGATGAAATCGGACCATTTTTAATGTCGGCTAATGAGGCGTTGAAAAGTTCTGAAAAAGCGGTTGTAACCAAAGAAGTTAAAACTGCTGCTCAAGATTCATTAACGGCTATGTTAACGAATAATAAATCTAAAGACTCAGTTGCTGCCAGTAAAAAAGGAGGTAACCCATTGTTAGACAAATTTGTTTCTCAAGGTGGAGGACCAGTTTTAGGGGTTGTTTCGGTAAAAGATACCGCTAAAATAAATGCTTATTTCAAAAGACCAGAAATTCGTGCTTTAATACCAGCGGATAAACGTTTCGTTAAATTTGTTTGGGGAAAACCAAATACGGTTAAAAATGACGTTACCAAAAAAGACGAAGAAACTTTTGAATTATACGCTTTAAAAGGAAATAAAGATAACAAAGCGCCTTTGAGTGGTGGTGTTATTACTGACGCAAGAGATACTTTTGACCAATTAGGAAAACCAGCTGTTTCAATGCAAATGAACGGTATTGGTGCTAAAAAATGGGAAGAGTTGACAGGAAATGCTTTTACTACAAAAGGCTATATTGCAATTGCACTCGATAATGTAGTGTATTCAGCTCCAGGTGTTTCTTCAGGACCAATTGCTGGTGGTAGATCTGAAATTTCTGGAAATTTTGATGTTTCAGAAACTAAAGATTTAGCAAACGTATTAAGAGCTGGTAAATTGCCTGCTGCTGCAGAAATTGTACAATCAGAAGTGGTTGGGCCATCTTTAGGACAAAAAGCTATTGATGCTGGTACCACCTCTTCAATCGTAGGTTTCTTGTTAGTATGTTTATGGATGGTTTTCTATTATGGAAAAGCGGGTTGGTATGCTAACATAGCATTATTAGTTAACTTACTTTTCTTATTCGGAATATTGGCTAGCTTAGGTGCTGTATTAACATTACCAGGTATTGCAGGTATCGTATTAACATTGGGTACTGCGGTAGATGCGAACATTATTATTTATGAAAGAGCAAAAGAAGAATTGCGTGATGGTAAAACTTTGGCCGATGCTGTGAAAACATCATACGGTTGGAAAGGTGCTATGCGTTCTATCATTGATGCAAACGTAACTCACGTATTAACTGGTGCGATTTTATTCATCTTCGGTACAGGACCAATTCAAGGTTTTGCAACAACATTGTTAATTGGTATTTTAACCTCATTATTTACGTCAATTTTTATCGCTAGAATTTTTATCGACAGAGATGTGGCTAACAATAAAAATTTAACATTCACTACACCTATCACTAAAAACTGGTTTACTGGTTTCCATTTTGATTTCGTTGGAGTTAAAAAATGGACTTATCTTTTCTCTTCAGTAGTGGTTATTGGAAGTTTAGTTTCTATTTTCTTCGTAAACGGACTTGATGAGGGTGTTGATTTTGTTGGAGGAAGAACGTTCCAAATTAAATTTGAAAAACCAGTTGATCCAACTGTAGTTTCAGACGAATTATCGAAAGCTTTTGGAACTTCTGTTGAAGCAAAAGTATTTGGTGATTCTGATCAATTAAAATTGACTACTAAATACAAAATAAAAGAGGAAGGTACCGCTGTTGATGCTGAAGTTAATAAAAAATTACACGATGCATTAGGGAAATACTTTAACAATATTTCGTATGATAAATTTGTGAATTTATACCAAGGTAAAGTTTACGGAATTTTACAAGGTTCTAAAGTAAGTGCAACCATTTCTGCAGATATTAAAACCAATTCGTTTTGGGCTGTAATCGGAGCTATGTTGGTTGTTGGATTGTACCTAGTAGTTTCATTCCGTAAATGGCAATATTCTTTAGGAGCTATTGCTGCGGTATTCCATGATGTTATTTTCGTATTAGGAATCTACTCTTTATTGTATAAAGTAATGCCATTCCACATGGAAATGGATCAACATTTCATTGCAGCTATCTTAACTGTAATTGGTTACTCTATGAATGATACTGTAATTGTATTTGATAGAATTCGTGAGTTCTTGGCAGGTAACAAAAAAGGGCATTTTAAAGATGTTGTAAATGCTTCTATTAATACTACTTTATCTAGAACGTTAAATACGTCATTGATGATGATTTTAGTGTTATTAACGATGTTCTTATTTGGAGGTGAATCAATCAGAGGATTTATCTTTGCAATGCTTGTGGGTATCGTTGTTGGAACCTATTCATCGTTATTCATTGCAACTCCAGTATTGGTAGACACAATGGGTAAATCAGATTTAGAAGATATTGAAAAACGTCACTTTACTGATCAAGAATAATATTTAAAATTAGTTCATATAAAAACTACTTCAGCAATGAAGTAGTTTTTTTTTTGCTTGAATAGCGTGAGATTCCTTTAATATTAAAACGTATTGGTTTGATAAAAAGTTCTTACTGTTAATTACTAAGTTGAAGTTTTGTTATTTGTCAATAGAATGCTTTTTCTTATTTTAAAAATGACAGTACTAGCTTGAAAAGAGTGGTTATTTTAGCTTTAAATCACTTCTTAAATGCTAAACTTGCTATAGTTACTTCACGATTTCTTATTATATAAAAATTCCTGAAATTTAGATAAAAAAAGAGAGCCATTTCGGCTCTCTCTATTTTTTAAGTTGTTGATTAAAAATCGATGTCTTCTGGTAAGGGTTTCTCGGCCATAAATAAGAAGTAAACACCAATCATAATAAATGGTATACTGAGCCATTGTCCGGTTGTAAAAAGCCCTAATAGATTTTCAATACCACCTTGACTTCCTTTTACATATTCTACGGCAAAACGAACCGACCATAGTAAGATTAAGAATATCCCAAAAAGTAATCCGTGTTTTTCAGCCGTTTGTGTTTTCCAATATAAAAATAATAGTATAAAAAAGACAAAGATATAACAGAACGATTCGTATAACTGTGCAGGATGTTTAAGAGGTACTTGCGCTAATAACTCAGCAAATTTTGGATTGTTGACAATTGCGTTGTATGCTTTTTCTGGATCCGCTATTTGTGTTTTATCCATAGCATCTTGAGGCGAAAAAGAATCTCTTACAAATCGAACTCCAAAAGTGGTATTGTCTGTTACTTTACCTACAATCTCCGAGTTAAAAAAATTACCAATTCGAACAAAAATAGCACCACATGCCACAGGAATTACTACTCTATCTAAAACCCACAACATAGGTCTTTTGATTACATTTTTGCTGTAAAAATACATCACTAAAATAATAGCTATAGCTGCACCATGACTGGCTAATCCTGCAAAACCAGTAAATTGAAATTCGGGTTCAAATTTGAAAGGCAATAATATTTCAAGCGGATGATTTCTGAAGTATTCCCAATCGTAAAAGAAAACGTGACCCAATCGAGCACCAAGCAAAGTAGCTAAAACAGTCCAAATAAATAAAGTGTCGAGTTTGTCTATGGATTCTTTTTCGTTTATGAAAATTCGTTTCATAATGTAATAGCCAAGTCCAAAAGCTATTACAAACATTAAGCTGTAGATTCTTAAGTTAATAGGCCCTAAGTGCATTCCTTCTGATGGGTTCCAAATCATTTTTTTTGGGGTTTTATTGTTTGAAATTTATCAAAAATAGTAATTAAAAGTGTATTACTTTTTAAAATTATGTTATTTGTGAGAACATTTTTTTTCGGGTACAGGGTCGTATCCGCTTTTGCCCCATGGATGGCAACTGGCTATTCTTTTGATACCGAGATAGGATCCTTTCCATAAACCGTGAACTTTAAGTGCTTCTAAAAAATAATAGGAGCAGGTAGGCTCAAACCGGCAAGTTGCTGGTGTAAATGGTGAAATGGCACTTTGGTAAAAGCGAATGATCATCACTAATGGAAAAATCAATATTCGTTTTACCATGGTACGTTTGTTAAATAATGAAAGAAGTACCTTCTTTGCCGTCTTTTAATTGAATGCCAAGTGCTAGTAGTCGGTCTCTAATTTCGTCAGAAAGTCCCCAGTTTTTATTGGCTCTTGCCTCATTTCGCATTTCAATTAGCATTTCAATAACACCTTCTAGTTTTTCAGTGCTATTATCACTAGCTTTCTCATTTTTAATACCTAAAACATCAAAAATAAAGGTTTCTAACGTAGTTTTTAAAACTTCTAAATCGGAAGCCGTAATTTGTTCTCTTTTGTCATTCAATAGATTTACAAAACGAATTCCTTCAAATAAATGAGCAATAAGTATTGGTGTGTTGAAATCGTCGTCCATTGCCTCATAGCAATTTTGTTTCCACTCTTCAATATTTAATGTTGAAGTTGAACCAGTTTCCAATTGGTCTATAAGTGCCAATCCTTCCATCAATCGATTGTATCCTTTTTCGCTGGCTACCATAGCTTCGTTGGAAATATCTAAAACACTTCTATAGTGTGCTTGTAGGAAACAAAAACGGACAATATTTGAATTGAACGGTTTCTCAAAAAAAGTATTATTTCCAGTTATTAATTCTAAAGGAAGAATGTAATTTCCAGTTGATTTACTCATGCGAAGCCCATTCATGGTTAGCATGTTGGTGTGCATCCAATAATTTACAGGAGTGGTTCCGTTACATGCTTTTCCTTGTGCAATTTCACATTCGTGGTGCGGAAATTTCAAATCCATGCCACCACCATGAATATCAAATTTTTCACCAAGATATTTTGTACTCATTGCTGTACATTCAAGATGCCAACCCGGAAAACCTTCACCCCAAGGTGAATTCCAACGCATGATATGAGCTGGAGAAGCATTTTTCCAAAGAGCAAAATCTTGTGGGTTTTTCTTTTCATTTTGACCATCTAAATCGCGCGTGTTGGACATGAGTTCTTCAACATTTCTATTGTTCAATTCACCATAATTTAGACCTCTTTTGTTGTATTCTAAAACATCAAAATATACCGAACCCTGACTTTCATAGGCAAATCCATCTTGTATTAACTTTTCTGTCAACTCAATTTGCTCCAAAATGTGACCCGTTGCAGTTGGCTCGATGCTAGGCGGTAGAAAATTGAACAAATCAAGGACCTTGTGAAAGTCGACAGTATATTTTTGAACCACTTCCATGGGTTCTAATTTTTCAAGTCGCGATTGTTTTACAAATCGATCATTATCTACATCGCCATCATCGGTTAAATGCCCAGCATCAGTGATGTTTCTAACATAACGTACTTTGTATTCTAAATGCAAAAGATACCTGTAAATTACATCAAAACTCATAAAAGTCCTCACATTTCCTAGATGTACATTGCTGTAAACAGTAGGGCCACAAACATACATTCCAATAGTACCTTCGTGTAATGGTTGGAACGTTTCTTTTTCGCTTGAAAGAGAATTGTATATTTTTAATGTATGATTTTTATAGAGATTCATGCTGTAAGTGTAATGTCAGTAGGTTTATTAAAAAGTAGTTTCCAATTTGATGTATTCTAAGAACTCTTTGCGGGTATTTTCATTTTTGAATTTACCACCAAATTCAGCAGTAACAGTGCTGCTTTCAATGTCTCTAATTCCACGAGAATTTACACATAAATGTTTGGCATCAATAATGCATGCAACATCCTCAGTGTTGAGAACTTTTTGCAATTCTTTTACAATTTGTATGGTCAATCGCTCTTGAACTTGTGGTCTTTTAGCGTAATAATCGACTATTCGATTCATTTTAGATAAACCAACTACAGTACCATTAGAAATATAGGCAACATGAGCTCTGCCTACTATAGGCAAAAGATGATGTTCGCAAGTAGAATACACAGTAATGTTTTTCTCCACCAACATTTCATTGTATTTGTATTTGTTGTCAAATGTTGAAGAACTTGGTTTTTTATTGGGGTTTAATCCACCAAAAATCTCTTTAACAAACATTTTGGCCACTCTGTTAGGAGTTCCTTTTAGACTATCGTCTGTTAAATCCATTCCTAGCGTGGTTAAAATACTTTCAACATCTTTTTTTATAAGTTCAATTTTTTCTTCATCGGTTTTGTCAAAAGCATCTTTTCTCAATGGAGTTTGCTCACTTGAAGCGATGTGATTGTTTCCTATTTCGTCTGTAAAATCTTCGTTGTTACTCATTTTTTTTGATAAGAAATTTTTTAGCAATTTTTTAAATGCAAAGATAAATATTATTGATTTATAAATAGCATATGGGACTTTTATTTTAAAAATTGGAAATTTTAAGATATTTTTCAGTTAAATATATGTATATTTCGCTCCTTAAAATATATTGCATAATGAGAAAAAATACACTTTTAATATTATTAACGAGTCTATTTATCAATTGTTTGTATTCTCAAAATCTTCTCGTAAACGGAGATTTTGAATCGGGAGGAGTAGGATCCGGGTTTAATATTAACAATACAGGATATAACTTCATTGCTTCAGCAACTGGCTCAACCTCTGCTGGAGATTATGCATTCGGAGTCAATCCACAGCCTTATAATTCGTCCAATTTTATATCTGGTTTTGATCATACCACAGGAACTGGAACCGGTAAAATGATGATTGTAGATGGTAGTACTGACGGCGGAAATCCAAGTTTTTGGAAAGCCGGTAATACTGGTGGTGGCGTTTGTGGATTAATCGTAGGAACCACTTATACTTTTAGTTATTGGGTAAAATCAATTTCAAATACGGTTACAGGTGCAACAACACAAGCCGATATAAGAGCAAGTTTCAACAATGCTACTGTTGTAACATCGCCAGCAAGTACACTTGCACCCTTGCCTGCAACAGGATGGCAAATTAGAACTTATACTTTTACTCCAACTAATGCCTGTGTTAATATTGAACTTAAGAATTTTAATGTTAATTCGGTTGGTAATGATTTTGCAATAGATGATTTATCAGTAACACCACCATTGCAACCTTTACAGATAACCTATTCAAGTATTAATACTTCTTGTCCAGGTTCTAATGATGGATCTATTGTGGCTTATGGTATAAATGGGTCGCTAACATACACTTCATATTCATTGTCTGGGACTTCCAGTCAAACCAATACCACTGGAATTTTTACAGGATTGGTAGCAGGTGTATATACTGTTTCGGTTACTGACTCTGCAGGTAATACTACAACTCAAGCTGGTATAGCCATTTCTGGACCAACTAATCCATTAACGGTAAATCCAAACGCTGCTGTTTGTGTTGGAACTAGTGTTACATTGTCTGTTGCAGGAGGAACTGGTTACACTTGGACGGCTGCTCCTTTGGATGCTTCGTTAACGAGCGTTAATAGTCCAACGCCAACAGTTACGCCACTTGTTACTACAACTTATACGGTATCTTCTTCAGTTTCTGTCAATAAAAATTTAGTAACTAATGGTGGATTTGAATCAGGAAATGCTGGTTTTACTAGTATTTATCAATATTACAATCCAACAAATACAGCTCTAGTTCAAAGAGCGTACGGAGTTGTAGCCAACCCAAATTCATGGGAAACAGGATTTTCTACTTGTGGAGATCATACTTCAGGAACAGGAAAAATGTTAGTTGTAGATGGGTCTATCTTTAATAGCGGAAATGATAAGTTTTGGACACAAATTATTCCAGTTACTGCAGGTCAAAGCTATAGTTTTAGTTATTGGGTTCAGTCATTATCAACTCAAAACCCTGCTTCGATAGATGTATTAATTAATGGTACTTCAATAGGAATTGCTTCTGCTCCAGCAGTAGTAACTTGTGGAAACTGGACACAATATACCTATTCATGGAATTCAGGAGCAAGTACTGTTGCTACTATTTCAATGATTGATAGAATTTTTTCGGCTACAGGTAATGATTTTGCCATAGATGATATTTCTTTTAATACTTCTGTTACGTGTACTTTTACAAAATCAACAGTAATAACTGTAAATCAAAACCCTAGTGTAGTGGTAAACAATGGTATTCTTTGTAGTGCTGTTGGTTCTACAGTTCAAATGAATGCTACGGTTACTCCGGCTGGAGGTCCATTCACTTATTCATGGACAGTTCCTGCAACTGCGGTAAATCCTGGAAATGTTTCTACATTCAATGCTTCAGTAATCGGAAATTATACTGTTGTAGTTACTAACACGGCTACGGGTTGTGTAAGTAATACGGCAACAGGAACCGTTTCTGCTACCTTGCCATCATCCAATTGTGCCAGTGCAACTCAAGTTTGTCCTGGTGGTGGAATTCGCTATTGTAATACTACAGGTGTTGCGAGTGCAGGGCCTAGAGGATGTCTAGGGTCAACGCCAAACCCAGCATGGTTTTACATGCAGGTGGGTACTAGTGGTCCAATTGTATTGACTATTTCACAAGGAACAACTCCTACATCCAATAACTTAGATGTTGATTTTATTTGTTATGGACCATTTACAGGCCCAACATGTACTGGTTTAGGTGCCTCAAATACTATTGATTGTAATTATAGTACTTCACCAGTGGAAACTTGTACAATACCAAATGCACAGGCAGGTCAAGTATATATGGTCTTGATTACTAATTTTGCCAATCAAGCAGGAACCATCTTATTTAATCAAACTAATTCAACAAATCCTGGTGCAGGAGCTTTAACTTGTATTGTAAATTGTCCATTAACTATTACTGGTGATAATCAAATTTGTCAAGGAACATCTACAACTTTAACGGCTTCTATTTCGGGAGCTACAACTTATACATGGACTTCCAATGTACCTGGCTTTACCGCAGGAAATACTCAAGTTATCAATGTTACTGAACCTGGTACCTACAATTTAACGGTAGTTAAACCAGGTTGTAATATTTTACCAGCTACTTTTACGCTTACTAATTTTCCAATTCCAAATACGGCACCGGGTAATGATTTAACTGTCTGTAATTCGACTTTTAATTTGAATTTGAATACGCCAGTAATAAGCAATGGTGTTCCCAGTTTAACAATTTCCTATTATGCCTCTATTAACGATTTGAATAATGGAATTCCAATACCAAATCCAGGGACTTATGCTGGTGTTGATGGTGAAGTTATTTATACGCAAATACAAGACGATGCTACTTTCTGTACTTATAATGGGTTGCCATTTACGTTACATATTGTATGTACTACAACTTGTGACGCAATAACAAATCCATCATCAAATCAAACCATTTGTTTGAATTCTGATCCAGCACCTTTTAGTGTTTCAACGAATTTTACAGGTTCTGATGTGTCTTTTGTTTACTTCAATAGTATTCAAACAGGTTCTAATATGTATACTGGAGGGCTTCCGCTGTCAACGGTAACACCAGCAGCAGGAACAGCTACTTATGATCCTCCAATTTTAGGAAATACAGGGTCACTTCCGAATATCGCAGGAACTTATTATGTATATGCCATAGAAAATCCAACACCAACAGATCCTTTATGTAGACCTTTTCAAATGATTCAGGTTATTGTTAGTCCTTTGGCTGTAATAAACTTGACTTCTGCGGCTTCAACTACTAATCAAACTGTTTGTGAAGGCACAGCTATTACCAATATTACTTATACTTTTGGAGGTTCAGCGACTGGTGCAACGGTTACTGGTTTACCAACAGGTGTTTCTGCTACTGTTAGTGGAAATACTGTTACTATTAGCGGTACACCATCTCCAGCTTCAGCAACTCCTTATAATTATACTATAACAACTACAGGTGGAAATTGTGGGACACCATCGTTAACAGGAAGTATTACGGTTAATCCGGGTGTTGTATTAACACTTACTTCTCCAACAGCTACCACCAATCAAACAGTTTGTATCAACTCCCCAATCACAAATATTACATATACATTTGGAGGTACTGCGACCAATGCAACAGTTGTGGGTTTACCAACTGGTGTTACAGCTACAGTTTCGGGTACTACAGTAACCATCAGTGGAACACCTACCGTCTCGTCGGCTACACCTTATTCTTATACTGTAACAACAACAGGAGGTAGTTGTGGTACACTTTCTTTAGGAGGTACTATTACTGTGAACCCACTAGCAACAGTTACATTAATTTCTGCACCTGCAACCACTAATCAAACGGTTTGTTCAGGTTCACCAATTACTAATATCGTTTATACCTTTGGTGGTTCTGCCACTGGAGCTACAGTAACAGGGTTGCCAACAGGAGTGACATTTACAACATCGGGAACTACGGTTACTATCAGTGGATCACCTACTGCAACGGGTATTTTCCCTTATACAATAACGACTACAGGTGGAAATTGTGGAACACCTTCTTTAACAGGTACTATTACGGTAAATCCAGTAAGTACTTTGACTCTTACTTCAACAGTTCCTACCACAAGTCAGTCTATTTGTATTAACTCTCCAATAACTAATATTGTATATACCTTTGGAGGTTCAGCGATTGGAGCTACTATAACAGGTTTACCAGCCGGGGTTATTGCAACTATTTCAGGTAATGTGGTTACTATTAGTGGAACACCTACTGTTTCTTCTGCAACTCCATATACTTATACTGTAACTGCAGCAGGAGGAAACTGTGGACTCCCATCTTTGTCTGGAACTATAACAGTTAGTCCTGTTGCTACTTTAACGCTAACTTCTTCACCAGCCACTACTACCCAAACGGTTTGTGCTAATGCAGCTATTACCAATATCACGTACACTTTTGGAGGATCAGCTACAGGAGCTACAGTAACGGGATTACCAACAG
>Ga0208884_100060_pt1 | contig 100587 bp, 88 predicted proteins | sample LakWasMet68_HOW9_2_FD_183898 | JGI IMG/M metagenome (GOLD analysis project Ga0208884, IMG submission 183898) | Freshwater sediment methanotrophic microbial communities from Lake Washington under simulated oxygen tension - Sediment Metagenome... | ecosystem: Environmental > Aquatic > Freshwater >... | reverse complement strand
TTAAATCAATCACCACTTGCTAAAGGCGTTGCCAAAACAACGCGTTCGGCATGTTTTTGACTATCGCGGCTATAGATTCCTCGCCGCAACCAACAAAATCCGAAAAGATATTTTCTTATATTAAAGTCGGCCTTCCGACTTCCATCGGGCTTGTCCAACAACCGGTTCAGATTGTGGTTCGCTATCGCTCACACAATCTAACCTTATTCGTTAGGCATTTGATTTTACTCTGCCCCCAATTATTCTTGTTAGGCAAGATGCTCCCAAATTCGGTCATCCCAAAGAACTTGATCGCCATCAATTGATTTTTTATCAATTACTATGGTGCTTTTACAACCAGATTCTTCGTTGAACACAATTACTATTTCTTCAAACTCTTCGAGTTCAGCCTTGTCGACCTTGAATGTCATATAAATTCTTTTTGTTACATCTTGGGGAATCGTACCGACAAATGGAAGTGTATCTTCGGCTAGGATTGTCAACCTTAGTCTCTCTTGATTTGGGCCAGACCATTCATTTTTTCTAGCCCAAAATAGCTTTCCATTGTAATTGTCAGAGGCGCTTTTATATCGAACCGCTATTTGCGAATCCTTTATGTTAAAACAGCGGTTCAGTGAAATTACATTTAATGCCAGAAAATGCATTAAGCACTTTTTACCATTAAATTCCCCCTCGTTCTCAAAGTGACTTACAACCCTGCCCTTAAGACATGGCTTAGAAAACTGCTTATATACCCAAGGCGCTAGCCAAGCGGACGCGCCGATGAATACAGCAATCGTTTTTATATTATCCGACCATTCACTTATATAGATACACATTTTATCCATCTTCTTCCTTCGAGTAGTCACCAAGCCTAACGTAGAGCTAACCGGGCGCGGCCCGGAAAGCTGAATAAACAAAACCGCATTATAACCGCGCTCCGGTTGAGCGCCATGTTATGCTTTATTTCGATTTCCATACCACATCAATAGTATAAAGATAAATAAATTGGCTCCAACAGGATACATGCCAAAGCCGACCCAAGAACCCAACTCAACTGGTATAAAATACCCTCCCATTCCCATAATTAAAGCCAATGCTATAGTTCCACCTACGACACTGGCAGCGTCTTTTTTTTCTTTAAAATATCCCGGAATAAAAAACAAACATATGAGAAGCCAAGGAGCGGCCGCTAGAAACGCTTGCCTTAACTCTATTGATATATTTGCGCTAAAAGCGACAGGGTTTGAAACAGGGTTAGTTATAACTGATAGACCGGCATAGATGTTGTTTATTACAACTTTTCCTTCTTCATTCTCCGGCTTTAATGCACTTAGCTTTTCAACGATGGCTACAGTGCGCTCGTATTTTGATAGTTGAGTGGTTGCTGTCTGGGCTTCGTAGAGAAATAGCGCCACACCAATCAACATTACAAGACTTATTAGAATAACTAACCTTTTCCATGTAAAGTCGGTGGAAAATTTTTCTATAAAATCGAAGAGTGGTTGTAGCATCAATATCCCTTACGTGCATAACGTAGAGCTAACCGGGCGCGGCCCGGAAAGCTGAATAAACAATATCGTATTATAACCGCGCTCCGGTTGAGCGCCGGGTTAGATCGCGGAAACCGTAGAGTGCCAATTATCAAACATTTCCACCAAGAATAAATGTTGCAAGATAGAGACCTATGGCCTTAAATACCCCATACAAAACACCAGTGAAAGCCAGCTTTATTATTGAGTTTTTACTCCGTGACAAATACTTTGTAATTTTATTGTTATCACCTGAAGTAATCATAAAAACTGGAACATCACTTATGCGGCGCAAATGCTTACCAACCAATTTGTTTAGAATGGAAATAAAATAATTTGAAAGTTGGTAGATAGCAGCACCGCCCAACACCCAAGCAGCAGCAATTCGTACCGACATCGATTCGGTGCTCGGTACTACGCCAAGCCAGAGTCCAATATATGCAAGTACGACGACTGTTGGAAATGTTCTGGATGTGAATGTAGTTATTTTTTCTTCATTTTTCCGCAGCCAAGTGATTACATCGGAAATTGGTTCCGCTTTTGGGAGTGCATTGACCCACTCTGTAATCAAAGCCAGTATTTCATTGCTAAAACGACTATCAATAAAGTCGACTTTACAAACGATTGGCGAGAATGCCTCGCTATCCAAGCTTTCACTGTCTTCATTCCGCTTACTCAAGAGTTTTTGTAATACCAGCCCCGCATTTGGACTTTCTGAAATTCGGACATATATTGTATGTAGATGCCCACCTCCGTTGCTTTCACCATCGTTTGCTAAATCAAATATGAATGACCATTTCAATATAATTAGCTGAGTCAATGCATCAGTGGTGTAGTCTCCCTTACTGATTTTTGTGATGGAATCAAAGTTAGCCGTCCTATCGTTCTCAAATTGAATTGAGGCTGATAGCCCTACCTCAAAAATGTGATGTATCCGCAATTTTTCAGTAATTTTTCGGTGTAGATCTTCAAGTGACTGGGGATTTAGCAAAATGCGTTTCGGATAGAATTGAGTAATGCTATTTTTGGCCGCAGATGCGATTCTCAGCACAGTGGTATTGATGTTTTCCACTTCTGAGACGGCAGATAATTGAAGATTATTATTCATGTTGATGAACTTTCATTGTCGATTGCAAGAGGATACTGGTAACTGAAATGTAGCGATCTAACGTTAAGTAGACACCTTTTCAGGTGTATATTAAATCTAAATTACCGGTGTATAACGGTGTATAACGCCACCCCGATAATCCGTTAGGCCGGATGCTATAACAATTGCGTTATCGATAGCAACCTTTATTCAGCAAATTAAAAATACACCTTCAAAACAAACTCCTTGATTACGCTCGATAGCGTCGGGCAGCATCCATAAAAACCCGGTAGAATTCTTCGCCTAAATCGGGCGGTTGGAAATAACCCACAACAATCACTGCCCACTCTTCCAAATAGAAAGCAATAACCAAATCCCCCCGATAGTGGCAAACGAATATCCCAAAAACCCGAACGCCGGTAAGCCGAACAATTCCGGTCCGCCTCTTACCGTTGAAATAATGGAAGAACCGATAATCAGCGCGGCGGTCACTATGCCCATGGTTAAGCGGCTAATCGCGTTATCAATAGTGCTGACATAGTGATCGAGCCGCCGGACGGTAATATCGACCTGAAGGGCGCCTTTTCTGGAAGCGCGCAACAGTTTGCGCAGGTCTTTCGGCAGGCTGGATAAAAGATCGGCGACGCTGACCAGGTTGCGCCAACCCCGTCTGGCGATGGCCTCGGGCTTATAACGCTCCATCATGATTTTCCGGACATAGGGCGCGGCAAAAACCAGGGTATTGAATTCAGGATTAAGATGCCTGCCGAGACCGTCCAGGGTAATGTAAGCTTTGACTAACAAGGCGAGATCGGCAGGCAATATCAGTTTATGATCCCTCAATATGGTCATCAGGTCGCCCATCATGCCGGTAAGACTGAATTCCTTTAATGCCAACGAGCTGTAATGATCGACAAAGGCTTCTATCTCTATGGTCAGCATTTGTTCATCGGTATGAATATTGTCCGACCAATCTTCAAGTATCTCGGCGACTTTGGTCGGCAGGTGATTGGTCATGCCGTACAACAGACTGACCACCTGCTCCCGGCGCTCTTCGGTTAAACGGCCGACCATGCCGAAATCGATAAAGGCCAGTTTGTTATCCTCCAGATAAAACACGTTGCCCGCATGCGGATCGGCATGAAAAAAGCCGTCCTCCATGATCATCTTGATGACCGCCTGAGTGCCGCGGTCGGCCAGCAGTTTCCTGTCCAGTCCCGCTTGGTCGACTGCGGCAAGATCCCGGCCCTGAATGCCTTGGATATACTCCTGTACATTGAGCCGTTCGCAGGTCCATTGCCAATAGACATGCGGAACCTTGATATTGGGATCATCGGCCAAGTTGGCGGCTACCCGTTCCGCGTTCCTGCTCTCGGCGGCCAGGTCGAGTTCCCGGCGTAGGGACTGGTTAAACTGGCGAAGGATCTCTTTCGGATGGAAGCGGCGAATCTCCGACGATTCCGATTCGGCAATATCGACAAGGCGATGCAGCAGGCGTAAATCGGCTTCAATGATTTTACGCAGGCCGGGCCTGCGAATCTTTAAGATAACCGGCGTGCCGTCCTTGAGTGCGGCTTTATGGACCTGGGCAATGGATGCGGCGGCAAGCGCTTGCGTCTCGACGTGCGAAAAAAACTCATCGATACGGCCGCCAAGATCTTCTTCAAGCTGGGGCAGCAGCTCATCAAAGGGCATCGGAGGCACCTGGTCCTGAAGCTTTTCAAACTCGGCAATATATTGGGGCGAGAACAAATCGACGCGGGTCGAAAGGATTTGTCCCAGTTTAATGAAGGTAGGCCCTAGCTCTTCCAGCACGCGGCGCACGCGTTGCGGCGTGTCGAGAACCACATAGTCCTCGACATGCTGCCAATGCAGCACCCTGCCCGCGCGTTCCAATGCCTTGCCCATCCCCAAGCCGTGAACAAAGCTGCCGAATCCATAGCGGATTAATACCGAGGCAATATCATGAACCCGGCCCAGATCCCTGGCGGCGTTTAACATTTCCCATAACATGGTTTATTTTTTGGAATGCGGCGACTGTAGGCTTTCAGCAATGCCCAATAAAATACCGCTGCCGATTTTCGCCAAGGCCGAAGCGCCGGCAACCGTGCTTGAAACGATTGCGTCCGCGCTGATCTTCGGCACGTCTTTCAGCGCGTCCAGGGCGATTAACGCCTGTTCGCCAACGGCCGTTCCGCTTTGCCGCGAATGGGCAATAAAATCGTTGACGATGCCGCTAACGACCTGACCACTGCTTTTAGCGACTTTCTCAAAGGTATCGAGAAACAATCCCTCCATGTCCCGTATGTCTTTGATGGCGTCATTAAGATCATGTTCGGAATACTCATTGACCTTGGAAGCCGCCTCTTCAATGGCCAATGTTGAGGCTTCCGCCGCAATCGCCAACGCATCGTCCAATGCAGTGGCCGCCTGATTAAAGACCTCTTTGCCATGCTCACCGTGGCTGGTCATGCCCTCATTAATGCCATTAATGACCGTTTCGGTAACACTTTTGATATTGTCCATATCCAATTGATGCGCTGTCAGCGCTTTCAGGGTTATGTCTTTGACTTGCTGATGAACATCGGTTCCCGATTTAACCGCTGCCCGGACGGTATCTTTAACGTTTTGTTGGTTTGTTTCAGTCATGGTCGTTCTCCAAATCAATATAAAAAATTAGCGGTAGGGTACGGCGTAGGTAATTCCCATGAAAGAACACCCAACGTTACGTATTTTTCACCACGAAGACACGAAGGACACGAAGTTTATTTTTCTTAGTGCTCTTCGTGTCTTCGTGGCGAACAACAAAACCGGTTGTCACGATCATACGCCCTCTAAGTTACTCGCCGTATCCGATTCACCATTGAGACTGAAACATTTTTTCCTGGCCGTAGCAGGCGCATAGATAAAATCGTTGTAGGGGCATTTTTCGTTATCGACCGTGGTTAATTTATGTCTTTCCACCATCCAGCGCCGGTGAAAATAGTCTAAAAAAAGATCCGGCATGCTCCACTGTTCCGATTCGAACAAGTAACTGCTGTCGCTTTTCAGTTCAGACTGCCAATGTAAGTAAGGCATTCTTCCTATCGGCTCGGACAGGTAAAAGCTGTTAAATATTTCGAGAACTTTGGTTTTTTTACGCAGAACCATAAACAGAGGCGTGCTGGGCAAGTTATCGTAATCGTAGACGAATACGCCCAGCGTCCCGCCATCCTTTTCATTGATGCGCCCCGCTATATCTTCGAGCGACGACAAAAACAAGCGGTTATATTGCCGGAATTCCTCAGCGCCAAAGCCGATGATTTCCTTGGCGTGGAGTTCTGAGGTCGGGCCGTCTTTCAAAATAAGCATCCTGAAATGCACGCCTTTTTTAATGGCGAGTTCAAACTCCCGGCAATAATGCCGATAGCGCGGATCGAAGGTGATTAGCCAATACACGTAATCGCCGGGATACAGGCTGTGCATGATTTCGGAAAAATCCAATTCTTTCTCGGTTATCCCTAAAAAACCCCGCTTCTTGGCGTTGATGACCGTTTTATCGATATACTTGGTCAGTACGTTCTGAAATATCTTTTCGGTTTCTTTGCGCTCTTCGGTAGCGATGATCCAATGATGAAAAAAGCCCACTGAAATCACCACCGATGTGAACAAGCCAAACTCGGAGATGATTTTTAACAGCCATACGTATTCTTTATTGCCAACGTCAGTTGCCAACACCCCAAAAACCTTGTAAACGGTAAATCCGCCGAAAATAAGCACCAGCGCGAATAACCATTTCAGGATATTAAGATTTGATGACATATCTATTACTCCCGCCCTTTTGATAGGGCGATAAGAGAAAAATCAGCCGTCCGCGAAAGACTAGAAAAGCACGAAAAGATACGCAATATCGGCAAAACCATTGCTCTTTTGTAACTCTTCACAATTTGGCAGCTATCGATCATTTTCGTGTTTTCCGTGTCGCACACGCCGGTAAGCGGTACAAAACTGACACCGAGAATATTACGGGTCTCGATTTTGCCGCCGGCCTTTTTTTCTACCACTATCAGTTGCTGATAGCTAAAAGGAAAACCGACCGGTATGACCAGGCGAGCGCCCTGACGCAGTTGATCGATCAGGGCTTGGGGAATATAAGGCGTCGCGGCTGTCACGATGATGCCGTCAAAAGGCGCATGCTCCGGCCAGCCGAAGTGGCCGTCGCCGGTGCGCGCCGTTACATTGTTGTAGCCCAGTTTTTCAAGTCGGCGGCGCGCCTTAACGGACAATCCTTCTATTATTTCAAGCGAGTAAACCTGCTTGACCAGTTTAGACAGAACGGCCGCCTGATAGCCGGAACCGGTGCCGATTTCCAGAACGGTGTCGGTAGGCTTGGCATTCAATAGGTCGGTCATCAGGGCGACGATATACGGCTGGGAAATGGTCTGCCCGGAGCCGATTGGCGCAGGGCCGTTATCGTAGGCAAGAAAGCGAAAATCCGCAGGCAAAAACTTATGTCGAGGCACTTGTTTTATGGCTGCCATGACCCTGTCGTCCAAGGCATCCTTACCGATCAGCTGCCGGGTCAGGTTAACTTCCATTTCAATATCGTCCAGCATGCGTTGCAGACCGCTCATTCATTATGCTCCAGGTGTTTTATCGTTCTCACGGTCTTCGCGGGAAGGCTCTATTAGCAAATCACGGCATGGACAGCTATCTCCAACAACGCGGACTGTTGATTCCAACATAACTACGCGGGGCTTTCAATTGGGGACATTACTTACTGATGTTATGCATGCTCATAATAAAAAGCGTAATCCACGAAAATAGTTAAAACACATCAGAACGTTGCCAGGCCAGGGACTATCGGAATGACGACACATCCCGTAAATACGTGTGTAACACGAAGTTTTACCTCCCTGTGCCTGGGTTCCGGCATAACCCACAGGGATGTGGGGAATGCCGATATTGCAGGAGCAAATATCTGTCCCTGCCAGAACGACGGCATCCCACAGACCTGGGTGTATGACGTAAGGAGCTTGTCTTGGGAGTCTGTGAATGAAGGCCGAGTATGACGCCGTCAGCGAGAAACCTACAGCGGATGTTTTTTTCGTGCCTTTCGTGCTTTTCGTGGACAATGCGTAACATCAGTTACTTATAGCTTTGCGCAAAAAGCCGTAGCAAAATCAGCTGCAAACGAGGGTGAAATTGACGGATCTTTATCGACGGGCAAACCCAATCATATCTTCTTGAGGAGGCGTCATGGCGCTTAAACCCATTATGGTGTTCTTAAATTGCCAACGATGGACAGGACGCGCAGTTGGCAACAACGGCGGAATCATTACCTTGCTTGATCCTCAAGGCTTTAAACACCACGGTGTTTGCTATACCAAAGAACAAGCGCTTAGCGGCTGGACGGTTTTGTTTTAAACGACGGGTGGATCGCGCCGAACGCAAGTCAGGCGCATCGGGAATAAGGCCAAAAGGTTCCCTCGATTCAGCCTTGTTTTTTTTCGAGGTACAGCGTTTCAAGCTGTTTTCTCGCCCACTCGGTCTTCCTTAAAAACGTCAAACTCGATTTGATGCTCGGATCGTTATTAAAGCATCGGATGTCGATCAAACTGCCCAGCCCGTCCCAACCGTAATCCGCTACCAGCTCGGTCAGCATCCTTTCCAAGGTAACGCCATGCAGCGGATTTCGCGGTTGCTTGTCACTCATAACTTAATCTTCATGCTCATAACGCCGTTGCATCGCTTCATCTCGCGCATCATTGATTTCCCGCATGATGCTGCGCACATCGGCCACTTTGGTACTGGCCTTAAATCGACCGGTCAATTCGACTTGCGGAGTCAAATCGCCTGTCTCATAGAGCTTCCAGATCTCTTTGCCGTATTCGGTAGTCAACAGCTCGGGAGCAAAGCGGCCGAAATAATCGGCCAAGTTATCGACGTCGCGTTCCAGCATTCTGGCGGCATTATTGTTCGCCGCTGCGTCGACCGCTTGAGGCAGATCGATGATGACCGGGCCGTTGCCGTCAACCAGTATGTTGTATTCGGAAAGATCGCCATGCACAAGTCCGGCGCAAAGCATCCTGACCACTTCCTTAATCAGCAAGCCGTGGTATTCAAGCGCTTGCTCGCGGCTCAATTCAAGATCGTTTAATCTGGGCGCGGCGTTGCCGTGTTCGTCGGTAACCAACTCCATCAACAACACGCCTTCAACGAAATTGTAAGGCTGCGGAACGCGCACCCCGGCGGCGGCGAGACGGTATAACGCATCCACTTCGGCATTTTGCCATACCTCTTCCTGCTGCTGCCGCCCAAACCGGCTGCTTTTTTCCATCGCGCGCGCCTGACGGCTGTTTCGCACCTTGCGCCCTTCCTGATATTGGGCCTGTTTGTGGAAGCCGCGTTTGTTAACATCTTTATAGACTTTAGCGCAGCGTATCTCGCCTTCGGAAAGCACAACGTAGACAGCCGCCTCTTTACCGCTCTTTAACGGACGAAGCACCTCATCAACGAGGCCGTCCCGCACCAGCGGTTCAATACTTTTTGGAGTTTTCATAGCCGCCCTTGTACGCTACCCTGGTAAAAGTTAAAAACATTTGCGACCTTTTTCTTCGACATAGACTTTGATCCGGTAATTCTTTTGTTAGTATTTTAGTTTATTTTATGATGTTGACAGCGATTTACCTTCGCTCTGCAACCAAGCCGATACGCCCTCCCCTGCAACACGCCCGCCGGCAAAACAGGCGGTTAACAAATAGCCGCCGGTCGGCGCTTCCCAGTCAAGCATCTCTCCGGCAATAAATACGCCGGGCAGAGCAGTAAGCATAAGGTTTTGATCAAGGCTGTCAAAGCGCACGCCGCCGGCGGTGCTGATCGCTTCAGCAATAGGCCGGGTTCCGCGCACGGTGATCGGCAAGGCCTTGATCGTCGCCGCCAGCGTGGCGGCATCGGCAAATTGCTCCTTACTGAGCGCCTCATGCAGCAAGGCGATCTTGACGCCGGTCATGCCGACGCGGCTCTTCAAGTGGCTCGATACGGACCGTGATCCGCGGGGATGACTGACTTCGGCCAACACCCGTTCAACGTCGCGTCCAGGCGCCAGATCAAGCGTGAAGGTAGCGCTGCCATGCGCATTTAAGTACTCGCGCATGCGCCCTGAAAACGCGTAGATCAGGCTGCCTTCCACGCCATGCGCGCTAATCACCATTTCACCTTGCCGCTGCTCGGTATGGCCGCACATATCGGTAAATGTCATCGTCACCGATTTAAGCGGAGCACCGGCAAATTTATCGCGCAAATACGAACTCCACGCCACCTCGAAACCGCAATTAGCACTTTGCAATGGGGCGATCTCTACGCCCCGAGCCAGCAACCATGACACCCAGGCTCCGTCCGATCCCAGTTGCGGCCAGCTGGCCCCGCCCAGCGCCAATACCGTCGCCTGCGGCTTGATCAAAATTTCTCCGCCCGGATTGACCAGCCGCAATGCGCCATCGGCATTCCAGCCCACCCAGCGATGACGCACGTGCAGGCGCACACCGGCACTGCGGAGGCGGTGCAGCCAAGTCCGCAACAACGGCGCAGCTTTCATCTGCGTGGGAAATACTCGGCCCGAGCTGCCGATAAAAGTATCGATACCCAGCCCGTGTACCCACGCGCGCAAGGCGCTCGGCGGCAATCGGTCGAGCAATGCCCGGAGCTGCGGCTGGTGGTCGCCATAGCGAGTGCAGAAGGTGTCATAAGCTTCGCTATGGGTGATATTCAAACCGCCAATGCCTGCCAGTAAAAACTTACGGCCGAACGATGGCATGGCGTCGTAAACATCGACCTGAACCCCGGCACGACTTAGCGCTTCCGCAGCCATCAGCCCAGCCGGCCCCCCACCGATAACAGCAACTTGCGGGGACGTGTAATTTAGCATGGATGTGGGCTGAAGAAATTTAGACAGGGGCGCATTTTAACTTAAATACCGTGATTAAAAAATTGAATTAGCAAAAAAACATTTTAATACAATACGATATAAAAATTACTACTCACCACCGACAGGTAATCAGCATGTTACGCAATTTGGCTGATTTCAGTTGCGGAATTTAAGTTTAAGCCCCTGGTTTTGCTAAGTACCTAAAGCAACACTACTATACAATAGCATTTTGCCCTTGCCCGCCTCTATCGACTCGAAAATCGGATGACTGCTGTTAACTCCAACCTTTTTAAAAACGTACCGGACCCATTACCGGAAGAACTGTTTGAATGCCTTTTTAAGCGGGACAATATCCAAATTGAACGCATTATTTCCCAAGGCCATATGACTCCGGCAGGACAATGGTACGATCAGGATTGGGACGAATGGGTGATACTGCTTCAGGGACAGGCAACGCTCCTTTACGAAAAAGATCGCCAAACCTTTCATTTGAATGCAGGCGATTATCTGCTGATTCCCGCGCATACCCGACACCGGGTTGAATGGACGCAGCCCGACCTTCACACCGTCTGGCTAGCCGTTCATCTGCATTGATGTAACAAATAACGGCCTCATTCTAATTCTCGGCACGCCGCGCTACATAAAACCAAAGTTAGATTTATTTAAAAAATACAATCATAAAAACAGTATAAACGGTATATACTGTTTTTTTATTTAAGTATGCCGGAGAATAATGATGAGCCCAAGACAACCCAAATCCCAGAAAACCGCAATTGAACAACCCGAAAATCAACCGCTTGCCGAATCGTTAACAGAGCAAAAAATAACCAAAAAAACCTTAAAAAAAACATCAACAGCAAAAGACGGCAATACGCCTGAAACCAAAGAAGCCGTCGAGATACCTGAAAAAGATGCGGAGATTTCGGTTAAAAAGAGAAAAGCCATTAAAGAAAAAGTAATCAGGGATAGCTTTTCTTTTCCTGAACATGATTACCTGAAAATTTCGGAGCTCAAGCAAACCTGCCTGGCAGCGGGAATCCATGTAAAAAAAGGCGAACTGCTTCGTGCAGGACTCCAGTTACTTGCCCAATTGAGCCTTGCCGAACTCAAACAAGCTATCGAACAGGTTGAAAAAGTTAAAACAGGCCGTCCGAATTCTTCGAAATAATAGCTGCTGTTACGCAGTTAGGATTCCATCAATAATAACTTCCGCTTAGGGTTCCCACGCTCTGCGTCACTGCCATTAAGTTAAGAGAAAAGCACCCTCTCCTGCTGGAGAGGGTTGGGGTGAGGAGATACAAAGCTTTATTGTTCTCGTTCCTACGCGCCGCGTGCGAATGCCGTCAAGGCGCGCTGCGCCTCGAGTCACGGGCAACCTCACGTATACGAGACGCAGCGCGTCCAGCCCTGCATTCCCACGCGGCGCGTGGGAACGAGGTGTGCTTGAACATTTGTGTATAACGACGAGCGCAGAGCGTGGGAACGATACGTTTATGTTTCGGGAAGTTATTACCGACCCTATGCTTAGTCGGATTTATACTGATTTAACGCATACTTGTGTAACACGAAGTTTCACCTTCCTGTGTCTGGGTTCCGGCATCCCACAGACCTGGGGTATGACCTAAGGAGCTATGAATGGCGGGTATGACGCCGTCAGCGAGAGAAACCTACAGCGGATGTTTTTTCGTGCCTTTCGTGCTTTTCGTGGACAATGCATAACATCAGATAATAATGGATTAATCGCATTGTCATAAAGCCGTCAAAAAGCAAAGTTATACTTTCCGGCTATGAAAAAAGACAAGATCAAAAAACATAAGCTGCTGCTTCGTCATCTGACCCTTGACGATTACGATAATATTGCGATTTTAATGGAGCATGTCTACGGTAATTTGGGCGGGGCCTGGAAGAAAGACCAATATACCTCCCAAATCACCCGTTTTCCTGAAGGCCAGATTGTCATTGAAGATAACGGCCAGTTAGTGGCCGCTGCATTAAGCATGGTCGTAGATTATGCCCGCTTTGGCGACGTCCATACCTACGCTCAAATTACCAGCAACGGCTATCTGACCCATCATAACCCGCTCGGCGACACCTTGTACGGCGTCGATATTTTTGTCCATCCGAAGTACCGGGGGCTGCGCTTGGGCCGACGCTTGTACGATGCGCGCAAAGAATTATGCCGAAACTTGAATCTACGCCGCTTTATTGCCGGCGGGCGGATTCCCGGCTATGCCAAATACGCCGACACCTTAACGCCGGTGCGTTATATCGAAGAGGTCAAAAACCGGGAAATTTATGATCCGGTGCTTTCATTTCAGCTGTTTAACGGTTTCCATGTGCGCAAGCTGTTAACCGGCTATCTGCCTGTCGATGTCGATTCAAAGGGATTTGCGACCCTGCTTGAATGGGTCAATCTTGATTTTGTCGATAAAACGCCCTCGCTTGGCGGCTCCAAAAACATCATCCGCTTAGGCGTGGTGCAATGGCAGATGCGAACTTTAAGCAGCGTCGAAGAATTGCTCAAGCATGCCGAATTTTTCATTGATGCGGTAGCCGGTTACCATGCCGACTTTGTGCTCTTTCCCGAGTATATGAGCGCACCGCTGATGGGCTTGTTTAATGATAAAAGCCCTCCCGATGCCATTCGGGCCTTGGCGGGTTTTACCAGCGAAATAAGAAACGGCTTATTGGAAATGGCCATGTCTTACAACATTAATATCATTGCCGGTTCCATGCCCGAGTATAGCAACCACGAACTCTATAATGTGTCGTGGCTGCTCAGACGCGACGGCACGTTTGAAGCCCAATACAAAATCCATGTCACCATTGATGAAGTCAGTTGCTGGGGCGTTCAAGGCGGCGATGCGTTAAAAGTGTTCGACACCGATTGCGGAAAAATCGCGGTATTGATTTGTTACGATTCCGAATTCCCCGAGCTTGCCCGCTTGGCGACCATTCAAGGGGCGCAAATTATTTTCGTGCCGTTCTGGACCGACACCAAGAATGCCTACCAACGGGTGCGTTATTGCTCTCATGCCCGCGCCATTGAAAATGAATGTTTTGTCGCGATTACCGGCAGCGTCGGAAACTTGCCGCATGCCGAAAACATGGACATTCAATATGCGCAAGCGGCCATTTTCAGTCCCAGCGATTTTTCATTCCCGCATGATGCGATCTTAGCGGAAGCGACGCCAAACACCGAAATGACCTTGATTGCCGATGTTAACCTGGATTTATTAAAACAAGTCCGGACTCGCGGCGCAGCGCGTAATCTCGCCAATCGACGGCCGGATTTGTATCGCCTGGAGTGGTTTTAAAAACCCTCCTCAAAGACTGCGCGCGGCTGCAATCGCCGCCTGCCCCAATGCCAAACCGCCGTCGTTCATCGGATAGCGTTGCGGCGACAGCACGGTTTTGCCGTACCGCCGCAATTCCCCGGACACCCCTTCCAACAGCAAGCGATTTTGAAAGACGCCGCCGCTGAGCACTATCCTGTCAATACCGGTTTGGCGGCTTAGCTCGTTCAAAAACCCGACTGTCGCGGCGCTCAAGCTATGATGAATGCGCGCGGCAATGCGGGCTTTATCGACGCCGCGCTTAAGATCGGCCAACACGGCCAGCCATAATCCTTGCCAACTTAATACCGACAACTCGCCGCTACGGTCGATTGCCCAGGCTTGCGGATATGCTTGCTCATCCGCAAACAACGGCGCGGCCAGGATTTCCAGCGCAATCGCAGCTTGGCCCTCGTAATGAAGCTGTTCGCTGTGCAAGCCGAGCGTAGCGGCGAAAGCGTCAAACCAGCGACCGCAAGAGGTGCTGGGCGGCGAATTGAGACTTTTGGAGATCATCGTCGCCAGCAGCGCAAGCGGCTTGCTTTCCAGCAACTTGACGATGTCCAGATCGGCATAGTCCCGTTGCAACGTTTGCCAGTCGAAATAATGCAACAGCTGCGCATAGGCATTGCGCCAAGGCTCGCGCATAGCCGGGGCGCCGCCGGGCAAGGCGACAGGCTGAAAATGGCCGAGCCGGGTGTAGCCCCGATAATCGCCCAACAGGAATTCGCCACCCCATAATGCGCCGTCGTCGCCCAGTCCTAAACCGTCGAAGATGGCGGCCAATACCGGCGGCGCGCTCAATGCGACACCGTGCTCGGCCAGACAGGCGGCCAGATGGGCGTGATGATGCTGCACCGGCATAACGGATTCGGCCAATGTTTGGCCGTATTGGGTCGATAGATACCCTGGATGATTATCGACGGCGATACGCTCTGGCTTGAAGCCGTAAAGATTTTTGTACAACTCGATAGCATTACGGTAGTCGCGCTGAACGGCGGCATTTTCCAGGTCGCCGATATGCTGCGAAACGACAGCTTGGCCGTTTTTCAGCAAACAGAAACTGTTCTTAAGCTCCGCGCCCATCGCCAGGATATTGTCGGCTTGCTCGAAACCGGGCGGCAATAACAATGCCTCAGGGCTGTAACCGCGCGCTCTGCGTAGTAAGCGCAGGTTTCCGTCCATCAGGCGCGTGACTGAATCGTCCAGCCGGTTGACGATAGCTCTGTCATGCAGCAGCAAATAATCGGCAATATCGGCCAGTTTTTCCCGCGCCTCGTCGTTGTCGATACACTGCGGCTCGTCGCTGATATTGCCGGAGGTCAACACGATGGGCGCATCCAAATCCTGTAATAACAATGTGTGCAGCGGCGTGTACGGCAACATGAAACCGAGTTTATCATCGTCCGGCGCGACACCGGGCGCAAGCGTTTCACCCTGCGCTGCCAGCAACACAATCGGCGCGGCTTTATCGTGTAGGGCGAGCCTTTCCTGATCGTCAATAATGGCGTAGCGGGCGATGACTTCTATATCTTTAGCCATCAACGCAAACGGTTTGGCATAGCGGCGCTTACGTTCGCGCAGCCGATTGACGGCATCCGCATTGGCTGCATCGCAGGCCAGATGAAAACCGCCCAAGCCTTTGATTGCGACAATAAAACCTTGCCGGATCAGTTCGGCGGCGCGGCCGATCGGATCATCGTGCTTGGCTTTGGCGGATAAGCCCACGCGCATCCACCGATGCTGAGGACTTGCCTCATCGGTATTATCAGCCTCCAGCCAAACTTTGGGACCGCAATCCGGGCAGCAGTTGGCTTGGGCATGGCAGCGGCGGTCGGTAGGGTCGTCGTATTCCCGCCTGCATTGCGGACACATCGCAAATTCCGCCATGCCGGTATGGCAGCGGTCGTAAGGCACTTTACGGATGATCGACAATCGCGGTCCGCAGTGCGTGCAGTTGGTGAACGGATAACGGTAGCGCCGGTTGCCGGGGTCGGCGATGTCGGCCAGACAATCGGGGCAAGTGGCGGCATCGGCGGTTACAGGCGTTTCTACGCCATTGAGTCGGCTGGCGACGATGCGGAATTCATCGCTCTGCGGCAGCTCGTCCAACGATTGCGCCTCCAGGCTGTCGAGCCGGGCCAACGGCGGCAGTTGCAGCGGGATTTGCCGGATAAACGCCTCAAGGTCTTCGTCGCTGCCGAAAGCGTGAATCATCACGCCCAGCCCGTCGTTCCAGACCTCCCCGATCAGCCGGTGTTGTCTCGCAAGACGCCAGATCGTCGGCCTGAAGCCTACGCCTTGGACAATGCCGCGAACCCGAATCGCCCTGCCGGACATTAACAGATACGCGGCAACTGTTCGCCGACCGGCCAATCGACGATGCGCCGACCTCCGAAAGCCGTGCTCATTTGCACGAAACCATGCTCATCGCTAATCACCTCGCCGATGATCGCCGCATCATGGCCTAATGGGTGTTGCCGCATCGCCGCCAGCAGGGATTCGGCGGCATCGGCGGCGCAAATGCACACCAATTTGCCTTCATTGGCGACATACAACGGGTCTAAACCCAGAATTTCGCAGGCGGCTTTGACTTCGGATTTGATCGGAATCTGCGCCTCGTCGATGACCATGCCGACGCCGGATTGCTTCGCCAATTCATTCAACGCCGTCGCCAAGCCGCCGCGGGTCGGGTCGCGCAAGCAACGAATAGCGTCGGGGGCTGCGGCGACCATGTCGGCGACCAGCGAATTCAACGCGGCGGAATCGGAGACAATGGTTGTATCGAATTGCAGGTTTTCCCGCCCGGCCATGATCGCAACGCCGTGATCGCCGATCGAACCGCTGAGCAAAATCGCACAGCCCGGTTGCGCAAGGTTGCCGGAAATGTTAACGCCCTCCGGTACGATGCCGACGCCGGTCGTGGTGATGAACACGCCGTCGCCCTTGCCGCGCTCCACTACTTTGGTGTCACCGGTGACGATAGGCGTACCGCTACGTTTGGCGGCCGCAGCCATGCTGATGACGATTTTTTCCAGATCGGCCAACGGAAAGCCTTCTTCCAGAATGAAGCCCGCCGCCAGATAAAGCGGCTTTGCGCCGGACATCGCCACATCGTTAACGGTGCCGTGTACCGCTAATGAACCGATGTCGCCGCCCGGAAAAAACAGCGGCGAGATCACGTGACCGTCGGTGCTGATCACCAAGCGTCCCGCGGGTACGGTGAACAGGGCTTGATCGTTATGTTGGCGCAGCAGGTCGTTGTCGAAATGCTTGATGAATAATTCGTCGATGAGTTGAGCCATTGCGCGGCCGCCTCCACCGTGGCTTAGGTCGACTTTGCCGGTTGCTGTATTTAATTTGCTTGTATAAGGGTTAGGCATAGGAATGGTTTTTTGTAACTATTCAGTTTGTTAGTAGTAAATAAAAGATGTTTATCCGTCAAATCCGATCACCTGGAGACCCTACTTTTGCCAAGTTTCAAACACCTCAGTCAAATCGACAGCCAACTCAGGGAATAAGTGCGGCGTGGCGATGTCATCGTCCGTGTACATGTGCTTAAGCTGATAATGCCCGTTGTCATCCAGGACAAATTGATGAATCGCTTGATCATTGGGATAAACAATCCAGTATTCCTGCACGCCGCTTTCCCGATAGAGTTCAAATTTGATTTGCATCTCCCGCTTGGAGTTTCCCTTGGATAAAATCTCGATAATCCAGTCGGGCGCACCATTGCAACCTTGCTCGTCCAACACGTCAGGGTTGCAAATAACGCTTAAATCGGGCTGGACAACGGTATGGATGTCTTGACTGGCTAAGATGGATTTTTTGCGGTCGTATAGGCGCACATCAAAAGGTGCGGCATAAACGCGACATTTTTTATGTTTGAAAAAAAGGTGCAACAATGTCGTTAAATTCGCAGAAATGTCTTGATGCTTCACATTCGGCGCAGGTGACATCAGCATGATTTTGCCTTTGATCAGCTCAACGGCTTCATTTAATTGCCAAGTCAAATAATCGGCATAACTGTAAGTTTGATTTAAATCTAATTGCGATAATTGGGTGATTTTAGGCATTTTGTTTATCCTGTTTGTTCAATGGCTTTATGTCTATCCTACGACAGGTTTAGAAGGAACGGTAAAGCTATTAACTTAAATATCACTCATTGTTTGGCACTTCATCGTCAAATGTTTCAGCAATGGTTATCTTGTCTCGGTATTGCCCAAAAACTCGCTTTTTAGTAATAGGAGTTGCGGTTTCATCATACATAACAATTACTTTTGCTCGTGACGCATTGATATTGTCGGGCAGTTGTAAATGTATTTCGTGTGACTCTGTTATGGTCGCTTCTAATTCGATGGCTTGCATGGGGTGAACTCTATTTAATCAAATAAGTCAGAACCTTAAAAAGGTGCGCCGTTAAATGTGTCGCTACCGCGACGGGTTTATTTTAATCGGGTTTCTCGCACCCGAGGGAGAGTTACTTTCTTTTGCTTCGCCAAAAGAAAGTAACCAAAGAAAAGGCGACCCGGTTGCCGCTTGCTTCCTGCGCTCCTCGCTTTTGTCGAGGGTCGGCAGAAGGGGCTCCTGCCCCTCTGCCGACGCGCGGCATCCCTGCCGCACCCCTACGGGCTGTTCTCGACAAAAGCTCCGGTGCTCGGCGCGGCATACGGGAGAAAATCATCCCGGAATTTGAAGGTAAACCAAACAGGTCTAATTTCAAGGGTACGCATTGCGTACCATTTTCAAATCGCCCTCCCAAAAAAAGATACGTGGTGATTACCAGGCTACTGTCTGAATCCCAACAAGCGTATAGCTTTATCAGCTTTGTTATTTCTAATAGGCATTTCGGTAGGCTTGAACCATCCAAGTAACTCCTGTACACAAGAAGGGCCAAATTGACTTAGCTTGTATTCACTATTTGGTGAGGTCATTTTATGAATTCTTATATGAATTGGATCGTTTGAATATAAAAGATATTCAAGGGATTCACGAATATTGCTAATTTTATTTTCGTTGACAAATTTCTTGTCCGCATCAAATCGTTGAATTCGACTTTTCGTGGCATGGAAAGCACGATAAATTTCCAGTGCATTATTTTTATCAAGTGTTTTAAGTTTATTTAGTGAAAGTAACTTTTGTAGCTTCTTGGAGTTTTCAGGCATTGACTCCGTGTATGTTGGCGCAGCTTTTCCACTTTCTGACTTATCCCATTTGCAATAATCTTTGAACAATATAGGGATGTATTTCTCTTTTGTGAGGTCATCGCTATTTTGAAAGACTAAAAGTCTATTGGGGGAGCATATTTTTACAAGCCAGTGCCAAAAATGATCGATTACTAAATATTCTGGTATTTCAGGATATTCATCCTTTGAAATGTCTTTAACCAAATCTTTTACTTTATCTGCCACTTTCCAGAACTCATAATACTCGGATGACTTCTTGGGTATTTTGTGATTTTGTGCGGTTGTCTTATATTTAGTTGTTATTTTTTGTAGTTTTTCAGGAGGATTTTTCTCTACAAAACGGTCATATTTTTCTTTATATTCATTTAGTGTGTCTGGCTGTAGAATTGTCGATAAGTCTTGAATGTCATCTAATAATTTGCCAATTTGTTCCAACGAACTAATATCCTGCAATATCACATTTGTTTCTATATTGTTAGTAAGTCCTCCCGATGTAAGATTTGAAGAGCCAATTATTGAGCTTATAATCCCATTCTTACTGTCAATAAAAGCATATATTTTTGAATGAAATTCTGGACCAAGATAAAGAGTGTCCAAGTTGTTTTTATGTAATATTTCTTTCAGTGCATAATAGTTCGTAGGTGGTCGTAAACTTACTATTAATGTGACCGTAGTACCGGATTCCAATATTTGTTTTATAAGTTCTGCATCATTGAAGAATGCCACAGCAATTATGACTTTTTTAGATTTTGGCAGGAACTCTTGGATTTTTTCGCGTATCGATAATTCAGAAATTTTGTTGGTGATTATTTCAGGGTTCATAAATTACCTTGCTGGGGTTTACTGTTCGCTAACTATTAATTATCAGGAAAATCTGACTGATAAGCCATGTCGGGTTACTACGTTAACCCGACTATCTATTGCACCCTACATTTGAAAGTAAACTTATCCGATTTGCCTTTTCTTCGACTACTTCCGTTGGATTTTATATGAAATGTAGATACACACAAATCCAAGCTCTTTAATCAGAGTCCCTTCGACTTTGCTCTGGAGAGTTTAAAAGTAAATCCGTTCGTCCTGAGCCTGTCGAAGGATGAGCGGATTTACTTTGGGCCAAGCGGGATACTTCCGCCCAGTCGCCGCGTATCATGGCTTCTTTCTTTTTGCGGCTCCAGCCTTTGATCTGCCTTTCAGCTGACAAGGCTTCTTCCCTAGTGGGGCAATCTTGCGACCAGACAAGCTCCAATGGACGGCGCGTTACTGTATAGCCTGGGCATTCCCCCGCCTGATGTTGGCCGATGCGCATTTCAAGGTTGTCGGTATGTCCTGTGTAATAGCTTCCATCTGCGCAACGAAGAATGTAAACCCAAAACATTTTTTATCCTTTTTTGTGAACACTTATTAAGTTCGCTGGGGAGCTTGCTATCTTTACTCCATTCATCCTTCGACAGGCTCAGGACGAACGGAGTAAAGATAGCAAGCGCGTAGCTCGTGTGTTGTACACCTTATCCAGGCTACTTTTTTGCTGCCCCTACATTTGGAAACTTTTAATAATTGCTTTTTTTATGATATTTGCAAGTATAAGCTATTGAAAGAAATGAATATCAATTCTTCAAAGTTGAATCGCTATAGATTTTCCATTTGAAATCAAGTTTATCCAGTCCACCTGCAAATCTCGGGTTGGTTCCCTCCCGTATGCCGCGCCGAGCACCGGAGCTTTCGGCGGGATCAGCCCGTAGGGGCGCTGCATGGATGCAGCGCGTTGTCAGAGGGCCAGGGATGGCCCTTCTGGCAACCCCCGAAAAAAGCGAGGAGCGCAGGAAACAAGCGGCAACCGGGTGGCCTTTCTTTTGGTTACTTTTCTTTGGCCAAACAAAGAAAAGTAACTCGCCCTCGGGTGCGAGAACCCGATTAAAACAAAACCGTCGCTTTAGCGACTCAACCTCTAACCCGCCCATACGACCAATACGCCGCGCAAGCCCCCTCCGACGACACCATGCAGGACCCCATCGGATTTTCCGGCGTACAAACCGTACCCAACAACTTGCAATCCTGCGGTTTTTTCGCGCCGCGCAAAATGGCCGGACATTCGCAGCCTTTGACATCGGAAGCCTGTATCGCAGGCATGTTAAAGCGTTGCTCAGCATCGAAATCGGCATAACCGGCTTTAAGTTTTAACGCGCTATCGGGAATCAAACCCAAACCGCGCCATTCGAATTGCGGCCGCAACTCGAGCACTTCATTCACCAGCGCTTGCGCTTTCTGGTTGCCTTGCCGGGTGACGGCGCGGCTGTATTCGTTTTCGACTTCGTGACGACCTTCGTTGAGCTGGCGGATCAGCATCAAGGCCGACTGCATCACGTCCAGCGGTTCGAAACCGGCGATCACTATCGGCTTGGCATAACGCTCGGCAAATACTTCATAAGGCCGGCTGCCGATCACCGTGCTGACATGGGAAGGCCCGAGAAAAGCGTCAATCGCGACCGGTTGCGGCGCATCCAGTATCGCCTGCATCGCGGCAGGCGTCAGCACATGGTTGCAGAACACCGAAAAATTAGCCAATCCTTCGGCTTGCGCCTGTTTAATGACGACGGCGGTCGGCGGCGTGGTGGTTTCAAAACCGATCGCGAAAAACACCACCTGTTTTTCGGGATTTTCCCTGGCGATTTTTAACGCGTCTTGGGTCGAATAAACCATTCGAATATCGCTGCCGCCTGCCTTGGCTTTCAGCAAGCTGTTGCGACCGGTGGCCGGAACCCGCATCAAGTCGGCATAGGTGCAAAGGATTACATCCGGGCGTTCGGCCAGTTGTATCGCATTGTCGATACGGCCGGTCGGCAATACGCAGACCGGACAGCCGGGGCCGTGGATGAATTCGACATTGTCCGGCATTAAATCCTGAACGCCGTAGCGGAAAATGGCATGGGTATGGCCGCCGCAAAACTCCATCAGCCGGTAATGGCGATTGGGATCGACGGTTTGCGCAATGCCTTTAGCCAGTTGCCGGGCAAGGTCTTGCTGCCTGAATTCGCTGATGTATTTCATACGCTTGACGTTAATCCGGCTTCGGCAAACAAGGCCAGTGTTTTCAAGGCTTCGTCCTCGTCGATTTTATTCAGCGCATAACCGACATGCACCAGAACGTAATCGCCGATCGCGACATTATCGACCAGGGCCAGCGACACTTCGACTTTGACATTATCGACCGATGCGGTTGCCATGTTGTTGGCGGGATCGAGGGCGACGATTTGGGCGGGGAGAGCTAGGCACATAAAAGGATCTCTGTGGTTTGTGGATTGCGCTTGTGAATTTAATATTGATTAATTCACCACGAAGACACGAAGAGCACGAAGAAAAGCAAAGGATAAAAACTTCGTGTTCTTCGTGTCTTCGTGGTGTTCTTTTAAATTTAGCTTTATCGTCAAGTCAGACTACGCATAACTATGCGGGGCGGGGTTTGCAACCCAGCTCCTAACGTTTCCGCGATATACCAAAACAAAGTGGTTACGCTAAACGTTTCGGACGGGGCAACATGCCCCGTCCGGCTCTGGTGGACTGCGCTTGTGAATTTAATATTAATTAATTCACCACGAAGAGCACGAAGAAAAGCAAAGGATAAAAACTTCGTGCTCTTCGTGTCTTCGTGGTGTTCTTTTAAATTTAGCTTTATCGTCAAGTCAGACTAGGCATAATCAATACGCTGCAACTCCAATTCGGCCTTCAGCCAGCGCAGCCAGCTGTCCATTCCTTCACCGGTTTTGGCCGACAGCGACAATATCTTGATGCGAGGATTAACCTGTTTCGCATACTGAATGCATTGCTCGCTGTCGAAATCCAGGTACGGCAACAAGTCGGTCTTGTTCAAAATCATCAAGTCGGCGGCATGGAACATGTCGGGGTACTTGATCGGCTTGTCCTCGCCTTCGGTGACCGACAAAATCACCACTTTATGCGCTTCGCCCAGATCGAACGACGAAGGGCAAACCAGATTGCCGACATTTTCGATGAACAACAGGCTGTGGTCTTTCGGCTGGAGCGTTTCCAGCGCATGGCCGACGCGGTGCGCATCGAGGTGGCAGCCTTTGCCGGTATTGATTTGCAAGGCCGGTACGCCGGTGGCGCGGATACGCTCGGCGTCGCGGGCGGTTTGCTGGTCGCCTTCGATGACGGTGATGTCGAGCTCGTCTTTCAGGCGGACGATGGTTTCGGTTAAAAGCGTAGTTTTGCCTGAACCGGGGCTGGAAACCAAGTTTAATACCAGCATGCCGCGCTCGCCGAAATAGCGACGGTTTTCGGCGGCATAGCGGTTGTTCTTGGCCAGAATATCCTGTTCGATTTGCACCATCCGCTTTGGGCTCAAGCCCGGCGCATGAGCATGTGCAGCATCGTGGTCATGATCATGATGTTCATGCGTGTGTTCGTGGTCATGATCGTGCGAGTGGGAATGGCCCTCGCCGCAGCCGCATACGCCGCACATTATTCTACCTCCAGTTCTTTGATTCGCATTTGATCTCCGCTGTTGACCTGTAATTGATGGCTGCCGCAGTGCGGGCATAGATCGTATAACTGCTGCACAACCACATTGCGGCTGCACGGCATGCACCAGGCTTGGCCCGGTACTTCGATGATTTCAAGCTGGGCATGATCGGCCAGCGAACCTTGCATCACGACATCGAAACTGAACCGCAGCGCGTCAGTTTCGACATTGGACAACGCGCCGATTTCCAGCCAAACCGTTTTGACTTTGCTGTATTGCTGGGCTTCCGCCTGCTGTTCCAATACCTGCAAAATGCTTTCGCAGAGGGACATTTCATGCATGGCAATCCCTGCCATGCACCCTTCGGGCCAGTGCAAATCCGCTCCAGGCGGATTTGTCATGCATGGCAATCCCTGCCATGCACCCTTCGGGCCAGTGCAAATCCGCTCCAGGCGGATTTGTCATGCATGGCAATCCCTGCCATGCACCCTTCGGGCCAGTGCAAATCCGCTCCAGGCGGATTTGTCATGCAGGCTATCCTTTTCTTGCGCCTTTCGGGCTTCAATGCCAGTAAGTTAAACGCAATGACGCCGTAGGAGCGGGCCGCGCCCGCGATATTTGCGCAGTGTGCAGACCTTAACGCTTTCATCGCTCATCGCGGGCATGGCCCGCTCCTACAGTGGTATTGTCATGCATGTTATTTGATCTCGTTTCGACTGTCAGTCAAGTGTAACGCGTATTGTACGCAAGGGTCTACCGCGTTGATATAAAGTTCCGCCTGCCGTTGCAGATCGTTTGGGCTTTGTGCTGTCAATTGTTTCAAGCCTTGCGAGACAACGCCTTCGGGATGAAAATTCCATTCGGTGGGCGCGATGATACGGTAATCATGAACCCGTCCTTGGCGTAACACCAGACGATGAATCAATAGGCCTCGCGCCGCTTGGACTTGAGCTAAGCCTAGGCCATCGTTGGCTGTGCTGATAGTCGGTAAAACCGGCTGATCTTGCATCTGCGTCAAAAGCCGTCGTAGTTGGGATGGTATCAACGCGACTTCCAGCAAGCGCGCCGGCATTCGGACGCTCAAGCCGTTGCCGTAATGGCTGCGCATCTCGGAGATTAAAGGTTGCGACCATTGGCGGTTCAACAGCGTCGTTTCAAAGCAGCGGCCTTGCCAGCGTGGTGTCCGGGTGAACGTTGCTAAGTCTTCCCGCTGCATCTGTCGGTTCAATGCTTCGGCATCCAGTTTGGGCAGGCAGGCAATATCGTTTTGCCCGACGGCCGCCCAGTTTTGGCTATATAAATAGTTCAGCAATTTGGCAGCTAAGGCATCGTTTTTCCGTAGCCAGTCATGCAACTGCGCTTCGCCGGTTAACGCCTGAAAATCGGCAAGCCGACCGTTAAAAATCGAGACGTCGATCAGGGCTTCCAATGCATCGATCAGCTGTGTTAACTGCGCGGCGTCGATGACAAGACGGCTGTCGAACTTGAACGCCTCGCCGCGCCGAAATAAATGCCGCTTGAACAGCGCATTGAATTTAAGCAGCGCAGCCAAGGCTTGTTTATCCTGGACAAGACCTATAAAAACCGGCCAATCCAGCAAAATCCGCCAGGCATGTTCACGCAAGGTTTCCAGTTGCACCAGCATGTCGCGGGCCGAATCGATTTCAGGCGCGGCCGCCCTACCCAGCGCCGCCCGGCAAGCCAGCAACGCGGCATAGGCTTGGGCATTGCCGCACAGCGTAAACAATAACGGAACGGTGTCGAGGAGCTGTTCCGGGGTTTTGCCGATTAACACCCGCGCTACCGCATCAGGTCGGCTGGATGCGATTTGCACCCCGGTTACGTTGCCGGCGCTGTGATACAGATCGATATGGATAGATCCTGCCAACGTCACTCAACGGATTCCTTTGCCGATAGCGCCGCGCAGCAAGTCCCGGCGACTGACATTACGCGGCGCTGTTTCAGCCAGCAAGCCTTGTAACGCGGATTGGGCCGCGGCAAGCGCGGCGGCCTGATTCTCAAACTGGAACATCGGCGAGAACAGCGAACACAGTGCGTAACTGCCTATTTGCGTTTCACTGCCCAAGGTAAATTCGAATGTGCCATACGGAAAATGCTTGTCGATTTTTATGCCCGGTTGTTGCTCGCGCCAAGCGCTGTCCTGCCCCGGTAACAGCATCAGATTCATGAACCAGGGCGTAATCAACACGCCCAGCCAATCTTCGCCAAACCGATTGAAGCCGACGGATTGCACCGAAAGCGCGGTATTGACTACCGGCAAATCGCGCATACGCTTATCCAATATTTCATTGAATGCCGTTTCCAGCGTATATTTGATCTGTTTGTTATCCAGCCACATCATGATTTAGCGTAGAGCGTGAGCGAGGTGTTTTTTAATTCCGGCAGTCTCTCGCCTAGTGTTAAGTGAGAAACATGCCGGTATGCAAAGACCTTCCGGGTTTTTAAAACCTGGAAGGTCTGATTCGCAACGCTCTTATCGTTCCCATGAGCGTATAGAAGCATTCTTTTCGCATCTTCAGGTGAGTAAGAAATACCCTGCCACAACATAAATCAATCATCCAGCACCAAAAAATCCTGCTTTTTGCTATCGCATTCAGGGCAGCTCCAATGATCCGGCAATTCGGAAAAAGCCGTGCCGGGCGGCATTTGCCAGACTTCATCGCCTACCGCCGGATCGTACACATGCCAACAAATCTTGCACTCCAGCCGGGTTTGCGGCGGCAACTTCGAGGTATCGCCGCCGAAGGCTCCGGCAAAAAAGGAGTCATTCATAAATACACCTTAAGTATCTCCTGCAAACGCCCGCAGCTGTCGGCAATGTCTTCCGGCGACGCGCAGGCCACGCTGGGTACCTCGCTGACTTCCAGCGTATTGAGGATCAAGGTGTCCTCTGAATTGAAATACTGCACCCACCAGACATACTGGGTGCCGGTAGCGGTGATCCGGCAGTTGCCGTAGCCTCGGGACAATATCGTCACCGAACCGCCGCTCAAGCGTTGCGCCAAAAATTCCAGATCCTGCTCGGTCTGCGGCAACAGGCTTAAATTGATGGTATGCGCCTCGCCGCCAGGTCGATAGGCGGCGATTTTGGCGTTGAGTTCGGCCAGCAACGGCGGCGCATTCATCACGCCCGACGGCAGTTCCGTCCAACCGGTGTCGATTTGTGCTGCCGTGCCGTTAAAGGCCGATTGCGAAAGCTGTTGCGGAATAATGCCGACTTCCAGCGCATCGTCGACGATCTGCCGCCGCGCATTGAGTTTTTGCAATCGCCAAACGCCGGCCAGCACCGATTCCTGAATACGGATGTTTTGCTCGCCGGAACAAATCACGCTGACTTCGCCTTCGCCGAGCAGTTCGTCGACAAAGCGCCGGTTGCCTGCGTCCAATTGCGTCAATTCGATGGCCGCTGAAAGCGACGGAAACACGGCCAGATTCTGCTGTAATTGCTGCAAAATGCTGTGAGCCTGCGCCAAATCCTGTGAGTTTAAATCGGTCGAAATCTGCGGCATGCTGTATGTCGCCATTTCCTGCGGCATTTGCAGGTATTCCAACGCGACGCCGTCTTGTTCCGCCGGTTGGCTGCCTTGTCCGAAAATCGGGAGTGATATAGAGGTCATAATGATTGTGATTTGTAGGGTACGCTGTGCATACCTGCTATGTGGTTAATGGTACGCACAGCGTACCCTACTGGTTCAATGAGCAACGCCGCATACTTTATCCAAATCGAAACCGGGCGGTTGGCTGGGCGCGGCGGCCAAAATATCGCTGGTTTCCTGCTTATATTCATGCCAATTGCGGATGCCGGTAATGACGCCCAAATACTCGCCGTTACGTAAAAACACCAGCGACGGCCAGCCGGTAAAGCGAAACCGCGCCTGCAATTCGCGTTCGATGGACTTGGCGATAACCGCCGCTTGCAGACTTCCGTTAAACGCTTTAATTAATTCCGGCAGAATCACCGCAACGTCGTTGCTTTCGGGAAACTGGACCGGATCGTTACAGAAAAACAGCACGACATTTTCATTGCCGTAAACGAAATGATCGTAACTGTCGGCATCCAGAAACGAATAGCCGTGACGGGTTTGCAATTGTTCGAGCAGCGGTGAGGTCATGATTTTAAAAACTCCGGCAATTGCGGTTCCCTGCCGACCAGGTCGGAAAATAAATGATCGATTTGATTGTCGCCCTGCATCGCCAGACGCATGGCTTCCAACGCATCGGCGATTTGCCGGGCTTTTTGCTCGCTGATGACTTCACGGGCGGTATCCAGAAAAACCAGCAGCCAGGTGCCGACCGGTTGCGGGCCGACCAGCATCGTATCGACCAGGCTTTCTTGGCCTCGATAAAGACAACGCGCCGATTCGCCATGCTGTTCGACAACTTGCATAGGGAGGCCGATACACATCAGTACTTGCCCCGATAATCGACATCGACTTGCACGCTGCGCTGGCCAGAAGATTGCGGCGGACGCAACTCAACGCCTTCGGCCTGCAAGACCCGGTCGTCGCCGATACGGCAGGCCGCGTCGGCAGTAGGCCGTTCCTGTTCGTAACGCTGTATGTTCAGCACCGGGTCGGCCAAGTCGCCATCCCTATTGATTGCTTCCGCGTTAATGCCGAAAGCTTGCAGATAATCGATTGCCATATCTATAGCCGGTTGAATTTGCGCCTTGACTATTGGCCGCAAGCTGCCGCCGTAGTCGTCCAGCTCCTCGGGCTGTACGCCGATCAACAGTAAGCGCTGAGGATAACTGCCCAGCATTTGCGCCATTGCCAGCACTTCCTGAAACCCGGTTTGATGCAGGCTCATTTTTTTTGCGCCGAGGAAATTCGGCACGTCTCTGTTTTCGATCCGTTTTAAGGCGCCGGGCGGCAGGCCGTAATCGATTGCATCGAAGACGATCAATACATCGGCCGCCCGGACATGCTCGACCAGATAAACGCCTTGGGTGCCGCCGTCCATGACCTTGACTTGATCGGGAAAACGATAGCTTTTTTGCAGGCGTTCGATCACCCGGACGCCGAAGCCTTCGTCAGCCCAAAGTACGTTGCCTATGCCTAGCAGTAAAATATTCATGGTTGCTCCCGGATAGTTATTTGTCCACGAAAGGCACGAAAATCACGAAACATAAAGGGAACACTAGTCACGCTGGTTCCCAAGCTGGAGCTTGGGAACTAGCGGATTTGGATAATACTTTCACAGCCTTTCCAGCTTGGGAACCAGCGGAACTATTACGTTTTTTTCGTGTCTTTCGTGCCTTTCGTGGACAAAATCAATGCACATCGTCTACCGGCTTATCGTCTTTAAACGTGCGCCAACCGGTCACTATCGTAGACAACATGCTCTGCCGCGATAGCTTATCCTCGCGCACCGCGACATAAATATGAGCCAGTACAAAACAAACGATCAGCCACATAATCAAGTGATGCCAGCTGTGCAGGTTTTGACTGTCGCCGAAAACAGGCAGCACCCAACTGCTGAACAATGCATGTTGCCAACTGCCCTGCCCCGTGCCTTCTCCGTACAACGCAAAGCCGGTGACGATCATGAACACGACGCCCCAAACGAACACGAAATGCATAAACAGTACCGCCAAGGGATTATGGCCGATGTATTTTTTCGGTTCCTTAACCAGAAAGGCGTACCACAGTATTTCATGGCCGACGCCCAACCAAAAATCCCGCGACAATAACGGCGGCAGGAAAATTTGCCGGGCATGCTCGTTGCCGGCATAGGCCCAGTAGGCCCGAAACAGCAGACCTATCGCCAACAGGTAGCCGGCGGCGAAATGCGCAAATCTTACGTAACCCATTACGAAATGGTCGGACGCTTCGCCGCCCACCGAGGCGAACGGCGAGGCGATTAAATAGCCGGTGACGGTCAACGCGACGATGACCAAGGCGTTCAGGCTATGCCATAAGCGCACCGGTTTTTCGTAGACGTAAACGGCGTGATGAACGGAGTTTGAGGTTGGCTCAGTCATGGCAATTTCCTATGCGAACAGCAACCAAGCGCCTATCACGCCGGTCATGGTCCCGTAAACGCGAATCAAACCGGTTGCATTGATGCGCCGCGCGATTAAACCCAAAGCCAATCCGGAAAAATGCAAAACCGCCGTACCCAACACGATTCCGGCGACATAAGCATAGGCCGAAGCGGCAACCGGTATTTCGCTGCCGTGCGCCAATCCGTGCATGGCGGCAAAGGCTGCAATCGATGTCAAAATAATCGCCTTACACACATTTATCGTTCCCACGCTCCGGCGTGGGAATGCAGTGTCAGACGCTCCGGCGTCCCGCAACGCTGGAGCGTTGCGGACTGAATTCCCACGCCGGAGCGTGGGAACTATTGAAACTATTGGCGTCGTGCCGAAGCTAAGCGCTACGCCGACCAACAACAGCGAAAACAAAATAGCCGTTTCAACATAAGCAAAACCAAACCCGGCCAAGCCGAACAGCGCCCCTACAATCATAAATGACAAAAATACGCCAATCGCCTGCTTGGCAAGCAAACACGCGTGGCTACTCGCCCATAAGCCTAAACCCAACATCACCAGGAAATGATCCAAACCCAAAAACGGATGTTGGAAGCCGTGGCTAAAACCGTCAGTCGGCAGCAAACCGGTATGCGCCGATGCGGCCTGTGAAAACGCGATAAGACCGGCAACCACTATACTTTTTTTCATAATCCTGCTCCTCAACGAACTTTAACTTGGGTTAACTCGGTGCCGTCCGGGCTGATGATATGCGTCGAACAGGCCAGACAAGGGTCGAAACTGTGCAGGGTGCGCAAAATCTCCACCGGTTCCTCGGGACGTTCGACCTTGGTGTTCATCAATGCGGCCTCGAACGCGCCGATATTGCCTTGCTCGTCGCGCGGAGAGCCGTTCCAGGTGGTCGGCACCACGCATTGGTAATTTGCGATTTTGGTGTTTTCGATTTTCAGCCAATGGCCCAACGCGCCGCGCGGCGCTTCGGTAAAACCGACGCCTTTGACGCTGTTCGGCCAGGTTTCCGGGTCCCACTTGGCAACGTTTGCTGTCGCCAAATCGCCGGATTTGATATTGGCGATCATCTTGTCCATGAAGTAGCGCATCTTGCCTGCCGCCCACTGCGCTTCCAAGCCTCTGGCCGCCGTCCGGCCCAAGGTCGAGAACAACGCGGTGACCGGGACATCCAGCGTCTTCAATACGAAATTGATTTGCTCGGTAATTTCCTTGTTGCCCTGCGCATAGCCGATCACATAGCGCGCCAGAGGCCCTACTTCCATGGCATGGCCGCGCCAGCGCGGAGCCTTGATCCAGGAATATTTAGCCGCTTCGTCCAATTCTTTGATATGGGTGCGGTCGCCCTTGGTGTTCGGCCCCAACTTGTAGTTGGGTTCGGTGACGCCGTCCCAAGGATGCAGGCCCAGCGATTCGTCCGGATATTTGTACCAGGAGTGCGGGATGAATTCCTTGATTTGCTCAGGATCGGTCAAATCGACTTCATGGACTTTGGTCAAATCGCCGTTGATGATCGCACCGCGCGGCATCAGCAGGTTAGCCGCCGAATAGTCGTTGGCGTTATCAGGAATGTCGCCGTAGGACAACAGGCTTTGCCCGGAAATGCCGCCGCCGTACATCCAGCCTTTATAGAACCCGGCGATAGCCAGCAAGTCGGGGATATAGACTTGGTCGATAAAATCAATCGTACGGTCGATAAGCGACGACACCAGATTCAAGCGCTCCATGTTAATCGCACCGCTGGCGCCGACGCCGTCGATATTGATCGCACACGGTACGCCGCCGACCAACCAGTTCGGATGCGGGTCTTTGCCGCCGAAAACGGTGCGGATTTTCATGATGTCTTTTTGAAAATCCAAGGCTTCCAGATAATGCGTCACCGCCATCAAATCGGCTTCCGGCGGCAATAAATAAGCCGGATTGGTCCAATAGCCGTTTTTGAACGGACCTAATTGACCGGATTCGACAAATTTCTTTAAACGGTTTTGGGTGTCGCGAAAATAGCCGGGCGACGATTTGGGATTGTGCGGCGAAATCGATTGTTGCAGTGCCGAGGTTGCGACCGGATCGGCTTTCAGCGCATTGACCGGGTTGACCCAGTCCAGCGCATGCAAATGATAAAAATGCACCAAGTGGTCCTGCACCTGCAAGCTTAACTGCATCAGGTTGCGGATCGAATTGGCGTTTTCGGGAATGGTGATTTTTAGAGCATCCTCGACCGCGCGCACCGAGGTCAACGCATGAGTACCGGTGCAGACGCCGCAGATGCGCTGTACGAAAGCCCAGGCATCGCGCGGGTCTCGGCCTTTTAAAATCACTTCCAGGCCGCGCCACATGGTGCCGCTGGAAATCGCGTTGCGGATGATGTTGTCGTCGTCGATATTGACTTCGCAGCGCATGTGGCCTTCGATACGGGTGACCGGATCGACGATGACGCGGCGACCTGCGTCGTTCAGGTTAAAGCCGTTGGGGGTGTGGGTGACTGTCATTGTTGGTCTGCTCCTGGTTGTTTGGCGTCGGCTTTTTTGGAACGGTTCAGCGCCGTCAATCCGGCGTGCGCGGCAATGCCGACGCCGACGACGGCTGCTGCGGTGCCGCCGACCGCGTCGGCGTTGGCTTCGATACTGAAATCGTTAATATCGCTCAGGCGCTCGTAAAAGCCGCCTTTATCCCAGAAACCGTCTTCGGAACAGCCGATACAGCCGTGGCCGGCCTGAATCGGAAACGATGTGCCTTCATTCCAGCGCACCGTCGAGCAGGCGTTATACGTGGTCGGGCCTTTGCAGCCCATTTTGTACAGACAGTGGCCTTGCCGCGCGGCTTCGTCGTCCCAATGTTCGACGAACTGCCCGGCGTCGAAATGCGGGCGCCGGTAACATTTGTCGTGGATGCGCTGGCTGTAGAACATTTGCGGACGGCCTTGGCGATCCAAAGTCGGCAATTTTTCGAAAGTCAGCAGATAGGCCACCACGGCGGTCATCACTTCGGCAATCGGCGGACAACCCGGCACTTTGATAATCGGCTTGTCGGCCAGGCCGGGGATTTTATGGGTCGGCGTCGCCCGGGTCGGATTGGGATGTGCAGCCTGTACGCAGCCCCACGATGCGCAAGATCCCCAGGAAATAATCGCCTTGCAGCTTTCGGCCGCATATTTAAGCTGCTCGACAAACGGCTTGCCGCCGATGATGCAATACATGCCGTCTTCAGCCAACGGCGCGTTGCCTTCTACGGCCAGGATGTAGTTGCCTTTGTATTTTTCGACGATCTCATCGACGATAGCTTCGGCATTGTGGCCTGCCGCCGCCATGATGGTGTCGTCGTAATCCAGCGACAGCATCGACAAAATCACATCCTTGGCTAAAGGATGGCCTGAGCGGATAAACGATTCGGAACAGCAGGTACATTCCAACCCATGCAGCCACAGCACCGGAATGCGCGGCTTGGTTTCCATCGCATGGGCGATTTTGGGTGCGAAAGCGGGGGAAAGCCCTAACGAGGCGGCGGTCAGGCTGCAAAACTTCAGAAAACTGCGGCGAGTGATGCCTTGCCTGCGCATGACATCGTAAAAGGTTTCAATCATTCAGGAACTCCTGGCGTTATAAGGCGCTTTAAAGAATGCACGCTCTTCAGCGCCGCATTTCCAAAACACAGAGGCAGGCAGACCGCCGCTGTATCAGCTTGGAAGCGCTTATTGTTATTATGTTTAAAGCTAACGCAGAGATCGGTAGTTCTCTAACCGACGCTGCTCCGCATAGCTTGAGCAACATCTATGCCGGATTAACGCCGGTTAAGAAACCTTTGTAATTGTAGGAAAATTAATTACAAAAAGAAGTGGAAGGGAATCAGCCAATGTGGGTTATGCAACAAATACAACAAAAACAGCAAGCTGTTGCAAGAAAACTTACATTAACGTTTTAACTTGATACGCGTTACGAATCGGGCATTGCGGCTAGGCGATTCTCCAATTCGGCGTTAACCAAGGTATCGTAATGGCGCTGCAAAATAGAGTCGGTAGGTCGCGGAAAAAGAGCGGATTCGATTTCACTTTGCAGATGCGTCAGAAAGCTCGGCTTGCTTGTCGACTCTTCGATGGTTTTCAGCTCTAAATCCGAGCAGGACTCACAGATAGCATCGGATTGTTGCGGCGATTGGGGGGCAAACAGCTTGCTGTAACCCGTTGGTAAAAAAGCGCATGCCGCAATTACAAGCATGATCAGGAACAATAAAGTCACTTCGAACATAATGAATACCTCACTATTAATAAAGAACACCAAGTACGCACATCAGATGAATGCAGGTACTCAGGGCTTAACTAGCAAATAAAATGCCACTCTAACTTTAACGATAACCAACTGATTCTTAACATTAGTTTATATTTTCAAGCCGCATGGATTGTTGCTTTTTGCACAATTTGTTAGCATTCCAGCAACAATGTGGTGCGGTTTCATGGAAGCGCCCGCTCGCTGGTCATGGCTGCGCGGAGAATTTCGGCTTAGGAATACGCATAAAATAACGTCACAAGTTAGACCTGGCAGGTTTTTAAAACCTGCCAGGTCTGGGGACAGTGGCGATGCTATTTGCAAAAGTTATTTCATGCACATTCCTTAGCAAAGCCGCCACGTTATTGCTCTGCCGCTGACAGAAAAAACCGTTGTAAAATAATGACTTATCGTTCCAGCGCGCCGGGTCACTGCCACTACGTTAATGGACAAAGCGCAGCGCATCCAACCTACGGCAATTGCCTTTTGTCACCAAAATTTAACCATTCTGTCATTCGATATTCATCAATTCGACACGAAACTGACACCTTCATTCATTAAGGTATCCGCATCTCTATTTAACCCTATGGATACCGATGAAAAAGACAGACGCAGCAATACAGGTCAAACCCGCCAAACGGTTGGAATGTTTTGTTATCGCCAGGGATGGCGTGTATGCTTCAGGCCGGCCGGGAGCCGACGCGGCGGCAGACTCGGACACATTAATCAAGGAAGCTCAGGCATTGCGTTTCCGTGTGTTTGCCAAAGAAATGGGCGCCAAGCTTAAAACCGAATCGGAAGGCCTGGATTACGATGAAGTGGATAGTTATTGCGACCATTTGATTGTCTATGACAACGTCAATACCAAAATAGTCGGCTACACCCGTTTGCTTAACCAAGACCAGGCGGAACGCCTCGGCCGTTTTTATTCTCAAAGCGAATTCAATCTGGATCAGGTATTGACATTACCCGGCCGCTTTTTAGAAATAGGCCGAACTTGCGTCGATCCCGATTATCGCGGCAGCGCGGTATTAACAACGCTGTGGTCGGCATTGGTGCAATACGCGCTTGAAGGACAGTTTAATTACTTGCTCGGCTGCGCCAGCATTACTCCAGGCCCCAGCGGCTTTGCCATCGATGCGGTTTACCGGAATATCGATGCCAAAAATATTGCCCCCGCCTCTCTTCAAGTCAACCCCAGCATCCCGGTGCCCCGCGAATTAAGATGCGAACGGGATGAATCGGGCATTCCTCCTTTGCTTAAAGCTTATTTCCGTTTCGGCGCCGTAGTCTGCGGCGAGCCTTGCTGGGACGAGGATTTTAACTGCATGGATTTATTCATGTTATTACCGCTCGATCAACTGCAAGAGCGCTACAGCAAACACTACATGAGAGGATACCAGGCGAGTAATGAAATCGAAAATACGGCTGTACTATAGACTTTTCCTGATCATTATCCTGTTCATTAACGGACTCATTATCGCCGCAGGCATTTTTCCCGCACTGAGTCTTTTATATTCGACAGGTCATGCCAAAACCAAGCGAGATGCACTCAAGACCCTGTGGCTGCAATGGTTCAGCGCCATTGTTAAGCTGCAAATAGCCAGGGATGGCGAACTACCGGAACAAGGGGCGCTCTTAGTCAGCAATCACATTTCCTGGCTGGACATCATCGTGATCGGCCAATATTTACCGGCCTATTTTGTTGCCAAGAGCGATATTTCAAACTGGCCGGTGATCGGTTTCCTGGCCAGACAGGGCGGCACTATTTTTATCCGTCGCGGCAACAAACAGCATATAAAAATCACCGCCGAGAAAATGCTCTGGCTGTTAAAACAAAACAGCAGCATCATTGCTTTTCCTGAAGGCACCACGACCAAGGGCGATGAGGTCTTGCATTTTCATGCCTCTTTATTTCAGCCCGCCCTGTTAACCAAGTCGGTTATTCAACCGGTAGCCCTTCAATATCAAGGTACGGCCAAAGAACACGCGCCGTTTGTCGGTGACGACGACTTTGTTTCGCATTTGCTCAAAATGCTGACTCTGGATAAAATCGAGGTGCGGCTTAGTTTTCTTCCTGTTATTAACAGCTCGGGAAAAGACCGGCATAGCGTCAGCCTTGAGACCAGAGCCCGTATATGGGAAAAAATTGCAGGCGATTTAGCGGCGGATAATTCAGATGCTCCGGACTTAAAATCATCTCAAGGTTAACTTTCATCACCTTGTCGCTAGCCCGCTATCCACTTTTACACTACCGCGGATATTCTGATCTCCTTGAGCGCGCATCAAGCCGGTATGAATTTGGCGGAATAGTGCCGCATTTGACTATAACGACTGCTTCGGTTTTATGACTGCCATTAAATTCCCCGAACTCGAACAACTTGAACGCATTATTGAGCAATTAGGCGACCGCGCCCAAACCGAGGTCGTAGAAAAGATCCAATACCAGGATCATGAATTCCCCATTCATTGCATTACCCTGGGATCGACTCAGCCCGATGTGCCGGTATTGGCCTTTTTCGGCGGCGTACACGGACTGGAGAAGATCGGTTCCGAAGTGATCCTGTCCTATATGCAGACCATCAGTCAGTTATTGGACTGGGACCAGGAATTCCTGGCCCGGCTAGAAAAATCCCGACTGGTGTTTGTCCCCCTCGTCAATCCGGTGGGCGTTTATCTGGGCACGCGCTCTAATGGCAACGGCGTCGACCTGATGCGCAACTCGCCTGTGGAAGGCATCGGCGCAACCCGTATTTTCAGCGGCCACCGCATCACGCCGCGCCTGCCCTGGTATCGCGGCGATGAATCCAAAATGGAAAAAGAAGCGCAAGCCTTATGCCGCGTAGTGCAACAACACCTGTTCAATTCTCCGTTGTCGATCGCCCTGGATTTGCACTCGGGGTTCGGCATTCAGGATCGACTATGGTTTCCCTACGCCTCGCGCAAGATCCCATTCGCCTTTATTGCCGAAACCTTGGCCTTAAAAGAACTGTTCGATCGTTGCTATCAACACCATATCTACAGGATTGAACCGACCTGCCAGGAATATATGATTAACGGCGACCTCTGGGATTACCTGTTCGATGATTTTGTGCAGCGCTACGAGGCCGAACGCTTGTTCCTGCCGCTGACGCTGGAAATGGGCTCATGGCTTTGGCTGCGCAAAAGTCCGATGCACCTGTTCTCGCGGCACGGCTTGTTCCATCCGTTGCTGCCGCACCGCCAGCAACGAATTTTCCGGCGGCATTTCATGCTGTTCGATTTCTTATTCCGCAGCCTTTTGTATCCGGAACAATGGACACAGCTGAAGCCTCGGCAAAAGGCGGCCTATGAAAAAAAGGCCTCGGGTCTTTGGTATGAATAAAGCGCCAGGAAAAAACTGGATACTGCTGAGAGGCTTGGCGCGCGAATCGGGGCATTGGGGCGCTTTCGTTCCGTTGTTACAATCGGCATTCCCGGATGCCCAAATAACGCTGCTGGACTTGCCCGGCACCGGTTGTTTTCATCGGGAAACCAGTCCATGCACAATCAAAGCGATAACCGACAGCGTACGCCGCGATGCACTCAACAAGGGCGTCATACAACAACCGGCAACGATTCTGGCGCTTTCGCTGGGAGCGATGGTGGCTTGGGAGTGGCTGCGCAGTTATCCCGAAGACATCTGCGGCGCGGCCCTGATGAACACCAGCTTTGCCGATGTGAGTCCCTTTTATCAGCGGCTACGCTGGCAAAGTTATAGCGACTTTGCCGCATTGGCGATGACGCGTGACCTGCATAACCGGGAATCGGGCATTTTGCGCTTGACCAGCAACCGCCGAAACCAGCGGAAGCAAACCCTTCGCATCTGGGAAAATATACAAAACAAACGCCCGATAAGCCTTAAAAACAGCTTCCGCCAAATTATAGCGGCGGCAAGCTATCGGCCCGGCGACATAAAACCGAAACAGCCGGTTTTATTATTAAACGGATTGGGCGATCGCTTAGTGTCGCCAATCTGTTCAGAGGCGATACATAAAAAATGGAATCTGGAACTTCGCCGCCATCTCTGGGCAGGCCACGACTTGACGCTGGATGACGGCGCATGGGTGGTGGCGCAACTGCAAGAGTGGTCGGGGCAAAAGACGTAGCGCACTACGCGCCCTGCTCCGCTGTCACCAAATCTTAAACAAACCTTCATTTCTTTGTCACAGAACAGTTTTACTCTTTGCTCCTGAAAGCCAAGGCTTTTCATCACTGCAAAAGACCGTAATCAGTCTTTGCAGAATTTCCTTCAGGAGGATAAAGATATGAAACTGCTCTATTCCATCCATAAATACGACGTAAGCATGTTCACTTGGCTGATCAATGCCAGGATGCATGCCACCTTGACCAAGGCCGGCCGTTATATCTCGAAAACCGGCGACGGCCAGTTGTATGTGGTCATCATAGGCCTGTTATATTGGCATGAAGGTTTTGAAAGCCCTTTTCTACACGCTGTCCTGTTGGCTTTTTTAATCGAAAGACCGATTTATTTCGTACTCAAAAACGGCCTGAGGCGCAATCGTCCGCAAGCCGCTTTACAAAACTTCCGCAGCACTATTACGCCATCGGATAAATTCAGTTTTCCATCCGGCCATACCTCCGCCGCTTTCATGATGGCGACGCTGCTCGGCTATTACTTACCTCCCTTGATGATCCTTCTTTATTGTTGGGCGGCATTGGTCGGCTTCTCCCGCGTGGTATTGGGCGTGCATTTCCCGACCGATACCTTGGTAGGCGTCATTTTGGGTATCTGCACCGCACTCTTCAGTTTGGGACAAATCGTTATATGAGAATTTTTTACGGCGTACAGGGCACCGGTAACGGCCACATCACTCGCGCTCGGGTGATGGCGAAAGAACTTCATGCCGCCGGCATTGATGTTCACTTTCAGTTTACCGGACGACCTGCGGATAAGTATTTCGATATGGAAATCTTTAACGGCTACCAATCGCGCCCCGGACTGACTTTCCATACCGAAAAAGGCCAAGTCAGTTATTTGAAAACAGCGCTGGACGCCAAACCCATTACTTTTATCAAAGATATGAAGTCGCTGGATTTAAGCAGCTATGATTTGGTAATCAGCGATTTCGAACCGGTCACCGCCTGGGCGGCAAAAAGCCAAAAGAAGCCGGTTTTAGGCATCGGCCATCAATACGCGTTTAACCATAAAATCCCCAGGGAAGGATCGGACCCTATCGCCGATCAGGTCATGAAGTATTTTGCCCCGGCCGATGTCGGCGTCGGTTTGCACTGGCATCATTTCGGGCAGCCCATTTTGCCGCCTATTATCGATACGCCGGAAACGCCAAAAAGCATTATCAAAAACAAGATCATCGTGTATCTTCCTTTCGAAGACCAGAATGAAGTCATCCGGCTGTTGTCGCCTTTCGAGAATTTCGACTTTCATCTTTATTCGCCGGAACCGGTACCATCCAAATTCGGCCACATCACCTGCAATCCGCTGTCGCGCGAAGGTTTCCAGAAAGATTTATACGATTGCGCCGGTATTATCAGCAATGCCGGATTTGAACTGGCCAGTGAATCGCTGCAATTGGGCAAAAAAATTCTGGCTAAACCGCTGCATGCGCAAATGGAACAAATCTCCAATGCCGCCGCCTTACAACAATTGGGCTACGGACATGTTATGCATGATATGAATATAGCCGCTATTGAACACTGGCTGCATGATGACCATGCCGTTCATATCACCTATCCCAATATCGCCAAAGTGCTGGTGCAATGGATACAGAACGGTATGCCCGAAATGGATGCTGATTTTATTGAAGCGGTCTGGAGTTCGGTGGAAGTTTTGCAGATTAAACAATAACCCCCCTCCTTTACCTTAGTTACTAAGGAATGGGCATGAAATAACTTTTGCAAATAGCATCGCCACTATCCCCAGACCTGGCAGGTTTTTAAAACCTGCCAGGTCTAACTTGTCGCTGGAGTGCAGGCTTTGCCTACATGGATGTAGGTAAGGGGCGTGAGCAGGAGCGGAAGCTTCGCCTGCGCCGGCAAGCAAAGCTTGCACTCCCGTTACGTCCTGATAGCTCTTTTAGTAACTGATGTTACGCACTGTCCACGAAAAGCACGAAAGACACGAAAAATAGAGAGCCGTATGTTGCGCGCTAGTTCCCAAGCTCCTGCTTGGGAATTCAGTACGGGAAGCTCTAGCTTCCCGGCTCGCAAAGCTGGAGCTTTGCTCACTGGGTTCCCAAGCGGGAGCTTGGGAACCAGCGTATCTCTTAGCGCTACGTGGTCTTGACGATGGGCTTTACTTATTGTTCCTGTACCCGGTTTTTTTCGTGCTTTTTGTGCCTTTCGTGGACTACGCTTTTTTATTAGGCACATGCGTAACATCAGTTAGTAATTGAAAGCACCGTAAGCCGCAAGCGCATGTCAATACCGCTTGAATCCTTTGTCTTTTTCTAACAGGGTCCCGCGCTACGCCGACCTTCCCGGACGATAACACTACCGTTTCGTCCGCGGCATCCCGCTTTCATCCAACACAACAATCGCTTCTTCGCAGCTGATTATATTTTCCCTATTGCTGAGAATATAATCGGCCAGACGCTCAATAGCCCGCCAATGAGTCGCTGAGCTTATGAACTGGAAAGCCTTGTTAAACAACAAGGCCAGCTTCTCTTCGTGCCGACTTCCGTCCGCGATAAAGCTATCCAGATACTCGTAAACCTTTTCAAGATCCGATGTCCCCCCGTAATAATGCAAGGCGTCAATGTTCACCAGTCGGGCGTTAAACTGTTCATCATCGCGAAGCGCCACATGCTTTGCTTCCGCCAAAGGCCCGATCAGCAAATTAATCATATCCGCTTCAAAAGCGGTCTGATAGGCATCTTGTTCAGCGGCTGAGAAATAATGACTGCTTTCAATTAGCGCAACCGGCAGGCTGTGAATCAGGCGGCCCCCTTCCACGACGGCAGCAAAATGATCATAAGCCAGGCGCTTATCCGAAGAACTGTCTTTTGGGCGATCCAAAGCCTTAATGGCGATTTGAAAATACACCGGCGGCAGTTGCTTTTGTTTATTGTAAAGATAAATAGCGGCAGCGTGGCCTGCCTCATGGAAGGTTATTTGTCTGATCAAATCGTGATCGTTAATGGTATAGGATGTATCAGTTTGGTAATTCCGTTTCATGATTTCACCCGTAAGCTAAAAAGATGCGGCCAGGGGTTGACCGCATTTGAAGGGGAAGGATAGCTAATAAACTCTAATTCCCGGAATAAGGGAGCAATCACAAGAGTTGCAAATAGTCTAACGACAACCACCCACCTTGAAAATGTGACCGATTGACGCGCGACAATAAGCCGCGCAAATTGGCACGGTACATGCTTTTTATTTAGGTTTGCGTCATATAAATGCTTCAAAGCCGCATACATACTGGGTTTTAACAAATCGCCAGTCGAATTTTCAAGGCATTTAACACAGTAAAATAGGTCATATGCCGCACAACCCTATCTGCCTTTCAACTCAACACAGGAGTTAACATGACCAAATCAAAACTCATCGACCTATTGGCTAAAAAACGGCCGCATTTAGAGCGAAAAGCGGTGGAATTGGCCGTCGGCTGTATACTTGAGCAGATGAGTAAGGCCTTGATGGCTAACGATAGAATAGAAATCCGGGGCTTTGGCAGCTTTTCCCTGCGTTACCATCCGCCTTTTACAGGCCGAAATCCCAGAACCGGGGCGGAATTAAAATTTCCGGCCCGATATTCAACCTATTTCAAACCCGGCAGAGAGTTGAGACAGCGAGTGGATTTGTTAAAATCAAACTGCGTGATTAAACAGAAAGCCTAGTTTTTACTAAAACGGCTTGAACGAATTCCAATAGGCGGTCTTATATCAGGGATGATTACACCGCCAAGCGGTGGTCAAGAAAGCTCTCAACCACCGTTTATCATGCCGGTTTTTATTGACCGATGGATTGACGCATATGGGTCATTGCTTCTTCGGTATGATGGGTACCGACATCGGCATGCCCTTGTTTAGCGTGAGCTATAGCTTCTTTTAAATGCTTAACCGCATCAGTCATATGCACATGCGCCTCGGCATGTTCCTTTTCAGCCGCTTCGGCATGTTTTAAACCTTCTTCAGCATGCTTGAGTAACTGGTCGGCATGGCCGTCTTGTCCATGAGCCGTAGCCATAGCCGAATGCTCCAGCGCTTGCGCTGTATGATGCTCGGTAGCGTTAGCCTGCGAGCTTAAGCCAAGAGCGATGGCGGCCATTAATACAGCAATAGATCTTAGATTCAACTCATAAGTGCAATCGCCACAGATCGGACAAGAAAAAGGTTAGCTGATATAGTTTCACGCTTTTTTCAATCCGACCAAAGACGAGAAAGCGCATGAGAAACTATAAACAGCTAAGCCCAGCACAAAGATACCAGATTGCGATATTAAATAAAGCCGGAAAAAACCAGAAAGAGATGGCGGAGCTACTGGGCGTATCAAGATCAACGCTGTGCCGAGAGCTAAAACGCAATCGAGGTAAAAAAGGTTACTTCCCAAAACAGGCGCAGATCAAAGCGGATAGGCGCCGAACACAGGCTGCCAAAGCGCTAAAAATGACCGCGGAAGTCATCGTTGAGATTGAAGAAAAAATACGTTTAGATTGGAGTCCGGAGCAAATTTCTGGGAGACTGGAAATCACTATCAGCCATGAACGCATTTATCAGCATATCTGGGCAGATAAGAGCAATGGCGGCACCTTGTATCAGCATCTTCGGCAAAGTAACAAGAAGCGTAAAAAGCGCTACGGATCAAAAGATAAGCGCGGCCAGATCAGGAACCGTATCAGTATCGACGAACGCCCTGAGATCGTTGCGCAAAAGACCCGCATCGGCGATTGGGAAATTGACACCGTGATAGGCAAGAACCATCAAGGCGCCTTGGTGACGATAGTGGATCGGTTTTCCAAATTTACCCTGATAAAAAAGGTGGACAGCAAACAGGCAGAAGTTGTTACAGAGGCTACTATTTTATTGCTACAGCCCTATCTGGATAAGACATTAACGATTACCGCAGATAACGGCAAGGAGTTTGCCGGGCACGAAAAAATGAAGGAGCGGCTGAATGCTGATGTGTATTTCGCTCATCCTTATAGCTCCTGGGAGCGAGGCTTAAACGAAAATACCAATGGCTTGATTAGACAATATTTTACCAAGGGGAGCAGTTTTGAGAACATAACCGATGACGATGTTGAGGCAGTCATGCATAAGCTCAATCATCGCCCTCGAAAAACGCTCAATTTTAAAACACCGCATGAGGTATTCTTTCCTGAAAAAGAGAGGGACGCCGCATGATTACTAGGATTGCACTTCGGAGTTGAATCCGCCGATTTTAATTTCATGAGGATTTCCTTAAATGATTAGCTGATTAGCAATGTTGCATCCCCGTAACGGCTATCGTCATATAAGACATTAGAGCATTACGGTTGACGTTAGTGTAAGGCATTCAGACGGTCGTGTACATTAGGGCATTGTGACGCTCCTTTCAAAATTGTTGAGAATAATGCTTCCGCCCGACACTACAAGATCGGGATATTCGAGTATTTTTAACGCATGCGTAGGGTCGCCTTTGACGGCAATCATATCGGCCGGTGCGCCGGGTTGTAGGGTACCCAGCAGCGGACGATTCAAATATCGGCCTGATTTCGATGTCGCGCTACGCAAGACCTCAATCGGTTGCATGTTCGCCAGCTGCATCATAGCCATAAGCTCCTGCGCATCGATGCCCCAGGGAATGTCGGGGTGCGCAATCTCGGCGCCGTATAACAACTCCCCGCCCAATGCCGCAAAAACGCGAGCATTGCGAGCCGCCCCGGTACACTTGGATAAGGTATCCAGCGTGGTGATTGTTTTTACCTGTTGCGATACCGCCTTTTTCAGCAATGCCTCGGGAATCATGTCGCAAGGCACATGCGCCCATTCATCGATGCCTGCATCAATGGCGATCTTTGCGCCTTTTGCCTCGCCGATATGCGCCGTCACTTTGAGTCCCTGTTGATGGGCTTCATCGACTATCGCCTTGACGATATGTTCGGACAATAGCGGCCATGGCTTTTTTGAGTGGGAAGTCTTGCGATGGGGGCCGCTATCAGCATGATGACTCGACCACGGCGCGCCCGCTTCGCCGCCCGGCTCCAACGCGACCTTAATCACGACCGCCCCACCGTTAATAAGGGTGCGGACAACCTCCCGCGCTTGCTGTTCCGTGGCAACGGCTATGGCGATATTTTCAGTCCCCAATTCCGCAATCGGATAACCGCCGGGCGCGGTGATAATCGGCCCGGAGGTCAGCACGCGCAAGCTGCCGTCGCCGCCATAAGGCGGGTGCAACGGCCCGCCTACATCGCGGATCGTAGTGATGCCGTGCTTTAGAACGGTATCGACCGGAATATGCTGAAAAGCCAGATGGGCATGTAATTCGATGAAACCCGGCAACAAGGTTGCATCGCCCAAATCGATGACTTTTGCCGCACCGGACTTGAAGGCTTCGCGGGCGTCGATTTGGGCCACGACTCCGCCGATCACCAATACCGAGGTATTCGTCCTCATATTATTGCCGTCGAAAACACGCGCGGCATGAATAAGAACGGGTGCCGTTTCTTGGGCGATAATCGGGAATGAGGCAAAGGCTGTTAAGGTTAAAAACAATAAAAATTTGATGAGGGAGGGTGTTTTCATTATCAGGCGGTTTTGCATTTCATGTCCTTTTAAACAGAGCCTGCGCTATTCAATCAACTGTTAGTAATGTTCGGCTTTGGATGCATAAAGTTTGTTTTGCTTTATTCCCGTTTGCGGCGCAGCGCGTTCATCTTTATACACAAATGCTCAAGTACACCTCGTTCCCACATGCTACGTCACTGCCATTAAGTTAAGAAAAAAGCTCCCTGTCCTGCGCGCTAGTTCCCAAGCTCCTGCTTGGGAATTCAGTACGGGAAGCTCTAGCTTCCCGGCTCGCAAAGCTGGAGCTTTGCTCACTGGGTTCCCAAGCGGGAGCTTGGGAACCAGCGTAGCTCTTAACTTAATGGCAGTGACGCGGCGCGTGGGAACGAGAAACAACGACCACGTTAATAAGTGATTTCTATCCCGCCATAGAAAGACAGCGGCGCCCCCGCATTTAACATCGCATCGGTTGCTGTTGCGGTGTTCATAATATTGGTATTGGCAACGTATTGGGTGTCGAGCAGGTTCCGGCCTTCGAGAAACACCTTGTAATGATCATTGGACCAGCCGGTACGCATACCGAGCAGACCGTAAGCATCAATCTTATAGGTATTCGCGTAGTCTCCCCAACGCTTACCGACCACATCGAAAGTAGGCCCCATAAAAAAGCCGTTCGCATGGTGATAGATCGCCTCGCCTTTTAAGAAATACTTGGGCGCTGCCGGTAACGCATTGTTAGCGTAATTGCGGTCATTATCGAAATTGAAATGGTTGATGGTATAGGTCAGCACGGGTTTGATGGTATGCGTACCCTTGCCGTCCAGGGCAAAACTGCCGCCGATTAAACCTTCAATGCCCGCGTGAATGGTATTGTCAAAGTTCGCCGCCTTGGCAGAACCGCCGGGAGGCGTAGTCGATAGAATCTCGTTATTAAGCCATGAATAATACAGCGACAAATCCCAGTTCACCGCGTTTAAGTTGCCGATTTTTTTGTTGCCGCGCGTGCCTATTTCGACGGACGTGCCTTCCATCGCCTTCAGATTGGTGGTGCTTAAACCGGCGGTAATGTTATCCGATATGTTGTAGTTAGTCGGCGGCGCGTACAAACGGCTGACATTGCCGTACAGGCTGGAGCTCTTGGTCAGGTTATACATCAAGCCTAAACTGGGATTAATGCCGCTATAGTCATTACTGGGGTTGCCGCCTTGAGAATACACATTGAAGTTGGCGTCCTGAGCAATCGGCAGCCTGGTATTGTTGACTTCACGGTGTGCAAACACGCCTTGCAACGCGGGAGTCAGCGTCCATTTATCGGTAATATGCCAGTGATCCTGGGCAAAAATTTCGACATTATCGGCTTCCTTGGTGATTTGATTGGTCATAGGCCCGCGAACGCCGCCGACATTCGTGTAGTTGCCGCCTTTATCCGAGTTGGTGCCGTAATTCACGCCCAGCAATAATTCATGGCTGTCCAAGCGCCGGTTGTAGCGGGCGGAGGCGCCCCAGTCCTGTTGGACCGAATCGACCAGCAAACTAAACCTGTCCGCCGTATCGCCGGGAAAAAAATGCACCGTATCGACGATCGGATGATAAAGATGCTGGTTTTCAAAAGAAAAACCGACATCGAACGAACTTTTCTCATCAATCGTCCAGGTTGTTTTATTGGCAACGCGCTCGGTCTCGGTATTCAGCTGATAATTGCCGCCGATAGCCTGAGTGCTGGCCTGATAGGGGTTGGCGTCGAATTGCGCCCGAGTCAACTGCCCCGGCAACTGCTGGTTATTTTTAATGTAGCTGACAAAGGTACGGTTAACCACGGAATCGGAGATTTGCCAGCCGAAGTTGCCGTAAAGTCCAAAGCGATCCTGCTTATTGTGGTCGCGATAGCCGTCCCATTCTTTGCCTTCGAGAGTCAACAAGCCGTCGAAGCTGTCATTAAAAACCTTGCTTACCGTGCCCCGGCCTAGAAATTGCCCGAAACTGCCGCCGCTGAGCGAGAGCCGCGCGGTAGGGCTGTCATGAGCGGTGGGCGAGGTAAAATCGATGGCGCCGCCCAAGGCGCTGGTGCCGTACTTAAACGCATTGCCGCCTCGGGCAACGGTTGCAAAACTGGAGGCTAAAGGATCAATCATGCGGTTGTGGTTGTTGCCGTCAGCGGCGGTGACCGGCATGCCGTCTTGCAGAAACTTAACGCCGCTCCCGGCAAAATTATTGGCATCCAGATTCGAACCGCGACCGGTAATAAACACTTCGTCGTTGCCGCTTTGGCTGGTCGCCCAAACGCCGGGCACGTAGCGGAAAAAATCCGCCACGCTGGATACGTTGCGGTCATGTAACTCATTGATATTAATCAGGCTGACGCCACCCGGCGAAAGAGCGACTTCTGCATTTGCCGTTTCAAGTTTCCGGTCGCTTTTTTCCGTCACTTCCATCGTCTTAAGTTCGACCGGGGCTGCCGCGGTCGTTTTTTTTCCTGAATTAAGCGTTTTCGGCGGCTCTTGCGCCATCGCTGCGCTGCCGGCATTAACCAGTAAAAAGGACATAAACAGCGGGCTGCTGAATTGTAAAAGCGAAACAGGTCGATTGGAGCGTATGAATTTCATGATAATTCCAACGTTGTAAGGAAACACGCCTCAGTATTGGCTGAGAATTTTTTATTCGACAGTCAAAGCAATACTTGGCTTTGACTCGAATACGGTGCGGAGATACTACCCAATACCGACAGCGATTTCCTCGCGCATTCGTATGGCAAAAGGAGTATTTCTTATGCCAAAAGTAGGATTGCGCGATATGACCCGGTTTCTTCAATTGAGTGTGTGATATGCCGCACTTTTACGCCGGAATGTTTTTCATCACCTCCGATAATAGCCATTAACGCCATGAAAATAATGCGCTAACCCGTCAAGGCGCGGTTTGTGCTTAATAACCCGGATATCTTATAGTCACAAAACCAAACGAGTCATGATGGAAACAAAACAAGCAACGACAAAATGGTGGCGCATCAGCAGCGACGAGCTGCAATGCCATCAACAAAACAACTGCCTGCATCAGTCCTTACCGGATGATTTAGGCGCGGGCCGATCGGCCATATTCCAGCTTGATCAAGACTTAAGCTATATAGAAACCCGCTACACGCCGTCAAAAGACCTGGCTGTTTTGAGCCGGATAGACTATCAGGAACCGAGACTGGTGGTTACGCTGGGCTTAAAAGGCCAATCCCGTTTTGCCGAAAAAAACGGCGGTGAAGTTGTTTTTAACGAGGGCTACACGTCCATAACAACCCTGCGCTCAAGTGTTGGCGAACGGCAATACCAAGCCCATAAACCGACGATGCAGCTTCGTTTCGCACTGACCAAGAATTGGCTGGACAGGTATTTTGGCGAGTCTAAGACCCGGCAGTTGTTTAACAAAAACGGCATTCAATTATTAAGCTATCGGCCTATTTCTCCACAGGCGATATGCGCCGCGCAACAGTTATTGAACTGTAACGAAGCAAGGGAAACCAACCGGATATTCATGCATGGGCAAGTCATGTCGCTGCTGGCTTTCGAATTAAGCCCGCTGTGCGAAGACACATACCGAAATCCAGCGGAATTCAATCAAAAAGATGCCGCTATCGCCAAATCGGCCAGGGATATTCTAGTCAGTGAATTCAAGAACCCGCCATCAGTGGAAGAACTGTCAAAGCGGGCCGGAACCAATCAATTCAAGTTAAAAAAGTTATTTCATCATTTTTTTAACAACACGCCTTACGGTTTGCTGTTGGAAATCAGGATGAGTAATGCCTATCAATTGCTGGAATCGGGACAATATCAGGTAAGTGCTGTCGCAGATCGGGTTGGTTACAACCATGCCGGCAATTTCAGCGCTGCGTTTATTAAACATTTTGGGGTTTCGCCCAAGGCCATTTCAAAAAAGCACTAAGATAGCCCGCAGCAAAAAAGCATCCTGATTATAAAGCTGCTTCAGCTAACGCAAAAAACGCCGTCATTCCGGCATGGATGCCGGAATCCAGAGCCAGGGAGGGTGACTATCCATGGCACCCGTATCCGATTTAGGCATTATGCCAAGTCATACATTCTCATCCATGCCAGTATGGCGGCGCTAGCTGAAGCGGCTTACTAATCAGGAAAAAGCATTATTCACCACGAAGGCACGAAGGCACGAAGTTTTATGTTTTTTCTCCGTGGTAAATCAGGAACTTTTGTTAAAAACTTTCCTGATTGGCAAGATGCTTCAGTCAAAAACAAAATATTCGATGTTCATACGTTTCTTAACATGAGTGGCATGAGTGGGAGCGGCTAAAGCCGCTCCCACTCATGCCAGAAAACTTTTGCCCAACTACTTACCAACAGAACAGCTAAGTAATCGAGCTAAAGTTTTCGGGTATATTGGAGTGCAAGCTCTGCTTGCAAAGCAGGCAAAGCCTGCACTCCGGCTTTAAACAAGAGCTGAAAACTTATATTTAGGCACTTAGCTCCAAAAAATGCGACCCGTAGAGACGCGATAAATCGCGTCTCTACGGTTGGTTGGCTGAAGCATCATGCTAATCGTTATCTATCCTTCCAGCGACACACCGATGCAGCGTAATTAACGTTACAATGGCCTGACCCAACACAACAGACGCACCTGAGAAAGCATGAAATTCCTGATTATTGACAGCGATGCCGTTGAGCGTTTCCTCACCCTGGAAACATTGCGCAGTAAATTTGCCGATGCGCATCTTGTTGAAGTTAGCAGCCGGGAGGCGTTTGACGAAACAATCACCGGGGCCGGTTTTGATCTGGCGATTACCGAATATCGGCTCGGTTGGACAGACGGATTGACTTTATTTAAGGAAATCCAGACGCGCTATGCCAACCTGCCCGTCATCATGTTGACCGACTCCGGAAACGAGGACATAGCCGTCGCCGCAATCAAACGCGGCATGACCGATTATGTCGTCAAGCGCAATCGCCATTGCTTGGCCGACGCCATAAAACAATGCCTGCTCGACGCAACCCAAAAAGAACAGGGCAAAAACGACAACAAATTCCAGTTTCACGAAAGAAGAGATCCTTTTATTTCACGATTCACCAGGGATTTCGCTTATTTCATCCGCATTTCCCCGGATGGCACGCCGGTATTCGAATGGGTCACCGAACCTTTAAAACAGCTTATCAGTACCGCGACATCCGATGGCGGTTCAAAACAACAGGCGCGCGACTGGGTATTGCCGATCCATCCCGACGATATATCGATTATTAAGGATCGCTTTAAAAAACTACTGTCAGGCCGCGAAGATACCAGCGAGTACCGGGGCATTATTAATGACCGTGAAGTGCGCTATTTTAGCGATCATTCATTGCCGGTTCGCGATCTCATCAATGGCAAGGTCATACAAATATACGGCGTCATGCAAGACATCACCGCCCGTCGTAAAATTGAAGAAAAACTGTATTTAATGCAGCACGCCATTGATTCCAGCAGCAACGGCATTGTCATTACCGGTCTGGCGGACGCGGACTATGCCGTTATTTATGCCAATAAAGCCTTCTCGCGCATGAGCGGTTATCCGCTGCAAGAACTGATAGGCCATAATTGCCGCATTATGCAAAATAACGATAGCGATCAAGAAGATATTCATGAATTGCGCGCCGCATTGCAAAGTAAGCGCGATGCTCATGTCATTTTGCGTAACTATCGCAAAGACGGCAGTCTGTTCTGGAACGAGATCTACATTTCGCCTATACAGGATCAACAAGGCCGGGTTACCCACTACGTCGGCGTGCTGAACGACGTGACTCAGCGCGTCGAAATGGAAGATGCGCTAGGTAAAAGCGAAGCGGGGATACGCTCTGTTTTCAATAATGTATCCGACGGCATTATCATTATTGATGAACATGGCATCATCGAGCAGCTTAATCCGTCCGCGGAAAAGCTGTTCGGTTATGCTGCCGAGGAATTGATAAATCATAATATCAACACACTGATGCCTGAGCCCGACCGGAGTCGGCACGACTCCTATTTAAAAAACTACCTGGGTAGCGGCAACGCTAAAATACTCGACACCCGCCGCGAGGTGAACGGACTCAGAAAAGACGGCTCCATTTTTCCGATGGAATTGGGTGTTAGTCGATTCTACGTCGATCAGCATCATTTTTTTATCGGCACGGTGCATGATATAACCGAACGCAAGAAAGCCGAAGCAGCGTTACGGGATTTATCCGGCCACCTGGCGGCGGCCAGGGAAGACGAAAGAACCCGAATCGCACGGGAAATTCATGATGAATTGGGCAGTCTCCTGACCGCGCAAAAAATGGACTTAAGCTGGTTGCAGAAACAGATACCGGCAGATTTGTCCTTATGTCATGAAAAAATTGCGGTAATGAATCTGCATTTAAACGATGGCATTGGTTCGGTCAGAAAAATCATTGCCGACCTTAGACCGAGTATTCTGGATCATCTCGGCTTATTAGCGGCCATCGACTGGAAGCTTGACGAGTTTAGACGGCAAAACGGCATTCAATGCGCTTTGACGGTGCAGGAAAACAATGTCGTCATGGACGAAGGCAGGGACATCGCGGTGTTCCGCATTATGCAGGAAGCGTTAACCAATATTGCTCAACATTCCGGAGCAAGCCACGTAACGCTGGATGTTGAAACAGACGCCAACAATTTGATGATGAAAATAACCGACAACGGCTGCGGCATGACTAAAGCGCAGATGCATAAATCCGGTAAATACGGCATTCTGGGCATGCATGAGCGCGCCCGTCATTTCGGCGGCGAAGTCGTCATCGTCAGTGACCCGGGCAAAGGCACCTCACTGGTCTTGAACATGCATTTAAAGTCATCCGAAAGCGGCGGTTGCCATGATTAAAGTATTAATTGTCGACGATCATGCCATCGTCAGGCAGGGACTGAAACAAATCCTCGCCGACATTCCCGATATGGAAGTGTTCGGTGAAGCGGCTTCGGGCGATGAGGCTTTAAGGTTCATCCGGGATCAGGGCTGGAATATCATGCTGCTCGATATCGCCATGCCGGGTAAAAATGTGATGGAATTAATCAAGCTGGCGAAGCATCAATCTCCGCACCTCCCTATCCTGATCCTGAGCATGTATCCGGAAGATCAGTATGCGATCAGAATGCTGCGCGCCGGCGCTGACGGCTATCTCACCAAAGAAAGCGCGCCCGAGCAATTGGTGGAGGCGATTCGAAAAGTCGCCAAGGGAGGAAAATACATCAGCCCGGAGATGACTGAAAAACTGATCGCGGAATTGAATCCGCACCAGGAAATACCGCTGCATACCACGCTGACCGATCGCGAGTTTCAGGTTTTTTGCGGCATTTGCGCCGGTAAAAGCATTACCGACCTTGCTCAGCAGATGACGCTCAGCGTCAAAACCATCAGCACCTATAGGACCCGTCTAATGAAAAAAATGAACATGTCCAAAAACGCCGAAATTATCCATTACGCATTTAAGAATGATTTGCTTGATTAAAGGCGCTTCGCCCCTGATGCATCCCCGGAAAATAATATTATAAAACAATAGATTATTTGATATTTTGCGCAATCAATATCTGCAACCTAGCCGGAAAGGCGTCATGCCGGCATCCAGTCACAAGGAGGTGAAACTTTAAAATACCACCCATTTTCATTAGGTATCTGATGTTACGCATTGTCCACGAAAAGCACGAAAGACACGAAAAAATAGAGAACAGTGTATTTCTCGGTTAACGATGTAATGCCAAGCATTTAGCCACATTCCTTTTGACAACGTTCATGACAGGTATGTGACTTGATACAGGCATGACGGGTAGGAGAGGAACGCGCTTTGTTTTTTGCGTCTTTGTTCTCCTTTGTATACCCACTTTGTTTTTCGTGCTTTTCGTGCCTTTCGTGGACTACGCTTTAATTTATTAGATGCGTGCGTAACATCAGTTAAGTACCTGGGAAGTCACAAAGCTACCCCCCATGGCACTGGGTTCCGGCATCCCTGACGGAACGACGAACTTGGGAAATTTGTGGGGACACATCAGGCTTCGTCCTGTTTCTAAAGCTATCCGATACCAATGCGTAGCACACTATTTATTCTCTCCCCTCATCTCAGCCCTCCCCCTAAAAATTAACTTGCCGTCATTACGTAGGAATATTCTTACATACAACCTCCTGTAAATCTTATCGATTTGATAGCGCTTGGCTGATTTATAAGCGTTATGATTTGGCGGATAATATAAAAATCGACGCCTATAAAATGAATATACGTTAACGCATAACAACAATAAAACTACTATGTGCATTTATCTGTGTTTTGATGTTTCCAAGTCAGCAGCAACAAAAGTCATCAGAGACGGTCGCAATACCCCAAAAAAACTATCCGCGCCTATACAGCGCGGTCGTATCGAAGAAATTTTAGAGCCGCATAAAATCCGCCGTTTTTTAAAGGCATGGCGGAATAAGCCGATCGGAGCAACGCACGATTGAAAGGTTCCCCCATAGTAATCAAGGCGATTTTTTACAGGCTGTTTTATTGCCCGGCCTTTGTCCCCGTAAAAATAGCGCCACGCCTGTTACCGCTATGATACCCAAAATCAGTATTGTCTTAATTGAGCAAATCTCCGGTATTAAACCCATCAAGCCATCGCCCCCAACAGATAATATGACTTTGCAATGCAACACTGGCAGGGCAAGTCGTAACGACGTAGAATCGCGCGCAAAACCTGTTACTCATCATAGAGGATTTTCAAGTGAACAAGAGGCAATCGCCCTCCTTTTTCACCCTAAAGCAACAAGAATGAGCACCTGTAAAAGTTGACCTTACACATTGGTCGCGACCAATCCGGGTAGTAAAGTAAGCATAAATTATTTAAATTATAAAATTTGGCTCCGGATGAGAGCCAATAATAAAACAAAAATGGTGGGATAAATGAAAGTAAATATGCCGGTAACTAATAATGAAATCCAGATGAAAAAGGGTGCGCTATTAGTTACAAGAACCAATTTAAAAGGCGTTATTACTTACGCCAATGACGAGTTTGTCAATATCAGCGGCTATAGCCGCGATGAACTGATCGGCGCCTCGCATAATATTGTCCGCCATCCCGACATGCCGCCGGCTGCTTTTGAAGATTTATGGATGACATTAAAAGCGCTCAGACCCTGGAATGGCATAGTAAAAAACCGAACCAAATCCGGCGATTATTATTGGGTGGACGCTAACGCAATGCCGGTCTTTAAAAACGGCCAGGTTCATGAATACCTTTCTGTTCGACGCGCCCCAAGCCGTGAAAGGATTGAAAAAGCGGAACAGCTATACCGGCTTCTGGGGGCGAACAAAGCAACGATAAGACCGGCCGGTTTAGCGGCAATGATCAAAGCAATCAACGAAATTAACGCCTGTGTAAAAATAGCCGTAGCGATAGCGATATTTTTGGTGCCCATTGCCTACCTGATGTGTCAGTTGTTTCTGGCGCGAGATTATCTGCTCTTTGCAGGCTCTTTCGCTTTAGTCATCATTGCCTCGACGATAGCGTGCAGTACGGTCAAAAGCTTCAGGAGAACACTTAATGACACCATCGGTATTTTTTATCGGCTGGCCGAGAAAAGATTCGGCAATGTGCCTGATTTAACCCGGAATGACCTGATCGGCGATTTCCAGCGCGGCCTGTATTCAATGGAAGTGAACTTGAGTCTGGATCTGGCGCAAGCCAGGGACGATGCGGCAAAAGCCACGAGAATTAACCAAGCGCTGGATAATGTCCAGTCAGGCGTCATGGTAGCTAATAACAACCTTGAAATCATTTATACCAACGAGAGCGTTGAACGTCTGTTCAAGGCGGTCGAGAATGATATTCGCAAACAGTTACCGCATTTTGACGTCAGTAAATTGATGGGCACAAATATCGACAGTTTTCACAAGGACCCCGCTCATCAACGTCGCTTGCTGGAAAACTTAAAGGAAGCTTACAGTTCGGAGCTGGTTATTGGCGGCCAACATGTCAATGTTATTGCCAGCCCGGTTATTAATAGCGAGGGCGAACGCATCGGTTTTGTTGCCGAATGGCACAACAGAACTCAGGATATTTTAATTGAGCAGGAAATTGCACAATTGGTGCAGGATATTAAATCGGGTGACCTGGGCAGCCGTATCAACATGGCCGATAAACAAGGTTTTACCAAAATGTTGTCGTCCGGCATCAATGAATTAACGGATGTCATAGAATGCGCCTTTAATGACATTAACAGGGTCATGGAAAATATGTCCCAAGGCGATTTAACCAGCACTATTACTAACGAGTATCAAGGCGTCTATGCCGAGTGCAAGAATAATATCAACGGCACCTTGGCAAAATTGAACGACTTCATTACTCAAATCAGGGATGCGGCTGATTTTATAGACAGCTCATCTCAAGAAATGGCCAGCGGCAACAACAATCTTTCCAGTCGTGCCGAACAGCAAGCGGCCAGCCTGGAAGAAACCGCCGCCAGCATGGAGCAGCTTGCCAGCACGGTAAGAAATAATGCAGACCATACCCAGCAGGCCAATCAGGTTGTTAATTCCGCCAGTCAATTAGCTCAAAAAGGCGGCGATGTCGTTAATTCAGCTATCGCTGCGATGCAGGAAATTAACGACAGCAGTAATAAGATTGCCGAGATTATCAGCGTAATTGATGAAATCGCCTTTCAAACCAACTTACTGGCCTTGAACGCTTCTGTGGAAGCGGCCAGGGCCGGAGAGCAAGGCCGAGGTTTCTCGGTGGTTGCAACCGAAGTGCGTAACCTGGCTCAGCGAAGCGCCAATGCCGCCAAACAAAGTAGCGAACTGATTCAAAACAGCGTTCAAAAAGTGCGCGCGGGCACCGCATTTGTCAATGAAACAGGCGCAGCGCTAACTGAAATTGTTTATAGTGTTTCGCAAGTGGGTGAAATTGTTTCTCAAATTGCCAACGCCAGCGCGGAACAAACGGCGGGCATTGATCAGGTCAATCAGGCGGTTTCTCAAATGGACGATATTACTCAGCAAAATGCAGCCTTAGCGGAACAAGCTGCTGCGGGCAGTATTGCGATGAGCGAACAGTCGGCAAGCATGGCCAAGTTACTCAATTTCTTTAAAGTAAGCTCGAAGCAGCGTTCCGCCGCCGTTAAAACAACCGCGCGCAGTCAACCGCCGGTAGCGACAAAAGTGACGCCAAAGCCTATGAAACCGGCTTCATATAGCCATCCCAAAAACGATGATAACGAGTGGGAAGAGTTTTAATCTGAGGGCATAAGCCCTTTCCGGCGCTGTCCATTTAGGTTGCGGCGCCGGTGATTGATTTAGAGCCGCAATCGTGTTGCGTGCCACAGCTCAGCATTTTCTTTATTCTCCGGCTCCAACCTTGCCGATTTATAGTCTGTATTTTATCCGTCATCCCAGAAGTTTTTTCGGGCTTCAGAAACGCAAGCGCCAACACTCTCTTCCAAACGGCCGGCATTGTTCCCCCAAGCTGCGCGTAAAATAATTTTCCATATATTTATCAACAAAATACCGAACATTCCTGTTCGTTAAATCATGTGTAGAAATATTCATGTCATCATGAAGAAATATCCACGTAATAAAAAACCTCTATCCTACCGTTAACCTTAATATGGATAGGGGCTCTATCAAATGCCGGATCTACGCAAAGAAATAATCAATATCCTTGATAACAAACTATTAACGCCGCATTTCCAACCTATTATTTCCTTGAATCAAAAGAAAATCATGGGCTACGAAGCGCTAATTCGCGGCCCGTCCGATAGTCCGCTGCATAGTCCGTTTAACTTGTTTACCACTGCCGAGCAATTCAATTTAAGCACCAGACTCGAATTCCTCTGCCGTGAGATAACCATCCAACGCTATGCCGATCTGGATGTTAAAGAAAAGCTGTTTATTAATGCCAGCCCATTGGTGCTGCTGCAACCGGGATTTAAAAAAGGCGAGACGCTCAGGTTGCTCGACCAATACAAGGTTAACCCGCGCTCTGTCATCATTGAGTTAACCGAGCACAAGCCCGCCGATAACTACGAAATCATGCGCGCTTCGGCCAGACACTATCGAAGCATGGGCTTTGAGATTGCCCTCGACGACTTGGGCGCCGGTTATTCAGGATTAAGACTCTGGGCGGAATTACTGCCGGAATACGTAAAAATTGACAAGCACTTCATCCACGCTCTCCATGACGACCCAGTCAAACTTAACTTTGTTCGTTCGATTCAAAGCATGGCGGTCTCGCTCAATTGCAGCGTCATTGCTGAGGGTATCGAATCGGAGGATGAATTTAAAGCCATAGAAAAACTCGGCATCACCCATGCCCAGGGCTATTATTTTGCCAGGCCGACGATCATCCCCTTAGATAAACTGGACAATAGCGTCTTTACCGTCGGTCACAATAAGGATCGTAAAACGGTACCTTTAAATAACGCCACCACCGCGGTCCATATCATCAGAGACATCACGCCCATTTCAGCAAAAACCACTATCAGCGAGGTCATGAATCTGTTTCATCACAACAGCGAACTGGTCATACTGCCGTTGGTCGATGACAATTTGGCTTCGGGCATTATTTTTCGCGACAAATTTCTTACCAAGCTATTCTCAAGCCGATACGGCATTGATTTGCACGGTAAAAACCCGATTAAAACCTTTATCGAGAACACCCCGTTATGCATCGATAAAAACATGCCCATTGACCTGGTCAGTAAACAATTGACCTCATTAATGACCAATGACTCGGCATTCATCATCACCAATAACGGCGAATATATGGGTATAGGCACCTTACTGGATTTGCTCGCCGAATTTACCCGCCAGCAAATCGATAACGCCAAGCACGCCAATCCTCTTACGTTATTGCCGGGCAGCGTTCCCATCAATGATCAGGTCAATCAATTACTGGCCAACAAAATACCCTTCAGTTTCGGTTACTTCGACCTGGATAACTTCAAACCCTTTAATGATGTTTACAGCTACGACGCCGGCGATGACATCATCAAGGCCGTTGCCAATACGCTGAATAATCATATCCCGGCTGAATGCGGCGTAATCGGCCATATAGGCGGTGACGATTTTATTGTGATTTTCACCTGCGATGACTGGTTAGTGCGTTGCGAAAACATACTGGAAACTTTTAAAAACACAGTCCCGGCTTATTACAGCGACAACGATATAAAAGCCGGCGGTATTCATACTGAAAACAGAGCCGGAGAGACATGCTTTTTCCCGCTGGTCAGCCTGTCCATCGGCCTGGTAGATCCTCAATCAACCAGCCAGTGCCAATCTCATGTCGATATAGCCGACTTGGCGTCCGAAGCCAAAAAAATGGCCAAAAAAACCACCGGCAACAGTTATTTCATTAACCAGCGAATGACTGCAAAAAAACCTGAAAATCTTCAATCGGTTGCGCATAAATCAGCAACCAAACTGCATGCCGTCAATTAAACGCGAATCAAACTAAACCGCACTCTAAAGAGGTTCAACATGCTCAAATATATCAGCTTCAAAGCCCGCATATTGCTCGGTTTTCTTTCCGTCATCAGCTTGATGACGGTTATTTCCGCATCGAGTTTGATCAACTTATCCAACACCAATCGCGACCTTACCGAAATAAACAACACCCTGCTGCCCAATGCGCTGCTGATGGGACAAATGGCGCGCGATATTGTGCTGGTTCACCAATTCTTATCCGACGTTTCAGCGTCCCATTCTCCTGCGGGTTATCAGGATGCAGAGAAATCCGCCCAGGATTTTAAACAGGGCTTGCTACAATTCCGCCAACATATTGCCGGCAATACTGCAAAACTCAAGGAAGTGGACATCCTTGAGGCCAACTTCGAGCTGTTTTATCAAGACGGCAAACGCATGGCCTCTACCTATGTCAACGAAGGCCTGGAACCCGGCAACACCCTCATGCAAGACTTCGATCATGAGTCGTACAAATTATCCTCGCAAATGATCAAACTCAGGAATGCCGAGGTCAACGCCGCCAAATTTCACGTCAACACCATTACCGAAACCACCCATCAGGTATCGGCGGTGTTGTGGGCTATGTCTCTGGCGATAATCACTCTGGCGCTGGGTATCGCTCTGTTTTTAACCCGGCACCTCAGCAAGCAAATCGGCATCGATCCCCTGTATGCCAAAGGGATCGCCAAAGAAATCGCCAAAGGCGATTTGTCCCGCTCCATCCAACTGGATGCGGACGACAAGGACAGCCTGTTACACGCCATAAAAAACATGCAACAAAAATTACTCGCCAGCAGAACGGCGGAACATAAAGCGGCTGAAGAAGTCCTGCGTATCAAAATCGCGCTGGACAACACCAGCATCGGCATAATAATCGCCGACAATAATCGCAACATCATTTACGCCAACAAATCGGTCGTTAACGCACTCGGTAAAATAGAGGCCGATATCCGCAAGCAAATCCCCTCTTTCTCCGTCGATACGCTGGTCGGTAACAGCATGGATGTTTTTTACCAAAATCCGGCGCAGCAGGCGAAATTATTCGCCACCTTAACCGACACCCACAGCGACGACATCGAACTGGGCGGTCGCACCATCATGGTCGTTGCCAATCCGGTCATCGGCCGGCAAAACGAGCGCATCGGCACGGTCACCGAATGGCATGACCGCACCGCCGAAGTCGCCGTTGAAAAAGAGGTAGCCGCTTTTGTGGTTGCCGCTACGATGGGCGATTTTACCAAGCGTTTCGATTTACAGGGCAAAGAAGGCTTCTTGCGCGAACTGGGCGAAGGTCTCAACCAGTTGTTACACGCCAGCGAAACCGGCCTCGATGAAGTGGCGCTGATACTGGGCGCCCTATCCCGCGGCGATCTGACGAAAACCATTACTAATGACTATCAAGGCACTTTCGGTCAACTCAAAGACAACGCCAATGCTACGGTAGAAAAACTCGAAAACATCATTCTTCAAATCAAGGAGGCCACCGATTGCATTAACGTAGGGGCAAAAGAAATTGCTTCAGGCAACAATGACCTGTCGCACCGCACCGAACAGCAAGCCGCCAGTCTGGAACAAACCGCCGCCAGCATGGAAGAACTCACCTCCAGCGTGCAACACAATACCGAAAATGCCAAACAAACCAACCTGCTTGCCATTGCCGCCGCCGAAACAGCCGATCAAGGCGGCGCGGCGGTCGGTCAGGTAGTCGCCACCATGAATGACATAAAAGAATCTTCTCTGAAGATTGAAGAGATCATCTTGGTAATAGACGACATTGCTTTCCAGACCAACATTCTCGCTATCAACGCCGCCATAGAAGCCGCCCGCGCCGGTGTAAACGGTCAAGGCTTCGCCGTCGTAGCCGGCGAAGTGCGCAACCTTGCGCAACGCGCCGCCGCATCCGCCGCGGAAATCAAAGCCCTGATCGAAGACGCGGTAAAAAAGATCGATGACGGCAGCGAACTTGCCGTGCAAGCCGGATCCACCATGGAGGACGTTGTCAATTCCATCCGCGGCGTCACCGACATGATGTCGGAAATAACCGCCGCCTCGATTGAACAAAGAGCCGGCATCGAGCAGGTCAATCTAGCCATCAACCAAATGGATAATGTAACCCAACAAAATGCCGCCTTGGTGGAACAAGCCGCCGCAGCGGCTGAATCGCTGGAAGAGCAGGCGCAAACCCTGGCCGTCACTGTCAGCGGTTTTAAACTAAACAATCAACAGGCCGGTCGCAACGGATTCTATGCTATTGACGCTCCCGCTCCCGTTCTCGCATTGCCGGAATTCCATCCCTCTCACCATCATCGGGAACATAGGGAACATGCTATCTGGAATACCGTAAGATCTACCGGTAGCAATACTCTCCACACTCTTGAAAACGTAGCGGCGGCCGCTAAATCCAAGCCTCAACTGTTGGCTATTGCTAATGGCGATTGGGAGGAGTTTTAATCATGAAAACGGCTTATGCTGTCCAGACTACCGATGAAAACCGAGTCCTCGCGAGAAAATTATGACTAAAAAACTGAACAAAAAAGCATCCGGCGCAAGGCAGGATCAATATGCCTTAATTAAAAAACAAATCAACGCAATCGGGGCATTACATAAAAACGAGGGCAAGCAGCATATTTTTAACACGCAATTGACTCAACTGATCAATACGATTCCTGATGTTATTCTGTTCAAGAATAGAGAAGGACGTAAGTTGATCACTCATCAGTTGACCCAAAGTCTTTTTAAGCAACTTGACCTCGACTGGTACGGCAAGGGGGATATAACGTCCCCCTTGGCACGCAAGAAGATACGAACTTATCCTAAGCACAGCCGGATGTCGTTGAAAGCCGAGCTGCGTCTTGCATTAGAAAAACGCCAATTCACGCTTTACTACCAAACTCAGGTAGACAGCTCTCGTCAAATGCTCGGTGTAGAAGCCCTGCTGCGCTGGGAACATCCGCAATACGGGCTGATCGTCCCGGATCATTTCATCCCCCTGGCGGAACAATCGGACCTGATCCTGCTTATCGATACCTGGGTGCTGCAAACCGCCTGCGAACAACTAAAACAGTGGCAGAGCGACCCGCTTAAGCAGGATTTACTGCTTTCCGTCAACATCAGCTCGCGTCAGTTTTGCCAGCCTAAATTCGTTGAACAACTGCGCAGAATACTGGAGGAAACCGGCATCGACGCGACACAGCTAAAACTTGAGCTGACCGAAAGTCTGATGTTGCACGATGTTCCCAACACCATCAAAAAAATGACCGCGCTAAAACTGCTTGGCGTCCGGTTTTCAATGGATAATTTCGGCACCGGTTATTCTTCATTAAATCATCTTAAGAAATTACCCATCGACCAGTTAAAGATCGATCAATTTCTGATGCGCGACATCGCCATCGACGGTTCCGATGCCATAATCGTAAAAACCATCATAGCCATGACCAACAAACTGGGGATTAACGTGATTGCCGGAGGCGTGGAATCCGAACAGCAGTTTTCCTGCCTAAAACAGCTGGGCTGCTCCTCTTATCAAGGCTACCTGTTTGGCAAGCCGATGCCGTTACATGAGTTTGAAAACCTGATCGAAGGTCGGAGCGTAGCGTAAACAACGCCTCGAAACTGCAAATGTCGGGTTACGCTTCGCTCGGCAATTGCTCCTGCATTGCTCTACCTCCTGCCTCCATGCAGTCGCAACCATCGACATAGATTTACTGTTTCACTAAGGAATCTGTACGAAATAACTGGGTCAAGCTGCACTCCGGCTGAAAATTTATCGGCGCGAGTTGTTCAAGTTATTTCATGCATACTCTTTAGCGAATGGAAACAACAACAAAAACTCTTTCAGGACTAATAATGCCCACCAACAAATTTGTAATCAGTAAACCCAAGCCATCAATCACCAAGCTCCCCGAGCAGGGTCGCAAAAAAACCGATTTTATTGACGACTTCAAACAATATTACGTCCATTTGCTGGGCAGGGATGAAAACTGCCGGTCGCCGTATTATGCGGGGGAAGCCTTATCGCAAGCGATTCGCGACCGCTTGATGGAGCGCTGGAAGGCTACCCATCAAACCTATAAAAGCAATGATTGCCGACGCGGTTATTACCTGTCGATGGAATTCCTGATGGGCCGGACCTTGAGCAATGCCCTGCTTAATCTGGGCGTCACCGAACCCGTTACCCAGGCCATGTACGATCTCGGCATTGCCATCGAAGAATTGATCAGCAGCGAGCAGGATGCAGGACTGGGCAATGGCGGCTTAGGTCGTCTCGCCGCTTGCTTTATAGACAGTTGCGCGACCTTGCAACTGCCGGTTATCGGTTACGGTTTGCGTTACGAATACGGCATGTTTACCCAAACGATCGTCAATGGCGAACAGGTCGAAAAGCCCGATCATTGGCTGCGTCACGGCAACGTCTGGGAAATCGAGCGGCTGGAATATTCGCATTGCATTAAATTCGGCGGCCATACCGAAATACAAACCGACGAAAACGGCAAACATCGGCATTGCTGGGTAGGCGCCTCTAACGTACTGGCCGTGCCTTTCGATACGCCGATCCCCGGCTATCAGAACGGCACCGTTAATTCATTGCGGCTATGGAAGGCGGTGGCTACCGAAGAATTCAACTTGGACGAATTTAATGCCGGCGATTATGCCGAAGCGGTCGCGGCAAAAATTACCGCCGAAAACATTACTATGGTGTTGTATCCGAACGACGCCAACGAAAACGGTAAAGAGTTGAGATTACGGCAACAATATTTCCTGGCTTCCGCCAGTTTGCAGGATGTTATCGCCCACTGGACAGGCGGCACGCACGGCAATGATTTCAGCCGCTTTGCCGAAAAAAGCTGTTTCCAGTTAAACGACACTCATCCGAGCATTGCGATTGCCGAACTGATGCGCCTGCTGATGGACATGCACGGCTTAAGCTGGGATCAAGCCTGGACCATCACCAAAAACACCATGGCCTACACTAACCACACTTTGCTACCCGAAGCGCTGGAAAAATGGCCGGTTAGCTTGATGCAACGATTACTGCCGCGGCTAATGGAGATTATTTTCGAAATCAATGCCCGCTTCATGGCTGAAGTGGCAATGCGCTGGCCCGCCGACAGCGATCGCTTAAGCAGGATGTCCATCATCGAAGAAGGCGATCAGCAACGGGTAAGGATGGCTCATCTGGCTATCGTCGGCAGTTTCTCCGTGAACGGCGTTGCCCAATTGCATTCCCAATTATTACAGCAAGACTTATTCAGCGACTTTTACGCCTTATGGCCGCATAAATTCAACAACAAAACCAATGGAGTGACGCCGCGGCGCTGGCTGGCCGCCTGCAACCCGGAATTGGCAAGCCTGATAACGGAAACCATAGGCGACCGCTGGATTACCGATTTATCGCAACTGAAAAGACTGGAACCCTATGCCGACAATGCCCAATTCCGGCAACGCTGGCATACTATCAAACAGGCCGCCAAACAGCGCTTGATCGACTATAAAAAAAGCAAACACGGCGCCGAGCTGCATTTAAATGTCGATGCGATATTCGATGTGCAGGTTAAGCGCATTCATGAATACAAACGTCAACTGCTTAATGTCCTGCATGTCATTCATCTGTATAACTGCATTAAAAGAGGCGACGCCGAGCGGACGCCACGATGCGTACTAATCGGCGGCAAAGCGGCTCCCGGTTATCGTATGGCGAAAAAAACCATCAAGCTGATTAACAATGTGGCCCGGATTATTAATTCTGACCCCGACATGGGCGACCGATTGACCTTGCTGTTTTTGCCGGATTACCGCGTTTCGGCGATGGAAAAAATATGCCCAGGAGCCGATTTGTCCGAACAAATATCCACCGCAGGCAAGGAAGCTTCAGGTACGGGCAACATGAAACTGATGATGAACGGCGCGATCACCATCGGCACACTGGATGGCGCGAATATTGAAATACGCGAAGAAGTCGGCGATGAAAACTTCTTCCTGTTCGGTTTGACCGAACAGCAAATCGAAGTAAGACGAGCCCACTATGACCCGCTTGAGATCATCGACCAGGATGAAGACTTGCAACACGTCATGCATCTACTGGAGTCCGGCTATTTTAACCAGTTTGAGCCGGGCATATTCGACGAGCTGATCAACTCGATAAAAAGCCCGCACGACCCCTGGATGACGATTGCCGATTTTCGAAGCTTTATCGACGCCCAAAAACGCGTTGAAGACGCCTATCGGGATAAAGACCATTGGACCAAGATGAGCATTTTGAATTGTGCAAACAGCGGCAAGTTTTCTACCGACAGGACGATTGGCGAATACAATCGGGATATATGGAAATTAGAAGCGCAGCCGCCGGTAAAAGGTAAATAATCCTGGAAAAACATTTTATCCGCGAACAACACAAAAATACTCAAAGAGATACCCGGCTGACGATACTCAGCTCAACGGGTGAATGATATATTTGATTTGTTTCGTGTCTTTCGTGGGCTAACTGCCTTTTTAGGATAATCAATCAATTTGGAAGCGTCATTTGATTCGCGAAAAGCACAAGAAGATTCAAACAAATACCATATTGTAGATCGTCACCCAAAAGGGGAAATGGCTGGGTGATACAAGCTATTGCTAGATGCTTTCTAAAAGACGTAACAGAGAGCGGGAAATTTCCCAGTTGCGCGCCTTAGCAACCAAGACGCGCACGCCAACTTCCCGGTCCTCTGTTACGAACAATGCATAACCTCACCTGATTAGTAACTGATGTTACGCATTCTCATAATAAAAAGCGTAGTCCACGAAAAACACGAAAATAGTTAAAACACATCAGAACGTTGCCAGGCAGACCTTCCAGGTTTTAAAAAACCTGGAAGGTCTGCCTATCGGCCTGCTTCTTGCCCAACGCCAGGCCAGGGACTATCGGAATGACGACACATCCCGTAAATACTTGTGTAACACGCAGTTTCACCTCCCTGTGGGTTCCGGCATAACCCACAGGGATGTGGGGAATGCAGATAATATCTGTCCCTGCCAGAACGACGGCATCCCACTGACCTGGGTGTATGATGTAAGGAGCTTGTCTTGGGAGTCTGTGAATGAATGCCGGGTATGACGCCGTCAGCGAGAAACCTACAGCGGATGTTTTTTTCGTGCCTTTCGTGCTTTTCGTGGACAAGGCGTAACATCAGTTAGTAAGCTGCTTCAGCTAGGCCCGTCCACTGGCATGGATGCCGGCATCCAGTCACATGGATGTGAATGGATGACTTGGCATAATGCCTAAAGTCGGATACGGGTGCCATGGATAGTCACCCTCCCTGGCTCTAGATTCAGCCATCCATGCCGGAATGACGGAGTTTTTTTGCGTTAGCTGAAGCATCTTTAAATCAGGTAACCTCAGGTATTAAGAATCACTTTCAGTTTTTTACCTGGAGTCAGCGAATTGCTTATTGTTGGTGGATTCCATTTACGCAGGTCTGCGATTGAGACGTTAAATTTACGGGAAATTTGTGCCAGCGAATCGCCTTGCTTAACGGTATAACTAATCGATCTCCCCCCGGCAGATGAAGCGACAGCCTGTTGATTGGCGGCTTTAATAGTCAACTTCTGGCCTGAGACCAATGCAGATTTTGCTGTGATTTTGTTCCAGCCCTCAATATCATTAACGCTAACCGAAAATTTCTTCGCAATATTCCAGAATGTGTCGCCTGGTTTTACGACATAGATCCGGGCGGTTTCAGGTTTATTGTTAGCTGTCTTAGCGCTAAGCTGGGTAGCGGCCGATTTTTGCGGCGTCGGCATTTTTAAAAGCATGCCGGAATGAATAGCATTACTGGCTAAGTGGTTGGCCTGGCGGATTGATTGGGGCGTTGTATTATTTTTATTGGCAATAGATGCAAGGCTTTCCCCGGCCTTAACTTTGTGTTGGCTTGGGATAGTCAGGATTTGATCATGGCGAATTTGCGCCATTGTCTCATCATGGTACCGCTTCATATCGACCCGCTCATCATAGGGTAGTTGAGACAAATTTTGTTTGAAAGACTCGGCTTTGGCAACGGGAATTAATAAGTGATGAGGTCCCTGCGGTGCAGTGCTTGAGTGATTAAAGCCGGGATTTAATTTTAAAAACTCATTCAGCGGCGTATTAGCCAGTTCGGCAGCTTTGTTTAAGTCCAATTGGGATTTGACATCGACAAGTTCACAGTAAGGCTTATTGGGGATGTGTTGTAAATCAATATTGTACTTGTCGGCATTGGCAAATATTCTGGCAATAGCCAATAGCCGCGGCACATAGTCTGCCGTTTCCTTGGGAAGATCTAATGACCAATAATCGGTTGCCAAATTGAGGTTTTCATTTTTTTCGATGGCTTTTCTTACATTGCCTTTGCCGTAATTATAGGAGGCCAGCGCAAGATGCCAGTCGCCGTCAAAAGTCTCGCCCAAGTGCTTGAGAAAAGAGGTTGCCGCTTTGGTTGAGGCATAAACATCGCGGCGGCCGTCGTACCAGGCATTTTGTTGAAGACCATACAGACGGCCGGTCGCCGGTATAAATTGCCAGAGTCCCGACGCATCGCTTTTTGAGTAAGCTTCCGGCAGAAAGGCGCTTTCAACGATAGGCAGCAACGCCAGTTCGCCGGGGATATTTTTTGCTTCGACTTCGTCGAGTATAAGATGCAAATAAGGTTCCGCCCGCTGCTGAACTCTGGCAAGATAGGCGGGGTGGCGTAAGTACCAGTTTATCTCGCGGTCGATCCGCTCATTTTCAATTTCGGGTAACGAATATAACGATATTAAGCGCTCCCAAACCGTATTTTTGTATTTTGATGGTACATTGTATTTTTGTTTGCCGAACGGATGAAGAGAGTGCCTCACGTAGCTGTTATCCGTTTCAGCGCTGGCGGGCGGCCTATCGTTAAAAGAGTCTTTTGAGGTTGTAGCGCAGCCTGTTGTAATTAAAAAGACCAACACTAATAAAAATTTAATTGATCTGTTAAAGTTAACGCTCATTATCTAAGCCTTTTAAAAATGAAGTTTATTATTAAGATGTTATCATTATAGCTTGTTTTTATTGAAAATCATTAAAGTCAGATAGTGTAGAATTCGGACATGAAACGTAATTTCTTATTTGCCTGGTATCAAACCCCTAGAGGCAAGCTGCTACAACAGCTTGAAGCCGACTATTTACAACGGTCTATTACCGTCAGTTGTCAGCAAACTATCTTGCAGATTGGCGGATTAGGCTGGGAAAATGAGTTTATCGACTGCACTTTATACAAGCATTTTACGGTTCTCGATGCTAAAAGCCTGGGCTGCAATAAGGCGAGAAAAATCCAGGCCAAAGCATATAGTCTGCCCTTGCAAAGCAACTGCATCGATATGATTATAGTGCCGCATTTATTGGAGTTTGACGCCTTTCGATTTCAAACCATGCGCGAAATAGAACGTGTTTTAAAACCGGAGGGAATATTGGTCATACTGAATTTTAATCCTTGGAGCCTATGGGTTAGATACCAGTATTTGTGGGATAAAAAAATGGCCGATTCATGGGGCGGGCACTTCATTTCCCGCTCAAGAATTTTGGACTGGTTACGATTATTAAATTTTGAAGTAACCGTATCGTCGGAGTTTAATCTGGACACGGTAAAGTCGACTCATGGGAAATTTATAACCCGAGGACACTCGCTCACCTCGACCGCCTATGCAATTAAGGCGATCAAACGCCGTTACAACCTGATTCCATTAACGCCGGTACGAGCGTTAAACCCCCGTTTAATTCTGACAAACCCGCTTAACTCACCAACAACACAACTAAACAGACATGACTGATTCCGTCATTATTTACACCGATGGCGCCTGTCGCGGCAACCCCGGACCGGGCGGTTGGGGCGTAATACTCTGCTACAAGGGAACCGTTAAGGAAATCTACGGCGGCGATCCGGACACGACCAACAACCGCATGGAACTGATGGCGGCAATCCAGGCCCTGGAAATACTGACCAAGCCCTGCTCTGTACAACTCAATACCGATTCGAAATATGTCATGCAGGGCATTACCGAATGGATAAGCAACTGGAAAAAACGCGGTTGGAAAACCGCCTCCCGAACCCCGGTTAAAAATGAAGACCTGTGGCGCAGACTGGATGCCGCCATTCAACGGCACAATATCGAATGGTTTTGGGTAAAAGGCCATTCAGGCCATAAAGATAACGACAGGGCGGATGAACTGGCCAATCTTGGCATTGATTCGTTAAAGAATAAACGCGAAATGAGTTGAGCATTTTAAGGGGAATTCATTCATTTTTAGATCACTCGTTTTCAGGCTAATTACTCAACTTGGCCCTATTAAGAATCCGTTTTTATGAGCTCATTACTTCGGTCTTGAATGGATAGGCTGGATACCGATAATCCGCTCGGTGTTGCATTTATGTGTTGAATTCGCGACCTACAATCTTTTCCACAATTTCTGTGTATATCTCTGTGCGAAAGCTATAAATAACACCGTTCAGACTCGATAAAACCTACTTCTTGGTTAAATTGTAGCATTTTTATACAACAATTTATTTCTATTAATAATCAACAGGTTGATTTTATTAAGCATCACAAACAGGGTCTGCTTCACGCAGTGGCTCAGCATTTATTACAATAAAATCAATCTGTGTATAAAGGGCGTCTAATAAGACTCTGAACTACCCAGCCTCTAAGTACTTAAAATTTTTTATCGCTTCCAATCCGATCAGCTTTAGCTCTATTTTTCGAATCCAGCTCAAAACAATTAATAGTGCTCTGCTTTATATATCTGAAGGGACTTTGCGTATGATCGGAATTTTGGAATCATTTCCCAAAAGCACCGTCAAGTATAGGATCTAAGAACTTTGCCTCTAAAAGAGTCAACATTCAACCCCAAGTTGTGATGGTTATGAGCCATAACCCATAACAAAAAAGACGCTAAATTAATAACTCTAATTTAGGCTGTGACCAGCCCTCAATACAAACACGAAATGTCAATGAACCGAATGCTTCATGGAATATCGAAATGTAACTGGTCACGTTCTTAACATTGATTAAACAGCAATTCCTACCTGTAAAGCATCGAACCAGTCTAAAAACCGCTTTACATCATCACCTTTAAACATTCGCCCATGCTGTGGAGCCAATATATCAATATCAAGATTTCTTACCCGTTCAATCCAAACTCTTTTTGCCTGATTTGACGGCATCCATCGTTGATGCCAATAACGCATTTTCTCAACATGCGCGGCGAAATTATCAACAAACACCGGGGAATCAGGCCCTTCGATAGCGGCGCCGACATCACCTGACATCAGGATTTTAGCTTGCGGATCATAAACATGAAAGTTCCCGGATGAGTGCAAATAATGCGCAGGAATAACCTGTAACTCTACAGAATCCAATTTAATGGTTCCACCATTATCCGGAATAGGCACATACTCTATTGATTCACAGCTGTAATGGCGCAAAAAACCTTCCCAAATGGCCGGAGCATGAAGTTTGGCATTTGTTAAAGCCTGATCCCATAAACCCAGTGATGAGATCACGTCAGGATCTTGATGCGAAGCGAACAGATCGGTTATTTGATCTACTGGCGCATGATGCAACACAGCCGCCATCATAGGGGCAAACAGCTCGGCACCACCCGGATCCAAAAGCAGACAGCGGTTAGCGGTGCGAACCACATATTGGTTAGTATCGATTATATTACCGGGTTTGCCTTCATCCCTTCCAAACATAATCCATTGATGCGATCCTTCATAGATCTTGGTCATTTTCATAAAAAACAATGCCTCCTGTAATTAGCAGCTATTCAACTATTGCGATAAATGGATAATGCGATTCTGCAACGCTGCACATTATCATGAATGGTATGTGCAGCTTTATCCACACTTTCGGCAACTGCCTGTAGACTTTGCAAATATTCACCGGCTTGCGATGCTTCGATTCTTGAGTTTGCAGCAATAACCCGCGCGGCACGCGCATGATGCATCACCGCTTCAAGTTGGCCTAGCAGCTGTGAAACATCCCGTTTGAACTGCCTCTGGCAATCTTGCATTGAAAGTCTTGCATGATCCACCGGCTCCTGCATTGATTTAGCATAAACGGCGCCTTCAGCCATCTTTGCCGCCAACTCGAATTTATTACAAGCAGCCGTTTTTTGAAATTCATCGACAGTTAATCGATATAACACCAATGCATATATATTGATATTAGTAACCAACTCAATTGTTTCTTTAGCCAATTCATTAATAAAGTCGGTAATCGGCTGAAATCCTTTTGCTTTATCCCCTGCCCTGAATGCAATAGCCTTGGCATTGGCTGCCGCTAAGGATATTTCCTTAGCCACCACCATAACAGCACTTAACTCCGAGGTAATTGAAGCTACTGCAATAAATTGTGATTTAGTCTGATTAGTCATGTTTAATTACACAGCGTGAAAGTAACATTTTTTAAAATTCTGTATCTGGCACAGTACGTTCCTAGCCTGTGATCGTAAGCCATTATTTCTATATAAGAAAAACGTTGCCAACTACATCCGAAAAAGGCGGGTAAGATATTATTAAAGAGCCTTACCAACACTGCCAGGCTTAACCAAGCTTAAGACTTTGTGCGAAACTTCTTCTAACGATACCATATAGTCAGTGCATCCCAACTTGAATGCAGCACCAGGCATCCCCCAAACCACGCTGGATTGCTCATCCTGAATAACTGTTTTAGCGCCCGCATCATGCATTTCTTTCATACCCATAGCGCCGTCTGCGCCCATGCCCGTTAATAATATACCAATGGCATTAGCGCCGGCGCATTGAGCGACTGAACGAAACAAGACATCAACAGCGGGTTTATGGCGATTGACAGGCAGTCCATCGCTCAATTGAATAATATATTTGCTCCCTTCTCTAATCACCAGCATGTGTCTGTCTCCAGGTGAAAGATAAATATTACCCGGTTCAACCGTCTGGCCATGTTTGGGAATACAAGCTGACATTTCCGTTACAAGGTCAATATGCCGAACAAATGATTCACTAAATGCAGCGGGTAAGTGTTGCGTTATTAAAATAGGCGGGGTATCTGCTGGAAATCCTTTAACCACAGCTTTAATTGCTTCCGTTCCACCTGTTGAGGCGCCTAAAGCAATTATTTTATTGGTGGAGCTAATATGTGTTTTTACAGGGGCCGCTTTCAGAATCACATCAACTGAATGTTTTTCTGAAATCTCGGAAACAGTCGTTACAGGGTGTTTAGGTTTGACCACTCTATTGTGATCATTGCCTACTTTAGCTTGCGCCGCAACCATGACCTTGGAAATAATTTCCTCAGCGTACTCATTCAGCGCATTAACAACATCAACTTTAGGCTTGGCAATAAAATCTACGGCACCTAGTGCCAGAGCATTTAAAGTAGCCTCTGCACCATGTTCAGTAAGTGTCGAAATCATCACAACCGGAGTTGGTCTTAAGCGCATCAAGTTACTTAAGAAGGTTATCCCGTCCATATGCGGCATTTCAATATCCAGTGTTAATACATCCGGATTTAATTGTTTAATCATCTCTCTAGCAATAAGAGGATCTGCTGCCGCGCCGACTACCTCAATGTCGGGTGATGAGCTTAACACTTCAGTCAGTATTTTTCTGATTAATGCTGAATCATCAATGATTAATACGCGTATCTTACCCATAAACTCACTCTAAAAGAAGCCATCGTCACCCTCAGTAGGTGCATTTTTAATATTGATTGCTACCGCTTTACTTTAAGCGATTGCATCATTACAGGAATTTCTGAAGCTTTTTTGCCTCGACATCCATACGTTTGTTCCATGTAATACCCAGTGCGACCACTCCAGAATTTCCTATTCTAAACTTCATTATTCAAGTCTTCTAATATTAGCCTTCGACGCTACTTTTACCTTGGTAATAATGTCCTCAGCATAGTCATTCAAAGCGTTTTCTACATCCATTGTCGGTTTCGCTATAAAGTCTACCGCCCCCAACTCCAAAGCGGTTAAAGTAACTTCAGCGTTACTTTCTGTGAGCGCTGAAATCATCACGACAGGCATAGGTCGGAGCCGCATCAAATTACGTAAAAAAGTTATCCCATCCATACGCGGCATTTCAATATCCAAGGTCAATACGTCCGGGTTTAACTCCTTAATCATCTCTCTGGCAATAAGAGGATCTTCCGCGGCACCTACTACCTCGATATCTGAAGACGAATTTAAAATCTCCGTCAGTACCTTTCTGATTAACAATGAATCATCAATAATTAATACACGTATTTTATTCATTGCATGCTCTTAAAAAAGCTCAACATCACCCTCAACAGGCGCATTTTTAATATTGTTAAAATACTGCCGCTCTCTTCTTATAATCGTATCATTATGCAAATGCTCGATTTTTTTCATTCCAACTTTGCCTGTCCTAGGAAAATAAATTATCTTTCTAGGATAAATATCACCCAAGTCCTGAGATAATAGAGACAAACCTTCCGTATCAATATAATCCAAGATAAAGTCAATATTTTTAAGACCAACATCCGTCAAGGTTGGAATGATCTTACCGCCGCCAAACACCTTAACTTCCAAGTTTTTTCTTTTACCGCCATTCATCAAAATAGTATTAATTAAATGTTCCATGGCATAATTTCCATAGCGGGTTGCGTTACCAACAACCGCTTCATTGCCGTGCTTCAGCTTATCTGCCGTGGTTTCAGGCAGCATAAAATGATTCATTCCCCCCAAACCGGATACCTTATCTCTAATACACGCTGATATACAAGACCCCAATACGGTTGTAATTAATTCATCTTCCTGAGTTACATAGTATTCACCGGGCAAAATCTTTGCCGCAATCACACCGCGTTCTTTATCCACATACCTGTTAATGTGTTCAAAACCGTCGATGGACGGCAGGCCAATATCATTGCTAATACTCATCGGTATTTACGTATTTTTCCTGTAACTGGTACATGCAACCAACTCAAATTCATTTGAAAGCTGGTTTAATGATTCTGAATGTCCTATAAATAGCCATGCCCTGCTGGACAGCATTTGAGCATATCTTTTCGCAAGTAACGTCTTGGTTTCACGATCAAAATAAATAAGCACATTGCGACAAAAAATAAAGTCAAAATGGCATTTCATCGGCCAATCCTGCATCAAATTTAACTTTTTAAACTGAATAATTTGTTGTAATTGAGGTCTTACTTTTACTTGACCGGACTGCGATGACTTACCTCGCATAAACCACTGCTTAAGTATATCTTCCGGCAAGTCGCTGACACGATCTTCCGTGTAAATCCCCTCCGATGCTGTTTGTAAAACATTGGTATCCAAATCAGTTGCCAAGATCTTAATATCCCACTCAGCGGGTACATTTTCCAACAAGGTCATCGCTAAAGAGTAAGGTTCCTCGCCCGTAGAGCATCCGGCGGACCACACCCTGATTTTCTTGGAGGCTTTATTCCTAATCAAGACTTCCGGAATTACAACATCGCGGACATAATCAAAATGATGCATTTCCCTAAAAAATGCAGTTAGATTGGTTGTTATAGCATTGATAAACTCAGTAAACTCATGATCCGGATAATCTTTGAGATACTGGCAATACGCCTTAAAATCTGCTAATCCAAGTTTCCTTACCCGCTTGGACAATCGGGAATAAAACATATCAAATCTTTCATCAGGAACCTGGATACCTGAATGCTCATTGGATAATTTTCTTAAAAAATTAAAGTCATCCACAGTGAATTTAAATTCGCGAACTTTCTCAACAATGGCCATCTTTAAACTGCTTCCTGTCCGTCAAAAGTCACGCGTCATGAACATCGAGTATATCCAACAGGCCCAACAACTGGGCAGACTCAACAAATCGTGGAGACGGATAAATAATGGTTACTTTCTTTTGCAACTTCACTGCACTTTTTTTCAATGAAACAAGCAATTGCAAAGTAGCGGTATCTATTGATGATACGTCGGATGCATTAATTTCGATTTCGTCATGCATGGCCAATAAATTCTTCAGCTTTTCGTGTAACTTGACGACATTCTGAATAGTCAAGGTAGCATCTAAATCAATTTGAGAACCCTCCGTTTCTTCTGCTACCGAATCATCGGCAACGGCTTCCTGCATTACCTGGTCGCTTGCATCCATGGAATAGTCATCATTCATTTCTTCTGCCAAAGCGCTAGAACCTTCGTCCTCGATGTTATCTATTACTAATTCATCCTCTTTAGTTATATTTAAAATTGCACTTTCATCAGTATCCCCAATCAAATCATCCGCATCCAAATGATCTTCGTTTTTATCAGCATCCATCCACGCTAAAGGATCGTATCCGATTAAATCATTTTCTTTACTTGTTGCCATACATCACCTTGCTTTCAATAAAATCATGAGCAAGGCTACGAAAATCCCTTGCCGAACGACTTTTCGGACTATATTCTAAAATTGTTTTACCAAAGCTGGGACATTCTGCGAGCAATGCAGTTTCTCTAACAACTGTTGCTAATATTTGCTCAGGGAAATGCGTAAGTAAAACATTTAATACCTGACTCGATATTCTTCTATTGGGTGAATATCGCGACATCACCAATAATGTTTTATATTTTCGTTGCAACGCTTTTTCAAACCGCTTAATCGTACCCATTAGATGAGATAAGCCTTGCAAGGCAAGAAAATCGCTAGCCATAGGAATTAAAATTTCGTCAGCTGCAATTAATGCATTCGCAACCAGTAACCCCGAAGAGGGTGGACAATCAATAAAAACAAAGTCCTGATCTTTAAGATTTCCATGCAAGGCATCTTTTAATAAAACGCCGCGAGGTGAATTATTGCCGGTTAATTGCTCAATATCCTTAAGCCTTGATCCTGATGTAATTAATTGCAGATTATCCCTGACAGAAATAAGCTGCTGATGAACTTCTTTTTTTTTCAGCATAGCTTCATCGATACCGCCGATATCCTGCGCTGTAATGCCTAAAGAAACGGCTAAATGGCCTTGTGGATCAAGGTCGATAGCGGTAACTTTTGAACCTAATTCTGCAATCGCGTGGCATAAATTTGCAGTAGTAGTCGTCTTGCCAACCCCGCCTTTCTGATTAATTATTGCAACAATTCTCACCTGTCACACCAAACTTTCAATACCCTCAACCTCATCGGGATTGAGCAATTTATCAACGTCTAAGAGCATAATCATCTTTTTCTTATACACATGCATGCCCCGCATGTAGCGCGTATCAATTTTTGAGCCAAAGTTTGGGGCTTTTTTGATGTCTTCCAAATTAATATCCAATACATCAGAAACCGCATCAGCCACTATGCCCATGACAAACTGGTTTTCGCCATGTTCCACACAGAGCACAATAACTACCGTTTTGGGAGAATAATCAAAATGTTCCAGAGAAAACCGCTCACGTAAATCTATGATAGGCACGACGGACCCGCGTAAATTCAACACGCCTTTAACAAAAGCAGGCGTATTCGGTATCACGCGAACAGCTTCCCAGCCACGAATCTCTTGTACTTTCAAAATCTCAACGCCATACGCTTCGCCTGCGAGTTGAAAGGTGAGAAATTGCTCTACCCGACTATTATTTGACTGCACATCTGTTGTCATTGTTATAGTTTCCTGTCGGTTATATAGTTTTCAACTTTAAACATCATTAAAACTCTTCCCATTCATCGCTGCTGTCGATTTTAGACTTGCTTGGCAATAAAACAGGGACTATAGGCTTTTTTGCCGCTGCTCTTATTGGCGCTACGGACGCCTTACTATGCACAACGGCCCTGGCCGATGCAGTAGTATTCTTTGAATTGACCCTAAAAAAACTAAGCAACTGGGTCATGTTGGTTGACTGCTCACTCATGGCAATACTACCGGCAGCGGCCTGTTCGGCCAAAGCTGCATTTTGCTGGGTAATATCGTCCATTTGAGCAACCGCTTGATTGACTTGCTCGATACCTGCGGATTGCTCCGAGCTGGCACTGGCAATGTGCGCAACAATGTCGCCGACTTTTGCAACGCTTTCAACAATTTCAGTTAATGCAGCACCTGTTTCATTAACGAATGCGGTACCAGCACGCACTTTCTGTACGCTGTTTTGAATCAGCTCATTACTTTGTTGTGCAGCGGTTGCACTTCGTTGAGCCAGATTACGAACCTCTGTTGCAACAACGGAGAACCCACGCCCCTGCTCTCCTGCTCTGGCAGCTTCGACAGAGGCATTTAATGCCAACAAGTTAGTTTGGAATGCTATTTCATCAATCACGCCAATAATTTCGGCAATTTTATTACTGCTTTCATTAATTTCCTGCATTGCAAGAATGGCGGACTTAACAACGCCACCGCCTTTTTGAGCTAATTGGCTTGCTGAATTAACGACATCAGTCGCTTGAACGGTATTTTGCGCATTATTTTTAACGGTACTGGCTAGCTCTTCCATGCTGGCAGCGGTTTCTTCGAGACTGGCCGCTTGCTGCTCAGCTCGATGCGACAGGTTGTTATTACCACTGGCCATTTCTTGCGATGAACTATCTATAAAATCAGCCGCATCCCTGATTTGAATTATAAACTCACTGAGCTTGGCCAAAGTACCGTTAATATTATTCTTGCATTCAGCGTAAACACCTTGATATTCATTGGTAATAGCGGTAGTTAAATCGCCTTCAGCCATATTTTCCATGACCCTGTTAACATCGCCAAACACGCTTTCAATGACATCCGTTAATTCATTGATGCCCACAGACAGAGCTTTAGTAAACCCCTCTTTGTCAGTTAATTTTATACGCGCACTCAAGTCGCCGGCTTTAACGCCCTGCACCAATTGATCGATTTCTTGCTCAATTAAAACTTCATGGGTTCTATCCTGCCATTCAGCAACATAACCAATACGTTCACCATCGCTACTAACAGGACTAACGATAATACTCAAATGCCGACCGCCGATGATCAGTTGCGACCTAAGTGATTCTTGTGATTTTTCCAACTTCCCACTTTTAATAGTGGCGTGATATAACTCAACATTTGAACCCATCAATTTATCGGCGGAAAAATCAGGCAACTGTTTGCGAATATCGCTTTCTGCCGTCTTGAACATCTTCTGAACGCTATCGTTCATGTAAATTATTTCAAAATTCTTATTCGCCACCATGACAGGGGATTGAACATTATCTAGGGCCTGGGTAATCCGTTGCGACGCAGCGAGATCTTCCTTGTAATCGGCTAAATCCACACCCAACTTGACTTCCATACAATATAAACCGCGTAAGAAATCGCCCAGCTGGTCTTCTCGCTTCAAGTCCAACTTATTGCCAAAGCCGCCACTGCTTAACCGGTAGCACATAGTAATCGCAGATTCTAGCGTTGAGGTAATGACTCTAGTCATATTGATACTGACTGCCGACGCCATCATCGCTATCAAGGCAACAGCCGCTAACAAGCCGTATTCCTGCGTCAAAAACAATCGATACATCAAAAAAACGATTGGCACCAAGAAAGCAAATACTGAAAAAGCATTTTTTTTCCATATCGCAATTTCGCTAATTGATTTAAACATCGCGGCTAAACCGGTCGGCCTTAATTTTATTTCACCGGCATTGATTTTCTTGTACAACAACTCAGCGGCTGGAATCAAATCACGCTTTGGAGCATGACGCACGGAAAGATACTCATAGACCTTTCCATCCTTAAACAATGGCATTGCATTTGCTTCAACCCAGTAATGATCGCCATTTTTACATCGGTTTTTCACTAGGCCTTGCCAAGGCCTAAGTTGTCTCAATGTTACCCACAAATCTTCATAAGCCGCCGCCGGCATGTCCGGATGACGAACGATATTGTGCTCCGTCCCCATCAGCTCATCACGGGTAAAACCGCTGATTTCAACAAATGCATCATTGACGTAGGTAATACGCCCCATCAAATCGGTTCTTGAAACCAAAATGGTGCCTTTTTTCAGAATGACCTCATTATTAGTCAACGGCATATTCATTTTCACGCTATCTTACCTCTCAAATCATGCCAAATATATTTACCCACATGGAGCACTTGAATATCTTAACCTTCATCCTGATCAAGCTCTTCCAGCTTCAGTAATTTGTCCACATCAAGCAGCATTACCATACGCTCATTAACCGATACCAATCCGTTAATAAACTCATTACTTACTTTAGTTCCAAAATCCGGAGCACTTTGAATTTCGGTTTTATCCACACTAATGACATCAGAGACTGAATCGACAACAACACCCATGATGCGTGTCTTGTTGTTATCGCCGGTTTGCAACACGACAACTACCGTCAGCGGTGTGTATTCGGCCTTACTTAAATTAAACCTTTCTCTCAAATCGAGAATCGGCACAATAGAACCGCGTAAATTAACAACGCCTTTTTCATAACAAGGCACATTAGGTATTCTGGAAACAGGTTCCCAGCTTCGTATTTCCTGTACCCGAAGAATATCAACACCATATTCTTCTTTACCTAAAGCAAAACTCAGATATTGCACAGCGTTATCCAGGTTTCTACTGTAGTGATATTGATCGTTATCTTTATTTTCAGCTTCTTGTGCCATATCTGCTTTTATGTATTTTGCTTTTATCTATATATTAGCGAATTGAAAATCGCACCAAACCCGGAACATCTAGAATCAGCGCAACCGAACCATCACCTAAAATAGTTGCACCTGAAACGCCTTCCACCCGTCGGTAATTTGCTTCCAATGATTTAATAACAACCTGTTGTTGGCCCAATAACTCATCCACGAGTAAACAACACAGCTCACCCTGCCCCTCGACGACTACAAGCACACCCTCTTTCGACTTGGTCGGATTGCCCGAATGGACATTAAAAATACTGCGCATTCTAATAACGGGTAAATATTCATTGCGCAGGCGAAAAGTTTCCCCTTTACCGGCAACCTTGTTCAGCATTCTTTCCGTAATGTTAATTGATTCGATAATAGAAACTAGCGGCACAATGTAGGTCTCATCACCCACGGCAACAGATTGGCCGTCAAGAATTGCCAGTGTTAACGGCAAATGGATTGCTATAGTTGTTCCCTTACCCAGCTCTGAAATAATTTCTATATTGCCGCCTAATGACTGGATATTTCTTCTCACAACATCCATGCCCACGCCGCGACCGGAAATATCAGTGAGCTGCTCAGCCGTAGAAAAGCCCGGCATAAAGATCAATTCAAATATCTGCTTTTCGGTCAGAAGGTTATTTTCTTCAATCAATCCTTTTTCTATGGCCTTGGCTAACAACTTATCTTTATCTAATCCGCGTCCATCATCAATAATTTCTATGACAATGTGTCCGCCGCGATGATACGCCTTCAGCTCTATGGTCCCCGTTTCAGGCTTACCCGCTGCAACCCTATCGGCAGGCATTTCTATGCCATGGTCCAGACTATTCCTAATTAAATGAACCAACGGATCATTGATCAATTCAACAACGGCTTTATCAACTTCGGTATTTTCTCCGACCAGTTTCAGCACAATTTTTTTATCTAATTTACTGCTGATATCATGCACTAAACGTGGAAAACGGCTAAAAACAAAACTAATAGGCAGCATCCGAATATTCATGACGCTTTGTTGCAAATCCCGGGTATGCCGTTCTAATTGAGCCAGTCCTCTTTTAAGTTGACCCACCTTATCCATGCTAAAGTTCTCGCCAACTAAACCCAGCATAGATTGTGTAATCACAACCTCACCAACCATATTGATTAAAGTATCAATTTTGTCAGTGTCTACCCGAATCGAACTGGCTTTTGCAGTGGTTTTTGCCGCTTCATTGTCAGCGTCTTGAGAATCAGGCTTTTTAGTTTCTGTGGCCGGCTTAGGTTTCACCTCAACGGATTTTGGGGCTGGATTATTAGGTATGATTACTGCGGCAGGTTCTGGATCGATTTGCTTTACAACGGGGGGTAATTTTACGGCTTTGGCAAGAGGCTGAATTTCCATTTCACAGTCGCCTTCAACCCAATTAAATATTTCCTTGATTTCATCGCCGGAAATATCCCCGACAACTTTTAAATCCCAAGAAATATTGCATTCCTCTGGATCTAACTCATAAAAACCAGGAACATCCTGAATATTAACAGTGGTTGTTAATTCACCAAGTTCATTCAATTCTCGAAATAGTCTTACCGGATCATTACCGGTTTTAAGCAAATCCAAATAAGGGCAAAACGCTATTTTCCAGCCCTGCTCTTCTGATTCAATGGATTCTTCTTCATCAATATCAGGTACATCATTGGCAGAAAGCTCTTCACTTGCGAATTCCTGTTCAACCGGAAACAGAGATTCTTCTGCCACCGAACCACCATTAAGCACAACCTCCAATGCCGCTTTGTGCTTTGCTACGCTGGCATTATTAACATTTTGTTCATTCTGTATCGCAGTCAGCATCTCTCTGAGACAATCAACGGACCCAAGTAGAACGTCTACTGCCGGCTGAGTTACCTTTCTACGCCCATCTCGCATCTCATCAAGCAGGGTTTCCATAATATGGGTGTATTCAGCAACAACGGTAAAGCCAAAAGTTCCACTGCCGCCTTTTATCGAATGAGCTCCTCTGAAAATAGTATTGATTATTTCCGAATCAATATCCCCCATATCGAGCGTTAACAATCCGGACTCCATTGCTTCAAGTCCTTCGAAACATTCTTCAAAAAAGACCTGATGGAATTGTGACATATCAATAGACATAGACTTACCTGTGTGCGCCTAAATTCATTTAAACAAGATTAACCCGAAAACTTTACTTTATTGATCCTTGTCTGGATAAACACCAAAAGTATTCATCTAAACACTTGGAATAAAGCCGCATGGAACCGAAATATATCAGTAGGCATAAACTTTCCTGCATGCGATTAACACATTTAGGCATGACAGCATCAATTAACCTAAAACTTTTAGTAATGTTTTTAATAATTGATCAGGATTGAAAGGTTTAACCATCCATCCTGTTGCACCAGCTGCTTTACCTTCTTGCTTTTTTTCGATTCCTGACTCTGTCGTCAGCATCAGCATGGGAATAAATTTATAATCAGGAAGCGCCCGCAAATCTCTAATTAACGTGATTCCATCTTTATTTGGCATATTGACATCAGTTACTACACAATCAAATTTCCTGGCCTGCGCTTTTTCTAAAGCATCAACTCCATCCACTGCTTCTTCGACATCGTATCCAGCAGCCCTTAAAGTAAATGAAACCATTTTTCTCATTGAAGCTGAATCGTCAACTGCAAGAATACTTGCCATTGTGTTCTCCATTAATCTCTAATTTTCAAAGCAAAACCCGGTACGAATATACAGCGTCCTACATTTAACCGACTAAGTATAGTCTAATTATTTTCCTGTATCGCGCCTCTAAATCTAGCAACTTATTTCTACATTTTCATTGTAGCAAACAAAAAAACACCCCACTAGAGAAATCCCTAGCAGGGTATATTTGGTGCCGATGGCCGGATTTGAACCGGCACAACTTTCGTCACCACCCCCTCAAGATGGCGTGTCTACCAATTTCACCACATCGGCTAAAACATGATTGCAAGGATACTATCTAATACACACGGCTTTAATTATGTTCTACAGTGTATTTATTTGTATCATAAACAATATTTATTACTTTTTTTCAACTGCCTGCTCAGTCCCGGAAACTGACGGAGCCGCGACAGGCACTTCTTCAGATTTGGGCTCAGTCACAGGAGAAGCGTCGTTCAATACTTTTGATCCACTGACATCAGGAATACCAAGCGTATCCTGTTCAACCTTTGGGGCATTCATTACGTCATAAGCTGCGCCCTGTTTACCGTTTAATACTGCAAGCCCCAAGCTGGTCATGAAAAACAAAGTTGCCAGAATTGCTGTGGCTCGAGACAAGAAGGATGCCGCACCCTGAGCTCCAAAAACAGATCCTGAAGATCCCGTGCCAAAAGCAGCGCCTGCATCAGCGCCTTTGCCCTGCTGCATCAATACTAAGCCAACAACCCCTAAACCCAACAACACATGAACAACAATAATTACCTGATACATAATAAAGTCTAAACTACTCTAAATTGAATGATAAATCTTTAAAAAGGATTCCGCATCCAACGAAGCCCCACCAATTAAACCGCCGTCAATATCAGGCATAGCAAACAAGCCTTTTGCATTATCAGGCTTCGCGCTACCGCCATATAAAATTTGTATTTTATCGGCAATAGCCTGATCTTTAGCGGCAATGTACTCTCTTATGTACCGATGAACTTCCTGAGCCTGTTCATCAGTCGCTGTTTTTCCTGTTCCTATAGCCCAAACCGGCTCATAGGCAATCACAGCAGCACTAAAAGCAGCTATGCCTGCCAAATTAATAACCGCATCGAGCTGTGTATTAATAACCGCGAAGGTCTGATCTTGTTCGCGTTGTTCCAGAGTTTCTCCTACGCATAGAACGGGAATAATATTTTGCTCTTGTGCCTGACAAAAACGCGCGGCTACAGATTCGTCAGTATCGCCGTAATAACTGCGTCTTTCAGAGTGTCCTACAAGAGCATATTTGCAATCGAATTCACTTAGCATCGCCGCCGAAACTTCCCCTGTATAAGCACCTGAAGCTTTATCAGCAACGTTTTGCGCGCCTACCGCCAATGAAGTACCTTTAACTAATTCACTAACTCTGGGTAAATACACATAAGGTGCGCATACTGCGATATCCGCACTATTATCCCCTAATCCGGCAATAATGCCTTTTGCAAGCAACTCAGCACTGGCGAGAGTTCCATTCATTTTCCAATTTCCTACAACTAGAGACCGACGCATCACTACTCCTCACATAGAATCAAACTATCTATGATATATATTAATAGCGCTCAATTCAAGCACCCATTGCCTTCTTAACATCCTCGGCTATTTGATACGCGTAATTTTTAACTAAATCTGCCTGCTGCCCTTCTACCATTACACGAATTAATGGCTCTGTTCCCGAAGCTCTAAGCAATACCCGACCAGTATCCCCTAGTTTCTTTTCGATAGCTTTCACTGCTTTTTGTATACGCTCATCCGCCTCGGGATTTATTTTTTTATCAGTCTTAACATTTACCAGAACTTGCGGGTATTTTTGCATTCCGGATTTTAATTCATGTAAATTTTTACCACTACCTTGCATTTCCGCCATAATCTGCAGGGCCGCAATAATACCATCCCCCGTTGTTGTTCTATCCAGGCAAATGATATGGCCGGAGTTTTCGCCACCCAAAATCCCTTTATGCTCCGTCAGCATTTCCATGACGTACCGATCACCCACATTAGCTCTAAGCAGAGTGAGCCCCAACTTCTTCAAGCCATGCTCCATGCCCAGATTTGTCATTAAAGTACCTACGACAGGCCCGGACATTAACCCCGCATCCAATCTTGCCTTGGCAATTATATAAATGAGCTCGTCGCCATCAACTATTTCGCCTTTGTGATCGACCATCACCAATCGGTCGCCATCACCGTCCAAGGCAATACCTAAATCGGCACGATAAGATAAAACTGTTGCAGCTAACTTTTCCGGCTTAGTTGCACCACACTCATCATTAATATTAAGTCCGTCCGGTTCCGCCCCAATCGTAACGACCTCGGCACCTACTTCGCTAAATACATGCGGCGCTATATGGTAAGTCGCTCCATGCGCACAATCAATGACGATCCTCATACCGCTAAAATCAAGTCGAGTCGGAACGCTGGCCTTGCAAAATTCAATATAACGACCGGGAGCATCAACCAACCGCTTCGCCTTACCCAACCTCGACGATTCTACCGTTGTCATCGGCGAATCAATGTATTCTTCAATTTTTTGCTCTATTTCATCCGGTAATTTCGTCCCCTGAACCGAGAAAAACTTAACGCCATTATCATAATAGGGATTATGAGAGGCGCTAATGACAATACCGGCCTGCGCCCTTAAAGTACGTGTTAAATAAGCTATTCCCGGCGTAGGCATAGGCCCTAACAAGCGCGTATCGACGCCCGCAGCAGTCAACCCGGCCTCTAATGCAGATTCAAACATATAACCCGAAATGCGCGTATCCTTACCAACCAGGACAAAACCATGCCCTTCATTCGCAAACACGCGCCCAGCGGCCCAACCCAGCCTCAAGAAAAAATCCGCTGTTATTGGATGTTCACCCACCTTTCCTCTGATACCATCAGTTCCAAAGTATTTTTTTATCATAGCTCTAAAATCTAAAAACAGGTAAAAGGCTAAAGATAACAGCTTACTGTTTCCGCCCGCCCTTTATAAATTACATAAAAAAAGGAGAGACATTACGCCTCTCCTTTAGTGTCAATTCAGGGAGTCCTCAGCTTTGCTCTGCAGTCCCGCCAATTGATTTTTCATTTTTTATATCATCCTTGCTCTTAACATCATCTGTTATGACATCACCATGGGAAGAAGGAGGCTTATCATCCCAGCCTTGCGGAGTCCTTACCGGTTTACGAGCCATCAAATCCTCAATTTGATATTTATCGATAGTCTCATACTTCATCAACGCCTCCGCCATAGCATGAAGAATATCTATGTTCTCTTTCAAAATCGTTTCGGCGCGCTCGTAATTCCGGTCAATAAAAGAGCGAATCTCTTCATCAATGGTATGAGAAGTCTCCTCGGCAACCGTTTTATGTTGCGTTACCGACCGTCCCAGAAAGACTTCGCCTTCTTCTTCACTGTATGACAAGGGTCCCAGACGCTGAGAAAAGCCCCATTTTGTCACCATATTTCTGGCCAACTCGGTAGCGCGCTCAATATCGTTAGATGCACCGGTACTCACTTGTTCCCGACCAAAAACCACTTCCTCGGCAATGCGTCCGCCGTACAAACTGGAAATCATGCTGTCCAATTTTTGCTTACTGGCGCTGTACTGATCCCGCTCAGGCAAAAACATAGTAATACCCAGCGCACGCCCCCTAGGCATAATGCTAACTTTGTAGACGGGATCATGTTCAGGAACCAGCTTACCGACAATCGCATGCCCTGCTTCATGATAAGCAGTCATCTTCTTTTCTTTCTCATTCATGACCATGGAGGTTCTTTCAACCCCCATAATCAATTTATCCTTGGCTTTTTCCAGATCAGCCATATTAACCACGCGCTTATTCATTCTGGCGGCGAATAAAGCGGCTTCGTTAATCAAATTAGCCAAATCGGCTCCGGAAAAACCTGGCGTACCTTGCGCTATATACTTAACTTCAACATCATCGGCAATCGGCACTTTTTTAACATGTACCGCAAGAATCTGCTCGCGCCCTTTGACATCCGGCAGACCTACCGTTACCTGACGATCAAATCGGCCTGGACGCAATAACGCCTTATCCAATACATCAGGACGATTTGTCGCAGCAATAACGATGATACCTTCGTTACCCTCAAAGCCATCCATCTCAACCAACAATTGGTTTAATGTCTGCTCACGCTCATCATTACCGCCACCCAAACCGGCGCCGCGCTGACGGCCCACCGCATCGATTTCATCTATAAAAATAATGCAAGGCGCGTGTTTTTTAGCTTGCTCAAACATGTCGCGCACGCGGGATGCACCCACACCGACAAACATTTCAACAAAATCCGAACCGGAAATAGTGAAGAACGGCACTTTGGCTTCACCGGCAATAGCTCTGGCCAGCAAGGTTTTCCCTGTTCCCGGAGGGCCAATCATCAACGCGCCGCGAGGAATCTTGCCGCCTAATTTTTGGTATTTTGCCGGATCTTTAAGAAAGTCGACCATTTCGACAACTTCTTCTTTAGCTTCGTCGCAGCCCGCCACGTCAGCAAAAGTGACCTTAATCTGGTCTTCTTCGAGCATTCGGGCTTTGCTTTTACCAAAATTCATTGCGCCGCGACCGCCACCGCCGCCACCTTGCATTTGCCGCATGAAGAAAACCCACACCGCAATAAGCAATAACATCGGCCCAAAAGAAACCAGCAACTGCATTAGCATAGAAGGCTGCTCAGGTGGAACGGCCTTGATTTCAACGCCATTTGCCAACAAATCGTCGACTAAATGGGGATCCGAAGGCGCATAAGTCTTGAATATCTGACCACCCTGCATCTTGCCTTTGATAATATTGTCTTCAATCATCACTTGCTGAACTTGACCCGCTTTTACCGACTCGATAAATTGCGAATAAGACATCGACGAATCAGCCCTGTCATTTTGCGGGCCGAAATTATTAAAGACGGACATCAATACAACTGCAATGACGACCCATAGGATTATATTTTTCATCATATCGTTCAATTTACACACCCTGGGCCTGAATGGCTCTTGATTTAAAAACTAAGTGATTATATCAGGAGTTAACTTTCCTGACTGTCGTTATTTATCCGGTTCGCCCGTACATGAAAAATACGACTCCATCATACCGGGCATCTCGTCTCACAGATATTAGGGCCACATAAGATTATTTAAAGCCTTTAGCTAAAATATAAACTTCATTGCTTCGCGGCCTTGATGCTTTGGGCTTTCTGATAGCCACTTTTGCAAAAGACTGCTGAACTTCCCTATGAAAATCCTCAAAACCGGCCCCGTGAAATAGCTTAACCAGAAAAACCCCGTCTTTTGCCAACACAGTCTTGGCCGTCTCCAATGCCAACTCTCCCAAATAAATCGATCGAGGCTGATCCACGCCCTTATTGCCGCTCATATTGGGTGCCATATCCGACATCACCAGATTAATCGGAGCTCCGTCAAGAGCAGCGCACAATTGATCCAGAACGGCTTGCTCGCGAAAATCGCCCTGGATAAAATCAACACCCTCCAATGGATCCATCGCTAAAATATCCAACGCGATAATCTTGTCTTTTTTTCCGACAATCTGCCGTGCAAACTGAGACCATCCGCCGGGCGCCGCGCCCAAATCGACAATATTCATTCCCGGCTTGATAAGCTGATCTTTATCCTGAATTTCTTTCAATTTAAAAACCGCGCGCGAGCGATAGCCCTGAGCTTGCGCCATTTTGACGTATTCGTCATCAAAATGCTCCTGCATCCAACGACTGCTGCTTTTACTTCGTCCCATAACTGTATTTTAGTGTAAAATTTAGGATTTTGATTTAGGAATTAAAGAGTGAACTCTGCAGATAAGAAAAAACTCCGGGCTCAAGCGCACAGCTTAAAGCCTGTCATTATGATTGGCCAATCAGGACTTACAGCCGCGGTGCTGGCAGAAATTGAACTGGCACTTAACAGCCACGAGCTGATCAAAGTGCGAATACGCGCCGAAAGGGAAGATCGTAAACTGATCAGCGAGAAAATCTGCACTGACACCGGAGCTGAACTCATTCAGAGTATTGGACAAATTGCGGTTATTTACAGATTAAACCCTGATAAATAAACAAGGCCAAAGGTACAAGGCAAAAGGGAATAAACACGCCTCCTTTAGCCTTTAGCCTTTAGCCCTTAAAACTTAAATATATTCAATCGAAATAATTTCATAATCGACATTGCCGCCCGGTGCTTTTACCGTGACAACGTCTTCAACCTCTTTTCCGATCAAAGCCCTGGCAATTGGCGAACCGATTGAAATACGACCTTCCTTGATATTAGCCTCATCTTCTCCAACAATCTGATAGGTCACCGTTCTCTCGGCATCAATATCCTCTATTTCCACCGTCGCACCAAATACCACCTTGCCATTGGCATCCACCTTGGTAACGTCAATAATTTGCGCGTTAGATAGCTTGCCTTCAATTTCAGAAATACGCCCTTCAGCGAAGCTTTGCTGCTCTTTCGCAGCGTGATATTCGGCATTTTCTTTCAAATCGCCGTGCGCTCTAGCCGTCGCAATCGATGCAACGATACGCGGGCGCACCACCGACTTTAATTCTTCCAATTCGGCACGTAATTTTTCCGCACCTTTTACGGTGAGAGGTACTTTATGCATTTTTAAAACTCCAATAATTATTTTTAGGCGAAAGGCTAAGGGCTAAGGGCGAAAATCGCCGCCCTTAGCCTTACCTCAACCCAGGCTCTTATGCAGATCCTGCAAGCAATTTACATCGCCCGCATCCAACTCACCCAGCGCGTAACAGGCCGCTCTTGCTCCGGCCATTGTCGTGTAATAAGTTACGCGGTGCTGCAGGGCTTCCCTGCGCATGGTAAATGAATCCGCAATTGCTTTAGCGCCTTCCGTTGTATTAATAATCAGTTGAATTTGATCATTTTTAATCATATCAACTGTGTTAGGGCGACCTTCGTTAACCTTATATACCACTTCGCAAGGAATGCCCGCATCTTTAAGAAACCTTGCGGTACCGCCGGTAGCGACTATTTCATATTTTTTATCGACCAGCATTCTGGCAACGTCAGGCGCTTTGGCTTTATCCGCATCACGAATACTGATCAACACTTTGCCGCTGTGATTCAAATTGACACCGGCCGCGCGTTGGGATTTAGCAAACGCTTCACCGAAGGTTTTCCCCACCCCCATCACTTCTCCGGTTGATTTCATTTCAGGCCCTAATAAAGGATCAACGCCTGGAAACTTAACAAACGGAAACACCGCTTCTTTAACCGAAAAATAATCAGGAATGCGCTCTTTGGTAATGCCTTGTTGCGCTAAAGTTTGCCCGACCATGCAACGCGCGGCAATTTTAGCCAGCGGGTAACCGGTTGCTTTAGATACAAAAGGCGCTGTACGCGAAGCCCGTGGATTAACTTCAAGCACGTAAATATCTTCACCCTGAATAGCAAACTGGGTATTCATCAATCCCACCACGCCCAGAGCTTCAGCCATCTTCGTTACTTGTTCGCGCAATTTATTTTGAATGTCCGGCGCTAACTCATACGGTGGTAACGAACACGCGGAATCCCCCGAATGTACGCCGGCCTGTTCGATATGTTCCATCAAACCGCCAATCAACACTTGCTCTCCGTCATAAATAGCATCAACATCCATTTCGACAGCATCGTCCAAGAAACGATCCAGCAACACCGGCGAATCGTTGGACACACTAACAGCCTCTTTCATATAACGCTGCAAGCCCTCTTCATTAAAAACGATTTCCATGGCCCGACCGCCTAAAACATAGGAAGGACGAACGACCAAAGGATAACCCAGCTCTTTTGCCGCATTAATCGCCTGCTCGACGGAACGGGCCGTTGCATTGGGCGGCTGTTTTAAATTCAGTCTTTCCAGCAACTTTTGGAAACGCTCACGGTCCTCAGCCAAATCAATCGAGTCAGGCGAAGTACCGATAATGGGCACGCCCGCCGCTTCCAATGCGCGCGCCAGCTTTAGCGGCGTTTGGCCGCCATATTGCACAATCACGCCTTTGGGTTGTTCAATATGAACAATTTCCAGCACATCTTCCAGCGTTAACGACTCAAAATACAAGCGATCCGAGGTGTCGAAATCGGTAGAAACCGTTTCCGGGTTGCAATTGATCATGATGGTTTCGTAGCCGTCTTCCCTCAATGCCAATGCGGCATGTACGCAGCAATAATCGAACTCGATACCTTGCCCGATACGGTTAGGCCCGCCGCCGAGAATAATGATTTTATCCCTGTCGGAAACCCTCGCCTCGCATTCCTGTTCGTAAGTCGAATACAAATACGCCGTATCGGATGAAAACTCCGCAGCACAGGAATCAATACGTTTGTAAACCGGCCGAATATTCTGTTTATGCCTCACGTTGCGCACTTCAGACTCGGAGGTATCCAGCAGTTTAGCCAATCGCAGATCGGAAAAACCCTTGCGTTTTAATTTATACAACTCACCTTCTTTCAAGGTCGACAAGGTTTTAGTCGATAAAGATTTTTCAGTAATGACCAAATCCTCAACCTGCGCCAAAAACCACGGGTCAATTTTACTGGCCTCATGCACATCGCCCAGACTCATACCGCTACGGAAGGCATCGGCGACATACAGCAAACGATCCGGCCCCGGATGGCGCATTTCACGCTGCATTTTTTCCCGAGCATCTCCCCGGCTCAAATCGATAACTTCATCAAGACCGCTGATGCCGATTTCCAAGCCGCGTAAGGCTTTTTGCAATGATTCCTGAAAAGTCCGGCCGATAGCCATGACTTCACCGACAGATTTCATCTGAGTAGTCAAACGATCATCCGCTTGCGGAAATTTTTCAAAGGTAAAACGCGGCACCTTGGTGACGACATAATCGATCGTCGGCTCAAACGATGCAGGTGTCGCACCGCCAGTAATTTCGTTCTTCAACTCATCCAGCGTGTAACCCACCGCCAGTTTCGCCGCCACTTTGGCAATCGGGAAACCGGTTGCCTTGGACGCCAACGCAGACGACCGCGATACGCGGGGATTCATCTCGATAATGATCATCCGTCCGTCTTTCGGATTAATGGCAACCTGCACGTTAGAACCGCCGGTATCGACGCCGATCTCACGCAAGATCGCCAAAGAGACGTTACGCAAAATCTGATATTCCTTATCGCTTAACGTTTGCGCAGGCGCTACGGTAATGGAGTCGCCGGTATGCACCCCCATAGGATCGAAGTTTTCAATCGAACAGACGATAATGCAGTTGTCCTTGGAATCACGCACCACCTCCATTTCGTATTCTTTCCAACCCAGCACCGACTCTTCAATCAGCAGCTCGTTGGTCGGCGATAAATACAGGCCGCGTTCGCAGATTTCAACAAACTCTTCCTTGTTATAAGCGATGCCGCCGCCGCTGCCGCCCATCGTAAATGAAGGACGGATAACGGTCGGATAGCCCACTTCCTGCTGCGCCGACAACGCCTCTTCCATAGTATGCGCAGTTTTTGACTTTGCCACTTCATAACCGATTTTCCGCATCGCCTGATTGAACAGTTCTCGGTCTTCGGCTTTGTTAATAGCCTCTTTGGTGGCGCCGATCATCTCGACGCCGTATTTTTCCAAAACGCCGTTGGCGTCAAGATCCAGCGCGCAATTCAATGCAGTTTGCCCGCCCATGGTCGGCAATATCGCATCGGGACGTTCTTTAGCGATGATTTTTTCTACGGTTTGCCAGTCGATAGGCTCGATATAGGTCGCATCGGCCATATCCGGGTCGGTCATAATCGTCGCCGGATTGGAGTTCACCAAAATAACGCGATAACCTTCTTCCCGTAGCGCTTTACAGGCTTGCGTGCCTGAATAATCAAACTCACAGGCTTGACCAATAACAATGGGGCCCGCCCCCAGTAATAAAATCGATTTTATGTCGGTTCTTTTTGGCATTTTGTTGATTTGCTCTGCTGATTACTTGTTTACTTGTTCCATCATCTCAATAAAATCATCGAATAAAGACTCCACATCATGAGGACCGGGACTTGCTTCAGGGTGACCCTGAAAACTCATCGCAGGGCAATCGGTGCGCTTGATACCCTGCAAGCTGCCGTCGAATAATGACCGGTAAGTCGGTACGACATTGTCTGGCAGACTGGCTTCATTAGCCGCAAAGCCGTGATTCTGGCTGCTGATCATGACCCGGCCCGTAGCTATTTCCTGAACCGGATGGTTGGCGCCATGATGGCCGAATTTCATTTTCTCGGTTTTCGCGCCGCTGGCCAAAGCCAACAACTGATGCCCCAAGCAAATACCGAACACCGGAATCTTCTTTTCCAGAATTGTTTTGATAGCCTCTATCGCATACGTACACGGCTCAGGATCGCCGGGGCCATTAGACAGGAAAACGCCGTCAGGCTTCATCGCCAACACGTTTTCAGCCGACGTTGTTGCAGGAACAACGGTGACTCGGCAACCGCGATTAGCCAGCAGCCTGAGAATGTTGCGTTTAACGCCAAAATCATAAGCCACAACGTGCTTGGTCAGATTTTCAGCTTGCCTATGCCCATGCTGCAAATGCCAGATATTTTCAGTCCATTCATAAGGCTGATCGACAGTGACTTCCTTAGCCAGATCCATGCCCTTTAACCCTGGAAAGCCTTCAATCGCTTTTTTTGCTGCGTCCAGATCAAGCGACTCGCCCGCCATAATACAGCCGCGTTGCGCACCTTTGTCACGCAAAATCCGGGTTAATTGTCGGGTATCGACATCGGCAATAGCGACAACGTTATTATCAATCAAATATTGCTGCAACGTTTTTTCGCTACGCCAGTTACTGACCAGCAACGGCAAATCCCTGATCACCAAACCGCCGGCAAAAACACCGGTAGACTCGTCGTCTTCGCCAGTCGTACCGACATTACCAATGTGCGGATAGGTTAAGGTCACAATTTGCCGGGCATAAGACGGGTCGCTCAAAATCTCCTGATACCCGGTCATCGCCGTATTAAAAACCACCTCGCCCACGGAACACCCATCTGCACCAATGGCTACACCGTTAAAAACCGTCCCATCTTCTAAAACCAATAAAGCAGACCTAGTCAAACACGTCACCTCAAATGTGCAAAACGGGATGAACCCTTACGGACTCATCCCGTTGTAAAAAAACAAAACTGGGGTAATTTTACGAGATTATGCGGATTGGGTCATTAACAATTTTTTAAACCCGAAGCACCAGGCCCATTGCAAAGCCCGTTTTGCACTGGATAAGATTAATGCGGTTCAACCCAGCCGTGGCAAAACCGGAGAAGACAAAGATGAGATCTTTTGCTCAACACCGATAATCGCCCGATTCAAAGTGCCGAGATTTTTTTCTTCAATGATTTGCATACCCATCACGTAAAAAATGGGCATCCATAGCGGATTAATCAGGATTCCGCCCAACGCACTTTTCCAGGTCCGTTTCAGGTTCTTTAGCGGATTAAACGACTCCGCCAAAGAATGCATCGGACAGTCGGTAAAGACAGCGGCAATCGGATGCAGAATGACTTTATCATGCCCTTCAAGCTGAGCCATCGACGCCATGAGCTTTCGCTCCATATTGTGGTAATTGATTCGGGCAAAACCTGAAGAAACGGCAAAAGTAAGCGCCACCAGAGGCAAAAGAATGCTCGGCGGCGCTACAGGTGCGAAAGTGGAAGATAACATGACGATGCAGAGTCCCAACATCAAAGCGTCCTCGCCCCGCTCCACATCGCGATCAATGCCTTTGATAATATCAGGAACAGCATCGCCAAACTGGCCTGTTAAATAATCTTTTTTTTGTGCCATGGTTATTCTCCTTATGGATAATGCTTTAAAAGCACACCTTATGAAAAATGTCACATACGCGAACCCGGTTCACTGGATTGAGATATAAAATCCAGAAAAAGTCGCGTGTTCTTTACGCCGGAATTACCGGCCCACGCCTTTTGGTTAATTAGTATTCTCCGTTACGGCCAGTTTAATTGAGCTTTTAGTCAACGGCAAATATGAAATTCGGAACCGAATATCCCCAGCTAACAAACTTTGCCCCTATTGCTCATCAAGCCGTTTGAGGTCACGATAAAAATTCTCGTGCCCTCCAAAAGTCAACAGCTTCAGACTGTCCTCGTCGAGGATGCGGTAGGCCGGCAGGCAAAGCTGATTTGAGAGACGAAATTGTATACCCGCACACCGGACAAATCGCCAACCTTGGCTTCACCGATTTCAGGGTCAGAGCTAATGGTTCGCACAGCCTCATCAAGATCTGCCTTTTGAGACGAATACAATCTCTTCACCGCTCGCACGAACGAGGGCGTGACAAGCAAACGCATCAGTTGAACTCGTACTCGCCGACAACCTCTTCCTGATCGGCGATCAGAATGTCGCGAATCATGACAAACGGCAGATCGGGATTTTCCTCCGCTATCTTGCCAATCTGCGACCAATATTCAATTTGCTTAGGCACCGAGCGATGCTGAATTTGCGCGTAGCGCTTGGCCTGATCGACCAAGGCTTCTGAGAGTTTTACATTGACGGACATGACAACCCCCAAATCAAAAAGCCATTATAGGCCACAGGTTCCCAAAAGTAACCTTCATGAAAAGGCGCAACGAAATTGCACTTTTATTCAACGGAAAATTTGAATTGCCCAAACTGAATAGATCGTAACAAACTAATAGCAATGGCGGCTTCCCGTTTAAGGCGGGACACATAAAAGGCTTAACCGTTCGCCCTGAGCTTGTCGAAGGGTGGACGGTTAAGCCGATCATGGTTCGACAGGCTCACCACGAACGGCTTAACCTCAGATTGTGTCCCGGCTTAAGTTGGTAGCCGCAATGGCGATGTTTTAAGCTCGTACCTTGCATTAATAAAGCTCACGGATATAAATAAATTTACTGTTGCCTTTGTAGATGCCGAAGGTGGCGCGGGCGGTAGGATCGGTATCATGAACACCATCCCATTTGAAATCCAGCCAATCAGGTGACGCGATGGTGACAACAACGTAACCGGTATGTGTGGCTCCGGGAGCAGCCAGACTGAAACCGGCATCACCCGAGTCCAGCGGATTACTCAATGTGGATGTCGTAGTCCCAGTGCTGGCGAGATTGAGAGCCAACCCGCTCCCGTCCGCCGGAGCGGTTAGCGCGGTACAACTGTCTGCCACATTGGTAACCCAACTAGTGCCATTCCAATATTCAGCCGTCAACGACATAGGCAAAGCAAGCAATTCTGAACCATAGGCATTTTGTAACGTCAATCGCCCATAACGTAGCGGCGTACTCGGACCTACGTCAGATGCTGCCATAGTTACACCGTCCGAATCAGTAGGCGCAGCCCGCACAACAACATTTGTTTCGCCTGTTAACGCAGTTGGACGGCTTAGTTGGTGCCAGGCTGTAACCGTAGCAACTCCATTGCTCCAACTGCCCTCTGGCACGGTATCGCTTTCACTAAGCACCGAACCGACGGGCGGGTTAGTAACCGTAAAGCCGAAGTTAGCCCATGTTGTTAATGCCAATTTCGCATAACTTCCAGCGTAATTTTGCGTGGTGATATTGTTTGAATTTTGCGCTATCAGTGTAAAGGCAGTACTACTAAATCCATCCTGACCGAAATAAGTAAACGTACCGCAACCGGGGCTTGGCGTTCCTGATGTTAGGGTAAAATGGTCTGGCCTAAAACGCCCCACCCATGACGTACTAGCAAAGCTGTCGGGATTGGTGAAGTACGCGACACGAGTACTAAGGTCGACCCCGGCATTAAGGTAATTCACCGAAGGCGTTGCCCTCAATGTAAAACTACCCACCTCATTGTAACTTAGTGTCGAGAGTATAGCGCTACCGCCCGTCAGCGCCACGCTGCTGTTGGTTAAGTCACCTGCGGTGCCGGTTCCAGCCGGGGCGTCGAACGGCGTCGCCGGCGCAAATGGTGTCCTGGGAGACAACACCACTGTGTCCGCGTAGCTATGCGCTATACCGCCGCCGGTTATCGCAGTGTAATCGGCACTCGCTCCCGGCAAACCGTTGCTGAAAGTATCTCCCGTACTGTTCCACAAATAACCTGCTACCATAGCCTGAAAGGCACTACCGGCGACCATAGGCGTACCAGTTGCATTACTGGTGGCCGGGTTATTGATCGCCCCCTGCTTGACGTTGGATGCAACCACGGCAAACGGGCGCACTGCGAGTGTCGCGCTCGAACCGGTAATAGGGACGCTAACGTTGGAGTCATCTCGCAGGTTAACTGAATAATTACCGACATCGGTGGTCATCAAACAGAAATTGGCTACACCATTAGTAAATGTCAATGCCGGAAGGTAGTTGCTGCCGGCATTAAGTGCAGGGGGAGCAATCGAAAGCGTCGCACAGCTGCCCGTAGCAGGTAGACAACTCCCCTCAACATTCGTGGTGCAAAGCTCCGGCGCATAGGCGCCAGCCGGGTGCGTCCCAGTCGCAATCGAATACCAACCATCAAGATTCTTTGCGCCACTATACGTGGTATCAGTACCGCAACCGCTGCTGCGGGTAATGCTCATCAAATGGTTGCGCCCCGCCACGACGCCGGTACCGAGCGTATCAGGAGTAGTTACCGTAAATGCGGTACCGCGGTACTGCAAAGGAGTTGAAAGCGTGGTACTCAGCGTTCCGCCATTTTCACTGACAGAGATATAAATATCCTCTGCGTTAGTATCAGTCAGATAAAACTTCGCCACGCCGTTATCGGCGGCGGCAAAAGTATACTGGTTTCCCGAGGAGAGAGTGCCATTGGCACTGCCAGAGACTTTACTCCAGGCCACAGTGGTAGAATTACTGCCGCTCGGCGAAGAAACTCTTGCGCCAAGGGTAACAGTGTTCGTATAGTTAGTAATCACGTTACCACTGCTGTCATGAGCACTCACTGTAATAACCGGCTTGCCGTTCGAATTCGTAGCACAGGTCGTTGGCGACAAGTTATCTACCAAAATGCTAAAGCCCGAGGGCGGAGTATAAGAATTGGAGCAAATCTTAAGTCCCCGGATCTCGTGGATATTAGTATCGGAACCACTAGCTCCGGTAAATGACAACTTCCAATTTGTCGGTACGTCTGCCTGACCGGTGTTATAGGTATAGATGTCGGGCAGATTCAAATTGGGTAGCGTTACGTAGTTATTTCCCGTACCTGTAGCATCACGCTCAACCTTGACTTTCGTGGTCTTGACACCCGTACTGGTATTGCTATTCCATGTATACGCGCTTGCATCGACCGTGATGCGATAAAGATATCCCCACGAGCGACTGGAACTCAGGGCATGATCGATCTCGGATACGCCGAGTGAACCAGTAGTAACTAAATAGGGATAGTTACTAGTGCCAGAACCTGAGCCGCGCAGGGTGACCGATTCTGGCGCAAAACCCGAACCTCCCACTCGCCCCTCGGTAGGATTGGCAAAGTTACCCCACTCATCAAGACCTACGCCCAACCATCCACCGGCAAAGCCGTTAATATTTGTCTTCTGCGCGTACCCTAAAGAACCGCCATAAGCTCCGGCAACCGGGGTAACAGAGGAATCGGACAAAATTAGAGCAATGCCGTCAGCACCGCACGGATTTAATGCCGTACAAGGACTCGCCGTCGAATTAACCGTACTGCCATAAGCGTAATGTTGAAACTCGACAGTGATCGTATTTCCAGCGGCAGGAAATTGGCCGGGCAAAGTCGCCACGGTTGATACATTGGTGCTGGCATCCGTCAGCCGCAGGCTATTGGATACGATGGACGGATCGCCGAAGGTGCCGCTGCTGTGTCCAACTACCCAATTAGCACCGAAGATGGTCGATGGGTTGATATATGTGCGGCCGAAGTTATCGCAAACACAAGTCATGCCCGCCGGAGACGTGCATGGAGCATCCACCACACCTACTTCTCCCACGGCAAAGCCAATATTTGCAGTAACAGGACCTGAAACGCCTGTAATACTTATTGACGTTGAGGTGCGAGTCCCGACAGTCGGTAATGTCCAAGCACTGCCATCGTATTTACCAACAATAAAATTGCTCGTCGTGGCCCCGATGTCAATATCGCCGGAAACAAAGGTAAAAGTCGCTCCGAAACTGGTAACCGCGGTAGCCGTATCGCCCGTTGCCCATAACGACCAATAACGGTTGACATCTTTAGTGGCATCGATTCCCGCCGTGGCAATCTGAGGGTGCTCACTGCCGATACTACTGCCCGTCAATGTTGTTCCGGCTGCCGATGCGGTCAAAGCCACGCTAATCGGCGCATAAGTAACGCTGCCTACGGGAAAAGTACAAGTAGTCGTACCAGTAGGAAATTTCAGTCGCAGGTTACCATTAACAAAACCGCTGGTGCGTACCCAGCTGGTTCCGTTAGTCGAAGTGACGTCGGTACAGTTCGCCGACAAAGCCAGGGTGTTGTTGCTCGTGGAGATGTAGCCGTCAGTCAACGTCAGCAGAGTTTTGACTGTAGCGCTGGCATTGAGGGCGATTCCAGTGGTGTTGTTTATCGCCAGATTGGGGAAAACGGTGAAAATATCCGTACTATCTATGTTCTGTAATGCCGTACCGCGAAAAGTCCAGGTGCCGCTATCGGTGGTGCCTAAGTTGAAACTGGCTCCAGTCGTATTGGAGAAATTGCCATAGAGGTCAACATTCGAGCTGCCCAGCGAAACCGTGCCATTATTAACGAAGTTGCCGCCAATGCTTAAGGTATTGGTACCCGAAGCGTTGAGCGTGCCGCCGTTGGTGAGGTCACCCAGTACTGGCGTGGTGGTGTTCAGTGTCACGGTGTGAGCTCCGAGTATTGTCACCTGGTCGCCGGCCAACGGAATCCCGCCGCGACAATTGGTCCAGGTCGTTGACAGAGTCCAATTGCTGCTGGCGTTACTGGTGCAATTTACCGATGGTCGCCTATAGGCAACACTAATCGTCATGTGGTCCACACTGATAGTGCGCCCCCCACCAGCAGTATCCGACTTCCGGGATGCTAAGGCCACACCGAAATTTGAGGAATTGATATCTGCCGCAGTCCAGGTTTCGCCCCACAGGTCGGTAGCGCCACCATGATTGTCATAGGTGTTAGGGTCAGAATTAGGGTATGTACCCGTGTTAGACTTATCGGTTGCACCGATGACACCGCCCTTGACGATCTTCATGGCCGCATCCTGAAGATTTGTGCTGCCCGCAAAACGCTCAACGCCAACCGTAATACCTTCGATAATCGCATCAGAGGGAATCGCAAAACCATAGCCGGTACACTTCAAATAATGTGTGGTTTCACCATCACTCACCGATGCCGTGGCATAAGCGTTATCGCTGCTGACCGGGCCGGTCAACGTACTCCATGCCTTTGTGCCGATGCTAGCATCATCGACACAAACCGTGGGACTGGCCGGCCTGACAATACTGTAGATTTCTCCGCTGAAATCGCCATTACTATTCCCCGTCCCCCCAAGCGGATTACTTGCAGCATCGACAATGGAATCATCATCCGCTAGATCAAGGCCCAAAGTGCCATTGCCAGTACCTGTGTTTGCTGCGACTATCCATGCAGTGCCGCTGCCCGTCACCGATGTAATGGCCGCGCCACTTACCCCACCGGCTTGAACCAAGGCAAAATCGGCTGTATTCACGCCGGTCACGCTTTTGCTAAATGTCACAGCCCAGGAGACGCTCGACGAGCCAGTTGGCGTTGGATCGACAAGCGCAATGGAAGAAACAACCGGTGCAGTCCTGTCTATGGTGTATACCTGTCCTGTGAAAGTCGTAGGAGTCACGGAGGGGCTGATACCTGTAACATTAGCCATATTCAATCCCAGTGTACCCGTGCCCGTCCCGGTGCTTGCCGTAACTGTCCACGTGGTGCCGCTGCCGGTGACGCCAGTAATCGCCGGTGTGCCGCTCAACCCGGAATTAACGAGCGTAAAGTTGCCGGTGCTTACTCCGGTTACACTGGTATTGAATGTGACATCCCATGAAACACCGGCAGCGGCTGTCGTGCAGGCACCGACACAGTTGATCGAGGTTACGGCAGATATCGTGTAAGTAATATCTATCCGCCCTGCCGCACCTGCTCCACCATTCCTGTCGGTGCCGCTCTCCGCGCAAGCGCCGCTACCTGCCCCCCCCGCAGTGCTGCCAGGGCTTCCGTTTCCGCTGCTGTTACTGGCACCGCCGCCGCTACCGCCGCCGGTTGCCGTACCAACTCCACCGGTATTTCCCGAGGCATTGCCGCCTGCTCCGCCGCTGCCTGCGCCGCCGCCGCCCGAGCCGCCATTATTACAATTACCACTACCACTACTAGCAGACCCAGCCGCGCCGCTACCGCCCGCGTTGATAACATCACCTATCCCGCCGCTTGAGCTCCCCATGCCCGCCGTACCGTCGCCCCCATTACTTGCCGCGCCGCCGCCGGCAGCGCCGCCTTTAGCAACCACGTCAGTCCCATTAAAAGTAGAATCATCCCCGGCGGTACCGTTTCCTGTAGATACAGTTCCTCCAGCACCGACCGTAATTGCATATGAGTTACCCGGCGTAACCGCTACAACTTTGCGGGCATATTGCCCACCTGCGCCGCCGCCGCCTTTGGCAGGGTTGCCTGTCACGCCGCCGCCCGCACCACCACCGCCCCACGCTTCCACAGTGACAGACGTTACGCCAGATGGGGCTGTCCAGCTCGTAGTTCCCGATGTCGAAAAAGTTTCCGTCGCCGCCTCGGCAGTGCCCGCCAGCAAGCCTAACATCAGAAAAACAAAAGCTAGAGAACCTATAAGATGAATTCGCCGACAGGAATGTGGGGGCAATCGGGAAGAAGAGATCAAATCTTGTTTTTTGCTTGGAATAGCAATAGCACCGGTTAAGCTGATGATTTTCTCAAGCCGATATTTTTGACCGCAGTAAGTTGGATTACAAAAAACCGCAATCCAGGCTATGTATCTTTGCAGCACACAGAACAAACTCAAACAGACACTATTTTTCCAACCCACTTTATTGTGCATTTTTTTTACTCTCTCGGTTGCACTGCTTTCAGCAATTATATTGTCTCGTTTTTCGAAACGTTTCGCGGCAGTTAAATGTAGCTGCTTAGCTCGGGCATCACCGAAACGTTAGGGACGGGGTTACAAACCCCGTCCCGCTTGGAAAATCCGTTTTATCGACAAACGATCAACCATCACCCAGTTTCTCTCGGCAAAAGCGCCGCATATTCCGATAAGTTTGTTCAAGTCTTGGGATAATTGCAACGGCTTCATTGATAGCCTCAAGCAATGCCTCTTTTTCTTCGGGATAAGTATGCGTCAAATCGTTGCGTACTTTCCGGTAGATATTCCATTCGCCCGGTTCCACTAAACGGAATTTTTCAAGTT
>Ga0208884_100052_pt1 | contig 119834 bp, 111 predicted proteins | sample LakWasMet68_HOW9_2_FD_183898 | JGI IMG/M metagenome (GOLD analysis project Ga0208884, IMG submission 183898) | Freshwater sediment methanotrophic microbial communities from Lake Washington under simulated oxygen tension - Sediment Metagenome... | ecosystem: Environmental > Aquatic > Freshwater... | reverse complement strand
GTAATGCGATAACCTCTCGTTAAGATGCTGAAAATCTTCATGTGACAGTCCGACAGTCCGCATGAATTCTTCAGGATTGTTCGTGGGTAATTGGGCATAAGGTGTCATGACGATCCGTATTTTCAGAGGTATGATTGTTATTTTAACCCTATAAAGATGGGTGCCATACTGATTATTTAGGAAAGATGACTATTGTAGAAGAGTTGAATAAGTATGAGTTTAGTAGAGCACTTTGCTACGCTTGAAGACCCTCGAATTGAACGTAAAAAGCTTCATTGCTTAATTGATATCATGGTCCTCAGCGTCTGTGCAATCACTAGCGGAGCCGAAGGATGGCAAGGCATTGCCGACTTTGGTCATGAGAAGTTGGACTGGTTGCGTCGTTTTGTTCCTTTGAAAAACGGCGTACCTTCTCATGATTGCCTTGCTTATGTGTTTGCCCGAATTTCTCCCGAAGGCTTCCGGTCTTGTTTTATGGCCTGGGTCGAAGGGATTAGGGAAAAAACGGACGGCGAGGTGATCGCTATAGATGGTAAGGCTTCCCGAGGATCGAAGGATCGTAAACAGGGAAAATCGCCTTTACACCTCGTTAGCGCATGGGCTTGCGCTAATCGATTGGTGCTTGGGCAGGAAGCCACCGCCGAAAAATCGAACGAAATTACCGCCATTCCCAAGCTACTGGAGTTGCTCGATTTGAAGGGCTGTATCATCACTATTGACGCCATGGGATGCCAAACGGCGATTGCCCAGCAAATCATCGATCAGAGCGGCGACACTGTGTTGGGTCTCAAAGACAATCAGCCCTTATTGCACGAAGCGGTGAACGATTATTTCACACTGGCGCAAAGAAACCACTTTAAGGGCATCAAGCATAACTATGCCGAAGAAACCGACAAAGGCCATGGGCGGTTGGAGATTCGTCGCTACTGGATTTGCGACGACATCAACACGCTGCCAAACCCTGCGCGCTGGGCGGGATTGCACAGCATTGGCATGGTGGAGCGCGAATGCATCAGCGCAGGAAAAACTAGCCTTGAAAAGCGTTATTTCATCAATTCCATTACTGCCGATGCCAAGCTTTTTGCTCATGCGGTACGTTCTCATTGGGGAATAGAAAATCGTCTGCATTGGCGATTAGATGTTGTCATGCGGGAAGACGATTGTCGAATTCGAATAGACAGTACTCCTGTAATTTTAGCTATGCTTCGTCATCTGACCCTAAATTTATTTGAGATGCTGCCTTCTAAACTGAGTCTCAAGCAAAAACGTTTTAAGGCGGCTTTGAGTGATGACTTTCGTGAGGATGTGGTATTCGGCCTAAAATTTTAATGCGTTTGCCCTGATCATGAAGTCTGGCCGTAGTGCAGCGGGTACAGACTTCATGTATCATAAACCAAAATAGTAGCGATCAGCCTATGAGTACCCTATAATAAAAAAATATGCCGCTTAGCATCCCGCCCTAGCTACAGCCCTTAAAGCGCTTGATTATAATATATAAAGGGATTCCTTGGTTTTGAACAAAGATTTGTATCCTCATGCCGGTTGACCCTCTGCTTCTTAAGCAGTTTGATCTTTTCAAACCGATACCTGATGACATTATTCGCCCACTAAGTCAGCACGCACAACTGGTAGAGGTGCCTCGACGTAAGGTTGTCATGGAGAAAAATCAACTCGCTCACTCTCTTGGCTTATTATTGGATGGGCGACTGCAAGGAGTCGACATTACTCTCGACGGACGGGAAGCAGGACTTTATTTTGTGGAGCCAAGCGATTTTTTCGGCGAGCTTGCTGTTGTAGATCAACTGCCTACTCATGAATTTGTGATTTCATTGGCACCATCGCGTTTCGTCACCGTACCGGCGAAAATCATTTTGCAGCTTATTAACGAGATCCCGCAGGTGGCCGCTATTGTCAACGCCCGACTGGCTCGACGCTTGCGCGAAACGCTCGCACAACGAACACTGCTAACCATGCCCTCTCCGCTGCAACGCGTCTGCGCACAGCTGATCCAATTAACTATAAAAACCCCCTCTGGAGAACAAGTCATTACACTCGCCCCCACTCATCAGGAAATTGCGATCATGATCAATGTCACACGAGAAACAGTCACCCGTGTGTTTCAAAAACTACAAACAAATGGCGTTATTGTGCGTAATGGCAATGCCTTGGAGATCAAAAATATTCAGTACTTGAACCATGTTGCAAGTGGAGAGCAAGACGAATAATCTGCCTTTCTCATATTGAAGCATTTCTTATTTTTCAGCTGACCGTCCGCTAGTCTGCCGCTGTACGATCAGTAAAAACACTTATCGCGTAGATAATTTTTATCTGCGATAATAAATTTTTAACATTTTGTGGTTTTCCCCTGATTTTATTTTGAACTCGACAACACCCCGTTTTTTAAACATATTTCTCAGCTTACAGAGAAATTACCCCTTAATCCTGCAAATGGTCAAACGCGAAGTTATCGGTCGTTACCGCGGCTCATTTCTGGGTTTATTATGGTCGTTCGTTAATCCCGTTCTGATGCTTATAATTTACACTTTCGTGTTTGGTTTTGTATTCAAAACACGATGGGGGCAAGGCGACACGGACAAATACGAATTTGCTCTGGTGCTGTTTACCGGTCTGATCGTATTCAACCTGTTTTCCGAATGTATTTCGCGTGCGCCGGGACTTATCCTGGCCAATATCAATTACGTCAAAAAAGTCATTTTTCCACTGGAAATATTGCCTTGGATAGCCCTGGGCTCTGCTCTTTTTCATGCAGGCATCAGCATATTCGTATTACTGATTTTTTTGACCGTGCTCGGTCATGATTTTTTCTGGACCATGCTATGGTTGCCGGTCATATTGCTGCCGTTTTTGGTGCTGATTATGGGCTTATCGTGGATACTGGCATCTATCGGGGTTTTTATCCGGGATGTCGGACAAATTGTCGGCATGACGCTAACCGTACTAATGTTCATGAGCCCCATCTTTTACCCTTTGAGCTCTCTGCCGATAGCGGTAAGCAAATACCTGCTTATGAACCCGCTCACTTTAATTGTTGAACAAGTTCGTAATATTTTAGTGTGGGGACAACAGCCGAATTGGAGCTATTTAGCTATATACAGCGTCGTTTCCATTGCCGTTGCCTGGTTAGGCCTATTCTGGTTTGAAAAGACCAAAAAGGGATTTGCCGATGTCCTTTGAACCTGCCATCAGTATCAAAAATCTAAGCAAGTGTTATCAACTTTACGCCCAACCGCAGGACCGTCTAAAACAATTTTTACGGGGGGGACGCCATCAATATTACCGTGAATTTTGGGCATTGCATGATGTCAGCCTTGATATCATGCCTGGCGAGGTTTTGGGCATTGTCGGACGCAATGGCGCGGGCAAATCCACTCTGCTGCAATTACTTTGCAATACCCTGAACCCCACCTCCGGCAGCGTCGATGTCCGCGGTCGCATCTCTGCGTTGCTGGAACTCGGTTCCGGTTTCAACCCGGAATTCTCGGGACGGGAAAATGTGTATCTATCCGCTTCCATTTTAGGGCTGTCCAAGCAGGAAATCGACGCACGATTCGAAGAAATTGTAGATTTTTCCGGTATCCGCGATTTTCTTGATCAGCCGGTCAAAACCTATTCCAGCGGCATGTATGTACGCCTGGCTTTCTCGGTAGCTACCACCGTCGATCCCGATATTCTTGTGGTAGACGAAGCCTTGTCGGTAGGGGATGGCGAATTTGCCCGCAAATCCTTCGAGCGCATCCGCGGCATGAAAGAAGCGGGCAAAACCATTTTGTTCTGTTCACATTCCTTATATCAAATGGAAGCCTTTTGTGATCGGGTGCTATGGCTGGATCATGGCAAACTGATGCTGTTAGGCGAACCACAAGAAGTAGTTCGGCGCTACAGCGATTTTTTGCTCGGCAATATCGGCGAGGCGAAAACCGAACTTGCCGCACCGATAGCGAACAGTCCTTCTCCGCCACAAGGCCACGCCCGCTTCAGTCACATCGAAGTCAGCTTGGACGGCATAACAGACCGAATATTGCATGGCCGCCCGGGTGAGAACACCTTATCCATTCGTTTACAATTCGAATCCGATCCCGAATTGCCCATACCCACTGTAGGTGCAACCATTGATTACGGTACCTTGGTAACCGTAGCCTGCGCGGTCAGCTGCTTTGAAAATATTGCCATCGAACGCGACGAACATGGAAAAGGAGAAGTCACTCTCGAATTCCCCAATTTACCTTTGCGCAAAGGGGAATACCGTGTAGCGGTTTACCTGGCCAGCGAAGATGCTATTCATATCTATGACAACGCACTGGACGTGGCCTCCATCAAGATCGAGGACTCCTTGCCTTCACCGGGCCTGGTGAGTTTGCCCTGCCGATGGCAAACTTCAGCGGGTCACGCCCCCCTATCAGCCCCTATCTTGCGTTCGAAAAGTGCCGAACGGCAATTGACCAAATTATTTACCGGCCGCCCATTCTGGGTTGATTATGCCGACAGTTTGGAACTAGCCAAAACCGGCATTTTTGAACCGGTTGAAACCGCATTGGCGCAGGCACTTATAAACCCGGGAGACCGGGTATTCGATATAGGCGCGAACATCGGCTATTACACAGCCTTGTTCGCCGATTGGGTCGGACCGTCGGGGATTGTGGATGCTATTGAGCCGGATCCGGATAATTTCGCCTTATTGGACGCCAATACCCAGGATTTTCAAAAAACTAATCGCGTTCGCCTGCATGCGCTGGCGCTTGGCGCAGCTACCGGCACCGCCAAACTTTTCCGTAGTAAAGACAATATCGGCATGCACCGGCTCTACGACTCCATTTGCTGCGACGAATCTTTCATGGAAGTTCCTGTCTGCTGCGGCGATGACCTTGCCCTGGCTCCTCTCGACTTTATTAAGATCGACATCGAAGGCTACGAAATATTTGCGTTGCGAGGATTAAGTAACACACTGGCCGCAAGCCCAAACGTAAAAATTTTATGTGAATTTTCCCCTCTTTCGATGATGGAAGCAGGTATTCAGCCTGTTACATGGATGGAATGGATTGAAAACCAGGGCTTCAGCGCCATCGCCTATAACGGTACGGTATGGTCGCCACTGGAGCATGACCAGCTGAAACAAGAACTGGACTGTTTAACCAAGCTTGATTTCATCGGACTCACATCGGAATTAAGAAAACATAGTAACGCCTCGATCGCCGACGCCGCTGTAAAAGCAGCAACAGAATGCGGTTATCCCCGACCTATCCTTGAAAACCTGCTGCTCGTGAAGCAGCAAACATTGCAAGAGCTCACCGACAAAAGCATTGTCTTCAGTTTGAACAAGTAATGCGGCGAGAATGAATCATGCTACTGTATAAAAACTTTACATTCCCATTGAACGCATACTCCCATATCCTTTACAAGGATTACGGCAACTTCCGGCATCTGCACTACGGCCTGTTCGAACAAGACAACCAAAGCTTCGACAAAGCGCAACAACGCGCAACCGACTTTCTTTTTTCGCATTTGCCACCGTGCCCATGCAGAATCCTTGAAATCGGCATTGGCTTAGGCATCACGCTCTCTAACTTGGTAAAAGCAGGTTACGATGCGACAGGGATCTCCCCTGACGCAAACCAAATCAACTACGCAAAAAATCTCCATGGAGAAAACCTGCCCACCTTCTGCGAGCGATTGGAAGATTTTACCGATACACAAAAATTCGACCTGATTATTTTCCAGGAAAGTGCGCAATATATCGATACCGAAACCCTCTTTCGTAAAGCCTCCAGCTTATTGCGTGACGAAGGCCAAATCATCATTATGGATGAAATATCGCTACATAAATCCTCCGAGCCCGGCCTACCGCTGATCGATGATTACATTTCCCTGAGCGACGCATCGGGTTTCGATATTATCGAACGACTTGACTTAAGTAGCCAAGCTGCGCCGACCAATGCCTATCTCTTGGACGCCGTTACGAGGTATCGCGAGGACTTGATTCGCGATCTCGATTTACCCGGCGAACAAATTGACGGATTGATCCATTCCCTCCAAAATCATCTCAATAAATACCGCGATGGGCGTTACGGATACTGCTTCTTGCAACTCAAGAAAAAAACGTCCGAGCAGCGCGCCTGGATAACGGAATGGGCTCATCCCGAAAATGAAGCCGAGCTATTAACCTTATTCAGTGCGGCTTTCGGGCATGAAATGCCTCCCGAACTCTGGCGGTGGAAATATCAAGGTTTGGATACTCTGGGTGCTATGGTGCGCCGCGATAATCGCCCCGTGGCCTTTTACGGCGGATTGCCCCGTGCTGTCCGCTTATTCGGTTCTTCGGCAACCGCCGTGCAGATCGGCGATGTGATGATTCATCCGCAAGAGCGCGGAATATTGACGCGTAAAGGTCCTTTTTACCTGGCAGCTTCAAATTTTTTAGAGCGCTTTGTCGGACAGGGCAAGACATTTTCCTTGGCTTTCGGGTTCCCATCGGAAAGAGCCTATCGTCTGGGCGCTCTTCTGGGCCTTTACGAGCAAATCGGGGAAATCATGCGCGTCGCTTGGCCGGCATTGAAAACCCGCCCAAGCTTAAAAACCAGCACCCGCATCCTGAAGCCCGATCAGCATACGACAGTTGACTTGTTATGGAATCAAATGGCCGAAGCCATGCGCGATCAAGTCATCGGCGTGCGTGATTGGAATTACTTGCAGCACCGCTATCTCAGTCATCCGACTATAAATTACCAAGTATTTTTAGTTTCTTCGCGCTTAACAGGAAGCCCTATTGGCATCTTCGTAGTACGGATATTGGAAGACAGCGTGGAACTTTTGGATCTCATTGCACCGCCAAAACACATGCCGATATTGGTGCACAATGTCCGTCGCCTAGCTTGGAATCTGGACAAATCACTCGCATATGCCTGGATCACCGCGCAACATGCGCCCCTGTTGGCAGGCGAAACAGGAGAGATAACATCGACCGACATTGTGCTGCCCAATTTTTGCTGGACGCCGGGCATTTCTGCCAGTGAATTGCAAGATCGCTGGTGGTTGATGGGCGGCGATACGGACTTTCATTGATCCCACAGCCTAATCTATTTTAACCCCCCTAGATTAACCCCCAATGGAAAACAAACTTATCCCTTATCAAGCCGTTCAATGCATTAACGCGAACTCCGTAGTAGTTTTCGCACCCCATCCCGACGACGAGATTTTCGGTTGTGGCGGAGCGATCATGCGCCATGTCGCGGCGGGCGTACCAGTGCATGTGGTGATTTTGAGCGATGGCGCGTTCCATATGGGCGATGCGGAACGTCAGACGCTGGTCGAAGCCCGCGAGGCGGAAAGCTGTGCTGCCGCCGAGCTACTTGGGTATCCAGAGCCCGAATTCTGGCGCCTGCCGGATCGCGGCATTGAATATGGAGAAGCGCTAATTGAACGTCTCGTCCAAACGATGGAAGCTCATCAAGACGGCCTGCTTGTGTATGCCCCTTCCCTGCGCGAGATGCACCCCGACCACCGTCAGCTGGCGATGGCAGTCGTCGAGGCCGTGCGTCGACTCGACGGCACCCTGCGCCTGGCTATGTATGAGGTCGGTATTCCACTGCAACAACCCAATTTCTTGCTCGACATCAGTGACTTGCTGAATAGGAAACAGGCAGCGATGTCCTGCTTCGTTTCCCAGTTAAAACTCCAGCGTTACGACGAACACATCCTCGCACTGAACCGCTACCGCGCTTACACCCTACCCAAAGAGATCGCGGCTGCAGAAGCCTATCAACTAGTGACGAGCTCGGAATTAGCGCGAGATCCGCTGCTTCTTTATCAACCCGAATATGCCCGGCAACATACCCTCCAGCTACCCCAAGTACCCGATGATTTGCCACTAGTATCGATCCTGATCCGCAGTATGAACCGGCCTACCTTGAGGGAAACCCTTGATTCAGTGAGCTTGCAAACCTATAGTCACATTGAGGTAGTAGCGGTTGCGGCCTGCGGCAAAACTCATCCCGCCATCGGAGCAACCTGTGGGCGTTTTCCCCTGCGCTTGGAATTCGCCCTTAACGGCAGCTCTCTTTCGCGTGCACATGCTGCTAATCTGGCACTGGAAAGATCCAAGGGACAGTGGCTGATCTTCCTCGACGATGATGATACGCTTGATCCCGATCACATCGTTAACCTGATTCAAGCACTACATCAACATCCTCAAATCAATGCTGTTTATGCCGGTGTTCGGGTGGAAGATGATAAAGGGCAAGTAAAGGGCGATTTCAATTTCCCTTTTGATCAAAAGAGGTTATTTGCATCCAACTTCATACCTATCCATGCATTACTGTTTTCCCGCAGCCTAATTGGAGACGGCGGGGCGCGTTTCGACGAAAATATGGATGTCTATGAGGATTGGGATTTCTGGCTCCAACTTTCACGCCGCACATCTTTCCTGCATGTGAACAAAATTAGTGCTGTCTATCGAGCGCAGGGAAATTCCGGTGTGGGCCTGATAGCAAACGAAGATATGCAGCAGCAAGGCCGTGAGCGGCTGTTCGAAAAATGGCGCCTACTGTGGACCGGAAAAGAAATAAACGGCCTTGCCCAATGCGCACTCGACCTGGAGCAAAAACTGGCGGAACGCGACAACAAGATAGCCAACCTCAACCAAGACCTAGTCGATCGCGACAACCAAATCGTCACCCTCAAGCAGGGCATTGACGATCGCGACAGCCAAATCGTCAGCCTCAAGCAGGGCATTGACGATCGCGACAGCCAAATCGCCAACCTCCGTCAAGCCGTGGTCGAACGCGATGAATATATTGCCAAGCTTAATCAAACCGTGACGGAGCAGGATCGTGAAATACACCAAATCTTAGCCTCATCTAGTTGGCGCTTAACTTATCCATTAAGAGCCACAAAATCTTTCTTTACTATCAGCTCTACTACGAAGTGAGAGGACGTTGACGATGACAAAAATGTGGCGCGTTCTGCTCTTAGACACTAAAAAAAGTAACCCGAATCATTATATCTGCCTCGCAATTAAAGAAGCGTTTGAAGCGCATCCACAGACTGAAAAAATTGTAAAAGCGGATTACGGCAATGCCATCACTCGAGCGCTTGCCAACAATTGCAATCTGTTCGTCGCTTTTGATGGTGAAGAAGTTGAACGCGGTATTTGCGCCCGCCTCGCTACGCTTTGCGGAACAAGTTTGCTCTGGGTTACTGAAGATCCTTATGAGAACAGCATTAATCAGGTGAACGCGGATCTTTTTGATCTCATCTTCACCAATAATAGCAGCAGCGTTAACACTTACGGGCAGAAAGGCCGCCATCTCCCTTTCGCCGCGAGCCCTTATATACATTTTCATGAAACTCGCTTCGAACAGAATGACGACTTTCTTTACGACCTCTTTTTTGTAGGTACCGCATGGCCAAACCGGGTAGAGTTTATTAAGCGTCTTCAGTCGAGTTTAGCAGGATTAAAGGTAAAGATAGCACTGCCATATAATCCCCATATACCGGCACCGAAGCTCAATATGGCGCCCAGCGCTTATCTATGGAAAACGCCCAATTCCGAGTTTGCCAAATTTTCAAATAGAAGCCGGGTAACCTTGACCTTGCATCGTGATTTTTCGGCGTCTGGAAATATATCGGCGGCACAAACACCCGGCCCACGTCTGTTCGAGGTCGCTTTGGCAGGCGGTTTCCAATTAATTGATATGTCATTACCCGAGGTAACGGAATACTTTGATGAAGATACCCAATTTGCCGGCTTTCACACACCGGAGGAGTGTATAGAGAAACTTAAGTTTTTTTTGTCGAATCCGGACAAACGCATAGCGATAGCCAAGGCCGCACAAGAACGCGCATTAAATGCCCATTTGTATTCTCATCGAATAGACACCATTTATTCTGAAGTAGCCAAACTTGACAAACCCAAGCAGAGCCATATTCATAACCAACGCCCAAACGTTTTGTTTGTCACGCACAATATATTAAATGTACAGCCTTATGGCGGCGTAGAGGTCTATCAACAGGAAATTATCAATTCGCTCAAAGAGCGCTTCAGATTTTTTGTTTATTCGGTCGACCGTACCGCACTACCGCTCGGTAAAAAATATACGTTATATGATGAAGATATGGCTGTTATCCAGTCGCACAATTTCGATAATGATATCGACGACACCGTACTTTCATGCCCAAATCGGGAACGCAAGTTTTCAGAAATCTTATCGCTATTGGAAATAGACCTCGTCCATTTCCAGCACTTAATTGGACACGTACCTTCACTTCCTTTTATTACAAAAGCATTAGGTATACCCAGCGTTGCCAGCCTTCATGATTATTATGCCATCTGTCGTCACTTCAACTTAATCGGGTATCAAGGGGGCTATTGCAATGTAACGGCCTTACCGCCAGTGAGCTGTGATATTTGCTTAAATGCGATGGACAATGCAGCAACCGGTAGTCAAGCGGTTCGCCGGGCGTTCTTTGGCCGTGTTCTTGAGCAAGTCGACGTACTCCATGCAAATACCGATAGCGTTGCCGCATTGTTCAAAGCAATGTTCCCGAATCTGCGCTTGAGCAATCAACTCCAAATTTACGGTATTCCAATGCCGGCCGATAGCGCCGTTGATCCGATAAAAAATCATGTGCGCTCATCAGATCCGATTCATATTGCGATCATCGGTAACTTTACCAAGAATAAAGGTGCCGACGTTCTTATACATGCATTAAATCAAATGCGCGATGACCCTGTACAATTTCACGTATTCGGTACGGTTACCGAGCCTTACGCTACACTTTTCGGCCGCCTTGCCTATCCGAATGTTAAAATTCATGGCGAATTTCAAGCGGGTTCGATTGTAGACCGACTGAAAGCAACATCCCTCTCGCTGCACCTTTCAATTTGGCCGGAAACTTATTGCATTACTTTATCGGAAGCCTGGCGGGCCGGCGTGGTGCCTATTGTGTCTGATATCGGCGCGCTCGGCGAACGCGTCACCCACGACATAAACGGCTTTAAGGTTCCGATCGGGGAACCTGGTGCAGTCGTAGACATCCTAAGACAACTTATTGCACAGCCGGATCGGATTGAAAAAATACGCTCCCAAATCAATCCCGGTTTATTTGCTTCAAACGAGGGACACATGTCGTGGCTCGAAGGCCTGTACGGCAAATTATTACAGGATTTTTATTTGGTGAACGCGTCTACTAAAAAACATCTTTCTGGATCAGGTCTATCTTTATCCGACTGCGGCATTGTCCTAAACCGGAACACATGGTTTAAACATAACAATGATCGCCAAGCCCAGACTGTCATTAGCAATCAACCTCAGAAACTTGAATCCCTACTCCATAAACTTTTTCTATATAAAAGAAATCACGGCACTAAAAAAACTGCGTTACGCGTCATATACGGGATAAAAATAGCGCTCTATCGAACAGCGAAGAGAAAAATATTATGAGTATTTCCAACATACTCATTACAGGCGCATCTCCCGATCAAACCAATCGTAATACTGTATTGAGAAACTACGTGGTAGAAGGCTTTCAACAATTGCCAGGCATGAACAACATTGTCCATTGCCCGTTGGAGCAGGCAGCCAGAATCACCGAACAAAACAGCCCCGACTTGGTGGTTTGCTTCGGGTCATGCATGCCTGATGATGCGGATTATTTTGCATTACGCTATGCGTGCGATAAAAATAATGCTGTGCTTGCTTTCTGGCTACATGACGATCCATACGAATTTGATTACAGTAGCAAGGTTTGCACGATAGCCGACTATATTTTTTCAAATGACAAATGGTCGTCGCTACACTACGATCATGACCGGGTTTTCCATTTACCTCTTGCAGCGAGCAAGACCGCCCACTGGAGGCCATTGACCCAGGTCAAGGATATTGACATTTTTTTCTGTGGCGTCGCTTTTCCGAACCGTGTGAGGTTGGTAGACGATCTTAAGCTTGTTTTGAATAAATTCAAAACAACTGTATTGGGCGATCAATGGCCCGAGAACAAACTCTCATTTGCAAAAAACCTAAGACTAGCCAACGATGAGCTTAGCGACTTTTATGCGCGCTCCAAGCTGACTTTGAACATTGGCCGCGACTTTCATTATGCGAACGACCGGTATAAGTTAGTTCCTTCTACCCCCGGCCCGAGGACATTCGAGGCTGCGATGGCCGGAACGACTCAGCTCTATTTTGTCGAAAGCCTGGAAATAGAAGACTATTACCTGCCCAATACGGAAATTATCCTGTTCAATTCGGCAGCTGAGTTCGAAGAAATTATGGTGGAAATATCTGAAGGCCGATTAGATACATCCGTCATTCAACAGGCAGCCCAAGTTCGAACATTGAACGACCATACTTATTTTTCCAGGGCAAAGCAAATGCTGACAATTTTAATGTCACACGGAGTTTGATGATGTTTATTCCACCTGATTCGGTAGTTTTTGATTTTATCTTTGCAACCTTCCTTACCCTCTCATTGCCGTTTGTCGGAATTGCCATGCTCTATGCCTTTGCCGGTCGGTTTAACTTTGATCGGCTGGAAATATTCACTTATGGGGCCGGCATCGGTATTCTTTTTTATGCGGTGATAGGTTCGATTGTCGGCAATATTCCTTCGCATCAGCAAGCCGTTGCTATAGCCCTTATTATCGGCATTAATACTATCGCCGCGGTCTATTGGTCGAAGGTCAAGCTATTCGCTCAGCTGAAGACTGACACCACTCTAAGTGTAACAACAGCTTGGTCTGCCTGGTTACTTTTAATACTTATTTGCATAACAATCAGTCACGCTACTATAAAGTTTCCGGACGACCTATTTGATGGTCCCTATGTCTTCAAGAATCATAATCTGCATGTCAAAGTACAAACGATAACCGGCCATTTGCCTGCGGATAATTATCTACCTTACTTAGTGGAAGAGTATTTTTTAAGGGGTATTTCATTTCAGGATGAACATCCTATACTGCCCGGCCAGGAAGTGACGAATAGACCGATACTTATGGCACTCGTGGCCATTCCCTTTCGGGCTGCGCTTGATCCCCCGCCCAGACAAAACAGTCCTTTACCTAAATTTCAATATGTAGGCGCGTTATGGCCCGATGTAGGCACATTGGGTGAAGATCGATATTTCAGGCAATTTCTTGTTGTTGGTATTGTTTTAAATGCGATGTTTATACTAGGGGCTGCATTGCTGTTCAAAAGCTTCGGGCTCACCAGGGAGTTTACCGTTGCCGGGCTGCTGCTTCTGGTCATTAATCCTTATTTTATCTCTCAAGTCATATTTACATGGCCTAAAGCCTTGGCTGCGTTCTATATTCTTTTAGCAATCCATACCTTGTCGGTTCGAGGCTGGCCGGCTATGGCAGGGTTATTTGCGGCACTTGCTTATCTGTCTCATCCTTACGCTGTAGTATTTGCAGGGAGCTTTGCCGTATACCTTGGATACCAGGTTAAAAACAATACGCTATCTTACCGGCAATTGATCCACTATGGCGGAGCGTTCTCAGTCGTTGTCGCGCCTTGGTTTATTTGGACAAAATTCATTTTGAAATTGCCATCGGACCTCATTGCTCAAAATCTTTTTAACGGGGGCTCGCTCGTCAATACCGCTTGGGTGCGTATTCCTAATCTCTATCTGCTTGTCAGCCCAAGGTTCCTGGAAATATTCCCGTTTAATGGCGACCAGATATTGCAAGCCTCTCTTGTTTGCATTCCAGGCGCAATTGGAATTTTGTTTTTTGCCCAAGCCTATGCTGGCTGTCAGCAATATTTTGCTGAACATAAGTTTCTTATTCTTTACGGCATCTTAGTGCCGGGACTTCTGCTGGTTATGATTTTTAGTACGCCTTCTGTTCCCGCGTTGCATGGTTTTCAAGCAATCTTCCCCATATTAATTTTGCTATCGATGAAATGGATGCAAAATCGTACCAGCAGCAGAGCGCTTTTGTTTCTGGTGATTATTCAGCTTACAGTAAATATAGCCTTGCTCGGCGCGCGCGCAGATACACTGGGAATATTTAACACGCGACAAGTAGCCGCCATTGGAGCAGTCGCTGATCCGCAAGAAGTCATGGTTTCCAAAAACGATGGGCTGGTTCTATTATCAGCTTGGCTAACATGCGCCACGGTAAAAGCTTGATACTGGCCTGAGAAAATGAAAATGGCATCCAGGTTACAAGGATATGTTGGAATAGCGATAAGCTTGTGCTTCATTTTCCTGGTGGTTAAGCAAGTTGATGTGGCCAACATCAGCCAATTATTACAGCAAACAAATGTATTCTGGCTATTGATCGCATTACTATTTTATTGGGCCGAAATACTGTTAAGGATACTTAGATGGAAGCGGATCCTGGTTAGTGTGGATGATACCATCCGATACGCATCAGTAAGTAATTCGTTCTGCATCAGTACTGCCGCAAATAATATATTTCCGTTCCGTGTCGGGGATATTTTGAGAGCCCATCTTCTTGGCATTCAAAGAAATATTTCTCGTTTTTCCCTTATGGGAACCATAGTGCTGGAAAAACTGATTGATGTTGCCGCTGTGCTTTTGTTGACTTGCTGGGGAGCATTCGAGATATTGAGCCAATTGGGAGCAATGTCCAATATGGGCTTTACATTTTTAATCGCCGGAGTGGGTATTCTCATGCTCGGCGGGCTATATTTGTTAACCAAAAACAGGCTGCTTTCGAATAAGCTGGTATTGTTTTTTCATGAAAGATTCGGGCATTTTAAAAAGGGATTTAACATCCTTCTGAAGCCGAAAAATTTATCTCTGGTTATTGTAGAAACCCTATTGATATGGACATTTAATACTTTAGCGATATGGGCAATCATTAAATCACTTGGCGTATCGCTTTCGTTCTCGGAAGTGCTACTACTGGAAGGTATTACCGGCTTGGCCGCCGCCATCCCATCCGCTCCGGCAGGCATAGGCACCTTGCAATACGCATTCCTGTTAACGTTTGGAATGTTGCATCTTGATAAATCAGTTGGCGTCGCGGCGTCGCTGTTGGTTCAAGGCGTTTTATTAGGCAGTATTACTGTTGTCGGTATACTGATTTTCACATTTGACTCGAAGTCGAGACAGGCACTTAGGCGCATTAGACATGAGTGAAAAACTGATAAAAGAATCAACATTTATTTCTTTTGATGGTGCGGTGGAGTTATGTACGCGTCATCAAAGACCGGATCGCTATCGGCATCTTGAAATGGATTTCGGCAGCCAGGCTCGAATAGCCCGCGGTGGCGGCTACTCTTTCTCGGCGGCCAGTTTTGGCGAAAACACGCTTGTTCAGGAGATGAATAATTTTGATCGTTTTCTAAATTTCGATCAATCTCGTAAGACCGTCACAGTTGAGGCGGGGATGCCCCTCGGAAAGCTGGTGGACTGGGCAATGCAACGAAGTTTGTATTTTCCGGTGCTGCCGGGTTACCCGGAAATAACCGTCGGAGGATGCGTTGCAGTAGATGCGCATGGTAAGAATCCATGGAAAGACGGAACATTCTCGGAATGGGTTACAGAAATCAATTTGTTCCATCCTACTTACGGTTATATGCGGTTGTCCCGGAATGAAAATCCGGAAATATTCGAACTGACCTGCGGCGGGTTCGGTATGACCGGGATTATTCTCGATGTTACTTTACAGCTGATTGAATTACCCTCAAACGCGTTTGAAGTAAAAAAAATACCGGTAACCTCGCTTAACGAAGCGATGCAAAAACTCGCCGAATACAGTGATCAATCGGATTTTATCTACAGTTGGCATGACGGCACGCGGCGAGGAAAGACTTTTGGTGCCGGGATAATCTTTTCGGGCCGTTGGTTGAAAGGCAAACAAACCGATATTGGCATTTGTTCGAAAAAGAAGACTATGACTGCCCGTAGTCGCGCGGGGATACGGTTTTCACTTTGGAATAATGCTACAGTAACCGTTGCGAACCGCGTCTTTATGGCAATGAACAAATTGAGACCCATTGAAATTATGGACGTGAACAAAGCGACATTCCCATTCGCTTATAACACGCTATACCACCGTTTCTACGGGCGGAAAGGTTTCTCCGAAATACAGGTGCTTGTCGGTCAGCAGATTACCGAAACGTTTATTCAGAAGCTTCAAGATTTGATCGACCAACATAATCCGCCTTTAGTGATGATTTCCCTGAAAATGTTCCTCGGCAAACAAACATCATTAAGTATGTCGGGTGAAGGCTATCTGGTCGCGTTAAATTTTAAACGAAATAGTAGGCTGCCCGGTTTCCTGAAGCTGCTCGATCAATTGGCTATTGAAACGGGAGCGCAACCTAATTTAAGCAAAGACTCAAGAGTTCCAGCAGAAGTGGTGTCTCAAACATTGCCTAGCTACGCAGGATTCAAATCCCGATTGCAAACATTTGACCCTTTGCGTATGTATCAATCAGAGTTAAGTACCAGGATAGGCGTTTAATATGTATATAATCGTCGGCGCATCTTCAGGAGTGGGCAGGGCTATTGCAGAGATATTTGCTGCAAAGGGACACGACCTGCTGCTCGTTTCCCGTGAAAAACGGGATACTAACGCTGTCGCATTAGACTTGATGCTACGATTCGATATTTCGGTCACGTCTGTAACATTAGACCTTGCAGCTCCGCAGCCGGACTTTTCGGAGATACTGGAAGCCGTCGATTTGGCAGGTAAGGCTTTTAAAGGAATGCTTGTTCCGGCGGGCGCTGTGATCGATACTGATAGCCTGGAAATAGAAGCATCAGCAATCGATGGACTATTCAGGGTGAACTGCTTGTCCATTTGCAGCCTCATTACCGAAATATTAAAAAGAACGCACAAAGACAGCGCGATATCTATTGTTGGTTTTGGAAGTATTGCATCCATACGCGGCCGTGGAGCCAACATGATTTATTCGACGGCAAAAACAGCGATGCAGTTTTATTTTGAGAGCTTGCGCCATGCCTGTGTCGGTAAACAGATTATCGTACAGTTTTACGTATTAGGATATATGGATACAAATTTGGCCTTCGCGTATAACGTACCCTTGTCTAAGGGCTCGCCCGGCGAACTGGCGCAACGGGTATATCGCGATATTAATAAAGATATCGGCGTGAGTTTCTTCCCTCGCTACTGGTTGATTATAGCGATGATACTCAAGTTAATTCCGTGGCCGATTTATAAACACTTAAAGTTTTAAAATTGATTGGAGAGTGAATGAATAAGCCTGACATTAGTTTTTTCTTTCCCGTTTATAACGATGAAAGCACTGTACGATTGGTCACTGAAAAAGCCATTAAGCTATTCGATGAAATTGCCAATCAATATGAAGTGGTCATTGTCAATGATGCATCCCCTGATAAAGCCGGAGAAATTGCCGATCAACTTGCGCTCGAATATCCTCAAGTTAAAGTCGTGCATCATGAAGTAAACAAGGGCTATGGCGCTGCGGTGAAATCCGGTATCGCCAATACAAAATATGATTGGGTCTGCATGGTGGACGGTGATGATGAGTACGATATTCTCGACCTTAAAAGAATGTTGGCGTTGCGCCAATATTACGGACTGATCATCGGCTTTCGCTACAAGAAACTGTATTCGACAAAAAGAATATTTATCTCGCATATTTACAATGCGGTTCTAAGGTTTCTGTTTGATACGCGGTTTAGAGACATTTCAACAGGAATAAGGCTTTTCAATCGCTCGGTTCTTGAGTATGTTGAATTAAACTCAAACAGCCCATTTATTGGAGCGGAAATGGCAATCAAAACCATGCTCAGCGGTACCCCGGTTGGTGAAGTTGGAATCCAAACATTTCCGCGAGAATTTGGCGCAGGTTCGGCTACATCAATAAAAAATATCATTTTTACCATAAGCGATATGTTGAGCATGCGGAAAGAAATATTCTCGGATACATACCATTTGCCTCATGGCAGAGATCGGAGTTGATATGGCGATGCAGGGATTAAAAGAGCTGTACGAAATCAGGTTTAGTGCAGAAGACAGGGCCAAAAAAGATGCTGTCTGGAAAGTGTTGTGCGATTGTTTCTTTAGCCGCTACGTCAAGCCGACAGATACAATTTTAGATATTGCCTGCGGATACGGCGAGTTTTCCAACCATATCGAAGCCGGGCGGAAAATCGCAATAGACCTGAATCCTGATGCCCGGAAATATCTTAAGGACGATGTTGAGCTGTATCTTTCAAGCGCAAGTGCAATGGATAATATTGATTCGGCATCGATCAATGTTTGCTTCAGCAGTAACTTTTTTGAGCATCTTCCTGACAGGCAAACTATGGACGATGTTTTGAAAGAGGCATTCCGCGTACTACAGCCTAACGGCCTGTATGTAACAATGCAACCCAACATCCGTTATGAGCCGGGCAGATACTGGGATTATTACGATCATATCCTGCCGTTAAGCCACTTGTCCTGCAAAGAGGCTTTTGAAAAAGCGGGATTTATAGTTGAGGAAGTGATTCCCAAATTCGTTCCATTTTCAACAGCCAGCCGATTGCCGCAATGGCCTATTTTAGTCAGGCTTTATTTAGCATTCCCCCCCATATGGTGGTTTCTTGGCGGGCAGTTTGTCATTGTCGCGAGAAAACCGGGTTGAATACTGGCAGTTCTAAACACAATGTATTTAACCGTAAAGTCACAGTCATCATCGTCAATTGGAATGGTGAAAGGTTTCTAGAGCGGTGTTTGACCGCGCTGATCAATCAAATACTCAAACCGCACGAGATTATCCTGTTGGATAACGGAAGTTCCGATGGATCGGTTAAGATCGCACGGCAATTCCCTAAAGTGCAGCTGATGCAACTCAACCAGAACACCGGTTTCGCGCGCGGAAATAATCTGGCTATTGAGGCGGCTTCTGCCGAATCAGGATGGATCGCGCTGATCAATCCCGATGCGTTCGCCGAACCGCGTTGGCTGGAGGCACTGTTGGAGGAGGCAGAATCTAATCCGGAATTCGATGTATTCGGCAGCAGATTAATCAACGCGTCCGATCCAACGTTGCTGGATGGGGCCGGTGATGCCTACCACGTAAGCGGCCTGGTTTGGCGCATGGGGCATGGCTCTCCTGTGCCGACTTCTGTGGAGAACTCGCGCGAAGTGTTTTCGCCCTGTGCGGCGGCAGCCCTTTATCGGCGTAGTGCTTTGCATGAAGTCGGAGGATTCGACGAGGACTACTTCTGTTATGTGGAAGATGTGGATCTCGGCTTTCGCTTGCGGCTGGCGGGATACCGCTGTCTGTATGTGCCTCAGTCTGTAGCGCATCACGTCGGCTCGGGCACGACCGGCGGACAACATAGCGATTTTTGCATGTATCATGGCCACCGCAACTTGGTGTGGACATTTATTAAAGATATGCCGGGAATTTTGTTTTGGATATTACTCCCCATTCATTTGCTTTTAAATTTTTCCACTATTGTCCATTTTTCAATATACGGGCAAGGCAAAGTGATATTAAAAGCCAAATTAGATGCGGTCAAAGGCATTCCGAAAATGTGGCGCAAACGGCGTCAAATTCAATCCGGTCGGAATGTCTCGGTAATAAATGTGTGGCATATTTTGAATAAAAGACTTAGGCCGGCAAACAAATCTAAAGTTTAACTACTGAATTTGTTATCAAGTTGATTAAAAAACCAAGTATTTAATTCGCCTTCTTGCCGCCTTACCAATACAAGGCAGTCGATAGGTAAAAAATCTAAATGGTTTAGCAACGGACTTACTTTCACTGGTTACTTGCTTCCAGCCAGCCATTAACTTCTTGCAAATTTTCCTCAGATATAGAACCGATGGCATGCATGAAACGAATGCGATTCTTGATGTAGTCGTATTTGGCTTGTGCGAAATCATTTTTAGCCGAAAACTCCTCCTGTTCCGCTTTGATAACATCGCTGATAGTCACTACGCCGTAGTGATAGCCGCGCTCCATGGCTTCCCGTGATTTACTGGTGGATTCCAGCGCTTTTTGTGCGGCTTTGATGCGTCGAGCATTGGCATTGGTACTAAGAAATGCATCGCTGGTTTCTTTAGTGATAGCGCGCATCAAAGCTTCATTGTCGTTTTTACTAAGCTGCAAGCGATGCTGAGCTTCATACACTTGGTGAGTGGTAGTCCCCCCCGAAAACAAGGGAACGTTGACGTTAATTGCAGCAACGTCAACTTGATATGGCGCAGCTTGAGCACTCTGATAACCAGTATTGGTATCATAATAGTTAAGCTGCAACTCAGCCACCGGCAAATGTTTGGATTTTTGAGTCGCCACATTATTTTCTGCCGCTTCTATAGCAAGCTGTTTTGCTGAAATACCCGGATTCTGACTTTGCGCCATTTCAACCCATTGCTGAAGATCGCCTTCAATTTCCTGGTAATCAACGGACTCCCGAAGCTTATTCAGGGTAGCCGGGGTAGCGCCTGTTAATTCCCTAAGGCTCTCTTGTGCCGTCACACGCTTGCTTTCAGCCAAAATCTCAGCGGCAATAATCTGATCCAGCCGTGCTTCCATCGCATAAAGATCAGTGACTTTTAATAGCTGCTTGGCATATCGCTTTTGTATTTGCTCAAGTTGTTTTTGGGTCGACTGCTTTTCCATTTTAGTAAAATTAAGTTCGTCCTCTGCTTCCAGCACACTGAAATAACGATCCACCACATTGAACATCAGCTGGTTGTTGGCTTCGATGGCTTCGGCCGCATATTGATCCTCTACTTTCGCTGCACGCCGCCATTCCCAAAACTTGCCAAAATCAATCAAGGTTTGACTGAGCGAAACAGAGTAACGAGTACCTGGGTAATGCTGAGCATAGTCAACACTTCCTCCTGCTAGTGTTTTTGCTGTTGAAGCGTACCTGTTTTTCGACCAATTACCGCTGGCAATAATTTGCGGCAACATCTGTCCTAAGGCTTGGCCTTTTTGTGCCGAACCGATTTCGGCTTTAACTTCGGCGTTTTTTAGCTGCGGATCAGCTTCCAACGCTTGCCTGTAAACCGTCAGTAAATCCTCGGCTACCGCAGTTTGGGCGCACGCAAACATAATGACTATAAGCCAATATTTGAATATGTTCATGGCGATTAGTCTTCTGTGAATGAGCGTGCAAAGAAGTTAGTGGCAGGTTGAGCCAGGTATTCAAATAGCGTTCTTTCGCCGGTATTAATCAAAACCTCTGCCGGCATGCCCGGCAATAATTGCAAACTACCAAGCTCTTTGCGGCTCTCAGGAGTCAGCTCGATTCGGGCTTGATAATAAGAATTACCTTTGTCATCGCTAAGACGGTCGGCGGATAAATGAATAACTTTGCCGGTCATTTTGGGTGTTTTCGATTGTTTGAAGGCGCTAAAGCGGACTTCTGCCTGTAGACCGACAATAACCCGATCAATATCCATAGGCGAAACTTGGGCTTCTATAATTAACTCGGCATCTTGGGGAACAATATCAAGAATAGGCCGCCCCGGAGCAATAACTCCGTTTTCGTTATGCACAGTCAAACCAAGCACCATACCGCTTGCCGGCGCTTTAATTACAATACGGTTCAGTTTGTCCTGGTTGGCTGCCAATCGCTCCGCGGCATCGTTAAGCTGTGCTTGGGCTTCGCTGAGTTTACCGGTTACCTCTTCCTGAAAATCTTTTTGCACTTGTAAAATTTGCAACTGAGTTTCGCTGATCAGCATTTGATTGGTAGCGATTTCGGCATTGAGTTGGGCAACTTCACCCATTTGCAATGCATGACTACGCTCTACATCACGCAAGCGTTGTTTGTCTGCGAAGCCTTCGGCTAACAGCTCCTTCTGATCGCGAATTTCTTCGGCAAAAGAAGTGATCAATAGCTTTTTGCTGTCGACCTGACCTTGAAGCCCTTTTATCTTACTGGAAATCTGGCTGATACGCTGTTTCAGCACAGCGATTTGCCCTTCGTGGGCGTTTATTCTGGACTTGAAAACATTATTTTCAGCCAATTTGGCTTCTGTTGTTCTAGGATCGGAAGCATCATCGAGTAATTCAGGATAGTCAACTTGTTTAAGCTGGTCTCTTTCGGCGCGCAGCCGCGCTACCTGGGCGGCAAGAGTTATATTTTGAGCGCGTGCTATTCCCAACTGAGCTTTAATTTGGGTATCCTCCAGGATTAGCAACGGCTGATCTTCTTTCACTAAATCACCGTCTTTAACCAAGATTTTGGCGACGATACCACCATCAAGATGTTGTACGGTTTTTCTGTAAGATTTTACTACCACAACACCCGGCGCCAGAGCGGAACTATCCATAGGAGCCCAAAACGCCCAAATGCCAAAAACCCCGAAAGTTGCAAAAACTATTGCTGCGCCGATGTTACGAATGGGGCGATCATTGGTATGCAAGGCAGGGGAAGGAGTGCTACTTACAGCGGTTTTTTCTATCATAATATTTTAAGAAGACCTCTAACTAATGGCTTTTTGATAACACCGGCTAATTTAAGCTATTGAAACCTATAAGAACTATTTTTACACTTGAATAACAGAGGTTCCCTTAAAATTATGCGGGTTGCGTAGCTGGGATAGGTGCTTGTTGTTGCGATTGCTGCAAATGGGCAATGACTTGATCTCTTGGCCCGTAAACCGCCAGCATGCCATCATTGAGAATCAATAGCTTATCGACTTTCGACAACACATTATTGCGATGAGTGATAATTAATACGGTGGATTGTTTTTGCTTGAGCTGTAGCAGTGCTTTTTCCAAGGCGGCTTCGCCTTGCTCATCAAGATTGGAGTTAGGCTCGTCAAGCACCACCAACACCGGATTACCATAGAGCGCTCGGGCCAAACCGATACGTTGCCGCTGTCCGCCTGACAAGTTGCCACCAGTGGCGCCGATAACGGTATCGTAACCTTCGGGAAATTGTAAGATGAGTTCGTGCACATCAGCCATTTTTGCCGCCGCAACGACTTGCTCCGGATCAATGTCTCCAAAACGGGCGATGTTTTCGCTAATTGTCCCTTCAAACAGTTCAATATCTTGCGGCAAATAACCTATAAAACCACCAAGATGTTCACGATCCCAGTTAAAGATTTCAGCACCATCCAAACGTATCGAGCCATTGGAGGTAGGCCAAATACCTAATATGGCTCGTGCCAAAGTGGATTTACCTGCGCCGCTGGGACCTATTACACCGACAATATCGCCTTTTCCAATCACCAGATTGATGCCTTTAATTACCGGCACTCTGCTGCCTGGTGGCGTAACAACGGCATTCTCCAGCTGAATGCGGCCCTCCGGATCGGGAAGCAGCATACGCTCTTTATCGGCCGGAATTTGCCTCAGAAGATCATTAAGACGATGGTACTGGTCGCGGGCGGCAATAAACCCTTTCCATGAACCAATAATAAGATCAATCGGCGCCATCGCCCGGCCCATCAGAATAGAGCCGGCAATCATTAAACCGGGAGATATTTCGCGCTCAATAACCAGATAAGCCCCTAGACCTAGAATCAGGGATTGTGAGGACAAACGGATGACTTTTGACAATGCCATTAACAAGCCTGCACGCGAACTGGCAACAGCCTGTAAATTCAAAACTTTGACGGCGCCCACCATCCAGCGTTGCCTTATCCTGACTAACATTCCCATTGACTCAATAACTTCAGCGTTTCTCAGGTTTTTGCCAAGGGCTCCGCGCGTCGCCATGGCGACATTATTGGCTTCACTGAGTATCTTGGTGGTAGCCTTCTCAGTAGCCATAGCGACAATACACAACAAGATCGCGGTAAATACTGAAAACCAGCCGTACCATGGATGAAATATGAATAGTAGAGCCAAATACACCGGCATCCACGGTGCATCAAAAAAAGCAAATAAACCATTACCGGTCAGAAACTGACGCAAACCTGTCAAATCATCCAGCGGTTGAGTTGTTGCTCGCTGCCCACCGGAATACAGCGATTGCTTAAAAGCTATTTGAAATAATCGCTGATTTAACAGCAACTCCAAGCGAGTGCTGACCCTAACTAGAATTTGTGAGCGTACCCACTCAAGTGCAGCCAAGGTGATAAACAGAACGACCACTATCAGCGTCAACATCAATAACGTTGACTGGTTGCCGGTTGCAACTACGCGGTCATACACCTGCAACATATAGATAGACGGAGTAATCATCAAAAAATTGATGAGCAGGCTGAAACCAGCTGCAGATAGAAACGCGCCTTTACAAAGTTTCAGCGCTTCTTCTAAATCGGACTTATTACTTACTTTCATTACTTAGACAACAACAATTTGAAAATCATTATATTTTTGCATATTTGTGTTTAAATTGATAGAGAAGCTTTTTCAATACACAGTGCAAAACAGCTGGAAGTTTCAGTAATCCTATCTTTATGACTCCAAAATCACTAGATTACTGACTTGTTCGTTCAAGCCGGATTTTTAGAAAGGAAAATCAGCAGTTTTCATAACTTTAAACATTACCCTGCTGCTGGAATGCCACCGCTTAGCGGGTGTCTTTAAACTGGGATTGGATGACAACTTCGTATTTATACGATGAGCTAGTGGCAGCGTCGGAAGCTTTTGCTTATTGTCAGGAAAAATGGGACTTGGACAACGTTGAAAGTTATGCAAAGTGCTCCGCTTCCGACAATAGTTTGGCTTGTTGATCTTTTGCGGACAAAATGGGATCGCCCTGATTGGGCCATTGGATGCTGATGGCCGGGTCGTTCCAGGCAATGCTGCGCTCAAATTCGGGCGCCCAGTAATCGGTGGTTTTGTAGAGAAACTCCGCGGTATCGGAAAGCACCACAAAACCATGCGCAAAGCCTTCAGGCACCCAAAACATGCGCTTGTTTTCGGCGGACAGTTCCACTCCGACATGCTGGCCAAATGTGGGCGAACTTTTGCGAATATCAACAGCCACATCAAAGACCGAGCCTTGCACCACCCGCACCAGTTTACCTTGGGGCTGTTGGATCTGATAATGCAGTCCGCGCAATACGTTTTTGACCGAACGCGAGTGATTATCCTGTACGAAATCAACATCGCGCCCGGTCAGTTCGGCAAACTGGCGGCGGTTGAAACTTTCAAAAAAAAAGCCGCGGTCATCGCCGAATACTTTAGGCTCGATGATGAACAAATCGGGAATAGCAGTTGGGATAGCTTTCACACTTACCTCTCTTCTTTCAGTAATCTTTGCAGGTATTGACCGTAACCGTTTTTTGCCAGCGGCAACGCCAGCTTCCCCAGTTGCTCGGCGCCAATAAAGCCTTTGCGATAAGCAATTTCTTCCGGGCAAGCCACTTTCAAGCCCTGACGGTGCTCAATGGTCTCAATGAAATTGCTGGCTTCGATCAGGCTCTCATGAGTACCGGTATCGAGCCAAGCGTAACCTCGTCCCATGATTTCCACATTAAGCTTGTTGCGCTCAAGGTAAATGCGATTCAGGTCGGTAATCTCCAACTCGCCCCGTGCAGACGGCTTGAGGTTGGCGGCGATATCGGCGACATCATTATCATAGAAATACAGTCCCGTAACCGCATAATTGCTCTTGGGATTGACAGGCTTTTCTTCCAGGCTGGTGGCGCGGCCTTGTTCATCGAACGCCACCACGCCGTAACGCTCGGGGTCTTGTACATGATAGGCAAAGACGGTTGCGCCTTGAGTCCGTGCAGTGGCTTGTTCAAGCTGGGTCTGTAAATCGTGGCCGTAAAAAATGTTATCACCCAGCACCAATGCAGCCGGGGCGTTACCGATAAAATCTTTGCCGATGATAAAAGCTTGGGCAAGGCCATCCGGACTGGGTTGCACGGCGTATTGCAGATTCAGCCCCCAGTCGCTGCCGTAGCCAAGCAGTTGCTCAAAGCGCGATGTATCTTGCGGCGTGGAGATGATCAGGATATCTCGAATGCCCGCCAACATCAGCGTACTGAGTGGATAGTAAATCATCGGCTTATCGTAAATGGGGAGCAATTGCTTGGAGACTACTTTGGTCACCGGATAAAGCCGGGTACCGGAGCCACCGGCCAGAATAATGCCTTTACGTTGGGTCATAATTACTTCTCAAGAATTTCGGTAAGCATGCGGGTAACACCGGATTGCCAATGAGGCAGATCCAGGCCAAAGGCGTTTTGCAGTTTGCGGGTATTCAGGCGTGAATTTTTAGGCCGTGTAGCGGGCAATGGGAATGCGCTGGTCGGTACCCGCTGGATCGCATCCGGCGCAACCTTGATGTCGAGCCCGGCCTGACGGGCAAAATCAATGACGAAACTCGCATAGCCATGCCAAGAAGTCTCGCCTCCGGCCACCAAATGATAGAGACCGCTAACATCGGAACGTTGCAGAGCCGAGCGAATACTATGAGCGGTTACATCCGCCAACAGATCGGCACCGGTAGGCGCACCGATCTGGTCGTCTATGACGGAGAGACAATCTCGTTCTTGAGCCAAGCGCAGCATGGTTTTGGCAAAATTACCGCCACGCGCGGCATAAACCCAGCTGGTACGAAAAATGAGGTGTTTACATCCAGTGCCAAGAATAGCCTCTTCGCCTTCCAGTTTGGTTTTGCCGTAGGCACTCAGAGGGCCGGTAGGATCGCTTTCCAGCCATGGCTTGTCTCCACTGCCGTCGAACACGTAATCGGTAGAGTAATGAATGAGCCACGACCCGTTACGTTTGGCCTCTTGAGCCAGCACACCGGGGGTCGTCGCATTAATGGTTCGGCATAGATCTAGCTCGTTCTCGGCTTTATCGACCGCAGTATATGCGGCGGCGTTGACGATAATATCCGGGGCGACAGCTCGAACAGTGTCAGCGATGCCTTCCGGATTACTGAAGTCACCGCATAATGTCCGGCTGTCAGTACTCAGGGCTACTAACTCACCCAACGGAGCAAGACTTCGCTGCAACTCCCAGCCGACTTGACCGCCTTTACCGAATAAAAGAATCTTCATTATTATCTATCCTTGACTGGCATTTTTCCGGCGACTACATGCAAATCCACTCGCGGCGTATTTATCATGCAGCGCGACCTGTATAGTTTTTTTCCACCCATTCGCGATAAGCGCCGGATTGGACGTTGGCTACCCAATCCTGATTTTCTAAATACCACTGGACAGTTTTACGGATGCCGGTATCGAAAGTTTCCGCCGGCTTCCAGCCCAGCTCACGTTCTATCTTGCTCGCGTCAATCGCATAGCGGCGATCGTGACCGGGGCGATCGGTAACATAGGTAATTTGTTCACGATAGCTTTTACCATCCTCACGGGCGCGGAACTCATCCAGTAACGCACAAACGGTATGGACAATGTCGATATTGGGTTTTTCGTTCCAGCCGCCGATGTTGTATACCTCACCGGCCTTGCCCGCTTCCAGTACCCGGCGAATGGCGCTGCAATGGTCTTTGACATAGAGCCAGTCACGGATTTGCTGTCCATCGCCATACACCGGCAGTGGCTTGCCCGCAAGCGCATTGACGATCATCAGCGGGATAAGCTTTTCCGGGAAGTGATAAGGGCCGTAGTTGTTGGAGCAGTTCGTGGTCAGCACCGGCAGACCATAGGTATGATGATAAGCCCGCACCAAATGGTCGCTGGCGGCTTTGCTCGCCGAGTAAGGGCTGTTAGGCTCGTAGCGGTAGGTTTCGGTAAAAGCCGGATCGTCTTTAGCAAGAGAGCCGTATACTTCATCAGTCGATACGTGCAGAAAACGAAAGTTTTGTTTGGCTTCGTCTTGCAAGTTGCCCCAGTAGGCACGCACCGCTTCCAGCAATCGAAAAGTGCCGACGATGTTGGTTTGAATGAAATCTTCCGGGCCGTGAATGGAGCGGTCCACGTGGCTTTCTGCGGCGAAATTGATAATGGCTCGAGGCTGATGCCGGACGAGTAAATCGGTCACCAGCTCGGAATTGCCGATATCCCCTTGCACGAAAATATGCCGTTCATCGCCATCCAATGAGGCAAGGTTCTCACGATTACCTGCGTAAGTCAGTGCGTCGAGATTAATGACCGTTTCGCCGGATTGCGCCAACCAGTCCAATACAAAATTCGCACCGATAAACCCGGCGCCGCCTGTTACTAAAATCATTTAATATGCCCGAAATACCTGTTTCCCCGCCGGATGTTCGCCGAGGGTGCGTTTAACTCTTTATGAATAACCGAATTTTTACTAAAAACATGCCTGTTAGCAAACGACAATATCAGCATTCTACCTTATGGCTGAGAGAGGGAAACAGCTTTTTATGGTAATTTGCTGGAAACGCTGAGCTTGAGCAAAGTTTGAGATTTCTTGCGTCGCGCCATTTCGACCGAAACTACGCAAAGCGGTGTAACGGACATCAAAACAACTGCCGCAGATTTTCAGCCAACACCTGACAACCTTTCCATTCGCAAACACTAACAGGAAGATAACAGTTTTGCGGGTTCGCTTTTGAAGCGTAACAAGACATTAACAACGCCTGTTTATGAGCATATTTAAAAAATCTCCCGCATCTACTATTTTTAAAGGCCTCTCGACGACGCCAAGATAACGCTTCACAGCACGCGCAATCGAAACCGGCGAATTCGGATCGAAGGTCTGCTCAGGGTCAAGCACATCGCGAACATAATCCAGTTCCGCCGCCAGCACCGATAATCCAGCTTGGTGCGCCTCAATCAGGGGCAGACCAAACGATTCGAAAGTCGAAGGATAAATCAACGCACTCGCATTTTCATAGAGTCCCAATATACCGTTATGAGGTAACTCTCCTTTATTCGTTATTTTCAGCCCGTACCGTTGACGCATCGCACCTATCTCCGTGTATAACGTAGCAAAGCGAGCCTCATCCAAAGTCAAGCATAGCGAAGGAAATAGCCCCTCTTCAGCCAATAGACACCAAGCTTCAATGAGTCGCCAATGGTTCTTATGCGGTTCGCCGGACGCAACATACACGAAGTCATAGTGCTTTTCTTTTTGCGCTTCCGGTTGCAGCTCTCTATACGCATCGCCATTTGGCTCCGCCACAAAAGGAAGCACTCGCACAGGCACCTTTCCCTGAGTCTTTATATCCAGCAATCTTTTCATCGTCGGCGTTTGTACGATGAATTCACTGACGTTTGACAGTGTTCTAGAGAACCACAGCCGCTCTATAGCAAGCCGTAACCGCACCCTAAGCGGGAAGCCATTCAACTGGACGTCATCGATCAAATACCGATTCTGCACGAAGACCACTGTGCGTCCTCGCAATTTAAATAAGGGTGGCAGGTTGCCGAAACATAAAATAATGTCCTCCGGCCCAACACTGTCAGCAAGCCATCTTTCCGCCTTCAAACGCTGTATGACGGAGGGCTGCACTCGCTTGATTTCGACGTTATGAATCATATTCGACGGAGCAGGCATACGGCTGTCCAAGGACAGCACCACCTGCACTTTGCCGTCGAGCGCTTTTAGCAAAGCCTGAAGCAAAGATCGCCCGCCGCCTTGATGCACGTTGGTCGCATGTATGAACACTCTGTTTTGCATGCTTTCAACTACCGGCATAATGTGTTTTCTGTATTCCGGACGCCAGACCAGCGAACCTGAAATTTGCGAGTGAAGCGCTTAGCGTTTCCATATAAACTGCGCCCTGTTTTTTTACATAAACAGCGGGTTGATTATGTCTTTGTCCAATACGGCGGCAAGCCCTTGACTCGTCTACCAAAATCAATAAATTTCCTCGTCATTCTTTCCCCGATCAAATTCCATAATATCAAACGGATATAAACCCTTATCATCGCCATTACCCAGAAAAAACCGGGAAGACGCAGGCCATGCATCTTCTGAGCGCGCCTGACATCCCACATCGATTCAACAGAGTTTGCCGGACTGCTGCTGAGTCCGCCTTGACGCATCCCAATCATAATAAGGCCGGGAACAAATACCGCATCGGCTTCCTTTAGCTCGCGCAGCAATAACTCATAATCACCGCCGATGCGAAACGATTCATCAAAATTTCCGTGCTGCTCAAATAAGCTGCGCCGGTGCATTAAACCTGGGTGCGGGATACTCATAACCTGTTTAAAGCGTTCTTTAACTCCCTGCCATGGCTCGCCGATCGGATACAGGTTTTCCCCATTATTGTTCAGAAGCATAATTTGCCCATACGCCACACGAATATCGGGAGGAACTGTCATTAATTGCGAAGCCATCCGCTCCAGTACCTGTGCGTCCCAAAAAAAATCATCCGCCCCCAAAAAACATATCCACTCGCCTTTCGCCTGGGATAACCCTTTATTCCATGCGTTGTAGATGCCGCTATCCGGCTCGGAAACCCAATAACCAAGCTTATCCCGGTTGGATTCGAGTACATCAACAGTTCCGTCCTTAGAGCCTCCATCGATAATAATCAGCTCTTTATTGGCATAAGTTTGCTGTGCAATGCTGTCGATGCATTGCTGCAATGTATCAATGCCATTAAATACCGCGACAATAACCGAAATTAAATCGGGAGAGAGAGAAGTCATGATTTATAAACACAAGCTTTTAAAAATATTAATACATTTGACGCTACCAACCTCAATATAGATAAAACGACAGATATTGTTTCAGATAAAAACCCCGTGCCTTCATATCGACATAAATATTTGCTTGGCAATATGACGGCACGAGTTTTATTTATGTCCGCCAACCATATTCTCGCCACATAGCTTGCCCAATGTCTTTCAGTCAACTGTGTTTTACAAAACCATGCAATAGCTGCCCTATACCCTTCAGTCACTTCATTGCCCGTATCAAGCGTTGCAAACGAGCCTGGGTGAGAACGAAAAAACACCTCGGCTTGAGAAATCATCATCACCGTTTTATAGCTCAATGCTGTCAATGTGAACAGCAACACATCAGGCCCAGCTCCATTCTTAGAAAAGTCGCGAGGAATTTTTGTAGGAATTTCAACTCGTAAATTAGCGCGGATGTCTGCCATGCGGAAAAGGGCTGCGCCCGGCGAATACGGTATTTGAGATTGCTTTCGAGGAATCAGTAAATTAAAGTAACGTTTGCTTGATATTTTCTGTAATTCAGTAGGTGCTGCATAAAACACAACGGCATTATCCGGTGATTCGCCAATCAATGCCGCTGTAGAAACGAAGCCAATTTCAGGATCTTCAAGATACGGAAGCGTGTGCTCAAGAAACTTAGGGAACATCAAATCATCACTGAACAGTATTTTTCCAAATTCCCCTTGCGCCTTCTCCACGCATACCAACCAATTCCTCACCGGGCCAATATTAGTGTCGTTTTGGAATATTCGTACCCGATGATCGGTTGCGGCAAATTGCCGGCAAATTTCCCATGTCCCATCCTCACTGTCGTTATCTACCACCACGACTTCAAAATCCATGAAGGTTTGATTCAGTGCAGACTGGATGCATTCGGCGATGTAGTCTTTACGATTGTAAACCGGTATCAGGATACTGACTTTGGGTATATATGCTTGAATTTGAGTCATTCAAAAACCCCTCTCATTCCATCACAAACTATGCGATGAACTTGAATCGGAAGAACTACCGCTGCAATCAGCAAACTTATACAAGTCGCCAGCACAACTCCGCTTAACCCGAAGCCAAAATGCTTGGTAAAGAGCAACGCCAAAGGAATATTTACCAGCATTGCAATCACCGCTGTATATAGCTGTGCTTTAATTCTACCTATTCCATTCACGAACATGGCATAGACGTTATTCCAGATAGAAACCAACACAAACAACCCCACTGTAATTACCAATGGCGATGTCACTTCCAGTTCACGACCTACCCACACGGCAATTATGGATCTCGCCAACAGTCCCATAAAGATAACAGCAAGTACAACTCCAAAATAAATAGCCATCTGCTTTTGCAGCATTTGTTTAATCCAACCGATGTCTTTTCTATGATAGGCGTCGGTATAAGCAGACCAGAGCGGCGCCGAGATGAGCGTATGCGCAAATATAATCACACTGAAGAGCTTGAAGACAACTTCATATTGAGCGACGTACTGCGGACCAAACAACTGTGTAATTAGCATTTTATCAGTTGTAAAAATAACCAGTACGGCAAGCTGGATAATAAAAAACTGCATGCCAACAGACAGCAATGGATGCACATGCTGTTTGTCCAGATAAGGCTTGGGGCGTAATTCTGGGTTCTGTTGATAGAGCCACAGACTCAACAAAAGGTTTGCGATAACCAGCGAAACGCCATACGCAAAGGCCAAATTACTTATTGATGCATCAGTTGTTTTGGTCAAAACAAAGACAAGTATCAAGGCCAGGACGTTTGAGATCAATTGACCCAGTGCAGTCAGCGAGGTTTTTTGCATCGCTCCGAGTAGCGCACCGATCAAACCAATCCAGAAATTTAATACAATGAAGAAAGTTGCAATCTGCACCGTCAGGCGCAAAGTTGCTTCCTGAATTGCGTGGGTATTGAAGACTATTTGCCAAGGCACAAAAAATGAGGCCGCAGTGACCAAGGCCCACAGTGTAAAAGCAATCAATCCAACTAGGCTATAACCCGAAGCGATATAGCCCGCGGCTTCAGCCTTGTCATTTTTTGCAAGGGCTTCGGCCACTTTGTTACGCAAACCATTGCCGACACCTAGGTCAAAGAATACGATCCATGACATGACTGTCAATAAAGTTGACCACACTCCAAACTGTTCTTGCCCAAGATAACGAATCATCAACGGAATAGCGAGAAACGAGGCCGCCATAGAGACCGTTTTATATACAACCGCTCCCTTAATTTGGCGCACATAGTTATGGGTTCGTTCCTTTGAGACAGTCTCATTCATTATGTCTGACTCACCCACTGAACCATGCGCGCGACACCCTCTTGCGCTGACACCATTGGCCGCCAGTTAAGCCGCTGTTTGGCTTTAACGATGTCCGCAACGAATACCCGCTGGTCGCTTTCACGTACAGGCAGGTGTATGTATCTCAGTTTTATATTCAATATTGTTTCGAGCAACGAGAACAGTTCTAGCAGGGATAAACTGTTTTCAATGCCGCCGCCAACATTAAAAACTTGGCTTTTGACCGTATCTATATTATTGACAGCCGCCATATAGAGACGCTTCATATCATCCGCGTGAAGCACATCGCGTACTTGTTTACCCGTTCCTGATATGGTGAAAGGCTCTTTAGCAACAGCCTGCTTGGCTTCAACCGCTTTCTGACAAAACCAACCAACCCAGCCTTGATCGTAAGTTGCAAATTGGCGGCCGCCATACATAGAGGAATGCCGGAAAACGACGGTTTTTAGACCAAAAATACGCGCATAATCAAGCATGTATTGATCTGCCGCTCCTTTGGAGCATCCATAAGGAGAATGGAACTCAAGCGACGTTGTTTCATCAAAACCTTCTGGCCTATCGATACATTCATAGCGTGTATCGGTTTCTTGATAAGCGTACTGTTCCAAATCGCCATACACTTTATTAGTCGATGAATAAACTACCGTCGCATCGGGCGCGTACAAGCGCACCGCTTCCAGTAAGTTGTGCGTACCTACTACGTTTACTTCAAAGTCCATGCGCGGATTTGCGATTGATGTAGTCATCGCCACCTGCCCAGCCAGATGAAAAATTGCATCCGGCTTAAACGACTGAACTACCCTAGTAATATCATTCTGGTTGCGAATATCGCCATGCTCGAATCGGAAATTGCCTTGACCTTGCAACCAGACAAGATTTTCTCGCGAGCCATTGCGATAAAGATTGTCAAATATGGTTAACTCATCGCCGCGCGACAGTGCGTCTTCAGCTAAATTGCTACCTAGGAAGCCGCAGCCGCCCGTAATTAGAAGTTTCATAAGTGTTTTCTTTCAAAGTTGATTACTTGTTTTAATCCTGTTTCAAGGTCATAACGGCATTGCCATCCCAGCGCCAATAAGCCGGATAAATTTGCCTCCGACTGCATGAGTTCATGCTCACGATAAGGATAGGCGCCGAAGTCAAGCTTAGTTCGCGAAACAGTCAACCGATGAACGGTATTAACAAAATCACGGATGCTAACCGCTTGTCCTGAACCAACAGCAAATTCAGAAAATCCTTTCCCAACTTTGCCGACATTTCCGAGCAAACATAAATAAGCGCTAACCACATCATCGATATGTATAAAATCCCGCTTTTGTTCGCCCAACGTCAGCTGCAATTCATCAATATTCTTTAGGCAGGCGCTAATAACATGGGTTGAGAATTTGCTGGAGTCATCACCCGCGCCATACATATGTTCAAGTTTGATATTAACAAAGTTTATCTTGCCGGTATCGGCAAAACCCTTTCCCCACTCCGCAAAGTGGTGCTTCGAGAGTGAATAAGCATTTAGATACTTGAAAAGGATGGTATCGGTATTAAAAAAGCTTTCTGTATTAAAGAAGGCTGCGGTTTCCAGCAATTGCAAGGGAAAAACCGTATTGGCTGCGAATATCTCGGATGCCTTTTCTCCGCTCCGACCATAGCAGGTTGCAGTATGTATCACTGCATCGATATGTCCCAACGACTTAAACGGCAGGTCCAGGTCATCCTCGATATTGAATACAGCAAGCTGGGGCATGCAGTCATCAAGCCGAGAAAGATTTGATACGGCACGCTTTAATATCGCTACTCTGTGTCCTGCCGCTAATAGTGCGTGAACCAAATGACTGCCAAGATAGCCGGTAGCGCCGGTAATCAATAAAGTTTGCATAACAAGCTAAATACTTAAGCTCAGAAACTCTTCAATCCGTTCGCAGACATAGTCCAGCATCGGCTCGTTTAATCCGGGGTACACACCGATCCAGAAAGTGTTATTCATGATGTCGTCGGTGCGGGTCAGCTCGCTGCTGACACGATAAATACGGTCCTTAAAATACGGCTGACGGGTCAGGTTACCGGCAAACAATAGGCGCGTGCCGATTTTGTATTGGTCCAGGTATTTTAACAGCTCGACCCGCTCGATACCGGCCGACTCCCTGATCGTAATCGGGAAGCCAAACCAGGACGGCTCGCTATCCGCGGTCGCCTCGGGCAAAATCAGCAACTGTTCGCAGGATTGCAGCCGTGTTTTAAGGAACGCGAAGTTGCGTTTGCGCGCGGCGATAAACTCAGGCAAGCGATCCATTTGCGCCAATGCGCAAGCGGCCTGCATGTCGCTGATGTTCAGGTTGTAGCCCAGATGCGAGTAGGTGTATTTATGATCGTAGCCTTTAGGCAATGTTCCAAGTTGCCAGCCAAAACGTTTGCGGCAGGTATCGTCGCAGCCCGGCGCGCAGTAGCAATCGCGGCCCCAATCGCGGAACGATTCGATAATTTTTTTCAATTTACGGTCTTTGGTAAAAACAATGCCGCCTTCGCCCATGGTGATGTGGTGAGCCGGGTAAAAACTACAGGTGGCGATATGGCCGAAAGTGCCGACATGCTGGCCCTTGTATAGTGAGCCTAATGCGTCGCAGCAATCTTCAATCACCCACAGGTTATGTTTTTGCGCGATCGCCATCACCGCATCCAGGTCGAACGGATTGCCCAGTGTGTGGGCAACCATAATCGCGCGGGTGCGTTCGGTCACCGCCGCTTCGATTTTTTGCGGGTCGATATTGTAGGTCGGAATATCGACATCGACAAACACCGGCACCATGCCGTTCTGCAAAATGGGATTAACGGTGGTAGGAAAACCGGCCGCTACGGTAATAACTTCATCACCCGGCTTTAATGCGCGATCACCCAGTTTGTACGAAGTCAGCGCAGTAAACGCCAGCAAGTTGGCGGCCGAACCTGAAGTAGTCGTCAGTGCGTAAGGCACGCCGACAAATTCGGCAAAACGCTGTTCAAATGCGGCGTTAAAACGCCCGGTGGTAAGCCAGCCATCCAGAGAGGCATCGACCATGTTTTTCAGTTCGGCAGCTCCGAGGACTTTGCCGGAAGGAGGAATGACGCTGGTACCGGCCTGAAAAGATTTATGCTGATATTTTAAATCAGCGAAATTATCAATATTCAACATCACCAATTTACGCAACACACGCTCATAACCGGTATCACTCAACTGAGCGACCGGCTTTTCTATGCGGCTGCTATGCAAATTAAACGTTTTGTCGATTCGAATATGGCTTGGATGCTTGAGCGGTCCATCGACAAAATCCGCAGCTTCCAACGCAAAGCCATTCGCTTCATCGACCGGCGCCTTAGTAATAAAGGCAATGCGTACATCTTCGTTTTCATCCTTGCCGGCCAATGCCAACACGGGTCTTTTCTTTTTATTGCTGAGATCGCTAAACGGAAAGTACGCGCTGTAAATCGTACCAGGCGTAATTTCAAAGGTCATTCCAACAATCCTCTTCCGCGCTGTTAAGGATATTTTGGGCAAAACCGCTTTCATCCATTAATTTCGCCAACGCCGAGCTTTCTTCCAGTGCCGCAGCTTTGGAAGCTGATCGAGGAAAAATGACAACCTCAACTTCGTCACCCATTTCGGCGGGCAGAACAATGTGAATAGTATGATTTGCATCTGCCGTCAGTTGTTTACGTAAAACGCCAGTCATGTTCGCGCCTCTTTCAAATAAAGGTTAATTTGTTTCAATGTTACCGCTTTCATATTCGCGCCCTGCTGATATTTTTTTTGCCAATCCACGATTTTACTCAACGCTTGATCCAGGTTCCATTTCGGCTGCCAATGCAGGCGGGCTTTAGCCTTGGAACAATCCAGTTTCAGGTAATGGGCCTCGTGCGGATGATCGCCATCATCCAAGACCCAGCTCGCGTCCTCGCCCCAGGATTGAGTCAAGCTTTCCACTATCCATTGCACAGGCTTGGCATCTTCGTCGCTCGGACCGAAATTCCAGCTCTCGGCATAAACTGCGCCTTCTTGGTAAAGTTTTTGCGCCAGCAATAAATAGCCTGACAGCGGCTCCAACACATGTTGCCAGGGACGAATCGCATGCGGGTTGCGGATATGCACCGGCTTGCCCTGCATGATTGCGCGCATGATGTCTGGAATAAGCCGGTCTTCGGCCCAATCGCCGCCTCCGATCACGTTGCCCGCTCTGACCGAAGCCAATGCGACGCGATGATCGGTAAAATTGTGCGAATTGAAATAGGAGCTTCGATAAGCCGCCGCCACCAGTTCGGCACAGCCCTTGCTGTTGCTGTAAGGATCGTAGCCCCCCATCGCTTCATTTTCCCGATAACCCCAGGCCCATTCCCGGTTTTCATAGCACTTGTCGCTGGTGACATTGACAATGGCCCGCACACTGCTCGTCAGTCTTGCCGCTTCCAACACATGCACGGTGCCCATTACGTTGGTGGAATACGTTTCTATCGGGTTGGCGTAGGAATAGCGCACCAAGGGCTGAGCTGCCATATGGATGACAATCTCGGGTTGATATTTTGCAAATACGGCTGACAGCGCGGCAAAATCGCGTATATCCGATTCGATGCTGACCATGCATTCAGCCACATTGGCGGCCTCGAACAGGCTCGGATTCGTCGGCGCCTCCAGTGCATAGCCGATGACTTTTGCGCCCATGTCTTGCAGCCACAGTGAAAGCCAGCTGCCTTTGAAACCGGTATGGCCGGTTAGCAATACGACTTTACCGGCCCAGAATGAGGGTTCTACCATATTTTCCACGGCGCTTTGCCGCTTGCCCATAATGTTTCAAGATGGTTTTTATCGCGCAAAGTATCCATAGGCTGCCAAAAGCCTGAATGAAAATAAGCCGCCATTTGTCCGTTTCCGGCAAGTCGCTCCATCGGTTCGCGCTCCCATACCGTATGATCGTCTTTAATGTAATCAAGTACTTCGGGCGAGAGCACGAAGAAACCACCGTTCACCCAACTACCGTCTCCTTGCGGCTTTTCTTGAAAACTAACAATGTTATTTCCGCTCAAGTTAAGTGCACCGAAGCGTCCTGGTGGCTGTGTTGCGGTCAAAGTGGCCAATTTGCCATGCTGTTTATGAAAATTAATCAGCGCCGTGATGTTAATATCTCCAATACCATCACCATAAGTACAGCAAAAATCTTCGCCCGTTACATAATTGGCAATGCGCTTAATGCGGCCACCGGTCATGGTTTCTTCCCCGGTATCGACCAGCGTGACGCGCCATGGCTCAGCATTGCGTTGATGCACTTCCATCTTGTTATTCTGCATGTCAAAAGTCACATCGGACATATGCAGGAAATAATTGGCGAAATATTCCTTGATAACATAGCCCTTATAACCGCAGCAGACCACAAACTCATTGATGCCGTGTGCGGAATACACTTTCATGATATGCCAAAGCATGGGACGACCGCCGATTTCAATCATCGGCTTCGGACGAATGGATGTTTCTTCGCTGATTCGTGTTCCCATTCCACCCGCAAGAATGACTGCTTTCATACCAAATTGCCTTTGAATACTTTGTAAGTCAGATTGATCCCTTCTTTGAGACCGGTACTCGCTCTCCAGCCCAATTCACCAATTTTGGACACATCTAATACCTTACGTATCGTGCCATCGGGTTTGGATACATCTTGTACAAAGTTACCAGTGTACCCTACTACATCGGCACACATTTCTGCCAGTGCTCGGATGGATAAGTCTTCGCCCGTACCCACGTTGATCAATGGGCAGAGATCAGGGTTAATCAACGCGTTGTAGCGCTCATCATCTAATGACGCCAAAAATACTAACGCATTCGCCAGATCGTCCACATACAAAAATTCGCGTTTAGGCATACCACTACCCCACAGCACAACTTCTTCAGTACCGGAAATTTTTGCTTCGTGTATTTTGCGTATTAAGGCAGGCAATACATGTGAGTTATTCAAATCATAATTATCGCCCGGACCATATAAATTGGTGGGCATGGCTGCCAGCCATTTAGTTCCGTATTGGCGATTGTACGACCAGCACATTTCAATACCGGCAATCTTAGCCAAAGCATAAGCGCGGTTGGTCGGTTCGAGCGGTCCTGTGAGCAGATATTCTTCCTTGATCGGCTGCGGGCAATCACGAGGATAGATACAAGAGCTACCTAAAAATATTAAACGATTGACACCTGTCGCATAAGCAGCACGGCAAACATTTGACTCAACAGACAGATTATTCATTAGGAATTCCACCGGATAACTATTATTGGCCTGAATACCACCGACTTTCGCAGCGGCCAGAAATACGATCTCAGGTTGTTCCTGCTCAAAAAATTGTTGCGTGGACCTAGCGTCTTCCAAATCCAATTCGGCATGAGTGCGCCCTATCAGGTTGGTATAGCCTTGCCGCTGTAACTCCCGAACAATGGCGCTACCCGCCAAGCCCTGGTGTCCGGCAATATATATTCTAGCGCGCTTATTCATGCTGATTGTTTACTCATGATAATCATAAACAACAAAGCCGTGCTTCTTTACCAACTCGTCACGCTCGGCAGATTTAAGGTCTTCGCACACCATTTCGCTGACTAATGCCTCGAAGCTGATTTGGGGCGTCCAGCCGAGTTTGATCCTGGCTTTGCTCGCATCACCCAATAGCGTTTCCACTTCAGTCGGACGGAAATAGCGCGGATCAACAGCGACGATACAGTGACCGGCGTCATCGAAGCCTTTCTCGTCAACGCCTTCCCCGCGCCATGTGATAGCTATATCCAGCTCTTTGGCAGCGGCATTGACGAAATCGCGTACGCTGTATTGCACCCCGGTGGCGATCACAAAATCTTCCGGCTGTTCCTGTTGCAGCATCAACCATTGCATCTCAACGTAGTCTTTCGCATGACCCCAATCGCGCAAGGCATTCAGGTTGCCGAGATACAGGCAGTCTTGCAGGCCCAGTTTGATCCGGGCCAACGCACGGGTGATTTTGCGCGTGACGAATGTTTCGCCGCGAATCGGCGATTCATGATTGAACAAAATACCGTTACAGGCATAGATACCGTAGGCTTCGCGGTAGTTGACGGTGATCCAGTACGCGTAAAGTTTGGCAACCGCATAAGGGGAACGCGGATAAAACGGCGTGGTTTCCTTTTGCGGAGTTTCCTGCACCAGTCCGTATAGCTCGGACGTGGAAGCCTGATAAAAACGCGTCTTTTTTTCCAGGCCGAGAATACGAATCGCCTCCAGAATGCGTAATGCGCCCAATGCGTCCGAGTTGGCGGTGTACTCCGGCTCTTCGAACGAGACCGCAACGTGGCTTTGTGCCGCGAGGTTATAGATTTCGTCCGGCTGGACTTTTTGAATGATATGAATCAGGCTCGACGAGTCGGTCATATCGCCGTGGTGCAAAAAGAACGGCTTGCCTTCTTCATGCACGTCATGGAACAAATGGTCGATACGCGCGGTATTGAACAAGGAGCTGCGGCGCTTGATGCCATGAACTTCATAGCCCTTATCCAATAACAATTCAGCCAGATAAGCGCCATCCTGCCCGGTAACGCCGGTAATTAATGCTATTTTACTCATTGGGTTTAAGCTCTGTCGTAAGTGTCATCGAAACGCACAATATCGTCTTCGCCGACATACTCGCCGCATTGCACTTCGATAATTTGCAACGGAAGAGTGCCGGGATTTTCCAGACGGTGCCGGTGGGTCTTGGGAATATAAGTCGACTGGTTGGCTTCCAGTTGGATTTGCTGCGTACCATTGGTGATTTTAGCGGTGCCGGAGACCACAACCCAATGCTCGGAGCGGTGTTTATGCATTTGCATCGAAAGCTTGGCGCCCGGATTAACCATAATACACTTGATCTTGAAGTTGGGGCCTTGTTCCAAAACCGTGTAGATTCCCCAGGGGCGATGCACGGTCAAATGCGTTTCAGTCAAATGCGGATGGGTTGTCTGTACCTGCGCGACCAGTTGCTTGATGTCCTCGGTGCGATTGCGGTCGCAAATTAGCGTCGCATCCGCGGTCTGAATCACTGCAATATTCTGTACGCCCAACGTGGCCAGCAGACCGTTCGAACTCCATAGCAGACTGTCTTGCGTATCCAGCGTCAGGACATCGCCTTGCGTGATATTTCCCGATTCATCTTTGCCGCGATGCTGATAGATTGACTCCCAGCTGCCAAGATCGCTCCAGTCCATCGAAACAGGCACGACCGCCACTTTTTTCTCTTTTTCCGCTAAACCATAGTCAATGGATAGATTCGGCAGCTGGTCATAAGAGGCTTCCACCACGGCCATTCCCGACATTGATGTTATTGCATGATGAATTTCCGGCTGATGGCATTCCAGCATGTGCATAAAATCGCCCGCCCGGAATACAAACATGCCGCTGTTCCACAAATAGCCGTTTTCGACAAAGCGTTTTGCGTTCTCAAGATCCGGTTTTTCAACAAATCGGGACACACTCAAAACCGGATCGGCTGCGTTGAGTCCCAAAGACTCCGCAGGCTGAATATAGCCGTAACCGGTTGCCGGCTCGGAGGGTGTAATACCCAGCAATACCAGATAACCTTGCGCCGCCGCCAACTCGGCCGATTGCCAGGCCGAAAGAAAACCTTGTTCGTCGCCGATCGCGTGATCGGAAGGAAAAACGCCGACTATCGCCTCCGGGTCCTGCTTGAAAATTTCCCACACGGCCCATGCAATCGCAGGCAATGTATTGCGGGCACAAGGTTCGGCCAATACCGCCGCAGGAAGCTGTGCGTCGACTTCTGCCAACTGCCCTTTTACCTCAAACTTGTGATCCTGGTGCGTTACCGTCAACAAGCATCCGGCATCCACATGCTTGAGTAAACGGCATGCCGTTTGTTGCAGCAATGTTTGCTCTCCGTTGAGAGGAAGCAATTGCTTCGGGCGCAATGTTCGGGAAAGCGGCCAAAGGCGACTGCCGCTGCCGCCGGCAAGAATAATCGCATAACTGTTAGCCATAATCTTATCGGACATGACAACCGCGTAATTGCATGAAGTCCGCTTCTAATGATGAAGAAGGGGAAGCAGGAGCAGTGCAGCGGTTTATTGTGAGAAACGTATAGAGCGCTTGCAAAGGGATTAACAAGGACAATACCGATCGAACTTGGATCACTAAAACATCTCTTATCATTGTCCTTTCAATATTAAGCATATTCTTGTTTTTATCGAGGCCGGTGAATTATTCAATTGTTTCATAGGCAAGCCAATTTAACTAAGTCTTAAGGCCGCTTGGCCTGACCTGCATATATTCGTAAATTTTATCAGTTAAGCTTGCTGCTTTATTCCAGTGAAAGAATAAACTCCCACTGATCTTTGCTTACCGGCATAATGGATAATCGATTACCGCGCCTGACCAGCGCGAGGTCTACCAAAGCTTCTTCGTGCTTTAATTCTTGTAGGGTGATGGTGCGGGACAGGGTTCTGACATATTTAATGTCAACCATGATCCAGCGAGGATGTTCAGGATCGCTTTTAGGATCGAAATGCTTGTCGTCCGGATCGAAGGCGGAAAAATCGGGGTAGCCTTCTTTGACGATTTCCATAATGCCGACGATGCCGGGCATGCTGCAATTGGAATGATAAAAGAAAACCTGGTCGCCCAGTTTCATGTCATCCCGCATCATATTTCTGGCCTGATAATTACGTACACCATCCCAATGTTCGGTCTGGTTAGGCATGTTGTAAAGATCGTTAATCCCGAACGTATCGGGTTCGGATTTCATTAGCCAGTAGTTCATGGGGATTTCTTTATGAGATGTTATGGTGCATCTCCCGCCTGCGCCGTAATGTGCTTTCGTCCTTGAACCGAAGGTTCAAGTGGGGACATGGCCGGTAAATCAGGCTTCCCGTATAAAACGGGCATGCTCACCAATACTGGTATCCGCCCCCGGGGTAAAAACAGGTTCAGGAAACACCCAGCACACTCTCGAACGCTGCAGGAAATGCAAGACAATAGTTTATCGTGTTTACTGATTTTCTAAAACGTTTTCTATCTTGTGAGTCATTTTCGCCAGACATTCATTCAATGTTTGGTTAAGTGCGGCATTTTGGCTTTTTATCATTTGTAACTCGTGCGCCAAATTAAGCGCCGCCATAACCGCGATCCTGTCTGCGCCGGCCACCTTGCCGGAATCCCTCATTTGACGCATTTGCATATCAAGCTGTCCCGCCGACCTAATCAGGTCGCTTTGCTCGTCCGGCGCACAGGCAATTTTATATTCTTTGCCCATAATGGTCAGCGACACAGGCTGGAGTTTCTTGTTCATGATCCGTTCTCCATTGCTTTTAGACGAGTAATCATCGCTTCAACCCGAGTTCTGGCCAAAGTGGTTTTTTCTAAAAGTTTGGCCTTTTCCCGAACTAATGAATCTTGTTTGGTTTTCAGCGAACTGTTTTCATTTTTCACATGGTTGTACTGCTCGATAAGCTGATCCAGCTTGTCTTCGAGGTCTTTTAACTCTAAAGATTGATTTAATTCTGTCATGGTGGTAACTAGGTTGTTGCGAGCAAGTAAAGATGCGCCATTTTGCGTCTTTACCAAGCGATTCAAGATTAACAAATATTATCCAAGTTAATGATCATGGTAGCATAAGCGATATTTTTAGTCCGCGATAGTGAAATTATTATGTGGGATTTATGACTTACCAAGTAATTAATGCAATAGTTGTACATAGCGATGCCGAACTATCGGCGGCGCACGCTCACGGCATGGCGACCGGCATGTTATGCGCCAATGAGCAGGCACAAAGTGCTGAATGGCTAACCGAGCTGTTTCAGCATGGAACACCCGTAGCTGATGATGAGCGGACGACCTTGGTCCATTTGTTCGAAGATACCCGAGACTTATTGGTTAGCGATGAATTTGAATTTGACTTACTTTTACCCGGCGATGACGCATTATTGGGTGAGCAGGTTGAAGCCCTGACTTACTGGTGCCAGGGCTTTTTACTGGGCGTGGGTTTTACCCATGCCACCTCCGACTTGTCCAAGGAAGCCAGGGAAATACTAAAAGACATTATCGAATTCACCAAGTTGGATACCGAAGCTGAAGGCGAAGAAGATGAGAGCGATTTTATGGAAATTACCGAATACATGAGATCGGCTGTGTTATTGCTGCGGAGCGAATTAAATCAAAAAAGTTCAAGATCAAAAACGTCTTGAACCTTTTACCTTGAAACTTACCTGATTAAACATGAAACAAAGTGAATTTAAAAAACGCCGCAAGCTATTAATGCAGCACATCGGCAAAGGCAATATTGCACTGATCGGCAGCGCAGCAGTTCGAGCCCGCAACCGGGATGTCAATTACCCGTTCCGGCAGGATAGCGACTTTTATTATTTAACCGGCTTTAATGAACCGGATTCTTTGGCCGTTTTTATTCCCGGCCGCAAACAAGGCGAATATATCTTGTTCTGCCGGGAATTCGATGAGAAAAAGGCCCTGTGGGAAGGCGCACATGCCGGTCTCGAAGGCGCGACCACGCATTATAAGGCGGACGATTCTTTTCCGATTGACGACCTGGACGATATTTTGCCCGGCATGCTGGAAGACAAAGGCAAGGTCTATTATCCGATAGGACGGGATTCCGACCTTGACCACAATTTGCTGGTCTGGATAAACCATATCCGCAGCCAGTCCAGAAGCGGCGTTACTGCGCCGGGAGAGCTGGCTTCACTGGAGCATATCCTGCACGAAATGCGGCTATTCAAGAGTCCTGAAGAGCTCAAGCTGATGCGCCGGGCCGCTGACGTATCCGCCAGCGCTCATGTTAAGGCCATGCAAAAATGCCAACCCGGACTGTATGAGTATCAGGTAGAAGCGGAAATCATTTATAACTTTATCCAGGGCGGCCTGCGTGCGGTTGCTTACCCTTCGATTGTCGCCGGAGGAAAAAATGCCTGCGTACTGCATTACACTGAAAATGCCGATAAATTAAAAAGCGGCGATTTACTGTTAATCGATGCCGGTGCCGAGTGCGACCATTACGCCGCCGATATTACCCGCACGTTTCCGGTTTCAGGACGTTTTAGCGATCCGCAAAAACAGCTTTATCAATTGGTCCTGGATGCCCAGGCGGCGGCAATCGAACAGATCAAGCCGGGCTTACCGTGGCATTTGGCGCATGAAGCGTCGGTTGAGGTGCTCACTAAAGGACTGGTAACACTGGGATTACTGAAAGGCAAGGTGTCCAAGCTGATCAAGGATGAAAAATACAAACAGTTTTACATGCACAGGATCGGCCACTGGCTGGGCATGGATGTGCATGATGTCGGCGACTATAAGCTGGATAAAGAATGGCGTTTACTGGAAGCCGGCATGGTACTGACCATCGAGCCGGGATTGTATATTCCTGAGGATTGCCTGACCGTTGACGAACAATGGCGCGGCATCGGCATACGCATTGAAGACGATGTGCTGGTAACCGCCGAGGGGCATGAGATTTTGACCGGCGGCGTACCCAAAACCATTGCCGAAATTGAAAGCTTAATGCAGGCGAGCTGATGCAACATGATTATGACTTATTGATTTCCGGCGGCGGCCTGGCAGGTAACTGTCTGGCGCTGGCATTAAAAGAAACCGGGTTGAAAATTGCAATAGTCGAAGCAAGCACCCGCGAACAACATCATAATTCTCCCGCCGGTGACAGGGCCTTGGCTTTGGCCGCCGGTACCGTAAAAATGCTTGAGGCACTGGGCATTTGGCAGGGTATCAGCCAAGCCGCCACAGCAATCAAAGATATCCATATTTCCGATCAGGGCCATTTCGGTAAAACCCGGCTTTCGGCGCAAAAAGAAAATGTGGAAGCGCTGGGCTATGTGATTACCGCAAGAGACATTGAAGCGCATGTCGCCGGCTTGGTTAAGGAAAGTAGTATAGAACTGATTTGCCCTGCCCGGCTGGTCGGCTTGATGGCCGGTAATGATGCCGTCAACATCAGTCTGAAACGCGGCGATGAATCGTTAAACATATCGGCCAAACTGCTGGTTGGCGCGGACGGCGGCAACTCCTCGGTGCGCAATCTGCTGGAAATACCCCGGCACATCACCGAATACGGACAAACAGCTCTGGTCACCACGGTTAAAACATCCCTTCCCCATAAAAATGTCGCATTCGAGCGTTTTACCGCTTCAGGGCCGTTGGCCATGCTGCCTGTCGATATTGATCATTGCGCCGTGGTCTGGACGCGCACCAGCGAAGATGCGGATGCACTGATGTCCGGCAGCGAGGCGGACTTTTTGGCCGAGCTTCAGCAATGTTTCGGCTATAGACTGGGCGAGCTAAGTTTGGCAGCCCCTCGGCGAGCGTTCCCGCTGTCACTGATCCGCGCCGAAAAAATGACCGCAGATCGAACCGTGGTCATCGGCAATGCGGTGCATCAGTTGCATCCGGTTGCCGGACAGGGGTTTAACTTAGGGTTGCGCGACGTTGTGCAACTGGCCGAAATGATCATCAAGCAGCATCAGGCAGGTCAAGACATTGGCGACGCCGGTTTTTTAGCGGCTTACGCTGACTCAAGGCAAAAAGATCATGACCGGACTATCGGCTTTACCAATAGCGTAGTGAAAATATTTTCCAACGATTGGCTGGCATTGGCTGCCGCCAGGAATATCGGCTTGGCGATACTGGATCATATTCCTGCCGCAAAATCCATGCTGACCCGTCATGCGATGGGATTGGCCGGACGCATGCCCAGATTGGGCAACAGGAGATAACGCAGTGACCGAACATTATGAAGTAATTGTCGTCGGCGGCGGCATGGTGGGAGCAGCAACAGCTTGCGCGCTGGCTCATGGCGGCATTAAGGTTGCATTGCTGGAAACTTTTAACCCGGAAAGACAGTGGCCGCCGGAGCCTATCGATATTCGCGTCTCCGCTTTAACCAAAGCCTCCCAGAATATTCTCGAAATGTTAGGCGCATGGCCGGGCATGGTGCAGCGCGGCGTTTGCGCTTATCGGGACATGCGGGTATGGGATGCTCGCGGCGGTGGGGAACTGCATTTTGATTGCGCCGACACCGACTTCCCCGAACTCGGACATTTGGTCGAAAACAGAGTCACCGTTGCCGCCCTTTGGGATGTGCTGGATACCCTGCCCTCGGCCACTTGCATTACCCCGGCAAAAGTTGTCGATATGCAGCTTAACGAACACGGTCGGCAGTTACGCCTGGAAGACGGCCGAATCCTTGAAGCTGATTTGGTAATTGCCGCCGACGGCCGTGATTCTGCATTAAGAACAATGGCGGGCATCGACGTTACCGGCTGGGAATATCATCAGGACGGCCTGGTCGCTACGGTAAGCACTGAAAAGAGTCATCAGTTCACCGCATGGCAGCGGTTTCTCGATGAAGGGCCGTTGGCTTTCTTACCGCTAAAAAACGGGCAGTGTTCGATTGTTTGGACCCTGAGTTCGGAAACGTCAAAAAGCCATTTGGCGCTTGCCGACGAAGACTTCCTGCATGTTCTGGAGCAAGCCTCCGGCGGTATTCTGGGTAAAATGCTGGACGTAGGTCCACGGGCCGCATTTCCTTTACGCTTTCAATATGCAAACCGCTATGTCGATCAGCGTTTTGCGGTCTGTGGCGATGCCGCTCATGCGATGCACCCTCTGGCCGGGCAAGGCGTCAATGCCGGGTTATTGGATGCCGCAGCCATTGCGGAGCTGGTCATTCAGACCCGGCAGGAAAAAAGGCCGTTATCCAGCTCACGCTTCTTGCGTCGCTACGAACGCTGGCGCAAAGGCGATAATTTGATGATGATGTCGAGCATGGATCTGCTCAACAAGACCTACAGCGTGACCGCACAGCCCTTTGTCGGCCTGCGTTCAGAGGGAATGAACCGGGTTAATAACACCGCACTGGTCAAAGCTTATTTTAACCGTTACGCAATGGGCTTGCGTGCCGATTTACCCAAACTGGCAAAAAAGCAGACATGCTGGTAATTGCCGGACTTCGTCCTAAGCATCTGGCAGATTTGCAGTTTTTCGAATTAGAGTTTTCCCTGGCTACCGGCTTCTGGTATATTCCGGCACTGGCAATACGGGTTACCTGCTGAGCAACGACGCTTAATTTCAAAGCAGTAATAATAAAAATTAATTTTTAAAGAGGTGGAGAGCCATTATGACTGAAGGGTTATTTATATTAACTACTATTTTTGTCGCTTATGTTGTTTATGCGATTATAGGCGAACAGAAAACAACTGCTAAATCCAAAGCGCCGGCGGCAGAACCTGAAGTACAGGCAGCACCCGCGGAACAATCAAAGGCTCAGGCTGCGGTCGCAACAGAAAAACCAGCCGAAATTAAACCGGCTGCCGCTAAAACTGTTGCCCCTAAGGCGGTAACCCAAACAGCCCCCCCTGTAGCCGCCAAACCGGTAACAACAGCTAAAGCAGCAGCGCCCAAAGCAACGGCAACTAAAGCTCCAAAGGCAACTACAGCCAAACCCGCAGCAACCGCTAAAAAAACCACTGCTGTGGCCGCGGCGCAGAGCACCGGCTTAAAAGACCCAAAAACAGGAGAAGTTGCTACGGCTTATAGCAATTACCGATTTACCAAACGCTGGATAAAAGAGGCCTTGGTTACAGAAAGCTTGTTGGAAAAGGTCTATACCGCTAACGAACTGAATGCCGAGGTTGACGCGAAAATAAAAGAGGCTATAGCAAAACTGGAAGCCATGGATAAATATAAGGCGTAAGACTTAGATAACTGCAAATGTAAAGGGAGGCATCGCCTCCCTTTTTTTATGAACTGTTTCTGTCGCTACGCTAACACTATCGCGTTGAAATCAATCCAGGTAAAGTCTTCCTGAACATCCTGTCCCAATTCCAGAATCGTGTCGTCTTCTTCATCATGGTGCCAGTTCAATAAAACACAATTCGGATGATTTTTGGCATATTCGTTCAATAACTCAAACATGCTGTAAAAAATCTTAGTACTGACGCTGTTGAAATAAGTGAGCTGAAAATTAAATTCAACAGGATCGCCGTTAAGTGATTTTAAATGGCTTTGCAATTGCCGAAGAATAGGACGGAAAAACTCAACACCGTTTTCAGGATACGCTTCACCGGACATGCTCAGTGTGTTGTTTGAAAATTTAAAGTTAATTTCAGGTGTATCGGAAGTTGCTGGAATGTATAAATCGGTCATGACAGTTCCCCTTAAATAGTGGCTTTCAGATAAAAACAAGACAATTCATCTTCATACCCTACTGCATCTCTGATAGCGTATTGGATAGGTTCGGCTGAATCTCTTGCCAGTGTTAAAAATCCCAGACCTGCACCTTTGCTGATTGTGTCGGCACTGTGCTGATCATTTTTCAATTGGCTGCGATAAGCTTGCCTGATTTCGTCGGCGCTCATTTCCAGGATCGGGTCAATCTTGTCGCGTATACGTCCTTCATGCTGTTTTTGAATAAAATTTGCGCAAATAATAAAATATCTGTCTTCTTTTTTGCCGACAATAACAGAGCCTTCTTTGGTATCGTCAGAATCGGGCATACCGGGTGAGTAATGCATCGCATTTTGTATCATCTCGATAAAAGTGGAGAATACCTTGCGAGACCTTGCTCCCTTTTCATCCTGAATTTGCAATTTTTGTTTTAAAGAATCGCTCATGGTTGTAATCACATTCTGTGAAAGAATACCGCTATAATAAAAAACAATACCGTTAGCATCCGCCTCTTCGCGGAATACTGTAAACAGATCGATCAGCATAAAATTTTCCGGTTAATTAAAATCTGAATCCCATCAGGCAGACATCGTCACGACGCTTTTGTTTTCCCTGATAGTCATAATAGGCTTGCATGACAATTGACTCTTGCTCCGGCATAGGTTTGAGGTAATTTTCCTGAATCAGCCCCGAAAAGCGTTTTTTGCCGAAAGCGATTTTTTTTAATCCGCCAATCTGATCGATGATCCCGTCGGTAGTCAGGTAAAGACACATCCCTTTGGTTAGCTGGAGCTGTTGATTGGTCCATTGATAATCCATCGGCGTATCGATATAGCCTACGCCTTTACGATCAGGGTCCAGCAAATGTACGTCGGATGATTCGTTGCCTATATAAAATAAAGGTGTTTTAGCCCCGGCATAAGTGAGGGTATCGTTTTTAGTATTGACCCAGCAGAAAGCCGTGTCCATACCGTCATCGGATTGTCCGTTCTGCGCGGAAGAAAACCTGTCGAAATCAATGCCTTCAGTACCCGCTTCATTGATCTGTCCAAGCGCCATCTTGACCTTTTTATTCATTATCGCCAGCGCACCGGCTGGGTCGTGACGATTATCGTCAAGCAAAATATGATCGAGGAAAGAAGCCATGATCAGCGTCATAAATGCACCGGGAACGCCATGTCCCGTGCAATCGATCAATGCGAGAAAGAAACCGTCATCAAATTTTTTGCAGAAATAATAATCCCCGCCTACTTTGTCCCGCGGCTCCCAGTGCATGAAGTAGTCTTGCAATACGACGCTCATGTCTTCTCTTGACGAACGCAGGAAGGACTTTTGGATGATACTTGCGTAATTAATGCTTTCTGTTACCAAACGGTTTTTTTCCGCCTGTAAGAAAGACACCACTTTAATTAAATCCTCTCCGGTGCCAAGCCCCAGGTAATCGCCTTGTTCATCGGTGATAATAAATCCGTCGTTGATGGTTTTACGACCGGAACCCAACACTTTAAAACTGAGCGTTTGAATGCTCATGTTTTGATCGACAATAAGCGGACTTTTGTCCATGAAGGCAATACAGCTTTTCCGGTCGAATAAATCATGATGGAAAGGTTTAGCCATGCCTTCCATAAAAATATTACGGCTAATCAAACCAACCGGCTTGCCATTCTCTACCACAGCAATAGAAATCAGGTCGTGATGCTCATCCAACAATTTCGTCACTTCAAGATTAGTTTGTTGGGGCGATACCGTAGGACAGAGTTTTAGCAGACTGCTGGCGATATATTCCGCCTCAATTTCAGACAGTCCCGCTCTCGATTGGTTTAATAAGGATTGATCTAACATTGACTTCCCTTCATATTGAAAATGCGACAAGGGTAGATCACCTTTATTACAACATGATGAATTCGGACGTTAATGCAGCTATCCAGTAAAAAGTGTGAATCGGTTCACATTTTTGGCCACCTTAGTGTGCCAACTGGCAGCGATGACAGGAGAGTCAAAAATATTGGCTTTGGAGGGATTGGTGTGGTTTTCGGTGTTAATGATCCATATCCAGCTGTTTCAAGCGATAGCGTAACGATCTGAAAGAGAGCCCCAGCTGTTTGGCGGTGGCTGTTTTGTTCCAGTTATTGTCTTCCAACGCAACAGTGATGGCTTTTCTTTCGATTTTTTCCAAATGATCTTCCAGCGACTCCAACGCTGTACCATATTCCGTCGATTTAGCCGCATTATGCGCATCTATCGGCAGGTTCAAATCATCCCTTTCTATGCTGCTGCCTTCATACAACGCTAGAGCTCTTTCGAGGATATTTTCAAGCTCTCGAACATTGCCCGGAAAATGATATCGTTGCAATGCCGTTAATGCTGATGCCGATAAGCTTGGCCTATCCTGTTTGTTGGCACCGGTCAGCTTGGCTAATATATGGTCGACAAGAACGGGAATATCGTCAGGCCGTTCTCGTAAAGGCGGAACGAGAAGATCGATGACATTGATCCGGTAATATAAATCCTGCCTGAAACTGCCGTCCCGAACCATATCGTTAAGATTTTTATGGGTAGCGCTGAGCAAACGAATATCGACCGGGATTTCCTGCTGCTCGCCAACGGGACGGATTTTTTTTTCCTGTATCGCGCGCAGTAGCTTGACTTGCAGGGACAATGGCAAATCGGCGACTTCATCAAGAAATAAAGTGCCTCCTTCCGCCGCCTGGAAAAAGCCTTTTTTGTCGCTGACAGCCCCGGTGAAACTGCCTTTTTTATGGCCGAAAAATTCACTTTCCATCAGCTCGTGCGGGATCGCTCCGCAGTTAATCGCGACAAAAGCATGGTCGCTACGGGAACTTTGCTGATGAATCAGCTTCGCAACCAGCTCTTTACCCGAACCTGATTCGCCGCTGATATAGACCGGCGCCTGGCTGCGGGCGAGTTTTTCTATTTTGGCCCTGATCTCCTGCATGATTAATGAATCACCTAATAGCGTGTGCCTTGTTCGTCTCTCTTTGACAGAACCGGTAACGGAAAGCTTTAAGGCATTGTTAACAAGCAGACGCAATGCGGGCAAATCAACCGGCTTGGAAACAAAATCAAAAGCGCCTTTTTTCATCGCCAAAATCGCCGACTCCATATTACCGTGTGCGGTAATAACGGCAACCGCTATCGGGATCGGCAGTGTTTGTATAAAGTCAACCAACTCAAGACCGTTGCCGTCGGGCAGCTTCATATCGGTCAAGCAAAGATCGAGGGATTTTTGCTGTAATAATGTCTTGGCCTGAGCAATATTTTCAGCGCAGAATGTTTCGATATTCATCCTGTTAAGAGTGATTTCCAACAGCTCACGGATATCGGGTTCGTCGTCTACAATCAATGCCGATGGTTTATTCATATATCAATTAGGGTCTGTTCCGCATTCAACAAACAGAGCCGAAAACTGCTCCGATGATTATCAGCCAAATAATAGCTCAATTTTGCCTGATTTAATTCGGCTAATTCTCTTGAAATATACAGCCCTAATCCTGTGCCACTGGAAGATGTGGTAAAGAAGGGCTCAAATAAATGGCTCTGGTGCTCGCTGCTGATGCCGGAACCGTTATCAATGACCTCGATGCAAGGTGCTTGCTGTATCGCAAAAGCACGTAAAATTATCGGCCCGGTCTCAGGCTTGCCGTATTTCAGTGCATTCCGGCACAAGTTGTCCATAATCTGCCTTAAATGGTTGGGATCTATAAACGCGCACAAAGATTCACCAGGATGTAATAACTTGAATGCATCCATATTAACAGCATGTTCAAGTGTGAAATTTTTCAGGTAATTGTCCAGCCACGGCTTCAGACGAATTTTTTCCCGCCTTGAATCGTTTCTTCGGGAAAGTTGTAAAATATCTTCAATAATATGGTTGACGCGAATTGAATGGGTCTGAATGATTTCTGTCAGCCGCCGATCCTGGACAGATAACAACGGGTTTTCCGAAAGCAATTGCCCGGCATGACTGATAGCCCCTAACGGGTTGCGTATTTCGTGGGCAATGCTGGCGGTGAGCCGGCCCAGCGATGCAAGCTTGCTTTGTTGCACCTGCTGATTATAAAGCGCAATATCTTCCAGAATAATCATATAAAAAAACTCATGCCCGGTCGGCAGCGGCATGAACCGGATATGAATTTCGGACTGATTCGGCAGTTGCAGCAACACAAGGTTTTGTTCCTGATCGGATAACCAAATATGAAACGCCTCAGCCAAATAGGCCGAAATGTCGCCAAGCTTGACCGGCAATGCCGATAAATTTGCCAACCGTAATGCAGACTCATTGGCCATCTGAATGGCTTGCTGCTTGTTGGCGATAATAATGCCCGATTGCAGATGTTGGATAATGTATTTGTTGAGATCTTCCAGTTTAATAATGGTTTGTTGTTGTTGATCGGCAAGCTGGAAGATCTGCTCGCTACGTTTTGCCAGGATATACGACAGCAAGGCGATGGTAAAAAATGCTGCGCCCAGCATTCCGGCATTGGCGTAAGAGGTCGAATCAAAGCTGTGCGAGTAATCGGCAACGACTTGCTCGGTCAGCACGGACAAACTGGCCATCGCGGCAAAAAGCATCGCACAGCGGCCTCCGATTAATAATCCGCCAGCCGCGATGGACACAGCAAGCAAAGTCCCCATGCCGCTGTTAACGCCGCCGGAAGCGTGCATTATCAAGGTTAGGATGAGTATATCTGTAAAAATCAGCAATTGCGCTTGCGTGGTGTAGCTTGTGAGCCGCCAAGCTATGCAAATACCGGATAGGATTGAGAGAATCAGATAGCATTGGCTGCTGTAGACGAATAATCGGCTATCGTAAGTGCCTAGCAATGAAGAATCTGTGTAACTGTAAAACAAAGCGATAAATATACCGGCCAAAATCAGTCGGTAACCTAAAAAAACCTTTAACAACATCCAGGCTTGCTGGGCCGGAATACCGTAACCTTTGGAAAAAGGGCACGGAAAGATAGTCTCGTTGGTATTTGGCGGCATGTTTATTTTTAAAATGGCGTTTTGCAGGGACTTCGTTAAAATGCTCAATAGAGCGTTTAATCGTAGCATTTAGTTGTTATCGTGTGTGAAAAATACCCGCCGGACTTTGCCGGTTAATCCAAGGAGTAATTAATGAATATTCATGAATATCAGGCTAAGCAGTTATTTTTGCATTACTCCATACCTGTGCCTGATGGTAAGCATGCAACATCGCCCGAAAGCGCCGAGCGGGTTGCCGAAGAACTGGGCGGTGACGGCTGGGTGGTTAAAGCCCAGGTTCATGCCGGCGGTCGGGGTAAAGTCGGTGGCGTTAAGCTGGCCAAAAGTCCGGCTGAAGTAGCCGCGTTCAGCAAGGACATGCTTGGCAAACGGCTGGTGACCAACCAAACCGGCGCAGAAGGATTGCCGATTAACTCGGTACTGGTAGAAAAAACTTACCCGATCAAACGCGAATTGTATCTGAGCGTGTTGGTTGACCGGGGCAGCGAGCGCATTATTTTTATTGCCTCGGCAGCGGGCGGCATGGATATCGAAACCGTCGCCCACGAAACGCCGGAACAGATTATCTCGGTTCCCGTTCATCCTGCCGCCGGCTTACAAGGTTATCAATGCAGGAAAGTCGCCTACGCTTTGGGGCTTAAAGGAGCGCAGATCAAAGCCTTAGGAAAAATCATGCAAGGCTTGTACGACCTGTTTTTAGCCAAGGACGCCAGCCAGATTGAAATTAATCCACTGATAGAAACCGACAGCGGCGAGCTGATCGCGCTGGATGCCAAGATTAATTTCGACGATAACGCGGTTGAAGCCCATCCTGATATAGGCGCAATGAAAGATGCTGCTCAGGAAGACGAAAAAGAAAATAAAGCCCAACAATTCGGACTGAATTACATCACTTTGGAAGGCAATATCGGCTGCATGGTCAACGGCGCGGGACTCGCGATGGCGACCATGGATTTGGTCAAATTGAAAGGCGGGCAACCAGCCAATTTTCTCGATGTTGGCGGCGGTACCAGCGTTGAAAAAGTCTGCGAGGCGTTCAAGCTGATCCTGTCGGATCACAGCGTCAAAGCGGTCTTGGTGAATATTTTCGGTGGTATCGTCCAGTGCGACATTATCGCGGCGGGTATTTTAGCCGCCGTCGAACAGGTGCATGTCGCCGTGCCGGTGGTTGTGCGGCTGGAAGGCACCAATGCCGAGCAGGGCCGGGCCTTGCTGAGCAACACAGGATTGAATCTATATGCGGCCGATGATTTGGCGCACGCCGCAGAACAAGTCGTTGCATTGGCGGAGGCCGCATGAGCATTTTAATCAACAAAGACACCAAAGTGATTTGCCAGGGTTTTACCGGCAAACAAGGCACTTTTCATTCCCAGCAAGCGCTGGATTACGGCACGCGATTAGTCGGCGGCGTTACCCCGGAACGCGGCGGCGAAACCCATTTGGGTTTGCCGGTATTCAATACCGTACAGGATGCAGTAAACGACACAGGCGCCACCGCCAGCGTCATTTACGTACCGCCTTTTTATGCCGCCGATGCGATTCTGGAAGCGGTCGATGCCGGGATTAAACTGATCGTCTGCATCACCGAAGGCATTCCGATATTGCAAATGCTGCGAGTTAAGGCAGCGATGGCCGGTACCGGCGTTTTGCTGGTCGGCCCCAACTGCCCCGGCGTGATCACGCCCGGCGAATGCAAAATCGGCATCATGCCCGGCCATATTCATCTGCCCGGATTGATCGGCATTGTGTCGCGCTCCGGCACCTTGACCTATGAATCGGTGCATCAAACCACAGCACAAGGCTTGGGACAAAGCACCTGTGTCGGCATCGGCGGCGATCCGATACACGGCATGAACTTCGTCGATGTGCTGAGCCGTTTTCAAGCTGATGACCAAACCAAAGGCATCGTAATGGTCGGCGAAATCGGCGGCGGCGAAGAGGAAGAGGCCGCAGACTATATCAAAGCCCATGTCACCAAACCTGTGGTTGCCTATATCGCAGGACAAACCGCGCCTCCCGGCAAACGCATGGGCCATGCCGGTGCAATTGTGACCGGCGGCAAAGGCACGGCGGAAGGCAAAGTCGCCGCGCTTAAAGCGGCGGGGATTGAGGTGGTGAGCTCGCCGACTGATATTGGTGTGGCGATGAAGGGGTGTTTGTGAAGATAGAATATGGCATGACTGATCCCATACTACCCGTTGATTGCGTGGAATCGCTTGAGCCTCTCTCTCTGCCACTGCTGCCATCACCTGATGATAATCTTTTCTCTTCGCCGGATGACTGGTGGAACAACGCATGCCTTAACTGGTATCCCAACGGTTGGAGCCTTTACGCCGATGGATACCAAGAAGCAGCCGATCTGCTTGTCAAGCACATTGACGAACGCAAGGCCTCCCAAGATACCTTGGTTTATCCGGTACTGTTTCTCTATCGGCAATACCTCGAACTTGCAATAAAAGACCTCATTCGTCAATCCCGTCACCTTCAAGACATCTCCGGCGATTTTCCTAAAAACCACCGGATCGACAAACTGTGGGAGGTTTGTCACAAACTTCTTTCGGACATATCACCCGGTGATTCGGTAGCTGAACTTAAAGAGATCGGCCGCCTCATAAATGAGTTCTCGGAAGTCGATCCCAGCTCTATGGCTTTCCGATACCCTCAAGACAAAGATGGAAAACCATCGCTACCCGGTATCAGCCGCATTAACCTTCGTAACGTTCGTGACGTCATTGGAAAAATCTCAAACATTCTTTTGGGTGCCAATCTACAAGTTGGCGAATACTTATCTATCAAGCAAAGCATGGAGAGAGATTTCAGTCATGAATGATAATCATACTAATCATAATCAAACGAGACAGCGCAAATGTGCGCAGCCCTTAGCAATCCAAAATGAAAGAAAACAAGCTAAAGATTTCCTAAATGACAACAAGTAGCCAGCACCTTTTAATTTTGCACTTTCAATGACTCTAAAAATAGCCCTGGCCCAAACCAATTTCCTGGTCGGCGATATATTCGCCAATGTCGACAACATCGCCCGCGCCGCCATACACGCCCGAGACGAATTGGGCGCGGATATGATCGTCTTTCCTGAACTGACCCTGACCGGCTATCCGGCGGAAGACCTGTTATTGCGCCCCGATTTTATTAACGCCGCCAATAACGCGCTTTATCAACTCGCCGACCGCGTTGCCGGCATTGCACTGGTCGTCGGCTTTCCCGAACGCGACGGCGACAAGCTTTACAATAGCGTAGCGGTGCTACACCAAGGCGCTATACTGGCCTGTTACCGCAAACGGGCTTTGCCCAATTACGGCGTATTCGATGAGCAACGTTATTTTACGGCGGGCAACCAGCCGTGCGTATTTGAGTTCAACGGCACGTTTATAGGGCTGACCATTTGCGAAGATGTTTGGCGTCCCGGCATTATTGAAGATACCCAACAAGCAGGAGCGGAATTACTGCTGACCATTAACGCCTCGCCGTTTAACTCGGGAAAAATCCATCAACGCGAAGCTGTTATTTGCAGCCAGGTTAAAGCCGCGCAAATCCCGTTGGTTTATGTCAACCAGGTCGGCGGCCAGGATGAATTGATCTTCGACGGCGCATCTTTTGTTGTTGATGCCCAAGGAGACATCGTCTTTCGTGCTGCGGAGTTTAAAGAGCAAATCAGCGTAGTCGAGTTTGCCGGCAATCACCCGGTAAAAAATACCTGTGCGCCGTCTTATATTGAAATCTCCAGCGAGTATCAGGCCCTGGTGCTGGGCATTAAAGATTATGTACGCAAAAATGGCTTTCAGGGAGCCATCTTGGGCTTGTCCGGCGGTATCGATTCGGCGCTGGTTCTGGCTTTGGCCGTCGATGCGTTGGGCGCAGATAAAGTCGAAGCCGTGCTGCTGCCGTCACGCTATACGCAAGACATGAGCAACGAAGATGCGGTACTGGAAGCAAAAGCCTTGGGCGTGCACTACCATACCATTCCGATAGAACCCGCGGTTAATGCCTTTACCGGCATGCTGGCCGATATTTTTTCCGGTACGGCCAAAGATGCTACCGAAGAAAACATTCAGGCGCGTTGCCGGGGCGTGATTTTAATGGCGCTGTCGAACAAGCAGGGCAAGCTGTTATTAACCACCGGCAACAAAAGTGAAATGAGCGTCGGTTACGCGACGCTATACGGCGATATGTCCGGCGGCTTTGCGCCGATCAAAGATGTACCCAAGATGCTGGTCTACCGCTTGGCGCAATACCGCAATTCGTTATCTCCGGTGATACCGGAACGGGTCATTACCCGCCCGCCATCTGCTGAGTTGGCTCCCGACCAAGTCGATGCCGACTCTTTGCCGCCTTACGACGTGCTGGACCCGATTCTGGAGCGTTATATCGAAAAAGATCAATCCGCCGATCAAATCATCGCTGCCGGATTCAGGCGCGAAGATGTAGCAAGAGCCATCAGTTTGGTAGACCGCAACGAATATAAACGTAGGCAATCTCCGCCGGGCATCAGGATTACCGACAGGGCATTCGGCCGCGACCGGCGTTACCCGATTACTTCCGGTTATAAAGGCATTTAGCTGCCTATTCGAAACCTTTCTTCCAAGTCTCAAGGAAAATGGATTACCTTTCTCAATTCCCGGCTATTTGTAATACAATGGGCGGGTTTACAACCGTTTGTTTCGATCGCGTAATGTTCCTGCCGGCGGGTTATAAAAACAAGGCTATAGCTGCGTTGGCTGTTGATTTTCAATAGAAACACACCCATCCAATGCATAGCCAATAAAAACATTACTGCTGCCTGTTTATCAGTAGACAGTATTTAATAATTAAAAAAAGGTCAGTTATATGTGTTGGAGTGGTGAAGCGTCAGGCGTTTTAGCCGTCGCAGGTCTTAGTACCGCAGCTTATGTTGCGATCAAACAAGGGGAATCAAAAGAGCTCTGGATTCCGCTAACTTATTTTGCCTTAATGGAATTATTGCAGGCAGCAACTTACGTTTATATCGATTTATGCGACAATCCGAGCAATCAGATACTCACGCTGCTGGGTTATTTGCATGTCTCGTTCCAGCCGTTTTTCGTCAACATGGTGGCGATGTATTTCATCCCGGAAAGCGTCAAACTGAAAATCCGGACGACGGTTTATACCATTTGCGCGATCGGCACGCTGTTCATGCTGATCAAGATGTATCCTTTTGCCTGGGCGGGTTCGTGCAATATCGGCGTCGAAGGTTTTTGCGGACCGAGCGTTTGTTCCACTTCCGGCTCCTGGCATATCGCTTGGCAGATGCCATTAAATGGTTTGATGTCAGATCCTGTCGGCTGGTTGTTCGGCTTTAACTGGGGCTTGCATGCGTTTACTTATATCGTGGTCGCTTTTTATCTGCCGCTTATGTACGGCTCCTGGCGTTTCGTGGGTTTCCATTATTTAATCGGCCCGTTTATTTCCGACATTACCACGACCGATCCCAACGAATATGCGGCGGTTTGGTGTTTGTTTTCTATCGCTTTATGCGTATCGGTTATTAAGTCCCCGATCAGGAAACATCTGCATGTTAAAACCTGGCCTTTTTATAAAAAATATATTGGCGATTCGCTTTAGATAAAACTGCGTCAGTTGGGCTGTATCTTTTTTACGGCCCAACTTATCAGCTTCCGGCATTACCCATCCCGATCAACCCATAACAACCGATTTTCGCTTCGCTCCCCAGTTCCCATGCTCCGGATTAAACACCCCCGCACAACGCTCACCGCAAAAGCGGCAATTTCCTGACGCATCCAGATTCCAGTCGGACAATTCGTACCAGTCGCGGCCTATCAGCAGATTTTTGCAACTGTGGCAATAAGTGCTCTGCTCGGCTTTATCATGCACATTACCCACATAGGCATAATGCATCCCGTTTTTTAACGCGATTTGTCGCGCCAGCAATAGCGATGAAAGCGGCGTAGGCGGCTTATTACGCATCTTCCAGTCCGGGTGGAACGCGGTAAAATGCATCGGCACATCGGGTCCCAGATTCTCTACGACCCATTGCGTCATCGCTTCCAGTTCCGCTTCCGAGTCATTTTCATCAGGAATAATCAGGGTAGTCAGCTCCAGCCAAACCGATGTTTCATGCTTGATATATTTAATCGTTTCCAATACCGGTTCCAGATGCCCACCGGCAATTTTGTAATAAAACTTTTCGGTGAAAGCTTTTAAGTCAATATTGGCCGCGTCCATGTATTGATAAAACTCGACCCTGGGCTCGGCGCAGACATAACCTGCGGATACCGCCACCGATTTTATGCCCAGGCTTCGACAGGCCTGGGCGGTATCAATCGCATATTCATGGAAAACCACCGGATCGTTATAGGTATAGGCGACGCTGTGACAACCGTTATCCCGTGCCGCCTGTGCAATGGCGTCGGGCGATGCCTTGCTCATCAGGGTGTCCATTTCCCGCGATTTGCTGATGTCCCAATTCTGGCAAAAGTTGCAGGCCAGATTGCAACCGGCGGTGCCAAAAGAAAATACCGAGGTGCCGGGTAAAAAATGGTTCAGCGGTTTCTTTTCGATAGGATCAATCGCAAAGCCGCTGGAACGGCCGTAACTGGTCATCACAATCTGGTCATCCAGATTCTGCCTGACAAAGCACAGACCGCGCTGGCCTTTGTGCAGTTTGCAGAATCTGGGACAAAGGTCGCATTGCACACGGCCATCCGCCAAAATATGCCAGTAACGGGTTTTTACAGTATCGTTCGTAACAAAATCAGTCATGATTATTCTCCTGTCTATATAAATAGTAAAAGCTGCCACTTTATTCGTGTAACAAAAGCGCATGAAAACTTATTTAAATAGCTCAGCCATTCTATAGAGAGCGAACTGGGGCTTTTATTCGAATCCTAAGGTTTCTGTTTTTTAGCATGACTTATCACCGGGACAAAATAAATGACTTTCGCATATATAGGTAGTGATACGTATAGATGACAGGTGACTTTGATTCTATCATCCCGTGCCGCGATAACGTGTCGGTTTGTGCTGTAGAGTGCTTTTCACAGCTGAATGGTTGCTAATAACTTGTTAGTAATTAAGTGTTACTATCTTGCGGACTGAAATTCCAAAAAACGCTACCAGGGGTTGCTAGCCGCAGAGAGTATCTCCATCTGCTATCCTGCTCCCTGAAGCTGTATAGATTAAATAATAGGACAAGCTAATGAATAGACAGCCCGCCGTAGCAGGTTCTTTTTATCCTGCAAATCCCAAACAGCTCCATTTGATGCTGGAGCAGTTTTTGAATAATGCGGCGACCGATGAAAAAGCCCCCAAAGCGATCATCGTGCCTCATGCCGGCTATATTTATTCCGGCCCAATCGCCGCAAGCGCTTATACCCGGTTAAAAAATGCCCATGCTCAAATAACCCGCGTGATTCTTATCGGCCCCTCTCATCGCGTCGCTTTCAGGGGCTTGGCCGTGAGCAGAGCGGAAACATTTACCACGCCGCTGGGACGCGTCCTTGTAGATCAAGCCGCAGTGCAGGCCATAGTCCAACTACCCTTTGTCGAATACATTGAGCAAGCCCATACTTATGAACATAGCCTGGAAGTGCATCTGCCTTTTTTACAAGAAGTGCTGGATAATTTTAAAATCGTGCCCATTGTTGCCGGCGAAGCATCCTCGGAACAAGTCAGTCAGGTGCTTGATGCGCTGTGGGGCGGTGATGAAACGCTGATTGTGATCAGTTCCGACCTGAGCCATTATCATGATTATGCAACAGCCCAACAGATGGATAAATCAACCAGCCAAGTCATAGAACAGCTGGAATATGACCGGCTCACCTCCGAATCCGCTTGCGGTAAAGTGCCTGTCAGCGGTTTGTTGAAACTGGCTCAAAAAAAGTCGCTGTCGGTCACCAACATTGATCTACGTAACTCCGGCGATACCGCCGGAGATAAATCCAGAGTGGTCGGCTACGGTGCTTATGTCATTGAATGAGGCGAATCGCCAACGCCTGCTGGAGTTGGCGAAAAACTCTATTCAACATGGGCTTCAAACAGGACAATCGCTAAAAATTGATTTGAACAATTATCCTGCGGAATTGACAGAACTTCGCACCACCTTTGTTACTTTGAAGATAAATCATCAATTACGCGGCTGTATTGGCAAGCTGGTGGCGGTCAAACCGCTAGCCGAAGATGTTGCTGAAAATGCGTTTTGCGCCGCCTTTAAAGATCCTCGATTTCCACCGCTGCAAGCCTATGAATTGGAAAACCTGGAAATACATTTGTCCATCCTCACGCCTGCTGAGCCGGTATCGTTTAGCTCTGAACAGGATTTACTATCCCAGTTGCAGCCCGGCATTGATGGCTTGGTTTTAGAAGAAGGTCATCTACGCGGCACTTTTTTGCCGTCAGTATGGGAGTCATTACCGCAGCCCGAACAATTTTTACGGCATTTAAAACAAAAAGCCGGCTTAGCATCCGACTACTGGTCCCCAAATATCCGAATTTACCGCTATCAGGTCGAGGCAATAGATTGAGTAAGAATATTGCACTTCCGTTTCCGGAGCAATATATTGACTTTATAAAGCTCCATCCAATTTTCCCAATGACTTGACACTGTCTCGGATAGTATTACTCACTAACGACGCTTTCGGTGCTTCTTCAAAGTGAATGATTAAAAGTGAATCATTAAATGACCACCATCAGTAGATGAAACAAGGATAATGTCTCCGTGTTCGGGATGTTTGGCGCATTTAGTTGCAATCGTTCCGGCATACTCAAGCCTGTCAACTTCATCGTAAATATCTTCGGAGATTTCTTCGTATTGCTGTACTGTCAGCGGCGTTATCTTTGCATCTTTCATTCAGATGATCTCCGATAGATTAAAGAAAGGTAAGTCGCCGTTATTTTGCTTTTGTTCATACCATATTTTTTCATTATTGAAATTCGAATCTAACACGCATAAATATCATTGCCCTTGAATTGTGTTAGGCATGAAAAACCTATACTTATCAGCCTACTGCCAATCCCCGAAAAAATCAGGGACTGGCTCGGCTCCGTTCATAAAAGTCTAAGAATCGTTCGATGCCTATCAATTAGCTGTCAAGGTCAACACAGTGTAAATAAATCTCACGGTTAAAGAGCAGCGCTGCCATTAATGTGAGTTGAACAATGATGTTAAACACCCATACTATGTTTTTCATGATGGTTTCCTCAAAGCGAATTTATTAAATTTACGCTTGCACGTCAGTCATACCGGCAATGTCGACCTAACATTCTTGATGTCGTTATCGGCTGACATTTTTATTATTAAAGGAAAAATATCGAATCCCTATTAATAATCAGTGCCCTCGCCCAATGACACCATTTTTGAAAGTTTTCGTAGCGGCGAAAAAGGCGTTAGTTTTTTATTTTGCCTGAGCTATGTCCCTATGCCTCAAAAATAAATGGTGTATAGGCATCTGTAAGGTAGAGCCTCCAACTTCTTCAATCAATAGGCTCTATTACCTATCAGGTGAACTCCCTATTAAGCTGGACGCCTTACATCATTAAAGCCTCTGGTCTTTTTTAAGTCCACATGACTCTCAAAAAAAACTAAAGCATAAAAAGTGCCATTAATTTAATTTATTTATTAATCAAAAAACTAAGTTTTGCCACAGCTTGGTTTTAGAAAAAAGTTGGCCGTTTTTTTGACGAAAAGGGAATGTTTTTTCCAATTTGACAATGCATGAATATATTTCGGAAACGCTGGCTAATGCTGAACCTTGCTTTTCAAAGAATTTTATCAATGCTGCCATTATTAGCCAATTTGCTCCGCCTTACAGCAAGCCATGCTCGGCAAAAGAATAAGGCTGTCCGTCACCGATAATAAAATGATCCAACACCCGTATATCAAACAAGGCTAACGCCTGCTTAAGTTTCTCGGTGATATGTTTATCGGCTTGGCTGGGTTCGGAAATACCGGACGGGTGGTTGTGGGCAAAAATGACCGCTGCTGCATTATGGCGTAATGCCTGCTTGGCAACTTCCCTCGGATACACGCTGGCGCCATCTATGGTGCCCCTGAATAATTCATCAAGTTGTATAACCCGGTGCTGATTATCAAGAAATAAGCAGGCAAACACTTCATAGCTGTAGCCACGTAGTTGCGCACTGAGATAGGAGCGGGTGATGTCCGGGCTGGTTAGCGCATTGCCGCGCTGCAAGGCTTCCTTAAAATGCCGCCGGGCCATTTCCAATACAGCCTGGAGCTGGACATAAGTGGCCTCGCCCAAGCCTTTGCCATCGCAAAAGCGTTGCTGGTCTGCGCTTAATAAGGCATTCAAAGAGCCAAAATCGCTCAATAGCTCACGCGCCAAATCCACTGCGGATTTGCCGGGCGAGCCGGTGCGCAGAAAAATAGCCAGCAATTCCGCGTCGGTTAAAGCGGCTGAGCCGCGTAGCAACAGTTTTTCTCTGGGCCGATCTTCTGCCGACCAATCTTTAATGGACATAGGCCTCTTCCTATACGATTGAGATTTAAGCATAGAAGAATTTCTTCATACTTGCCATAATGTCATTTTTTGTTCAACTTTCCGGGCCTTACTATTAACAAGCATATTCTATTGGCCGTCAGTGGCGGCATTGCTGCGTACAAGTCGGCCGAATTGGTCAGGCTGCTGCGAAAACGGGGCGCTAAAGTACGCGTGGTGATGACCAGATCCGCTATGGAATTTGTTAGCCCGCTGACTTTTCAGGCGCTTTCCGGCAATCCGGTGCATAGCGAATTGCTTGATGCCGATCAAGAGCATGCGATGGGCCATATCAATCTGGCGCGCTGGGCCGATGCATTGATTATCGCTCCGGCAACGGCCAATACCATTGCAAAATGCAGTCACGGTTTGGCTGACGACTTATTATCGACGCTATACCTGGCGGCAACCTGCCCTGTTTACATTGCCCCGGCCATGAACCAGGCCATGTGGCATAAGCCGGTCACTCAGGAAAACATCCAAAAACTCAAAAGCCACGGCGTTACCGTGATCGGCCCCGAACAGGGCGATCAGGCTTGCGGCGAAACCGGCTTCGGCAGAATGTCCGAACCGCTGGACATCTGCAATCGTTTACTGGATGAGCCGGCAACTCAGTGTTTAAGCGGTCTTAGAGTCTTGATCAGCGCAGGGCCGACCCGCGAGCCTTTAGACCCGGTACGCTACATCACCAATCGCAGTTCAGGAAAAATGGGTTATGCGCTTGCCAACGCCGCGTTAAAAGCGGGCGCCGAAGTTACGTTGGTCAGCGGCCCTGTCATGCTTTCCGCGCCTGATAATGCAGATCTTATAAACGTAGAAACAGCTGCGCAAATGTATGCGGCGGTTATCGCCAAAGCCGCGGAACATGACATTTACATCGGTGCAGCGGCTGTTGCCGATTACAGCCCTGCGATGGAAAACGAGAAAATAAAAAAACAGGCCGACCAATCCACGCTAACGTTAACGCTGCAAAAAACCAGGGATATTCTGGCGGAAGTGGCGCAGCTGGCTAACCGCCCGTTCACCGTCGGATTTGCCGCAGAAACCCATGACCTCGAACAATATGCCTTAGACAAATTGTCACGAAAAAACCTGGATATGATTGCGGCAAACTGGGTAGGACGCGATTTGGGCGGCTTTGACAGTGAGCACAACGCATTGCAGGTTTTCTGGAAAACCGGTCAAAAAAACCTGGCAATGACCGACAAAAATCAATTAGCCGAACAATTAATCAGCTTAATCGCAGAGAGAAGGGAACATGAAAGGCACAACAAAAATACAGCTTAAAATTCTGGACGGCCGTTTAGGCAAGGACATTCCGTTACCAGAATATGCGACATCAGGTTCGGCAGGTTTGGATTTACGCGCCTGCCTGGATGAGCCGATCGAATTAAAACCGGGAGAAACTGTATTAATTCCAACCGGCCTGGCAATTCATATTGATGATCATCAACTGGCCGCGGTGTTATTGCCCAGATCCGGCTTGGGCCATAAACACGGCATTGTATTGGGCAACTTGGTCGGACTGATCGATTCGGATTATCAGGGGCAGGTTTTCGTCTCCTGCTGGAATCGGGGCAACTCCGCTTTTACGATCAATATCGGCGAGCGTATCGCACAAATGGTTTTCGTGCCGGTGGTACAGGTGGAATTCGAACACGTCGCCGAGTTTGATCAAAGTTTGCGCGGCTCAGGCGGCTTTGGTCATACAGGTCGTCATTAAGCTGTTTTTCTTTGAGGAGCATAAACATGGTACGGCTATTTTCTTTATTGTCAGTGTTTGCTGTTTTAATGATTCTATCTGCCGGTGCAGGCGTCTACTGGATCAGTGCGGCTCAAATTAAACAGTCAAAGCAGGACTCAACAGCCGCTGTTGCAAAAAGCGTCGCCTTAGGCATAGCGGCACAGGTCAATCTGCTAACCGACACGCTGGAGAAAATGGCTCAGGACCCGGAAGTGTTGGCTGCAGTTACCGGCACAGACACGGCTCAATTAACCACGGTGGCTGCAAAACTTGAAAAGCATTTGCCCGGCGCTCTGAAAGTCAGACTGTTATTGCCCGGTGTCAGTGAACTTGATGACAAAAGCGTACCCAAAATGGGTTATGCCGATTTGGATATGGTAAGGGAGACATTTAGTACAAACCAATTACCGGCAATACAAGGCGATATCGGGCCTGATAGGCATCTGGCGATAACTCGTAAAATTATACAGAACAATCAGGCCGTGGGCGTTATTCTGGCCAGCTTGAATTATGACTTTATCAGCAAGACCGTACAGGCGGCAGAGCTAAAAAACGGGCACCTTGAATTGAAACAAGCAACGCTCGTGTTAGGCGCTGCCGGTGACCCCGTAGCCGGTGAGCAAGACGATGATGCCCCCATAAAAGTAGCCAACACCGGCTGGGAACTGCATTACCAGTACGCGGGCAGTGCTGATTCCACCGGACTGACTCTGGTTGCCGGCATGATTGCTATCCCCACGTTACTGGCGCTGCTGGCTTTTTTTATCGGATACCGGAAGCTTTCAACGCTGTTAACGCAAGATCTCGCCAGCGTGCTAAAAGCCTGTAAAGACTTGATGAATAATAAACTACAGGGCACCTATCCTGTGCAGTTATCTGAAATGAATGCTGTTATTTCAACACTGGTGCAGTTTAAACGGGTTCTGGATAATCAGGACAGCGACGTAGCTGGCGATAATAATCATGTTGCCGATTTTGGAATGAGCGGTTTTTTTGATGACTTTGACGATGGCATGGATGCAGGAGACGTTGTCGAGGTAGAGCAACGCATCGAGCGATCATCTATGGCACAAACCGACGACGTTAATTTTACTAAACCGGTTGCCCCAAGCAATAAGCCGGAAATCGTTGAAAAAACAGTGCCGGATTTCTTTGACATGCCCGTGTCCACAAAAAAAAACGCTGACACCAGCACTATTTTCAGGGCTTATGACATCCGGGGCATAGTCGGCAAGACGCTGACTAAAGACGTGGTTTATGACATTGGCCGTGCTCTGGGCACCCAGGCTAAAGAACATGGCGGTAAAACAGTGGTCGTCGGCCGGGATGGAAGAACCTCCAGCCCTGCGCTGGAGGAAGCACTGGCTAAAGGAATTATCGCCACCGGGCTTAATGTGCTGGATATAGGCATGGTGCCTACGCCGGTGCTTTATTTTGTGGCAAGACACACCGAAGGACGTTCCGGAATCATGATTACCGGCAGCCATAACCCCGCCGATTATAACGGCCTGAAAATGGTCATCAACGGCGAAACCTTGGCTGACCAAAGAATCCAACAGCTTAAAACCTGCATAGCTAATCAAGCTTATGCTACCGGTAAACCCGGCAGCATCGAACAGAACAGCCAATTCAGCAATGAATACCTAGGCATTATTTCCGAGGATATCCACATAGCCAGGCCCATGACCGTTGTGCTGGACTGTGGCAACGGCGTTGCGGGTGAGCTGGGGCCCAAGCTGCTTAGAACCTTAGGCTGTGAAGTGATGGAATTATTTTGCGACATTGACGGCACCTTCCCCAATCATCATCCAGACCCCAGCAATCCCAAAAATCTGAGCGAATTGATCGCAACGGTCAAACATTACAAAGCCGACATCGGTATCGCTTTTGACGGCGATGGCGACCGTTTGGGCGTGGTCGATTCAAACGGCAAAATCATCTGGCCGGACCGGCAAATGATGCTGTTTGCCAAAGATGTGCTCGCGGGTAAACCCGGATCGGAAATCATTTATGATGTGAAATGCACCCGCCATCTGGCCGATCAAATTATCAAATACGGCGGCAAGCCGACCCTATGGAAAACCGGGCATTCATTGATGAAAGCAAAACTTAAAGAAACCGGCGCCAAGTTGGCTGGTGAAATGAGCGGCCATATCTTCTTTAATGATCGCTGGTTCGGTTTTGACGATGCTTTGTATTCGGCCGCGCGTTTGCTTGAAATACTGTCCAGAGACCCGCGCAGCAGCGCCGAGGTATTTGCCGACTTTCCCGATAGCATCAACACCCCGGAATTGAATGTCGCGCTTGAAGAGGGTGAAAACTTCACCTTTATCAACAACCTGTTGGCAGCCGCCAAATTTACCGGCGGAAAAATCACCGATATCGACGGGATGCGCGTCGACTTCCCGAACGGCTGGGGGCTGGTACGGGCGTCAAACACAACGCCGTCGCTGGTTATTCGTTTTGAAGCCGATTCGGAAGCGGCAATGACCCGTATTCAAGAGCAATTCAGGCAGCTGATGAAAAAAATCAAGCCCGACATCATCCTGCCTTTTTAATAAACCTGGAAAATCGTATCACCGGAAAAACCCTATAAAGATTAAAGTTAAATACTGTCGAACCCAGTTTCTTGTACAATAGTATTACTATAAAAAAATAGTGGTTTATATCCAGTTTCTTAACCCAGGAAAAGATAATGAAAAAAATAAAACTATTGCTTGCGCTAACGTTGTTGTTCGGCTTGTCAAGCACGGCTGTATTTGCCCAAGCCCTGACTTCTAATAAAGACCTCCTCGGCAGCTGGTTTCTGGAATATACAAAAAAATCGCCGGAAGATACTGAAAAAAAATCGATGGGCATGACCTGGGTACTTGATAACAACCAGCTGACCCAAAAAGACATTCCTCAAGTTAGAGGCAATCCTTATGATGCGCCGGCAGTTGACTATGTTATTGAAGACGGCATGTTAAAGGTCAGCATACTTGGCAGAGCGGGTAAATTCGATGTTTACTCGTTAGTGGATAAAACCGATACAGCCATGGTGCTTAAAGACAATAAGTACGGCACTTTTATGTATTTCACCAAGAAATAATCCACGCCCTTTCTCTTACCGGGACTTACGGGAATATATTGATAACCTGTAAATCCCGGCAATTGCTCCTGTATTACCCTCCGCACATCAATCACACTCCGTTTCTATAACGGACAGCGCAGGCAGCAAGCCACGTTGGTCACGCCGTTATCCAGTGAATCGGCCTAAATGTTGTTTGAATGGATAATCGAATGATTTTAATGGATAATGCACGCCTGTTTACTTGATCTAACCTACGCAGTGAAGCAATGAAAAAAAAAATAGAGGAACTTATCCTGCAAGCCGTTGAAACGCTTAAATCAAACGGCGTTCTCGCTCAGGAAATCACCCCGAATATTACTATCGACCGTACCCGTGACCCTCAACACGGCGATTTTGCTTCGAATCTGGCATTAATGCTGGCGAAACCGGCCAACACAAACCCGCGCCAACTGGCTGAAAAACTGATTGCCGCATTGCCGCAAGATACTGCGATTGTTAAAGTTGAGCTGGCCGGACCCGGCTTTATCAATTTTTTTATCGATCCCAATTCCCAATATCGGATTATCAAACAGATTCACGATGAAGGCCGGAAGTTTGGCTTGAGCAATGTCGGTGCCGGTGAAAAAGTCCAGGTCGAGTTTGTTTCCGCCAATCCTACCGGGCCATTGCATGTAGGCCATGGGCGTGGGGCCGCTTATGGTTCTGTGGTTTCCGATTTATTGCAGGCCGTCGGTTTTGACGTACACCGCGAATATTATGTCAATGATGCCGGTCGACAAATGGATATACTCGCCACCAGTATCTGGCTCAGATACCTCGAAGAATGCGGCGAAGTTGTGCATTTCCCCAGCAATGGCTATCGAGGCGAATATGTCCGCGAAATTGCTAACGACATTTATAACAACGCCACTAATGAATATCGCCGGCCTGTAGAGCTGGTGTTTGAAGATATAGTGCCTGACGAACCGGCAGGCGGCGATAAAGAAGAACATATCGATGCGTTGATAGCCCGCGCTAAAACGTTGTTGGGAACGCCGTTATATCAGGACTTCTTTCAAATCGGCCTAAACAACATTCTGGAAGACATCAAAATTGATTTAAGCGAGTTTGGCGTTGACTATCAGGAATGGTTTTCAGAACGCCGCCTGATGGATGACGGTTCGGTTCAGGAAGCGCTGCAACGCTTACGTGCCGGTGGCCATCTTTATGAAAAAGATGGCGCAACCTGGTTTGCCTGCGCCGAATTAGGCGACGAGAAAGACCGGGTAGTGGTTCGCGATAACGGCCAATCCACCTATTTTGCATCCGATATTGCCTACCATATGAACAAGCTGGATCGTGGCTTTGACCGGATCATCAACATTTGGGGCGCCGATCATCACGGCTACATACCCCGCGTCAGAGCAGCCATTAAGGCCCTGGGCGCTGATGAATCCAAATTAAAAGTGCTGCTGGTACAGTTTGCCTCGCTTTATCGCGGCGAAGAAAAAGTACAAATGTCGACCCGGTCCGGCGAATTTGTCACCCTGCGGCAATTGCGTAATGAAGTCGGTAAAGATGCTGCTCGTTTCTTCTATGTAATGCGCAGGTCTGAACAGCACATGGATTTCGACCTGCAATTGGCAACCTCAAAATCTACCGAAAACCCGGTATTTTATGTGCAGTATGCCTACGCCAGAGTATGCAGTGTGCTGCGTCAATTGGATGAAAAAAACTGGAAACGGGATTTGCTGCTGGGCATGGAAAATTTGGCGCTATTAACCGAAGAGCACGAAACCAATCTGCTGGGAACACTGGCGCGCTATCCTGAAGTACTGGAGCGAGCTGCGCTACAATACGAGCCGCATCAGCTGATTCAATACCTGCGCGAACTGGCAAACGAGTTCCATACTTACTACAACGCGCATCAATTTCTAGTGGATGATGCAAAAATCCGCAATGCAAGGCTCAATTTGATTTGCGCAGTGAAACAGGTATTGGCAAACGGCTTGGACTTGCTGAAAATCAACACTCCTGAAGCAATGTAACATGGCTAAAGACTACAAACACAGAACGCAGAATAAGAATAGCGCGTCATACCGGCAACAACGCCCGCAAAGCCTTAGCTTGTGGCGATGGATGCTGATTACGGCATTGATTATTTTGTTTGTAGTCTTTCTGGTTTATTTACGCAGTACCGGATCGAAGCAAACAACCGCTCAACCCAATGTACCGGCCAAGACTGAAGAAACAAAGGCCGAAGCCCCCACGCAGGAGAAAAAACCTGAACAGGGACCGGTGCTGCCGCAATTTGATTTTTATACCATCCTGCCCGAAAAAGAAGTCATCGTGCCGGATTACGAAATTAACACCCGTGCCAGAGAAGAACGGGTAGGACAGGCAAAGATCACCAGTTATATTTTGCAGGCCGGCTCGTTCAGGGAATTTAAAGATGCCGACAGCTTAAGAGCCAAGCTGGCTTTAATGGGCATTGAATCCAAAGTTGAAAAAGCAAAAGTCGGCAATGTCGTTTGGAACCGGGTCAAAATGGGCCCTTATACCCAGATGACCAGTGTTAGCACGATTCGGGGCCGATTACGGGAAAACGGCATAGACGTGGTCGTCATGGAAATTGGCCGCCGATAAAGACCTCTTCCCTTCCGGGTTGGGAAACAGTAAATATCCAGCCGGTTTATAACTATTCCGTTGTTTTACCGTCAAAATGTTCGTTGTCCGCCTCTGCGTCGTCACGGGTATGATGGACCACACCGTCCCGATGGTTCGGCGGCGCATACAGCGTATAAAGCTTTAGCGGCACACTGCCGGTATTGATCACGTTGTGGTTCGTCCCGGCCGGAACGACTATCGCAAAACCGTCCTGAATGGCAGTCCGAACGCCATCGAGAACGACTTCCCCTTCCCCTTCCTCTACCCGAAAAAACTGGTCGAGCTGGTGGACTTCCGCGCCGATCTCTTCGTTAGGCTTTAACGCCATCACAACGAGCTGGCAGTTTTTTGCGGTGTAAAGCACTTGCCGAAACTCCTCATTCTTAACAGCAAGATCTTCGATATCCTGTACAAAACCTTTCATAACAACTCCTCTTTTTTAATAAGCTGTTGTCCTGACCACTCACTGCGCGAAGCCGAAGCTTCACGCCCAAGCAAAAAGCGACTATTGGGCCTGAAGCTTCGGTTTCGCTCAGCCAACGGTCATTTCGACAACATTTTCGTTAGCTCGACAACCTCCATCTATCGCGTCGGCGGAGTTGTCTTCCATTGCTTCATCGCTTGGTCTCCCGGACGATCGACTTTAACCTTGCCGCCGTCGGTTGAGGTTACCCAGCTGACCGGAATGTAATGATGCTGCCCGGACTTATCTTTATTCAGCTTGATCGTATTCTCCCCTTCCATATGATCGACAGTCGCAAACTGGCCGTCTTCAGAACAGACAACAGGCATACCGGGCTTAATAGAGTTGGTGTTGATCATTGTGCTAGTAGTCATAGTTTTCTCCTGTTAGCTCAATTTGAGTGAGTTGTAGGAATAATTTTTAACCAGTGACCAGACAAGGTTTTAAAATACAGCGAATGTATTCTTAGCGTTTAAATCCCCTTATCTGAGTTTTAAATTTATACCTGCAACCCAGGATCCGTCTGTGCGATTGCACACATAGAAAACCAGCCATAAACCAGTTTGCTAATATTTTATCCGGGCACTTCCGGCAAAAGCGGAGAGATGCAAATACTCCATGACATCAGAAAGGAGAGCCTATAATCGAAGCTCCAAAATAGTACCCGGAGCATATGCGCTGTGTTATGCTTTTTTCCATCACAATACCGGTCTACATGAAATACACGAGGAAACTGATATGGGTTTGGCATTAAAAGATACTCAACATCATTGTTACGGCGATTACCTGACTTGGCCTGATGATAGTCGCTATGAGTTGATCGATGGCAATGCGTATACAATGTCCCCGGCTCCCGATCTGGCGCATCAGGATGTGGCCGGAGAAATTTATCGGCAAGTGGCTAACATTTTAACCGGGAAACCTTGCCGCGTTTTCATTGCCCCGGTCGATGTCCGACTGCCGAAACAAAATGAAGCGGACGAAAGCATCGATACCGTCGTACAACCGGACGTACTGGTAGTCTGCGACAGCAGTAAACTGGATCGGCGCGGCGTGCGCGGTGCACCGGACTGGATCGTGGAAGTGTTGTCGCCCTCCACGGCGGGTCACGATCAAATCAAAAAACGTAATCTTTACGAACGTCATGGCGTAAAAGAATATTGGCTGATTCATCCGATGGATCGGGTGCTGACCGTTTACCGCTTGATCGGCGGCGAATACGGCAAGCCAGAACTGTACGAATTAAACGGCGAAACCCAGGTCAGTGTGTTGCCGAATATTGTGATTCGTTGGGATGAATTGGTTACCCGATTGCCGGTTGATTATTGATGCCGATACGACGCCATACCGTCAATGAGCCAGAAATTCAAGTAGCCTGATGAGGTATAGCGGAATACGGGATGATCAAAGTTTGCATCCAGCTCAGGCCAAAAGTCTGTCGAGTAGTTCGTAGCGAAACACCAAAAGTAAGCGCTGTAGGCGACGCACAATATCAAATGCAATCCGGCATAAGCCTACCTTATCATCTACAAATGTAATGGTAACCTCCGTTCTTTCACTATTTGTCGTTCGTGACCAGGTTTTTTTCGTCGGTATTGACGACAAATACGGCCAGCAGACGTGCGGGTTGAGTGTCACTGCCATTTGCGCTGACGCCATGATGATCGCCAGGTACTTCGGCGAAGCTCTCACCGGCGTGATATACCTTTTCCGGACCGTCATTGACTTTGCTACGAACTGCCCCTTCCAGGACCGTTGCATAGATGAAAGCCGAGTCTGGATGGGTATGCGCGGGCGATGAGCCACCCGGCGGGTATTCGACAAGCACGCCTCTCATACTCTTGCCGAGCACATTCGGAAGAGCGCGATCAAAAACCAGCGTTACCTTGGACTTAACAGTAGACAAGTCATCGGCTGAAGCTGCGCTTACGGAAAGAGCTGCGAAGACAACTCTGCAGAGAAATCTAGTGAACATTTGTACTCTCCTTCGTTGATACAAATTCGTTAATATAAAACCACCGTATGAAGCCCTCATCCAGATCAGAAAGCGTATTCTTCAGAAAAGCATAGACAGGTGAACATTCAGTTCAGCTCCGGTCCGTCGCACTGCTTCATCTGGGTGTTCACCCAGCTTGACTGGCTGACTTCTGAGGTTTGGACCGGCTGAGCCAGGCTTCGAAATTCGTCGAGCCGATGCGCGGGTTATCACCGGGGGTCAGAGATTGATCGTTCAACTCCGCGCCGAAGTAACGTGCATGGACATCTGCGACTACCTTGCGTGGATCTTGGTTTGCGCTCAAGAATCGCTGGACAAGTTCGGCCAGACTGACCCGCTCAGGACCTGCTATCTCGACCGTGCCGTTGACCGGCGCCGCCACTGTGACGTCGGCCATCGCGGCAACCACGTCATCCGACGCGATGGGCTGCACAAGGGCTGGCGACAAGCGAACCGTTTGCCCGACGGTGCCCGATTGGGCGATGCCGCCCAAAAACTCGAAGAACTGCGTTGAGCGGACAATCGTATAGGGGATCTTGGAAGCCTTGATCAGATTTTCCTGGGCCATCTTCGCGCGGAGGTAACCACTGTCGGGAAGACGGTCACTGCCGACGACCGATAGCGCAACGTGATGTCCCACGCCGGAGGCCGCTTCTGCGGCAAGAAGGTTTCGGCCTGACGTCTCGAAGAATTCCAAAACTGCCTTGTCCTCGAACGACGGCGAGTTCGCTAGGTCGACGACAATCTGGGCACCTACAAGCGCTTCAGCCAGCCCCTCACCAGTGATGGTGTTGACGCCCGAGGAGGGTGACGCCGCCACTACCTCATGGCCGCTCTGACGAAGTTTGTTCACGAGTTTTGTACCGATGAGCCCGGTGCCGCCAATTACAACGATTTTCATACCATACCTCTCAATTTGTCGCCCACAAGTGGGAACCAGGAAAGAGAGTGCCAAGTCTTGCATTGTGCATAGGCTGACTTTTATTCTTAATGACCGCGCTGCAAAACCTGACATCCTGCTTGCCTTCTGGAAAAATAAATTTTCCAAAAATTAGGTTGCAATAGGACACTGTAAAGCACTATCAGTAAATAGGCCTTTATGCGTAGTATTATGAAAATAATGATATTTAACTGAATTTTCATCTAAAACAGATGACGATATGAGATTGCATCGGCTCACAAGCCCTTCGACAAGCTCAGGACAAGGCTTGGATGGCCTTATTCCGGCTTACGCAGCTTCATTTCTCGGTACAATTCGTAAGGCAGTTTCGTGCCGGAAAACCACCAATCATCAAAAGTAGGCGCTTTAGACGACGCACAATATCAATGACAATCGGGTATAAAAAATCCCTGCGTGGAAAAATCCGAGCAGGGATCAGGTTCAAGGCTCCGTTCGTGGCGGATTGCTGCGCGAATCCGCCTTACAGCGTTGAGTTATTCCCCATAAGTATCTTCCTCTTCAGACTCAAAAAGCCCCATCCAATCTGGCGGATAAAGCCCAAGGCCAAGGAAGCGGTGAAAGCTCGAATAGGGCCACTCACCGGGATGGGACACCAATCCATGTTTCACCGGGTTGTCGGGTAAGAAAAAGGCATTACTGCCTCTTTCTCCCCTAAGAACCGTACTTGATAGTTTCCCATCATACGGCTCAAGCCTCTACTAAGCCTCTATCGAGACCGGTTTAACAACGTGCAAATGTTGGCTGTGTATTTGCCTATGACAATCTGGGTGTACCATAATCATGTTTGCTAGGTTGTCTGTCCCGCCTTCGCTTCTTGGACGAATGTAATGAATATTCCATTTATCGTTCGCTTCTAAAGGTTGTTGGCATACCGGACAGCGCATTTCCTGACTTACCCAAAGCCGTGCAAGTTTCTTTCTTCCTGTAGGTGATTCTTTTAATTTCCAATCAAAACGATTTTCAAAGTAAATTTCATCTTTTGGATCAAAGGGGTTTGCCGTACTTTTGATTTTGACGTGTCTGCGAATAACTGTATCACTTGCTGTTGCCAGTGTCAGATTCATCGGTTCTCCGTCTGGCGCATTGACCTTGGCGGCAAATACCCAATTTCGGGCACCTGCGGTTTTAAAGTATTTCGCTTTAACCCATTTGGCGCTCTTATTGGGATGTCTTCTTGTTGCCCATTGCCAGAGCGCAGACCAGACTTTATGATCAACATAGCCAAAGGTTTCCTTCGCGACTGCATGCCGATGATAATTTGCCCATCCGCGTAGAATTGGGTTGAGCATCCTGATCAGGTTGACTTGCTTAGCGGTTTTGTTGCCTTTGATGACTTCCCGGATTTTATTAAGATGGACTTTGACGTTCGCTCTGGACGGCTTTATCAGCAGTTTGCCGTTGTATTTGCGAATGTTCCAACCGAGAAAGTCAAACCCTTCCTTGATATGCGTTATTTTGGTTTTTTCTGTCGATAGGGCTAGCCCGCGTTCCGCCAGAAATTCAACCACTGCGGGTTTAACCTCATTTTCCAGCCATTCTCTCGAATGGCCGGTGATAATAAGGTCATCCGCGTAACGCACCATGTTCATTTTCAGGCTGGGCCGCTTGCTTTTCGGGAATCTCTCCGAGAGCATTGCTTCCAGACCATCAAGGGTCATGTTTGCCAGTACCGGACTCATAATTCCCCCTTGTGGGGTTCCGGCTTCTGTAGGAAAGAGTTCATTTTGATACCTATATCCCGCCTTGAGCCATTTCCGTAATATCATGGTGTCCATAGGGACATTTCTGATCATCCAGTCATGGCTGATATTGTCGAAGCAGCCTTTGATGTCAGCCTCCAGCACCCACTCCGGTGAATGCCGTTTAGCCAGCGCATTAAAACATTGCTCACCTGCATCGGCGGTTGAACGTTCCGGCCTGAACCCATAAGAGTTCGGATCCGCTGTTGTTTCCGCGATGGGTTCCAGCGCCAGTAAATACAGCGCTTGCATGGCGCGGTCTTTCATCGTGGGAATGCCCAGAGGCCTTGTTTTGCCGTTTTTCTTCGGGATCAAGACTCGCCGAAGAGGGCATGGTGAGTAACCTCGCCGCTTTATCGACGCTATCGCCTTGGTCTTTGCTGCCGGTGTTTTCCAGGTAATCCTGTCCACGCCGGCGGTGTTTTTGCCTTGATTTTCCGTCACCCGTTTTACGGCTAATGCTTTGCCGCTAAACGAATGGGTCAGCAGCCATTGCAGGGCTTTTGCCTTCCTGTGTGGCCTTCACAATACGCGCTTGCAGCCTCCTGACTTGACAGTGTACATCGGCCCAATCAATGCCGTGCCATGTCAGTTCGGAAGGTGCACACGCCAATTTTGCAGCGTTCATTTGCTTTCCTTCTATAAAGGGGGGTCTACAGACTCTCTTGTGATGAGAGACCAGGAGGAAGTCTGCCTGCTTTCGCATAGGATGATGTTTCAATCCTTATCCGTCCGATTACAGGGCGGCATTCGCTTTTTCCCCTTTCCTTGACCCGCATCACCCTAGGCGTCCCTTGCGGTTCGCTTGCCCAGTATTCCGGGCGGCCATACGGGCTTACCGTGTTCCACATCCGTTACATGAATAGCGTAGACCCTGTCTATTCCCCGATGATCTTTGTCCCTGTGTTCGCACACTAGAAACGAACAACCGATCACATACCTTTTGGTTCAAGCCTGTCAGCATCTTTGGCTTGTTTTACATAACGAGGTTTATCAACAGTTCACCTATGTTGGTCTTACTATTTAGCCTAGCCACCCTGCCGCCTGATGCTGGCAGCAGTTGGAATCGCCTCGCGGCTTTTCCTTCTCTTGCGAGGGCTTACATTGTCCCGATGGCTTCAGACCAAGCCGTTGCCAGCTTAGCCTGCATCGGTAGGCTACCGTTGAGGGAACAACGAGTCTCACTACCTCTTTCAGGTGAGACAATAACGGATGCAACTTTCACGTCGCACCCAATGGATGTAATCGCAATGTTTTTCAAAGTCCCGGTCATCCCGGATTTGGTGTTCCCAGTAGCGCGACTGCCAAATGGTTTGCGCCCGTTTTCGCCGTTGTGATGGCGAAGGCGGTAATTTGAGAGCATCCGGGCAATGGCGGGTGAAATGGTTTTTGATGGCATTCCAGCGCATCGGATAATCATCGTCGTCCGGCGGCAACGTCCAAATGCAATGCAGATGTTCCGGCAGCAGCACAAACGCGTCAATAGTGAAAGGATGAGCCGATTTAACATGTCGGAACGCCGTCCGCAACAATTCGGCATTGTCCGGTTCGCAAAGAAATTTCCGCTGCCGGAAAGTCACAATGGTGAAAAAATAGGTGCCGCCGGGAGTTTTAGCGCGACGATATTGCATAATGGAGATTCCCCAAGTCGGGTAACAGCTTTTCCGTTACCCGACATTTTAGCACCCGAAATGCAGGACGGTGGTCAAACCCGAAGTTCGTCATTCCCTTGAAGCTTGGAATTGTCGGGCATAAACAGCATACCCGACGGCACTACGCGCTTATCAAACATAGGCTTGGTAATATTGATTGCATAGTAACACTAGGCGCTATAGAATCCTTTCAAAGGAATTTAATTACAAGGAATGAGTTAACGATGAGAATTTTTAAGAATAGGCCATTTACACGCTTTGCCATAAAATCAGGAATCAGCGATATGGCTTTATGTAAAGCAATCACGGATGCCGAACAAGGCTTGATTGATGCAGATTTGGGGGGAGGCGTCATTAAACAACGCGTTGCCCGAAAAGGTCAGGGAAAATCGGGTGGGTTTCGCACGATGATTCTTTTTAAGGAGGGAACGCGGGCTTTTTTCGTTCATGGCTTTGCAAAAAATGAACAGGCTAACATCAATGACGACGAGTTGGTGGCTTTGAAGAAGCTTGCCGTAGAAATGCTGAACTATGCAGACGCAGAATTAACCGAAGCGGTTAACAAAAACAAATTGACTGAGATAACTTGTAATGGGCAAACAATACCGTAGCAACATAATGGCATCCATCCACGAAACCGCTGAAGATTTGCATGAAGCGGGGCTTATGGAAAAACGCACGATGCGGGAATTTGATGGACTATGTTTAACACCTATCAGTCCTTTAAAACCAGAACAGATTCGCGATATTCGTGAACGCGAGAACGTCAGCCAAGTTGTCTTCGCTAATTATTTGAATGTCTCAAAAGGCATTATCAGCCAATGGGAACGAGGAGAAAAACGTCCTTCCGGCGCTTCGCTTAAGTTACTTTCTTTAGTTAAAAAAAAGGGACTCTCAGCAATTTCTTAGAGAATCTGTGCGTATCTTTTTGCATTCAACGGTATGCCCAACATAGCTGATTTAACGGTTCGGAACGCCGTACGCAACAATTCGACGTTGTCCGGTTCACAAAGAAATTTCCGCCGCCGGAACGTCACAATGGTAAAAAAATAAGTGCCACCTGGAATTTTAGCGCGACGATATTGCATAATGAAGATTCCGAAGTAGGTCGGGTAACAGCTTTTTCGTTGCCCGACATTTTAGCACCCGAAATGCAGAGGCGGTGGTCAATCCCGAAGTTCGTCATTCCCTTGCCGCTTGGAATTGTCGGGCATAAACAGCATGCCCGACCTTGTATGATCAAAATTAATAAAATACTACCAAAGAGATCAAGTAAGCTTTAACCGTTTATTGGGAGGCCGTCCCGACCTGAGGACTGGTTTTTGTTAACCAGAGCCTGCCGCGTAGATTGGCCCCCGCCCTATTCACCCATACCGTGGAGTATCTGAGGCTTAGAGCCTGCATACACAAGGAAGGTAGGTGCATGTGCAGGGTCGGGGAACCGATGAACAGTCTACTTTCTTTAACCCATTCAGACAAACCCCTATGACGACCATTAAAATTAATAAAAATGATCATGAATCAAAGCTATCGCTACAAGCAGGCATTGATGTCGGTTCTGAAGAATTGATTCTGGTTGTCCGGAAGAACAGTAAGTCATTCGACCCACAAAAATTCACCAACACCCCAGTTGACCGCGCCCGATTGGTTAAAAAGCTGTCTAAGTTACCTGGCATCATCGTTTGCCTGGAAGCTACGGGGTCTACCACTTTGATTTGGCAGTCGCCCTGCATGATGCAGGGGTGTTGCTGATGGTGGTTAATCCAAAAGCTTCTCATAATTTTGCTAAGGTGTTGATGAGAAATAGCAAAACTGATGCTGTCGATGCCAACACTTTGGCCGAATACGCAGCGAGGATGGACTTCGTCGCTTGGACTCGCCCAGCCAATGAGACGATAGCTCTTCGCTGTTTCTCCCGCAGGATTAATTCGTTAACCGGCCAAAAAGCGGCCGCAAAGAATCATTTACATGCCCTAACAGCGACTCAGGAAACTCCCAAAGCCGTATTGCGCGATGCTAAACTGGCTATCATTCAATTGCAAAAACGTATCGACCGCTTAACGGCTGAGGCGCTGGTCTTGATCAGCAAATATCCCGAACTTGAACGGGTACTGGAGCTACTGACCGGTATCAAAGGCATTGCCGAAACCAGCGCCATTGCACTCATGGGCGAACTGTTATGGTTGCCGCCAGACCTTTCCCATCGGGAATGGGTGAAGTTTGCGGGCCTTGATCCCAAGGCTTTCGACTCGGGTAAAAGTGTCCATAAGAAAACGCGAGTATCCAAAGCCGGTAACCGTTATCTTCGTGCAGCCCTTTATATGCCAGCCTTGAGTGCCCATCAACATGATCCACACGTCAGGGCTTATTTCGAGCATCTAGTGGTGACTAACGGTAAGGAAAAGATGCAGGCTCTCTGCGCAGTCATGCGTAAATTGCTCCATGCCATCCATGGCATGTTGAAGCACGATAAGCCTTTCGATAACACCCGTTTTTATGCAATTCCGGCATCTGTCGGATAGCTAAAAATCAATGAAATATGATTGACTTCAAACAGAGTATCTACGCGGCTAGCAAATAAATTGAAATTGACGCCAGCATGATTTGATATGTTTAATCTTAAGTTGGCGCATATGGGTTACAAACCCCGTCCCGCTTGAGGCTAGTTTCCCAAATCCGTGATTTTTGCATACTGTTCATCAATTTCCGGCAACGTTAAGTAGTGATTTACGTATCTATTCTCATCTCTTTTGTATTGAGCAAATATCACAGGTTTTTCTGGGCTGCTTTTCTCGACACTAAACTCAACCATCTCCACCGCATTGCAATATGGCTCGCGGCGCACAATTTCTGCCGCCTTGAACAAATAATTAACGAACTTCTTGTATTTTTCGTTGACATATTCGGGTGTTATGGCCCAATCCAATATTGGGGCAATGCTGTACTTATATTTTTGAGCGTCAACATACGCATCTTCTAATGGCAGTGGAAAAAAACTGTAGTCATCTGCCATATTCATTTTATTATACTTAACTCCCCGCCCGGACAGCTCCCGCATAACTCTATCTTGAAGCTCTTCTGGCATTCGTAATCCAAAATATACTGCCTTGACAGCCCGATAATCGTAGCTCTGCCCCCCTGAGTTAGACGTTACAATCCTTACTTCCTTCTCATACTCCCATTTCTTAGATTTTGTCCCCAATAGCTTTTGAAGCATTCGATCCAGATTAATGTTAGAAATATCGGAAACATCCAGCTTTGGCGGGGTGCTACTATACAAAACAGGCACTTTATGATTCTCTATCTTGGTAAAATCGATTAGATAATCCATATCGTATTCGATACAGAAACCCTTGTGTGCATTTCCATAGTGTGCCCACAACAGTTCATCAGTTGCAGTAGTGCTCAAAGAATAAACCCCGGACTTTTCCGAGAACGCTACCACCTCTAAAACTGATTTCCTTACCTCAATAAACGCTTCTGCCGCCTTCGGGTGGTTTCTTGTAGATAGCTTTTCAATTAGATTCAGCTGAGTATCAAGCACATCTTGGGAAAACAATCCCTCGCAAGGATCATTTAACTCAAATCGCGTTGAAGCCCAGAAATAGTTTTCGACTAGGGAAAACAAGTCCCTTTCGAATGTGGCTTTATCGCCCGACCTATATTTGTATACATTCACGGCTCTTAAACCTAGTGCGAAAGTGAACGGCCTGCACTGTCTTTCGCACAGGTCAACTCGACTTGTATGATAAAAAAAGCAACAAAACCCCAGCCCAGTACGCCGAAATAAGCCGGTTCGAGCGATAGCAAAAACCGGCGTTTCCGGCAAACACTACCCCAGCTCGCCGGAAACGCCACCTTGCGCTACGCGCTTGGATCGCCTTATTCCGGCCTACAAAACTTCGTGCTCTTCGCGTCTTCGTGGTGAATTAATTACCCACTAAACTAAACCCCTTCCTCCTTATCATCCTCATCCGTAGCCATATCCGAAATCTCCTTCAACCGGGAAATAGCTTTAGCATTAATACTCCCTTCCGGATAAAAACCGTAACTATCTAACACACCGGCCGGTTCCCCAGTCAATAATTCCAGCGTTTCATCGACGCAGGACACCGCATAAATCGCAAACTTGCCTTCGGCCACCGCATCAATCACTTCCTGTTTCAGCATCAGGTTGCGTTTGTTGGCAGCCGGAATAATCGCGGCGTGCTGCCCGTCAAGGCCTCGCGCCTTGCACAGTCTGAAGAAGCCTTCGATTTTCTCGTTAACGCCGCCTACCGCCTGCACTTCGCCGTACTGGTTGATTGAGCCGGTCACCGCAAAACTGTGTTTGATCGGCGTCCGTGTCAGCGCCGAAATAAGACAGCACAGTTCGGCCAGCGAGGCGCTGTCGCCGTCGATATAACCGTAGGACTGCTCGATCGCGATGCTGCCGGAAATCGCCAGCGGGAATTGCTGGGCGTAGGTGTGGCCCAGATAGCCGGTCAAGATCATCACGCCTTTGGAGTGAATGGCCTGGCCCAGTTCCACCTCCCGCTCGATGTCGACGATGCCCCTGGAACCCGGATAAACGCTGGAAGTAATCCGCACCGGCGCGCCGAAGCTGCTGCCGCCGACTTCCAGCACGGTCAAGCCGTTGACCTTGCCTATCGCCTCGCCTTCAGTATCGATCAGTATGGTGCCGACCAGCATTTCTTCGAGGATGTTCTCGGGGATTCTGCCGTTACGATGATCTCTTGCGGCCAAAGCCTGCTCTATATGTGAGCGGTCGCAAACCGGCCGGCCGTCCCGCTTACAAAACAGGTTGGCTTCGGCGATAATTTCCAGCGAATCTTTGATGCGGGCGGAAAAATGATGCTGGTTTTCCGCAATTCGGCAACTGTGCTCGATCAGACATTCTATCGCCGGCTGTGTTAACGGTTTGGCGCCGGAATCTGCGGCGTGCTTGATCATCAGCTTTATGAAACTTTGCATCGACTCGTCGGTGCGCGGGATGTAATCGTCAAAATCGGCAAGGATTTTGAACATCTCGTTAAATTCGTCATCCAATTCTTCGAGTAAATAGTACACATCCCTGGAACCGACCAGAATCACTTTAACGTTCAGCGGAATGACTTCGGGTTTGAGCGTAATGGTGTTAATGCCCAAATCGGAATATGGCGATTCGATTTCAATCAGGCCGGATTGCAGTGCGCGTTTAAGGCCTTCCCAAACGAACGGGTAGGTCAGCAGCTTTTCAGCATCGAGAACTAAATAACCGCCGTTGGCCTTGTGCAATGAACCGGCGCAAATCCGGCGATAATTAGTGACCAATGTACCCTGGTCGCTGACGTATTCGATGCGCCCGAACAGGTTTTGGTAAATCGGGTGCGGCTCGCAAATAACCGGCGCGCCGCTTTCCTGCTTGTTATCGACCAGGATATTCGGCGCATACAGCTCGGTCAACAACAGCCGTTTTGCAGTGGTATTGTCTTGCGGCTCCGGCGTCCGGCTCGGCATCAGGTAATCGGCAATGGTATTGCTTAAGTTCTTTTCGATTTCCGCCAAATAAGTGATCACGTCATCGATATTCTGGTAGCTGTCGTTCAGTTCGGCAAACAACGGCTCTATCGCCAGACTGATGGTGTCATTATCCAGCTGCTTGATTTTCTCGACCATCGCCCTGCGCCACTGGGGCAATTCCAGCAAGACATCGCTCAGGTATTCTTCCAGCTCCTCGACATGCCTGTGAAAGATTTCCCGTTCCTTCAGCGGCAATTCGGCAAATTGGTCTTCATTCAGTGCCTTGTTGTCCCGGATAGGCGCAAAAGAAATCGATTCGCCTTCCCTGAATAACGCAATATCCAAGGACAAGGCCTTCTTATCGACCAAGTCGATCGCATTGTTATAGAGCTGATTATAATGGCGCTCGATAGCGCTCTTTTTTTGTTGGTAAGTCGGGCTTTCGAATGCAGCCGGAAAAGTCGCCAGCAGGTTATCGATCAGCTTTTCGATGTCTTTGCTGAGTATCTGCCCATGCTCTGCGGGTAGCTCAACGGCCACCGGCTCTCTTGAGTTATCGAAATTATCGACATAGGCATAGGATGGCGGCGCGGGCAGCGTTTTTGCCTCGGCATTCAGATGATTGGTAATCATCGACAACCGGCCCAAACCCGGCTCGCCCATCACAAAAATATTGTAGCCGGGGTTGCTCATCGCAACGCCGAACTCCAGTGCGGATTGGGCCCTAGACTGGCCCAAAATGGTATCGGGCAAATCAGGTGCGGTTGGGAACTCAAAGCCCGTCAAATCGACATGCAGTTTCAGTGATTCAACGGGAAGCTTTGTGGTATTAGACATGGTTAAGAGAGGTTCTCGGATTGCGCAAAAACGGCAATTCTACCATTCTTTCCCCATTGTCCGATATGAGCCAAACAGGCGCGGGTTTTTCAACACTAACCGAAAGCATGGCTGCTTCAAAACATGATGGTCTGACTTAGAACTCGATGAAAAATAGCTTCCCAAAATCACTGTCTTCTATCGTCAAGCCGTTCGTGCTGAGCCTGTCTAAGCATGATCGGCTTGACGCGGTTGCCCGAAATTATTAATGGCCATATCCTTAATGCTGCCGCTGCAATACCATTGAAACTGCCGCCGCACGGGTCACCACGCCCAACTTTTCAAAAATATGTTCGAGATGCTTGTTAATCGTACGCGGGCTGCTGCCCAGAATAAGGCCCGTTTCTTTATTGGTTTTGCCTCTGGAAATCCACATCAGAATTTCCGCTTCACGCACAGTAAGGCCCAAGGAAGTTCTTACCCAATCAAGATCCCACTCTCCGGAATGCTTCTCCAAAACCAGCAGATATTCGCCTGTATTCTGGCACGCTGTTATTTTTGCTAAAAAACCGGTTCCGACCCGATAGCTTTCAAACGCTTCGGATTTATCGCCAAGCTGTTTAACCCATTCCTGCATCGGCTTGGGCAGCGGCGAACCGATTTCATGTTGCCCCGTTAAGGCATGTTTTTGCAGGAACTCATCCAGCCAGCGGATGCCGCCGGGCGTCAACCAGGTGATGATGCCTGATGAATCGATTGCCAACGCGGAAAAAGGGCTATTGTTTAACGCATTTTCAACGCGGCGCAGGTTTCGGGCCTGTGTCAGTTGCAAATCGACCCTGGCCAGCACTTCAGGCGGGCGAATCGGTTTGACAATATAATCGACAGCGCCTTCATCGAAGCCGCGCAACAGGTTGTCCAGCTCGCTTAACGCTGTCATAAATAAAACCGGAATGTCGGCCGTTTCGGGCGAAGATTTGAGCCGGTTACAGGTTTCAAAACCGTCAATACCGGGCATCATAATATCCAGCAAGATAATGTCCGGTTTCAGGTAAGCGATTTGCTCCAAAGCCGACAAGCCGTCGGTCGCGACCAACACCCGGTAACCGGCTTCCGAGAGCGTATCGGATAACAAGGCCAGATTGCCCGGCGTATCATCGACAATCATCGCGATTCCGTTAAATTTACCGGTCATTGCCGCTGAGTTCCTGATGAGTGATCTGTAAAAGTTTTTTGATTTCAGCCATATCGAATCCTCCGGCCAGCGTTATGAGCCGCTGCGCAAAATAGGTATATTCCGGATGATGCTGAATGAGGCCGGTCAGGTATTGATTGAGTCCCAGCAAATCGCCGATCCGGACATAAGCGGTTAACTCTTGGATAATATCCAAAGAAGGCGGCAGGTTGGAACTTTGCGGTTCAATTTCATCGTCCTGATAAATCCAGTCCATGCCCAGATGCAGTTTAAGCTTGTAGAGCAACTCGCTGACTTGTATCGGCTTGACCAGGAAATCGTTACAACCGGCATTAATCGCATTGAGCCGGTCGGACGGATAGGCGTTGGCGCTTAACACAACGATCGGCGTTGCATTGCCGTTTTGCCGTAGCAGATGCGCTGTTGCGGCGCCATCCAGTCCGGGCATCGATAAATCCAGCAAGATAAGATCCGGCGCTGTTGTTTCAACTTTATCCAAGCATTCTTCACCGCAAGCCGCTTCAATCATACCGAAGCCCAGCGGTTCCAGGATGGATAGAATCAGCTGTCGGTGATCCGGCTGGTCATCGACAATTAGAATTTTCCGGCGTTTGCCCCGGTAACCCACAATGTCTTCTTCCTGAATGTACTGCTGTTCGCCGCCCAGATTGGGCAGCAGCAGCCTTACGGTAAAAGTCGAGCCTTTGTTCGGGTCGCTGACGACCACTAGTTCTCCGCCCATGATTTCGCATAAAATTTTGCTGATGGTCAGCCCCAGGCCGCTGCCGGAGTCTAAATTCTCATTCGGTAATTGGGTAAAAGGCTGGAAAATATTTTGCAGTTGATCTTTATGGATGCCGGGGCCGGTATCGACGACCTGGAACGTGGTGACTCCGCAGCTGTAACCGATACGGAACACGACTTCTCCTTCCGCGGTAAATTTAATCGCATTGCCGAGCAGGTTGATCAATATTTGCCCGACCCGCTTCTCATCGCCGCGCACCCGTTGAGGCAAGGTGTTGAGAATCTGGCAGTAAAACGACAGCCCCTTCTGTTCGGCCTGCGGTTTAAACACACAGACCAAATGTTCAATAAAACCCGGAAAATCGATAGGCTCCTGGCGCAGCTCGAATTTACGCGCTTCGATGCGGGCGATATCCAGAATATCCTCGATCAGCGCGGATAAATGTTCGCCGTTGCGCTTTAAAATATCCACCGCCTGCCGTCTGTGCGCCGGTATTGTCGGATCTTTCTGCAAAATATAGGCGTAGCCGACAATACTGTTCAACGGCGTACGTATCTCATGGCTCATGCTGCTCAGGAAACGGCTTTTGGCGCTATTGGCGCGATCCGCCATTTTGGTGGCTTGCTGCAACTTCGCGTCGGTCTTTTTGTGCTCGTCGATTTCCATCAGCAGGCGCTGGGTCTGCCTGGCGATTTCCTCATGGGCGACACGCCGGCTCTCGTCGTTCAAGACCAGCCACCAGGTGCACAAGCCGATAAACACCAGCAACGAAGCGTAAACTTTTACGAAATTTGCCAGTAGCAGATTGAACGAAGGCAGATACCGTTCGGCAGCCAATAAATCCTGGTAATAAATAATCCCGACAAATACGCTGGTTAAAACCGCCAGAAACAAAAACAACAGGCTAAAGCGTATCAAACGCAACCTAAGGCTCAAATTCACCCAGCCCGGCAGACAGCATTCGGCAAGGCTTTGCAGATAATCGTCCAAGCGTACGCCCGGCTTGCAGGCATCCATGCAGCGCGAGTCCAGTGTGCAACAAAGCGAGCAAATACTGCCTTCATAGACCGGGCAATAAGCCATATCTTCGCGCTCGAAATGATTTTCGCAGATCGTGCAGCGGCTGACTTTAGCCTGATTATTAAAGTTGATGTCGCGGGCAAGATAACGTTGGTTACCGTACAGCAGCGCGATGCACGGGACCAGTATAAAGGCCAGACTCAACGCTATAAACGCTGAAAATGCCTGTGCGAACGCGCCGAAAAGCCCCAGATAAGCCAATATCGAAACAATAGAGGCGCATAAGGTGGACAGTGTGCCGACCGGGTTCAGGTCCGGCAAGTAAGCGCGTTTGAACTCAACGGCTTTGGTGCTCAAGCCCAGGGTTTTGTTGATCAGCAATTCGGCGGCAACCGCGCTGATCCAGGCTATCGACATATTGGAGAATAAGCCCAATACTTTTTCCAAAGCGCCGAATACGCCGAATTCCATCAGCAAAAGGGCGATAGACACATTAAACACCAGCCATACCACCCGTCCGGGATGGCTGTGCGTCAGCCGCGAGAAAAAATTCGACCAGGCCAGCGAACCGGCATAAGCATTGGTGACATTGATCTTGATCTGGGAAATCGCTACAAACAAGGTCGTGACCGCCAAGGCCAACTCGGTATTGTCGAATAGGTCGCCGTAAGCGACCAGGTACATTTGCGTCGGCTCATGCGCATGGACCGGCGCTATGCCGTGGCGCACCGCAAGATGAGCCAGCAACGCGCCGCCCAGTTGCCTGACCATGCCGAACAAAATCCATCCGGGTCCTGCGCTGATCGTAGCCAGCCACCAGCACAGCCGGTTTTTTTCGGTCAATTCAGGCATAAAGCGCAAAAAATCCACCTGCTCGCCGATTTGCGCGACCATTGAAAAGGCGATCGTGGTCGCGCTGCCGAACATCAGCCAGTTAAAGCCTTGGCCGCTGCCGGCAATCCAGAAATAAGTCTGCACCGTCATCAGCGAATCCGGCTCGCGAATGAATACCGCAATATAAGGCGTAATCAACAGCACCAGCCACAGCGGCTGCGTCCACATTTGCAAGCGGCTGATCGTGGTAATCCCGAAAGTCACCAGCGGAATCACGGTAACCGCGCTGATAATATGCGCTATCGCGATAGGGATATGGAAATACAGCTCAAGCGCCAGGGACATGATTGATGCTTCGAGCGCGAACAACGTGAACGTAAACGAGGCATAAATCAACGAGGTGACTGTCGAGCCGATATAACCGAAACCGGCGCTGCGGGTCATCAGGTCGATATCGATGTTATAGCGGGCGGCGTAATAACTGATCGGGAAACTGGTGATGAAAATAATCAGGCCGACGGTCAGGATGGCCCAGAACGCGTTGGTAAAGCCGTAGTTGATCGACAGAAAGCCGCCGATGGCTTCCAGAACCAGGAACGAGGTGGAACCGAACGCGGTATTGGCGACCTGGAATTCCGACCATTTGCGGAATGTGCGCGGTGCGAATCTCAGCGCATAGTCTTCCAGCGTTTCGTTGGCGACCCAGGCGTTATAGTCGCGGCGGATTTTTGAGACACTTTGTCGGATCTTGGTTTCCTCGATGGGTTTTATAAAAGCTTATTTTCTGATCGATAAACATTAATTATATTCCCTGTGCCGTAGGGCGTGCCGTGCGCGCCAATAGGCAGCGGAACTGTTCACTGCATATGCTCAATCACTATTTCTTGAATCTAAAAACCGCAGTTGAGCATTCCAAAATCCCGTTCGCCCTGAGCTTGTCGAAGCCTGTCATGAGCTTGACGAATGGGGTGAGCGGGGTTTTGGAATGCTCACAAAATGAGCGCGAGTGAAAGCCGTTCATGCTTCGACAGGCTCAGCACGAACGGCTTTCACTCACTCCAATTACGGTTTTTAGATTGAAGCAATATCTACACCAAAGATCATTAGCAGAGCCGATACGCCAAACAGCCTATAGCCATAAAAAACATTGATTCAATTTGGTGCAATGAATCTTAACTACGCCCAATAACAGTCGCTTGTTTTGAAATTTTCCTGGTTTCGGTGCGGCGCGTCCTGTCATTGCGTCAATAAGACAAGACACCGTAGGAGCGGGCCGTGCCCGCGATATTTGAGCAACGTTGTAGCACCTTGATCGCGGGCATGGCCCGCTCCTACAACGCTTAACTAATGGCAGTGAGCCGCTCATTCCTCATTTTATAACCTTTCATGCCCGAATTTTAAAATCACCGGCGATCCCTGATTGTGAATGATGATCTGCTTTCGGCCCTCGCCTTCCCTTTCCTTGCCCGGCGCATCGGCTTTGCCTGCTTCGTCCGGGCTGGTGACGGTTTCGATACGCACTTCCGGTATCCAGCTCGGCTTAAGGCTTGATGACGGCTGGCTTTGCGATTTATCCGGCCACTTAAGCTCGCTCAACAAATTGAAGCAGACCGTGCTGATGTGATCGAGCAATTGCGCCTCACTGGTCGAATTCGCGGCCGCAAAGTCGATATATAAATAAGTCGTTTGTTTCGGATCAGCGATGGAAGCCAGCTCGCAGCTGATCGGCAGCACGTTGGCTTTTTGAAAATCGAGGGCTCTTGGATCGGAGTTGCCGGAAGAAAATGAAAATCCGGGCGGTGTTCCACTGTGCTCAATCAAGCCAACTTCAGCGGTTAAGGTATGACTAAAAGCCTGATTGTCTTTAGCTCCTACCGGATAACCCCAACCGGACAGATTTTGGCTGATCCGGGCAGCCACATCCTGACGGGCCAGCACCGGTTTCAACGACGCTTGCTTGACCGTGCCGATCTTGAATTCAATTCGCTTAATCGCTGCGGTATCGATTTGCATCGGTTTTTTTTCCAAACCCGGCGCACAGGCGGTTAATAGCCCGGCCATTGCGATAAGGATGAAAAACAGGCTTCTGGCAGGGTCTTGTATTGGCTTATTCATACGAATCCGGATTGTGTGAGACAGGTTCCGCAACTGTAGGCGAATCGCAGTTTGCCGGATATACGTCATTTGACTGATGAGTCAGATGACGCATTGTGCAAATTCGCCCCGGACAAAATAATCGTCCCCAGCCAACTTCCTGGCTGCATCCGGATAAACCGGCTGCACTATCAAATCACGTATTAAATTCTGGGGAACCTGACATGAGTGATTCTACACAAACAACGGCCGGACTACGAAGCAAGCCACTTCTTTCGGCAATCAGCTTATTAACGCTGGCGGCCGGCTATGCGCCGGTAAGCCAAGCCGGGGCGACATTTAAAATTGACGACACCAAATGGGTCAGCATCGGCGCGGGTTTACGCACCAGCTTTCAGGCTGCCGAAAGCGGAGCCGGCGCCAGCGGCAACAAATGGAGCAACGACTTTAACCTGGACAATATCCGTTTGTACCTCAACGGCCAGATCCACAAATATTTGAAAGTCGAGTTCAATACCGATTGCCAAACCTGTAGCAACGGCGGCGAAGTCCGGGTATTGGATGCGATCGGCAAGATCGAATACAACCCGTACGTTAATCTTTGGGTTGGCCGCATGCTGGTTCCGGCCGAACGCCGCGAAATGAACGGTCCGTTTTATAGCGCGATTTACAATATTTTCAGTTCCGGCACGCCGTTCGAGCCTGCCGATTACAATTTGACGATTAAATCGGACGGTACTTCCGCCGGTTCTTTCGGCCGTGACGACGGTGCGACTTTTTGGGGTGCTGCATTCAGCGGCCGCCTGCAATATGCGATCGGTTTTTTTCGCGGCTTAAGAGGCGGCGCGAATGTCGACGACAATATCCTATACAGCCAACGTTTCGCCTACAACTTCTGGGAAGTTGAGAAGAATCCCGGCTATTACACCTCCGGCACTTACTACGGCAAAGGCGGCGACATCTTGACCGTCGGCGTGTCCAACCAATATCAGGAAGACGGCGCGGGTACCGCGCTGGATCACGGCAACTTCCGCGGCACCGCGGTCGATGTGCTACTGGAAAAAGTGCTGCCCAACAGCGGCGTGGTGACGGTCAACGGCGAATACAAAAACTACGGGATTTCCGGCGGCTACAGCCAAGCCTCGCGCAATGCGGGCGGCGGTTTCTCGATGTTCGAAGGCAACGCTTATGACGTCAGCGGCATGTATTTGTTCCCGCAAAAAATCGGTATCGGCCAGGTTCAGCCCTATGTGCGTTACGTGAATGTGATGCCCGGCGGCAGCTCCAACCGCAATTCTTACGAAGGCGGCGTGAACTATGTGATCGACGGCCACAACGCCAAAGTGTCGTTGAGCTGGGAATACGGCGACCTGATGACCAAAGGCTTGAACTACACATCAACTGCCGCAGGCGAAAACACCAATGCGGTAAAGCTCGGCTTCCAGTGGCAGATCTAATCCCTCTTAACTATTCAGGATGACAAATATGAAAAGATTATCTTCAAAACTCCAAAAGCTCGGTATTGCCGGTGCGATAGCGACATTGGCCTTTACCGCAGGCGCGGCAAACGCCGAAGACACGATCAAAGTCGGCGTTCTGCACTCCTTGTCCGGCACAATGGCGATCAGCGAAACCACGCTGAAAGACACGATGCTGATGCTGATCGACGAGCAGAATAAAAAAGGCGGCTTGCTCGGCAAGAAACTCGAAGCGGTAGTCGTCGATCCGGCATCAAATTGGCCGCTGTTTGCCGAAAAAGCCCGCGAATTGCTGACCAAGGATAAAGTCGCCTCGATCTTCGGCTGCTGGACTTCCGTTTCCCGCAAATCGGTATTGCCGGTCATCGAAGAATTGAACGGCCTGCTGTTTTACCCGGTGCAGTATGAAGGTGAAGAATCGTCGAAAAATGTGTTTTATACCGGTGCCGCGCCTAACCAGCAGGCAATTCCGGCAGTCGATTATTTGATGAACGATTTAAAGGTAAAACGTTGGGTATTGGCGGGCACGGACTACGTTTATCCGCGCACAACCAACAAAATCCTTGAAGCCTACCTGCTGTCCAAAGGTGTCGCCAAAAAGGACATCATGATTAATTACACGCCGTTCGGGCATTCCGACTGGCAAAGTATTGTCGCCGACATCAAGAAATTCGGCTCGGCAGGTAAGAAAACAGCCGTTGTTTCGACGATCAACGGCGACGCCAATATCCCGTTCTACAAGGAACTGGGCAACCAGGGCATTTCCGCAGAAAAGATTCCTGTGATCGCGTTTTCTGTGGGCGAAGAAGAATTGTCGGGCATGGACACCAAACCGCTAGTTGGGCACCTGGCCGCATGGAACTATTTCATGAGCATCGATACCACCAAAAATGCCGCGTTTATCAGCCAATGGCATGACTTCATCAAAAACCCGAAACGGGTGACCAACGACCCGATGGAAGCGCATTACATCGGATTCAACATGTGGGTCAAAGCAGTTGAAAAAGCCGGTACGACTGATCCTGACGCGGTACAAAAAGCGATCATCGGCGTCGAATTCCCGAACCTGACCGGCGGCACCGCCAAAATGTTGCCTAACCATCACATCAGCAAACCGGTATTAATCGGCGAAATCCAGGATGACGGCCAATTGCAGACTGTTTGGCAAACCAACAAGCTGATCGACGGCGATGCTTGGTCCGACTTTTTGCCGGAAAGCAAACCGATTATTGCCGACTGGACAGCCCCCATCAATTGCGGAAATTACAACACCAAAACCAAGAAGTGCTCCGGACAGAATTTTTGATATGAGTTAATTGGACAGGTTGGGCAAGGCTCAAGTTAAGTGTAATGACGCCGTAGGAGCGGGCCGCGCCCGCGACATGGGCCGACAGATTGTCGTCCTTTCATCGCGGGCATGGCCCGCTCCTACAGCGAGCAGCCACACCCAAACTGACAATTTCAAAGATAGACACCGGATATCCAGCTGCGTATTTAAACCAATTTGGCGCGCACGGCGCGCCCTACGGCCTGCGTATTTACAATATTGTTGACTTGGAGACATATGCCCCTTCTCCCTCAGGGATGCCTACAGGGATGTAGGTAGTAGAGCAATGCAGGAGCAATTGCCGAGAAGGCTGGGATGAGGGGATATAAATAGGATTTCCTTATTTTATTTCCCCCTCACCCAACCCTCTCCCTCTGGAGAGGGCTCGTACTAGTTACATTCGCTCGTTCCCTAACTGGCGAGCTGCTCGGCTTAATATAGCTAGCCCGCTTATCAATGATTTATGGAGATGACATGAAACCGAATTCTTTCAGATGGTGTTGCCGGGTAATGCTGGGATTGTTCCTGATGTCGCCAACCTTGAGTATCGGTCAGGAAATTGCCGCCGAAGATGCGTTCTCGGCCGCTTTATCCAATCTTAAAGCCGGGTCCATGCAAGAGCGTGGCCAGGCTATCGAACAACTGGCCGCAGTGCCGAATCCACGGGCCATTGCGGTATTGCAAGCCCTGCTCGATGGACGCTTATTGACGCTTAAGGCCGATGAAAAACTCGTCATCGGCGAAGAAATCGAGACCGGCTACAAACTGACCGACGCCAAAAGCTCGGAAAGCCTCGGCATCGTCGAACGCTCCGCTACTCAAAAAATCACTGTTAATAACAGCCTGCGAACCTCATTGAGGAAAATAATCGGCCGTTTGCAACTGAATGATGATGATTCTTCCGTAAGGCTAGAAGCCGTCGGCGCGATGGGAAAAGCCATCGATGACCAGAGCCTGGCGCTGTTGCGCGGCCATCTTATGATGGAACAAGATGACAAGGTACAAAATGCAATCAAGCTTATTTTGGGCTTGGAACAATTGAACAGCCCCGACAAAGGCGTGCGTTTGGCCGCGATAGACTTATTAAAGGATCAGGCCAACCAAAATGTGGTTAACCGCTTGAATGAACTGGTCGAAAAAGATAGCGACGGCCATTACCTGGAAGCGGACAACGATGTGCGCCATCAGGCCGAAGCCGCATTGGCAAAAATCAATTCGAAACTGCAAGCCTATGCCGCTATCGAAACCCTGTTTTTCGGTTTAAGCCTCGGCGCGGTGCTGGTCTTGGCCGCGATCGGCCTTGCCATTACCTTCGGCGTGATGGGCGTGATCAACATGGCGCATGGCGAACTGATGATGCTCGGCGCTTATACCACTTATGTCACGCAACAGCTGATGCCCAACCATTTGGGACTGTCGCTGGCGATTGCGGTACCGGCTGCGTTCATTATTTCGGCGTTGACCGGGATTGTGATCGAACGCGGCATTATCCGCTTTTTATACGGCCGCCCGCTGGAAACGCTGTTGGCGACTTTCGGCGTCAGCCTGTTTTTGCAACAAACCGTGCGCTCGATTTTTTCGCCGTTAAACCGCAGCGTCGCGACGCCGGAGTGGATGAGCGGCGCCTTGCAAATCAATGACTTTTTATCGCTGACCTGGAACCGCTTGTACATATTGATTTTCTGTTTGCTGGTATTCGTATTGTTGCTGCAAATCCTCAAACGCACCCGCTTAGGCCTGGAAGTTCGCGCCGTAGCGCAGAACCGCAAGATGGCCTTGGCGATGGGCATTCCGACCGGCCGGGTCGATGCGTTGACCTTCGGCTTGGGCTCCGGTATCGCCGGAGTCGCCGGGGTCGCGTTAAGCCAGATTACCAATGTCGGCCCGAATCTGGGACAGGCTTATATCGTCGATTCGTTTATGGTCGTGGTGTTCGGCGGCGTCGGCAATTTGTGGGGCACGCTGGTGGCGGGATTTTCGCTGGGCATTGCCAATAAATTGCTCGAACCCTACGCAGGCGCGGTTTTGGCGAAAATACTGGTGCTGGTGTTTATCATTTTATTCATTCAAAAACGTCCGCGCGGATTGTTTCCGCAACAGGGCCGCGCGGTGGAGGGCTAAGCGATGCTGTTTAAAAACGATAAAGCCACGCTCTCGGTACTGGCTGTTCTGGCTGCAATCAGCCTGATTATTCCGCTGTGCAATTTGATATTTTCACCGGGCTCGCCGCTGTATTTCTCGGCTTATACGGTGTCGCTGCTGGGCAAATATATCACTTTCGCGTTGCTCGGCATGTCGCTGGATTTGGTTTGGGGTTATTGCGGTATTCTGGCCCTGGGTCACGGCGCATTCTTTGCGCTCGGCGGCTACGCGATGGGCATGTATTTAATGCGCCAGATCGGTAATCGCGGCGTTTACGGCGACCCGCTGCTGCCCGATTTTATGGTGTTTCTCGATTGGAAAGCCCTGCCCTGGTACTGGCACGGTTTCGACCAGTTCTGGTTTGCCGCAATCATGATTGTGCTGGTTCCCGGTGCGCTGGCTTTTTTATTCGGTTGGCTGGCGTTCCGCTCACGGGTGACCGGCGTTTATCTTTCGATTATCACCCAAGCGCTGACTTATGCGCTGTTGCTGGCTTTTTTCAGGAATGAAATGGGCTTCGGCGGCAACAACGGTTTAACCGATTTCAAGGAAATCCTCGGCTTTAATAGCCAGTCCGATGCCGTGCGCGCCTGTTTGTTGATGGCTTCCGGCATAATCCTGATCTTGGCTTTTTTGCTTAGCCGTTGGATCGTCAACAGCAAGCTGGGCCGGGTGGTGACTGCGATTCGCGACCAAGAAATGCGGGTGCGTTTTTTAGGGTATCGCGTTGAACTGTTCAAACTGTGGATTTTTGTGTTTGCCGCGATGCTGGCCGGGATTGCCGGGGCGTTGTATGTGCCGCAAGTCGGTATTATCAATCCCAGCGAATTCTCGCCGTTGAACTCATTGGAAATCGTGATCTGGGTCGCTATCGGCGGGCGCGGCACGCTGTACGGCGCGATTGTCGGCGCGGTGCTGGTCAATTACACCAAAACTCTGCTGACCGGATGGGCGCCGGAAATCTGGCTGTTTTTCCTCGGCGCGACTTTTATTCTGGTGACCGTGCTATTGCCTGACGGCCTACTCGGATTCTGGCAACGTCGATTGCAGGAGCAAAAACAATGAACGGCTTAGCGCTTAAACCGGGACAGGTCGATACCAGTCACGGCCCGATTCTTTATCTTGAAGATGTCAGCGTCAGTTTCGACGGCTTCAAAGCCTTGAATAAGCTGTCGCTGTATATCGACGCCGGGGAATTGCGTTGTTTGATCGGGCCAAACGGTGCCGGTAAAACCACGCTGATGGATGTGATTACCGGCAAAACCCGACCCGATACCGGCTCGGTGTTTTTCGGGCAAACCATCGACTTGCTGCAAATGGACGAACCGGCCATCGCCAAGGCTGGGATTTGCCGTAAATTTCAAAAGCCCAGCGTATTTGAAATGCTCAGCGTGTTCGAAAACCTGGAACTGGCTTTGGCGACCAACAAAGGCGTCTGGTCGACCTTATTTGCGAAATTGACCGGCGCGCAACGCGACCGTATCGAGCAAGTGCTGGAAACAATAGGGCTGGTTGAATTGAGGTCGCAACCGGCGGGCATCCTGTCGCACGGGCAGAAACAATGGCTGGAGATCGGCATGTTGCTGATGCAGGAACCTAAAGTCATGCTGGTCGATGAGCCGATTGCGGGCATGACTCACCAGGAAGTGGAACGCACCGCGGAACTGCTGTTATCGTTGCAGGGCGAACGCTCGATTGTGGTGGTCGAGCACGATATGGAGTTTGTCCGCTCGATTGCCAAACATGTGACGGTGTTGCATGAAGGCTCGGTGCTGACGGAAGGCACGATGGACGAGGTGCAGAACGATCCTCGCGTGATACAGGTTTATTTGGGGGACTGATGCTGAAAATTAGCGGATTGAATCAATATTACGGCGGCAGCCATACCTTGTGGGATGTGAATCTCGATATACCGGCCGGTTCCTGCCTGTGTTTAATGGGCCGCAACGGCGTCGGCAAGACGACTTTGCTGAAATGCATCATGGGCCTGATCGCCGTGCGCGACGGCGCTATCGACTACAATGGCGAGGCATTAACCCTTGCCAAACCGGAACACCGCGCCGAGCTGGGCATAGGTTTTGTGCCGCAGGGCCGGGAGATTTTTCCGTTGCTGACGGTCGAGGAAAACCTGAAAATCGGCCTGCGCGCGGTACGAAAACAAGGCATCAAAAAAGTACCGGAACATATCTATGAACTTTTTCCGGTGCTGAAACAAATGCTCAAACGGCGCGGCGGCGATTTGTCCGGCGGCCAGCAACAGCAACTGGCTATCGGCCGGGCCTTGGTGTTGAATCCTAAATTGCTGATTCTGGACGAGCCGACCGAAGGCATACAGCCGAATATCGTCAGCGAAATCGGCGATGTGATTATCCGCCTGAACCGAGCCAAAGGCATAACGACGCCCTTGCTTAAACAAGGCGACGAAGCGAAGGACGAAGTGCGCGAAGGCATTATCAAAATCAAAAACGAATTGGGCGTGACCGTGTTGCTGGTGGAGCAGAAACTGCCGTTTGCACGTAAGGTTGCCGACCGGTTTTATATTATGGATAGAGGCCGAGGAGTGGCTGCCGGGGCGATGGATGAATTGAGCGATGACATGGTTAAGCGGTATTTGACGGTTTGAGAATTATAACCCTGGCGTTTAATTGTAAACTTGGATAATTTGTTGATGATTTTAAATACAGGATGTAGGCCGGAATAAGCCCACCCGGCGATAGCCAGGGTGGGCGTTTCCGGCAATCGTAGCCGGAAACGCCAGTCCTGCGCTAAGGCGCGGACCGACTTATTCCGGCCTACATTGAGATGTGTATATGATGAGCGCTACGCATGGGAACGAGAAAATTTACACGAGCAGGAGATTAAAGATGCTTGGCACAGACATTTCCCCGATTGAGGTTTCCGGCGTTACCAAACACGGTTTCTGGATACTGCTTGATGAAAAGGAGGAACTATTCGTTTCATTTTTGGAGTTTCCGTGGTTTCGCAAAGCGCCGGTAGTAGAGCTTTTCCATGTTGATCGTCCCCAACCACACCATCTTTATTGGCCGGAATTGGATATTGATTTGCATGTCGATTCAATTCGTCACCCGGAGACTTTTCCGTTGGTTTCACAACCTATAGCGTAGGGTACGCTGTGCATACCATCATGCCGATAAAACAAACACCAAGTAATACGAACAAACAATGGTAACACTGCTTTGAAACCTGATGCCCTGCCGTACGCTGAAATTGCTGACTGTAACGTCGCACAAAACCAAGGCTGGCAAGCAAAACTGGAACTCGGCTTTGAGCAAAAACACGATAAAACCGTACTTACGCACCGTCGCCATCAAGGCCCGCTAACAGTACAACGGCCTTTTTACCCGGAAGGCGGCGTGTGCCATGTGTATATCCTGCACCCCCCGGGCGGGATTGTCGGCGGCGACCGTTTGAACCTTTGCATCAATGCCGAACCACACAGCCATGCGCTGATTACCACGCCCGCGGCCGGAAAGTTTTATCGTAGCAATGGCGAGCAGGCTGTCCAAACCGTTTCGATCAAAGTGAAGAAAGGAGCGGCGCTGGAATGGCTGCCGCAGGAAACGATTATTTATCAAGGCGCACAGTTAAGATCGTCTGTTAATGTCGAATTGGCTGCTGGCGCACGTTTTATCGGCTGGGAGATTTTGTCGTTGGGCCGCCCGGCTTGTGGCGAACGTTTCGATGAAGGTTTAGCGGATATGAGCTGGCAAGTTTATTGCGAAAATCAGCCTTTATTTTTGGAACGCCTGCATTTGGATGCGAAGGCTTTTGCGGCCCGCTGGGGATTACAGGGCTTATCGGCTTGCGGAACCCTGTTTGCCAGCCCTGCCGGAGCTGAAAGTTTGGCCGCAGTCCAGCAACTAATCAGCGATAGTAAAAGCTGCGGCGTGACTCTCATTGATGATCTGCTGGTCTGTAGAGCTATTGATGACAGAAGCGACCGGCTGCGCGGTTTTTTCGAACAGGTTTGGGCGATTGTGCGGCCGGATTCCGTACAACGCAAAGCTTGTGCGCCGCGAATTTGGGCGACTTGAGTTTATGCGCCACGACTGACTTGCATGGATGCAGGAGCAATTGCCGAGACACGAAGAGTACGAAGTTTATGTTCATCGTTTACGCAGAGCATCACTACCATTATCGACACTTCGTAGGAGCGGGCCGTGCCCGCGACATTTACATAGCGATTGCGGACTTGTAGCGTTCTCATCGCGGGCGCGGCCCGCTCCTACAAGACCTAACTTAATGGCGATGACGCAGAGCGTGGGAATCATAAACAAAAGTCTGAATAAAATAGAAGTTGAAATAATGACCGGAATAAAACAATGCAACTAACACCACGCGAAAAAGACAAACTGCTGATATTTACCGCAGGCTTGCTGGCCGAACGCCGCAAAGCCAGAGGCCTGAAGCTTAATTATCCGGAAGCCGTGGCTTTTATCAGCGCCGCGATTATGGAAGGTGCGCGCGACGGCCGCACGGTCGCCGAATTGATGGAGTTCGGCCGCACCCTGCTTTACCGCGACGATGTAATGGAAGGCATCGCGGAAATGCTGCCCGATGTGCAGGTTGAAGCGACATTTCCGGACGGCACCAAGCTGGTCACGGTCCATAACCCGATCGAATAACAAGTAGGGCGTGCCGTGCACGCCAATAAGCAGCGGAAATGGCGCGCATGACACGCCCCACGCTATATATGATATATAGGAATAAAACCATGATACCCGGAGAAATCATCCCCGCCTATGGCGACATCGAACTGAACGCAGGCCGCGCGACGATAAACGTGGTGGTTGCGAACAGTGGCGACAGGCCGATTCAAGTCGGCTCGCATTATCATTTTTTCGAAACCAATCCGGCTTTGCAATTCGACCGTGCAGCTACACGCGGATTCAGGCCCGATATTCCAGCCGGTACCGCAGTGCGTTTCGAACCCGGCCAGCAACGCGAAATACAATTGGTGGCGTTTGCCGGATTGCGCCGAATTTACGGTTTCCGCCAGGACGTGATGGGCGCATTGGAGAAAAATCTATGAGCAGGATCAGCAGGCAAGCCTATGCCGATATGTTCGGACCGACCACCGGCGACCGGGTGCGTCTGGGCGACAGCGGCTTGTTTCTTGAAGTCGAAGCCGACCGCACGGTTTATGGTGATGAGGTTAAATTCGGTGGCGGCAAGGTCATCCGCGACGGCATGGGCCAAAGTCAGGTTGATTCCACGCTGGCAATGGATCTGGTAATCACCAATGCGCTGATCGTCGATCACTGGGGCATTATCAAAGCCGATGTCGGCATCAAAAACGGCCGCATTGCCGCCATCGGCAAGGCCGGAAATCCCGATACGCAACAGGGCGTCGATATCGTCATTGGCCCCGGCACCGAAATTATCGCCGGGGAAGGACAAATCCTGACCGCCGGCGGCATTGACGCACATATCCATTTTATTTGTCCGCAGCAAATCGATGAAGCCTTGATGTCCGGCGTGACCACGATGATCGGCGGCGGCACCGGCCCCGCGACCGGCACTAATGCGACGACCTGCACGCCGGGGCCGTGGAATATTCACAGCATGCTGCAATCCTTGGACGGTTTTCCGATGAATTTCGGCTTGCTCGGCAAAGGCAACGCGAGTCTGCCGGTTGCGTTGGAAGAACAGGTTCGTGCCGGAGCGATCGGCTTGAAGCTGCATGAAGACTGGGGCACGACGCCAGCGGCTATCGATTGCTGTCTTTCGGTGGCCGACCGCTTCGACGTGCAAGTCGCGATTCATACCGACACCTTGAACGAATCCGGTTTTGTCGAAGATACTTTTGCCGCGTTCAAAGGCCGCACCATCCACACTTATCATACCGAAGGCGCGGGCGGCGGCCATGCCCCGGATATTATCAGGGCTTGCGGCGAGGCTAATGTGCTGCCGTCGTCAACCAATCCGACCCGGCCTTATACGATCAATACCGTCGACGAGCATCTGGACATGCTGATGGTTTGCCATCACCTTGATCCGGGCATTGCCGAAGACGTGGCGTTTGCCGAATCGCGGATTCGCCGCGAAACCATCGCGGCCGAGGATATTCTGCATGACTTGGGCGCGTTTTCGATGATTTCTTCGGATTCCCAGGCGATGGGCCGGGTCGGCGAAGTCATCATCCGCACCTGGCAGACCGCGCATAAAATGAAGGCGCAGCGCGGTAGTTTGGCGGAAGATTCACCGCGCAACGACAATTTCCGTATCAAGCGTTATATCGCCAAGTACACGATTAACCCGGCTATCAGCCACGGCATCGCGCATGAAGTCGGATCGGTCGAAGTCGGCAAACTGGCCGATTTGGTGTTGTGGAATCCGGCTTTTTTCGCGGTCAAACCCAGCCTGATTCTTAAAGGCGGCTTTATTGCCGCGGCGCCGATGGGCGACCCGAATGCCTCGATTCCAACGCCGCAGCCGGTGCATTACCGGCCGATGTTCGGCTCGTTCGGAAAGACCGCGTCGGCGACTTCGATGTTCTTTTTGCCTAAAGTTGCGGTTGAGTCCGATGTTGCAGGAACTTTAGGGCTTAACAAAAGGATCGGCGTGGTGGCGAATACGCGAACCATCGGCAAGAAGGATTTGATCCATAACCACTACCAACCGCATATCGAAGTCGATCCGCAAACCTATTCGGTCCGCGCCGACGGCCTGCTGCTGACTTGCGAACCGGCCGATGTGCTGCCTTTCGCCCAACGTTATTTTTTGTTTTGACTATGCTGAAACTGACTGAACTGGCTCCGCCGGAGACCGCTACTGACGACGTAGTAACGCTACCGTATGAATCGCGCCAGAAAAGCCGCCTGCTGCTTAAAACCGACAACGGCACCAAAATCGGGCTTTTTTTGCCGCGCGGCCAAGTGTTGCGCAAAGGTTCTGTGCTGACCGGCCCCGACCATTACCGGGTGCTGGTCGATGCGGCGCCGGAATCGCTATCGGTGGTGCGCACCGACGACGCGCTGCAATTCGCCAAGGCTTGTTATCACTTGGGTAACCGCCATGTCGCGTTGCAGATTCTGCCGGGCGAGCTTCGCTTCCTGACCGATCATGTGCTGGATCATATGCTGGAAGGATTGGGCTTAACGGTCACCCATGAAGTGTTGCCTTTCGAGCCGGAGCAAGGCGCGTATCACGGCCATGGTCACTGATCTGGCGTTATTGCGTCTGCTGCAACTGGTCAGTTCCGGCCTGCCGATAGGCATGTACTGCTATTCGCAAGGTTTGGAACGAGCGGTCGATGATGGCTGGATAAACAATGCAAGCGATGCCGATGAATGGCTTAACGGCTTGATGGAGATCTGTTTGACGCGCATCGATTTACCGATTCTGGCGCGGCTTTATGATGCCTGGAAATGCAGTGATATTGAGAGGGTTGAATATTGGAGCGGAACGCTGCTTGCGTGCCGGGAGACTTCCGAATTAAGAGCCGAAGACCGGCACACCGGCCAGGCATTGGCAAGGTTGCTGGATTCGATGGACATAGCCGGTATGCAGCGCTGGATTCGCAAGCCCGAGGCCACGTTGGCTACAATCTTCGCTTTTGCCGCTGTGAACTGGGGCGTACCCAAACGCGAAACCGTGATCGGCTATTTGTGGAGCTGGCTGGAAAACCAGGTGTTATGCGCGGTCAAGCTGGTGCCGTTAGGACAAGTGGCCGGGCAACGATTATTGACAGACTTGGCCGGAAGAATACCGGCTTTAGTCGACGAAGCGCTGAGTATTGCCGATCATGACATCGGCGGCAGCGCGTTCGGCCTGGCCTTGGCCAGTAGCCGGCATGAAATGCAGTATTCCAGATTATTTCGTTCTTGAGAGACTATATGAGCACTAAACAAATATTAAGAGTAGGTATCGGCGGCCCGGTCGGTTCCGGCAAAACCGCATTGGTCGACGCGCTATGCAAGCAAATGCGCGACAATTTCGAAATCGGCGTGGTGACCAATGATATTTACACCAGGGAAGACCAGCAGTTCTTGATTCGCAGCCAGGCGCTACCGGAGGAACGCATCTTGGGCGTTGAAACCGGCGGTTGTCCGCATACCGCAATTCGGGAAGATGCATCGATGAACCTGGCGGCGGTCGATGAGTTAAGCCAGCGTTTTGATAATCTCGACTTCATCATGGTCGAAAGCGGCGGCGATAATCTCAGCGCAACCTTCAGCCCGGAACTGGCCGACCTGACGATTTATGTGATCGACGTTTCGGCCGGCGACAAGATACCGCGCAAAGGCGGGCCCGGCATTACCCGTTCGGACTTGCTGGTCATCAACAAGATCGATCTGGCGCCTTATGTCGGTGCATCGCTGGAGGTCATGGATCGCGATGCGCGTAAAATGCGCGGTGAACGGCCGTTTGTGTTCACCAATTTGAAAACCCAAGAAGGTCTTCAAGCGGTTGAAGATTTCATTATTCAAGCCGGAATGCTGGATTAACAATGTGCACTTGAGTGTTACTTCGTACCGTTTGCCTGTATGAACTCAGGCAAACTGCTCTGAAACTTTAGTGTCATCTTATTGTCTTATAACTGTCATCTAAATTTAATTGTAATGTTGCATAATCAGCCGAGACTTAACGCACTGAAGAGGCATATTTATGATTATCAATTGGGTGGCGACCAAGGCGCAGCTGTTTTTACCGGAGCAGGATGACGAGCTTAACGTCGGCTTTGACTTTGCCTTAAGCCCTGAAATTATGAATTTGCTTTATGCTCAAAATGACCGCAGCATGGATGCAGGAGATAGAGAAGCAATTGCCGAGACCGGTCAACAGGAGGCTGAAGACGCCAACGCGACATTTGTAACTCGATTTGTATTGGATGAGCATGAGCTGGCGTTAGCCTGATGCAAGCCGGATACGGCTGTATGATTAATAGACAGGGTAACGCAGGAACCGTTACCGATGATTGCCTGTATAAATATATTTTCTAACGTATTTATTTTGACTGCTTTTTTAATATCTGCATTGCCCACATCCGTGTGGATTATACAACTGCGATTATTTCACAATTAAGCTGTTATTAACCGATTTAACGCCTTTAACCTTTCTCGTCAGTTCCACCGCTCTATTCGCAGCAGACGCGGAATCCACAAACCCGCTTAGCTGAACGACGCCTTTAAAAGTTTCAACATTGATTTGTAACAGTTTAAGCGATGAATCGCCCAATATCGAAGTTTTCACCTTAGTAGTCAGGGCGGAATCATCCAGATATTCCCCGGTACTTTCATATGTAGCGCCTCCGGCGCAACCGGCAATCAACATGACCAACAAAAAACCTATTATCAGCTTGAATCTACTCATAGTATTTAACCCTTATAGTTTAATTAGGCGTAAGTTTGAAAAATGATTATTTCTGACATTCGACATCATTGCTCCCGATCTACCCATGCTGAAATAATTCCATTGATAAATAATACAATAATCTCGGGTGGATGTATTCTACACACTCAATGCTGATGGTTGTGCGGCTTTGCCGGAGCGAAAAGCAATTTAAAGACCGACCGGTTTTCTTCCTGCTTAAAGTCTTCAAATCTTGATGCGAAGTCTTCGCGGGCACGGCATCGATGGGCATCAAGGTCTTGAACCAGTACGCCCATAGCTAAAAAGGTATTGGCATGGGTGTTAAGCGCCATCATTTCTTCGCTGAACAATTTTAGATTGTGCTCTTGAACGGCATAATCCTGAAAGTCCCCCAACACTTCCTGAAGTCCTTTCAGATTTTTAATCAGGTACTTTATTTGCTGTTCCGGATAAAGGCTTTGGAAGAATTCCATCAAATAGCGCAGTTTTTTACAGGATTTTCTTAAGTCATGTAATGCCTCGCTCGGTGATGAGTCGGTAATCGACTCGCCTTCTTCCAATACGCGAGTAAAAACTTTCCATATTCTCCGGTCTGCCAGTTCCTTAATGGTCAGTTTGGCATTTTGCTCAAGCGGTTTTTTATAGGAGGGTTCTTTAAGATACTGTTCCCATTCAGCCAGGGTGGACAGATATTTGGTCGATTGCAGTTTTTTTGCCAGTTCTTTCTGGGCTTTTTGCTGTTTAGACAGCAAAAAATCATATAAGGGATTGATATCTTCCCTGATTGAAGCGGGCAGGCTGTTTTTATAACTCTCAAAACTCAACAGATAAACATCCAAGTCCCGTGTTGGTCCGGTGATCTGTCCCAGCCAGGAGAAAAAATCGGTGTAGTAGGCGCTGATGTTAGCGGGCAGTATGCCTTTAATTTGACTGAGTCCTGCACGGGTTCTTCTGATTGCCACTCTAAAATCGTGCAAAAATTCGCTGTCGGTGTCGGCGATAGTGCCCTGCTCGTTGACTTTGATGGCTTTTAGCAGGTGACTGTAAATATATTTGCCGGCGATATCGGCACGCATGTCAGGGTCCAGGTTGATATTCAGTTTTGATGAATAATCCTTAGGCTTGCGTCCCTGAAATTGCAATGCTGTTTGCAGAACGGGTTTATCCGTGGCCGTTAAACCCAGTGTCGTTGTCAATATCTCAATGATATGTTCAACGGCCTTATCGTAACCTCTTACCGATTGCAGCGAAACACGGTTATTGAATTGGCCGTACTCTTCAATTAACAAGCGCAGTATGGTCTTTTCATCTTTATTGATGACGTTCAGATGATAGATTTGATAATCCAGCGTGCAAACGGGTAATAATGCGCGCATTTCCAATAGCGGCGCCAAGGTATCGCTTATTATCCCAGGCTCGAATTCTTGGCTGAATAAAGGCGCTTTCTTAAGTGTTGACTCGGCAATAACCGAATCATTTTTAAGGGATCTCAAGGTTAAGAATGAAGCGGATTTTGATTGGTTAAATTCGTAAATGATGTCATTTGAGTATAAGCGCCAGTCAAAGCTGTCGTAATAGGTTTTACAGCAAGACTGCCGTGAAGCCGGCTTGATGGTCGCCTCATGGCTTAATTTGGCGATAAAGTTTTCAGCGGTTAAATCTACCGGAAATTCAAATTGTAAGGACATATATTAAAGTGTGTAATTCCAGGAATAATCTGATTAATGAGCCCTCAAGCGTAACAGCCCAGTATTAATATTTAATGACACGAATATGAATTGCCCGGCAAAAAGGTTACTGTAATAATGTTTTTTCGCTTAAGGCTGAGCATAACAAAAAATGCTGCGCTGTAATATCCTTGTCATATTCTATTTACATAATAGCGTCACTTTAAATTATTTTGAGAGTTCATGATGAAATTATCTTTTAAAACTAAATCGTTAGTTACTGCGATGGGTTTTGGTATCACTGCATTAGTCAGTGGTGTTGCAGGCGCAGTACAAACTGTTGATTCCGGTGTTCCCGAATATCAAAAAGCCAGCGGTATTTCAGGCAACTTATCCAGTGTCGGTTCTGATACCTTGGCCAACCTGATGACATTATGGGCTGAAGAATTCAACCGCGCTTATCCTAACGTCAACATTCAAATTCAGGCGGCGGGCTCTTCTACAGCGCCTCCTGCGCTGACCGAAGGCACCTCAAACCTGGGCCCTATGAGCCGCGAAATGAAAGATGACGAACTTGAAGCTTTCGAAGATAAATACGGCTACAAGCCTACCGCTATTCCGGTCGCTATTGATGCCTTGGCGGTTCTTGTTAACAAGGACAACCCCGTCAAGGGCTTAACCATGGAACAAGTTGATTCAATTTTCTCTTCAACCAATAAATGCGGCGGCGAAAAAAGCATTGAAACATGGGGTGACGCCGGTGTTGCCGTTTGGGGATCAAAAAGCATTCAGTTATACGGTCGTAACTCGGTTTCCGGCACTTACGGTTATTTCAAAGAACACGCTTTATGCAAAGGCGACTTTAAAAACAACGTAAACGAGCAACCCGGTTCAGCTTCCGTCGTTCAATCCGTCACTTCATCGGTTAATGGCATCGGTTACTCCGGCATGGGTTATACCACATCGGGCGTCAAGATGGTTCCTTTGGCAAAGAAAGGCAGCAAGACTTTTGTTGATGCAACACCTGAAAATGCAATTGCGGGCACTTATCCTTTGACACGTTACTTGTATATTTACGTTAACAAGAAGCCGAATCAGCCGCTGGCGCCGTTAGACAATGAGTTCATCAAAATGGTGTTGTCCAAAACCGGTCAGCAAGTGGTTATAAAAGACGGCTATATCCCTCTGCCTGCGAAAGTTGTTGATAAGGTACTGGCTACGCTTAAATAAAGATTAAGGATTGGATTGAGGTCACGCAAGGATGCGTAAACAAGGATGTTGGTTTAGTGTGTTGTTATCTTCCCCCTCAGAAAGTAAAGGCGCATCGAACAAAAATACGGCTAAGGTTTGCTTTGTGAATCTTGGCCGTTTTTTTTGTTTTTTTGTTATATCATAGTTTCATTTAATTTCTAGTATTTTCAGTATGTCAGAAATAAATACATCCATAACCCCCTCCTCCATAAAAATCAGTTCCGGTGAATATCATCAGCGCTGGCGACTCATAAAAGATGCATTGGCACGCTATGGTGTAATAGCCGGTGGTCTGGGTGTAATTGTCGCGATCGTACTGATTTTCTTTTATTTGCTGTATGTGGTTTATCCGCTGTTTATATCGGCCAGTGCAGAATCGGTCAGTGAATACGCGGTGCCGGAACAGGCGCAGGGCAACACCTTGCTGCTGGAGATCGAAGAGCAAAATGAAGTAGGCGCCCGGTTTACCGACAGCGGACAAGTGGTATTTTTTGACGCCGCTAACGGAAAAACGGTATTGACACAGGCGGTGGCAATACCGGCGGGTACACATATCACCAGCTTTGCCCAAGGCAGCCCTATCAATGAAGGCGCAGTCATTTACGGTTTATCCGATGGACGGGCGGTTATTGTTAAACATCAATATAAAGTCACTTATCCGAACAATGTGCGGGTTATTACACCATCGCTTAAATACCCGTTAGGCGAACAACCTTTGGTGCTGGACGATTCCGGTGCCGCTTTGGACAAAATCGCGGTTAAAGTTGGCGAGAATGCGACGACGATAGTCGCAAAATCGGCTGATATGCCGGAGGCTCCCGGTAAAATCCATTTAATCAATTTCCAAAAAGAACAATCATTGTTTGCCGATGAGGCCGCCTTAACGCGTACGGATTCAGTTCTGGAACAGCCGGCGGGGGGCGTTGCGGATATCTTAATCGATAAGGATGAATCCAACCTATACATGATCAGCAAAGACGGTCAGCTCGGTTTTTTTGATATTAGCGACAAGAGCAATCCTGCTATCAGACAGCAACAGAATGTGGTGGATGCCGGGCAAAAAGTCACCAGCGTGACTTTTTTAAATGGCGACCTTTCGCTGATGGTAGGAGACTCCAGCGGTCTGGTCTCACAGTGGAGCATGGTTAAAGACAAGTTGAACCGCCCCGCCATGCAAAAAATCAGGGCATTTAAAGTGTCTGATAAAGCGGTCGTTGCGATCAATTCCGAACAGCGCCGTAAAGGCTTTATGACCACGGATGCCGACGGCGTCGTTGGCATTTATCATTCAACCTCTGAAAGAGAAATGATTAAAGAACGCGTCAGCGATGCGTTGCCAACCGCAGCGGTTTTGTCGCCGAGAGCGAATGCACTGTTGGTGCAGTCAGCAGATGGCAAAATGCATTTCTGGCATATCGATAATGAGCATCCAGAGGTTTCTATCCGGTCGCTTTGGCAGAAAGTCTGGTATGAAAGCTATCCAAAGCCCGATTATGTCTGGCAGTCTTCTTCAGCAAACAGTGATTTTGAACCTAAATACAGTTTAACGCCGCTGGTTTTCGGCACTCTGAAAGCGGCATTTTATGCCATGTTGGTAGCCGTACCCCTGGCGCTGATGGGGGCGATTTATACCGCTTATTTTATGACTCCGCGTATGCGGCAGTACGTGAAGCCTTTTATTGAAATCATGGGCGCATTGCCGACGGTTATTTTAGGGTTTCTTGCCGGTCTTTGGCTGGCTCCGTTCATGGAAGAGCATCTGGCAGGATTTTTTGCACTGTTGATGATAGTTCCTGTCGGCGTCATGCTGTTTGCTTTTGCTTGGGAATTTGTGCCCAAAGCCATAACTGATAATCTTTCGGAAGGTTGGGATGCCGCTATATTGATCCCAGTCATTTTACTCAGCGGCTGGTTCGCCTTTAAGGTAAGCGTGCCTTTGGAAACATTTTTGTTCCACGGCACTTTGCGCGACTGGTTTAAGGCTGAGTTGGGCATAGGCTATGACCAGCGCAATGCGCTGGTGGTCGGCGTGGCGATGGGATTTGCGGTTATTCCAACCATTTTTTCAATCGCCGAAGATGCCATTTTCAGCGTACCGAAACATTTGACCGTGGGCTCTCTGGCGCTGGGGGCTACCCCTTGGCAAACCATGGTCAGGGTTGTGCTGTTAACTGCGAGTCCCGGTATTTTTTCCGCGGTGATGATCGGTTTCGGCCGCGCCGTTGGGGAAACCATGATTGTGTTAATGGCAACTGGAAATACGCCGGTGATGGATTTAAGCGTTTTTCAGGGCTTACGTACCCTGGCTGCCAATATCGCGGTGGAAATGCCGGAATCGGAAGTGGACAGTACACATTATCGGGTCTTGTTTTTAGCGGCCCTAGTGTTGTTTATGTTTACCTTTGTTTTTAACACGCTGGCCGAAGTCATTCGTCAGCGCTTACGTGAAAGATATAGCTCATTATGATCAGATTATGGTTTAAAAGCGGTACTCCCTGGGTATGGCTCAATGCGGCGGCAGTCAGTACCTGCCTTATTATGGTGGTTGGTGTGCTGGGCTTGATTTTAGTGCGTGGAGCCGGCCACTTCTGGCCGTCCCAAGTTGTACAGTTCACCTATCAGGAACCGGACGGACAATTCCAGACAATTATCGGCGAACATATCGATACCAGTATTACCCCGGCCGTGATGGCCAAGTCAACCGGCTATGCAATGGCCGATGATGAAGATACTCTGGTGCAATACTTGATTAAAACCGGTAACCGGGATATTACCGGTACTGATTTTCGCTGGATATTGGAACGGAATGTTAAGCAGCAACAGTCTCCTGACGACCTGATGGTGATTGAACGGCGGGAATGGGGTAATTTTTACGGCCAACTGGTTGCGGTCAAGGAAAACGGCAAGATTATCGCTGAAGGCGCACAAGCCTGGCCCGCTGTTCAAACGAGATTAGATGAAGCTTTAACGGTTTTTAAGAAAATAGCCCATCTGGAAAAAAAGGAAGTCGGAGCGATCAACTATAGTCTGGAACAGTTAAGACTTAAACAAAAAAGACTGCAATTGAAAAATCGCTGGGATGCGGCAGCCGAGCAACAGATAGCCGCCGAAAAGACCGACCTGGAAGTTGAATATAAAGAATATCAAACGCAATTAAGTGAGCTGTATCGACAAATTAGACGGGATAGCCTGGTCGCTAAAACCGAAAGCGGCAGTGAGGTTGAAATTCCATTGGCTAAAGTAGTCAGGGTTTTCCAGCCGAACACCATGAGCTCGTTCGATAAAATCAAGCATTATGGCGTTAAGGTGGTTGAGTTTTTAACTGATGATCCGCGTGAAGCCAATACTGAAGGGGGAATTTTCCCGGCTATTTTCGGTACGGTCATGATGGTATTGATGATGTCGGTTATCGTAACCCCGTTTGGCGTCATTGCCGCGGTATATTTACGCGAATATGCAAAACAAGGCTTTATTACCCGATTAATCAGGATTTCAGTTAACAATCTGGCGGGGGTTCCCTCCATTGTTTACGGCGTATTCGGCTTGGGCTTTTTTGTCTATATCCTGGGCGGTAACATCGACCGGCTGTTTTATCCGGAAGCATCGCCCGCGCCGGTCTACGGCACACCAGGGTTGCTGTGGGCTTCAATCACGCTGGCTTTATTGACTTTGCCGGTGGTTATTGTTTCAACGGAAGAAGGCTTGGCCCGTATTCCCAGATCGATACGCGAAGGCAGTCTGGCGTTGGGCGCAACCAAACTGGAAACCCTATGGCTGACGGTATTGCCGATGGCAAGCCCTGCGATGATGACCGGATTGATTCTGGCTGTGGCACGGGCGGCAGGCGAAGTAGCTCCGTTAATGCTGGTCGGTGTCGTTAAGCTGGCGCCCACGTTACCGCTGGACGGCAATTATCCATTTTTGCATTTAGACAGAAAGTTTATGCATCTAGGTTTTCATATTTATGATGTCGGTTTTCAAAGCCCCAATGTTGAGGCGGCGAGACCGTTGGTTTATGCAACATCATTACTGTTGGTACTGGTCATTGTTGGGCTGAATTTATCAGCCATTTTAATCAGAAACCATTTGCGAGAAAAATACCGAGCATTAGAAGGTTAAAGACATGACAACACAACAAGTACGCACACATACCATTGATGTAAGTTCAGTTTTACGTGAAAAGAAAGGAATGGACGAGCAGAATGAAACCTGTATCAAAGTAGAAAATTTAAATCTTTTCTACGGGGAAAAGCAGGCTTTGCATGGCGTTAATATGGAAATGGCCAAGAAAAAAGTAACCGCCTATATCGGCCCCAGCGGCTGCGGCAAATCGACACTGCTGCGTTGCATCAACCGGATGAATGACCTGGTCGATAACGTGACCATCGAAGGCAGGATATTGCTGGATAGTGATAATATTTACGACAAATCCGTTAATGTGGCCGCTTTACGCAGACGCGTCGGCATGGTATTTCAAAAGCCCAATCCTTTCCCCAAATCGATCTTCGAGAATGTCACTTACGGCCTTAGAATTCAGGGCATTAATGACAAACGGATATTGGAAGAAACGGTTGAAAACTCCTTACGCGGCGCAGCGCTGTGGGACGAAGTCAAAGACCGCCTGAATGATAACGCCTTGGGCTTGTCAGGTGGACAGCAGCAACGTCTGGTGATTGCCAGAGCGATTGCGATAGAACCCGAAGTATTATTGCTTGATGAGCCTGCGTCGGCGCTGGATCCTATTTCAACATTAAAAATTGAAGAGCTGATCAATGAGCTTAAAGAAAAATATACTATAGTCATTGTGACGCATAACATGCAGCAGGCTGCCCGGGTTTCGGACTACACTGCGTTTATGTATATGGGCGAATTGATTGAAATGGGCACAACCAGCGAGTTATTTACCAATCCTCGCAAGAAACAAACCGAAGATTACATTACCGGTCGATACGGCTAACTGGACAAGCAAAGGAGCAAGCAATGGACAACAGCAAAATAGGGCAACATATCTCAGGCCAGTTTAATAAAGAGCTGGAAGATGTGCGCAATAAAGTTTTAACCATGGGCGGACTGGTTGAACAGCAGATCGAACTCGCTGTAACGGCCTTCTCGACCGGGGACGTGGAAATGGCCGAACTGGTTATCAAACAGGATAATCAGGTCGATGCACTGGAAATGGCTATCGATCAGGAATGTATGCAGATTTTTGCGCTGAGGCAGCCTGCGGCATTCGATTTAAGGTTATTAATCACCGTCATCAAGGTTGTCAATGAGCTTGAGCGCGTCGGCGACATGGCCGAACGCATCGCCGAAATGGCAATACAATTGTCGAATACTGACAACAAGCATGACCAATATTACGAACTGGAACACATGGCGGAATTGGTTCAGGAAATGCTTCATGGCGCTCTGGACGTATTTGCCCGAATGAATGTCGAGGACGTCACTACGATTACCGGTTTGGATGAAAATGTCGATCGTGAATACGGCAGTATTATCCGGCAGCTGATTACCCGGATGATGGAAGACCCGAGAAATATCACCAGAATGTTGGATGTACTCTGGATTGCCCGTTCGCTGGAAAGAATCGGCGACCATGCCTGCAATATTTGTGAGAGTTTGGTTTATATGGTCAAAGGCGAAGATGTGCGGCATTTGACCCAGGAAGAACTGGAAAGGAAGATGAAAGAATAAGAGGGATCGTAAGCCGGAATAAGCCGGTTCGAGCGTCAGCGAGAACAGGCGTTGCCTACATGGATGTAGGTAAGGGGCGTGAGCAGGAGCGGAAGCTTTTCCGGCGCCAGCTAAAATAAAACCTTTTCAGCTTGTAAACTTATCAACCAATCCAGTAACTCTTTCGATTTTTTGCCTGACTGTCGCAGAAAATACCGCCTCACTTGCTACCAGTTTGATAGCTTTCTTTGCTCGGGTAATCGCCGTGTACAGTAATTCTTTGGTTAACACAGGGTTGATGATTTCGGGTAGGACGATCAACACTTCCTCGAATTCAGAGCCTTGGCTTTTATGTATGGTCATCGCAAAAACGGTTTCGCAATGCGGTATGCGCGCAGGCAGGTATTTTTTGATACTGCCGTCGGCGCGTTGGAAAAATACCATCAGTTGTCCTGAGGAGCCTGTCGAAGGAACGCTGTCCTGCATGCAAATACCGATATCGCCATTATAAAGATTCAGCGCCGGGTTGTTTTGCGTGACCATGACCGGCCGCCCCGCATACCATAAACCGGACAAGTCGATGCGCTTTTGCTCGGCCAGTTTTTGCTCAACCCGATAATTGATGTCGGCAACACTGTTTTTCCCCTGCCGGTTGGAACACAGCACCTGAAAACGGCTAAACGCCTGAAAAATAGGCTCAAATTCGGCGTTGGCTTTAATCAACTGCAAATACTCCGCTTGCTGTGCGGCTACATAATCGATCAAATCTTCATGCAGGCATTGCACGGCTTCGTCTCCACCATCGGATAAAATTTGCCAGGCAAGTTGATCCTGCTGAAGGTTGACCGCTTCGGCCAACTCTTTTATAGCGCCGCCGAAACGGTGCGATGTCTTTAACGTGTAGACGTTGTTTTGCAAAGTCTCGGCCATCGCTAAATCGGCTAACACCGCGCCGGATTCGACCGAAGCCAGCTGATCCTTGTCACCCAATAAGATCAAGCGCGCACCGGGCTTTATCGCGTCAAGCAATTTGCTCATCAAGGCCAGATCGACCATGGATGCTTCGTCAACCACAACCAAGTCATAAACCAACGGTTTATCTGCATGATGCCGGAAATATGAAGAGGGCGGCATCGCGCCCAACAAGCGGTGCAAGGTGGTTACGGTTTCCGGGATGCGATTTTTTATCGCGTCCGGACACGGCAATTTCGTCTTGCTAAAACCGATCGACTCCTGAAGACGCATGGCTGCTTTTCCGGTCGGCGCCGCTAATGCAATATGCAGCGGTTGTTCCGCCAATTCCTGCAATAACGCCAGGATTTTAACGACGGTAAATGTTTTTCCGGTGCCCGGGCCGCCGGTTATGATGCAGAAAGACTGTTGCGCCGCCATTTTTGCCGCTTCACGCTGATCGTCGGCTCCAGCTATCGCATCCGGAAAATAACGATCCAGCATCGCGTCGAGTTTTTCAATCGATTGTTCGGCCTGGGTCATTGCCTTGATCTGCATCGCCAGCCGGTTTTCATAATTCCAGTAGCGGTGCAGATACAGGCGATCCTGTTCGATGACCAGCGGTAAGGGATTGAGTTGGTTTTCAAGGTTGGTCTCTACCAGTCCTGAAGCAAGCAGCAATGTTCGGGCATTGTCATCTATTTGAATGCAACTGTGACCCTGGTTTTGCTCGTAAGAGGCTGTCATCGCGATGGTTTCAAAAGCCTGCTTTTGTATCGGGTCTAAGCCGGTGCGCTGACTCAGAAAGCGGGCAAAGGCAATATCCAAACGGCTAAATGATCTGGGTTCGGTTTGCGTTCCTGCACTCAAATCGTAATCTATCAATTATCACCCCCAAACAACGCCGCCAACGCTTCAACCCGTTCCAAATCGGGCCTATCCTGATAAACGCCGCTCATCGGCTGATCCGGCCGCATGCCGCGCACGAACAGATAACGCACACCGCCGAAATGGGTTTCGTAATCATAATCCGGCAATCGCGTTTGTAAGTAACGATGCAGCACTACCGTGTAGATCCAATATTGCAAGCCGTAATTATGTTCGCGCATCGCATGGGTCAAGCTTTCGGGGCTGTAATCCTGCAGGCCGTTGGTTTTGTAATCCATCACATAATAACGGCTTTCTGCTGAACTTGGATACGCGCAGATAAGATCGATAAATCCAGTCAGATAACCGCACATCTGCTTGGCGGTCAACGGCTGAAAAGCCGGTGTGTCGCGCAGAATATGATTAATCTGGGCGGCGTCCATCATTTGCATCGATAAGTAAAACGGCATTTCCTTTAGACACTGCTGTTCCATCAGATTCATCAGGCAAAAATCGGTATGGGTTGCAGACAGCGGTGTTGAAACCACCGCTTGCAACAGTTCATCAAGCAAAGCCGGGCGTTCCAGTTTTAAGCCGTAGCGTTGGCAAGCCTTGTCCCGCTGCAATGTAATATCCTTACGCTGGGCTAGTTCGATGAATGCATTATTTTCCAGCAGATCATGCACGACATTGCCGGTATGCGCGCCTCGAGGTAATTCCATTACTGCATTACCGGGTTCAGGCTTGACGGTGAGCATCTGTTCTCCGGCCTTATCTTCCGGCAACTCCGGCGCATCATGCTGGCTTAATGCAGACAAAGCCGTGTAGCTGCTCATCTGCCAGCGGGTATATAGCGATCTTTTACGCTTTTTTGCCTGTAATTGGGCGTGTACGACCGATTTTTGATAGCTTCCGTTTAACTCACCCTGCACTTCCAGCAAGCGGTAGGCAAAAGCCTGCCCGGCCTGATCCTGAAAGCTTTTCAGTTTTGCCTGTTGCCGGGAAAAATCGGCTTCAGCAAATTCAAGCAGCCAAGCCATCGACGAATCATTCGTCGTGTCCTGAGAACGTACGTCGCCCCAAGCAATATAACAGCGGTATTTGGCGCGGGTAACCGCGACGTAGAACACCCGCAAATCCTCGGCCAGCTCTTCGTCTAACGCCAGTTTGCGGTATCGATCAAAATCCCCTGACCCCAAATCGACTATGGTCCAGCCATTTTCATGACACCTGATCAACGATCGTTCGCTGTTTAAACGATCGCTACGTTGCCAAAGATAAGGGCAAAATACGATTGAATATTCCAGGCCCTTGGAGCGATGCATGGTGACAATTTTGACCGCATCGTCATCGCTTTCAAGACGCAACTGCTGCTCTTCGATGCTACTTTCTTTAACAATCGCATTGCATAGCCAGTCCAGGGTTTTATTGATGCCCAGATGCTCATCAACGGCAGCCTGTTGTACCAGTTCGATAAGATGATACAGATTAGTTAATTGCCTTTCCGCCATCAATGTTTTAGAGATGCCTGCCCTGATTTTTTCTTCACGAAACAAATGCTGCATCATCGCCATTAATCCGTTCTGCTGCCAGTTCTGATAATAGTTCAGAAACCGCGACATCCAGGCGTCGAGTTCTATTTCGTTGTTGCTAAGCTGATAGACCGTTTGGCCATCCAAATCAAACCAGTCCAGCGTCAGCGCTTGCTTGAGTAGACCGCCATCACCGGGCTGAGCGACAGCCTGCAACAGGCTGTATAAATCGGCCGCTTCCTGCGAAGCAAAAACCGATTCCGTGCTGTTTAACACTGAAGGTACACCAACCAGGCGCAATGCTGCCTGATAGTCTCTGGCCTGGGTATTGGTTCTTACCAGAATCGCAATGTCTTTGGGGTGCAAAGCTCGATTCATCGGCTGCAATGCGTAATCACCTGTCAACAACTCGGCTATTTCATTAACAACGGCAATCCTGATTTCCTCGGCCGCCTTGCCCGCAGTCCAGTACCCCGTTTTACTATCGCTTTCAGGTAACTGCCACAACATCATCGGCGGCATTGCTTGTCCTGCTTGATGTAGTTCGCCGTTATCTGCCGACAAGCCAGGCTTTACGTCAATAAATTCCAGACCATCCAGAAAAAAGGCTCGCTCTCTTTGAAACAATGCATTGACTGCATCGACCAATTTCGGATGCGATCGCCAATTTTTGCCTAAGGTAAATTGATGCTCGGCCTGCTTTTGCGCATCCAGATACGAATAAATATCCGCACCGCGAAATTTATAAATTGCCTGTTTGGGATCGCCGATTAAATATAAATACTGGCTGGGAGCGGCAAATAATGAGGAAAAAATAAACCACTGGCTGTCATCGGTATCCTGAAATTCGTCGATCAAGGCGACTTCAAAACGCTGTTGTAATTCAGCCGTCAGCAGTTCGCCTTTTTCGCTTTGCAACGCCTCAGCCAAGCGGCTGATTAAGTCATCGAACGACAGTACATTAAGCAGTTGCAAGCGTTTATCCATCTCCTCGCGCAAATGGTCTAACAGTGTTTTGCGAAATACCAGGGCAATTTGTGTAAACGCCAACGCCAGCGCATCGAAAACAGAGGTATCTATCGCTAATTCAGCTAGATACTCGGCCTTACGCTGCTCGCCGGTATGGGTTTTATTGGCTCTGAATTTACCGCCATGCAGGGCTTCCATCAAACCGTTTCCGGTCAATAAGGCAAACGCTTCAGCATCGGGAATGCATGTGGTGGCACCATGCAGCCACGCACTTAGCGATTTATAGTGATAATCGAATGCATCGGTATAACTAGTCTTGAATTTTCCGTCGGCGAAACAATGCCGTAAAGTATTTGCACATAGGTCACCGGAGTCTTTAGCCAAGTCCGCTTGCCGTTGTAATTCTTTTAATGTGATCTCCAAGCTCTGACAATCCGGATAGATTTGAGCTTGAAAGCCGTTACCGGGAAAGGCGGCAATGCTGGCAAACAAAGCATCCGGGGTGTTAAAGCCCGCCGTTAATACCTCAACCTCCCACGCCGAACGTTGGTATACCTGCTTACGCCAAAAATCATCTACACAAGCCTGTTTAATATCCGCCAAATCGCCGGTTAATTCGGCATCGAATAATTGCCCACTTTCCAGCGCATGTTCCCTTAAAACACGTTGACAGAAACCATGAATGGTAAAAATTCCGGCTTGGTCTATATTCAGCAGCGCCATTTGAAGACGTTGCTTGACCAGTTCCGGCTCTATATCCAGATTAGCCAGCCAGACGATAATATTCTTGTCGATGTTTTCGGCATGCCCATCCAAAGCTCGCCTAGCCTCTGCCAATCTGCATCGCACGCGGTCTTTAAGCTCTTCGGTTGCCGTTTTGGTAAATGTGACCACCAGCAATTTTTCAATGGAAATACCCTGCTCGACTACAAAACGTAGCACCAGCATCGCTATAGCATAGGTTTTCCCTGTTCCGGCGCTGGCTTCAATCAGGTTTACGCCCTTCAGAAGCTCGGTTTGAACCGGATCGAAATTATTAATTTTCATGCTTAAATATTCCATGCTATTTGGAGTTGGCATCCAAGTCGAACCACATCATATTTATTTTATCTTGGTCCAATGTTTAATTATGTTTTCCATAGTAAGCTTCCTGCCAGTGGAATTGATAGGTGACTTTGCTAATTTTTAGCTGTTTTCCGCATTCAAATTTAATAATCAAGCACATGTACGCTTTTCCACAGTTTTTGTGGATAACTCTGTGTATAAGATATAGATAACGTTATTCAGACCCGATTAAACCTATCTGTTGTTTAGATTGTATCATTTTTATACAGAAGATTAATATTTTTATAATCAATAGGTTACATTTATAGATTTTAAGGTTAGGCGTCTGCATTAAAGGGATTTCGGTATTTATTGTCCCAAACTCAATCTGTGCATAAACAGCATGATAAACCTATGAATTAAGTTAACCATGGCATTTGTTATTATGCTTAACTGAGCATAATGAGCTGCGCTCAACAGTTGGAAAAACTCAGGTCAAAAAAAAACCCAAGCGATGAGGCTTGGGTTTTTAGGATAAGAGCTTGGCGATTCCCTACTTTCGCATGGCAAACTGCCACACTATCATCGGCGCTAAACGGTTTCACTTCCGAGTTCGGGATGGGATCGGGTGGTTCACGTTCGCTATGGTCACCAAGCAAACT